>Ga0302135_10002241_pt1 | contig 11587 bp, 9 predicted proteins | sample CBN3_surface_MG_FD_203119 | JGI IMG/M metagenome (GOLD analysis project Ga0302135, IMG submission 203119) | Marine microbial communities from Western Arctic Ocean, Canada - CBN3_32.1 | ecosystem: Environmental > Aquatic > Marine > Oceanic | place: Canada: Western Arctic Ocean | collected 2017-09-15 | reverse complement strand
TGTGCGCAACACGGCGCGGGCCACATGGGCCACCATGGGTCCACCCCCGAACGTGGTTCCGTGATCACCCGGCGCCATCGCATCGGCTACTTGCGGCGCCGCCAAAACTGCACCCATAGGCAAACCGCCGGCGAGCGGTTTGGCCACCAGGAGTAGGTCGGGACGGATCCCAGCATACTCGTGGGCGAACAACCGTCCGCTCCGGCCCAAACCGCACTGAATTTCGTCCAGGATGAGCGCGACGTCCATCTCGTCGCATAGAGCGCGGACGGCGCTCAGAAACTCGACGGGCACCGCCTTGACCCCGCCCTCCCCCTGCACGGGCTCGATAATCACAGCAGCCGTAGTCTCTCGCGAGACCACGGCGCGCAAGCCCGTGAGGTCCCCCACTTCGGTGAACTGGACACCAGGCATGAGCGGCTCGAAGGGCTCCCGGTACGCGGGACGATCCGTCGCCGCAAGCGTCCCGAACAGGCGCCCATGGAAGGACCCGTGGAACGCGACGATATGATGCTTTTCCGGTCCTCCAACGCCGCGTGCCCACTTCCGTGTCAACTTGAACGCAGCTTCGCCTGCCTCCGCTCCGGAGTTACAGAAAAACACACGGGATGGGAACGTTGCCGCGACAAGCTCCTCGGCCAGGCGCTCCCCAGGCTCGGTACGGAATAGATTGGAGGCATGAATGAGTCCGCCCTCGAGCGCTTCCCGGATCGCGCCCACTACTTCGGGTGCTCCGTGCCCAAGCGCGTTCACACCGATGCCCGACGTGAAGTCGAGATAGCGACGACCGTCCTCGGCAATGAGCCAACTCCCCTCTCCTCCCGTGAACAGGATGTCGGGCATCTTATAGACATCGAGCAACGCGGTGGTCGGCGTCGTCGAGACACGTGCCTGCCTCACGACACCGCCTCCTCGGCCCCATCTGGCAACACCCGAGTTCCGGCACTTCTATCCGACAAGAGCGAGCCGTCGCCTATGCGGACTTCGACACCAGCCCGAACAGCGACGAGCGCCTGGCGCACCTTCACAGCCATCCCGTCCCGCACGACTTCCCGCTCCAATAGTTCGACCGCACCCGCAGCGGAGATCTGGGCCAACGGCGCGCCGTCGACCAGCACTCCCCGTACGTCGGACACGAGCAATAGTCGATTCGCAACTAGACCCACGGCCAGAGCGATCGCAACTTCGTCAGCGTTCACATTCAGGGGCACACCGCCAGGCCCACGTGATACAGGAGACACAACCGGAAGCATACCGGCGTCCAAGAGAGCGTGGAGCGGACGCGGATCCACACTCGCCACCTCGCCAACCTCGCCCAACCGACCCCCGTCCCGACGCAAAGCGCGCACCAAGCCGCCATCCTCGCCCGAGATGCCCACAGCTAATTCACCCGCGTCGATCAACGCCGCCACCACACGCTTGTTTACCGAACCCGAGAGCACCATAGCGGTGACCTGCATGGCGGCAGGTGTGGTGACACGCAACCCGTCCTTCCACTCGACCGGGAGCCCGAGTCGCTCCTGCCACGCTGTGATTTCGGCGCCCCCACCGTGGACCATGACCCGTGACCCCGCTTGGGCTGCGACCGCTGAGGCGAACGCGGCGAGCTCGGCCGAGGCGCCTGCCACAGCGCCACCGACCTTGACTACCGTCAGCACCGTATCCCGCGCCCGGACTCGAACCCAAGCATGAGGTTCATGTTCTGGACGGCCTGGCCAGCTGCGCCCTTGCCCAGATTATCCAATGCCGCCACGAGAGTGAGGGTGGACACCTCAAGTCCGACATTGTCGAAAGCCGCAAGCGCGAGCACGTCCGTCCCGACGACCTCCGCCAGTGCAGGCGCATGGTCTTCCACACGGACGGCATCACATCCGTCGTAGGCGTCACGCCACACCGTCTTCACTCGCGCTGCATCGACGCCAGGCTCCACCGTAAGCGCGATGGTCTCCAGAATGCCCCTCGCCACGGGCAGGAGGTGGGGGACGAACAGGAGCTGGAGCCCCGGCAGGGTGGCCCGCATCTCGGACAAGTGGCGATGGTCGTTACCGAGCCCATAAGGCCGGAAGTCGCCCGCCACCTCCGCGAAAAGGAGTTCGCGTTTAGGCGAGCGCCCCGCGCCAGTGACGCCCGAGGCGGCGCTCACCACGATTGGAACGGAAGCGTCCACGAGGCCGACGCGCAGGAGTGGTAGCAGCGACAGGATCACGCCCGTCGGATAGCAACCCGGGTTGGCCACAAGCGTGGCTTCGGCGACCTCCTGCGGAGTCACCTCGGGCAGCCCGTACACCGCGCCTGCCTCCCGCCCCGAGCCGGGCCGGTGGTCGGTGGTCAGATCGATGACCCGCCGGACGCTCGCGCCATTCCGTTCCACCCAGACCGCCGCCTCCCCGTGAGGAATGCAGAGAAACACCAACTCCACATCTTCCAGGCGGGCCTCGGCCACGGGCACAAACGCCAACCCAGGGATGGGCGTCGGGCGCCGCGCCGCGCTGTCGGAGGTGGCGAACTGGACATTGACACCATCGTGTCCGCGCAGGACCCGAAGCAACTCGAGGCCCGTATAGCCGCTCCCACCGATAACCCCGACCGACACCAGAGGGGACTTCATATTCGTATTCATGGCATAATTACGCGCAATGGCTCTCAGGTGCGCAAATCGTACGCTCTCCTATCCATCGGCAATTTCCTCTATCCTCCGCTGCACTTCCCGGACTTGAGCCGGCTCCTGGCAAATGATCAATATCGTGTCGTCCCCAGCGATCGTGCCGAGCACCTCGGGCCACTCCTCCCAATCGATGGCGAGGGCAACCGCAGGAGCTCCTCCCGTCATGGTGCGTACGACCAAGAGGTTGCCGGTGCCCACTGCCGACGTGTACAGCGACGGCAGAAGGCTCTGCAGGGGCGGGGTACTACCCCATTCCTCAGGCAGTGTGTAGTGGCCGACCCCTTCCGCCCCGGGAACCTTGACCAACCGAAGTTCCCGGATATCGCGGGAAACGGTTGCCTGCGTGACCGCGAACCCCGCCTTGTCGAGAAGCTGACGGAGCCGGTCCTGGCTGGTCACCCGTCGGCTACGGATCACATCCATGACGGCTGCCTGACGAGCACCCTTGGACGACACCCTAAGCAACCCCAGCGACGAGCGCGCGCACCTTTTCCGGCTCGAACCCGACGCTCCGGCCCACCTCCTTACCCTCCTTGAACAGGATGAGCGTAGGGATGCCGCGAATTTGGTGCGTGAGTGCCAGCTGCTGGGCGTGGTCGGTGTCCACCTTGGCAAACAACACTCGTCCTGTGTGCTCGCGAGCCAATTCGTCTACCAAGGGGGCCACCATCTTACAGGGGGCGCACCAGTCGGCGTAGAAATCCACCAGCACGGGAGCCGCCGCCTCGAGCACCGTCCCCTGAAAATCCTGCTCGTCGAGCCGGATGGGACGGTCTAGCAACACCGGCTTCTTGCACTCCCCGCAATTGGGGTGATCGGCCGCCCGAGCTAGGTCGACCTGGTTCAAGGTAGTGCAAAAGGGGCACCGCACAGTTACGACTGCCTTCGCTTCCGACGTGGGCACGTACGTCTCTCCGATGGATTTAAAAGTTACAGCGCCATACCCGCTCAGGGACCCGAGCGTTCATCACGCAGAGGCGGTGGGCGGAAGCCCGTACGGGCCCTATCAGAACTCGTACTTGAGCTGCAGCAGCGCCAACCGTCCGATCGTCGGCACTCCTACGAGGTTACGGTAGTCGGTATCGAACAAGTTCGAGACAGCCAGCTGCGCAATCGCCCCCGTGTTCGGAATCCGGTACCCTGGCGTCAGATTTACGATGGTCGCAGCCTCGACACAATCCTCCACAAGGTCGCCGGTGCCCCCGATGCAGAGGGTACCGATGAAGTCGGCGGAGTTCACCGGAAAGCTGGATGTGAAACGCGCCCTGGCTTCACTTAAGACGCCGTGCTCGCACCCCAGGCATCCTAGCGTCACGGCACCATTATGGTCCGGCTCATTCAGAGCGACCAGCTGCTCTGCGACATTAAGAAGGGGTTCGAAATTATCGCCGCTCACCGTGCCGGCGATCGTCCCCTGATGGGCCACAGCGGTTCCTGCAGCGACGGTGAAAGCCACTGTATACGTCATAAAACCAATGAGGACAAGACCTCGGTCGGTAAGCATGGACGGGTCCTTTCGAGGGGATCGGGCACCGTCAGTCTACTGTTACGAATCGCCACGTGGCAACGATGATCAGGCTGCTCGCCGTGCCCGGGAACGACTTGTTCAGTCCTCCTTGCCGGGAACAATTTCCGGGATCCACGCGATGCACCGACCTACCCCGTTTCCCCTGAGCTTCGCAACCTGGAAGTGGACACCGTCGTACACAACCCGGTCACCCGCCATCGGCCGGCGCCCAAGCAGTGCTAGAACCAGCCCGCTAACCGTATCCACCTCATCGTGCTCCAACACCACGCCGAGCGCATCACCAATCTCCTCGATGCGCACAGCGCCGTCCGCGCGCAGTCTCCGTGACCCCTCGACCACGATCTCCGGCACCTCGCTCGGACGCTCGGTGATGTCGCCCACTACTTCTTCGAAGAGGTCCTCCATCGTCACTATACCAGCAGTACCTCCGTGTTCGTCCATCACCACGGCCATCTGGACCCCCGCCTGCCGCATGGCAACCATCAGTTGCTCGGTACGTGCTGTCCCTGGCAGATAGGGAACAGGGCGAATGTACTCCGGGGCTCCGGCACCCTCACGGAGCGAACGAAGGGCGTCGCGCACGTGTATCATGCCGACGATGTGATCTAGCGTTCCCTCATACACGGGATAACGTGTGTGCGGAGCCGTGCGGAGCAACGCCCGTAACGCACCCAAGTGGGCACCAACGGGCAGCGCAGCGATCCGTACCCGCGGGACCATTATCTCAGCGGCAGTCCGGTCCCCGAACTCGAGAAGGTCACCCACCACCTGAGCGGAAGCCTCGCGCAGGAGTCCCCCGGCCTGGCTTTCGCGCACGATAAATGCGATTTCCTCCGGCGTACGATAGTGCTCAGGACCGACCGCGGTTCTGCGCACACCCAGTATGGCGAGCAGCCTCGTGCCGATCGTGTTCAACACCACAACCAGCGGATACAGCGCGAACTGGAGCCCTCGCACGATCGGGGCTATCCAGATGGCCATCCGGCACGGACGGTCTAGGGCAAGTGACTTGGGTGCCATCTCGCCCAGCACAATGTGGAAATAAGTGAGCAGCGTTATCGCCATGATGCTGGCTACGGTGTGAGCAGTGATCCAGCGCTCTCCTTCCCAACCCGTCAGCCGCGCTGCGATTATTTCCGCGAGTTGGTGCTCGCCGTACATGCCTAGTCCCAGGCTGGCGGCGGTAATGCCGAGCTGCGCGGTCGCGATAAAACGGTCGTGCCTACGCGGGTCGGTGATGATCCATAGCACCAAGCGGGCAGCCGGATTGCCAGCCCGCATGCTCGCCTCCAACTCCATCCGGGATACGCCCACGATCGCGAACTCGGCCGCGACGAAGAGACCATTAATCCCGATGAGCAGAGCGATGATGAGGATCGTCATGGCACCTTATCTATACCCTGTTCTGCGGCCACAGCCGGCACGGCCAGGACGGACACGACGGTGTTTCCGGTCATGCCTTCGACCTCCACCCGCACCCCGTCGATAACGAATCTCTCGCCAACTCGTGGTATCCGTTCTAGGCCCGCCATCAGGAACTCGCCTAGGGTCGAAGATTCCCCTTTCCAGCTGGCGCTCAGCAGGCTCGCGGCGTCCTCCAGACGCAATGATCCAGGCAGTCGGATGCGTCCGTCCGGCATCCGCTCGGGCGCCGACTCCGGGACTTCGAACTCGTCGGCGATCCCGCCCAGAATCTCTTGCAGGACGTCGCTCACCGTGATCAGCCCGGCGATTCCACCACTTGCGTCCGATACCAACGCCATGTGCTGCCGCTCGGCCCGGAACCGCTCAAGCACACATTCCAGTGTCATATCCTCCGGAATGAAGAACACGGGCCGGAGCATCGCTCCCTCCCCACCGTCCAGCGCCTGCCTCGCGATGTCCTGCACGTGCACGTAACCGACGATGTGATCGATCGTGTCCTGGTACACGGGCAGACGCGTGTAGCGGCTGTCTGCAGCTAGGTCCAGGATCTCGCCAAAAGGGGTTCCTGCCTCGATACCGAAAATTTCGGTGTGCGGCACCATCACTTCGCCCACGGTCAAGGTGCCCAGGTGAAGGGCCCTGTGCAGTCGTCCATGCTCGTCGGGCTCGATCAATCCTCCCTGCCGGCTCTCCTCAATCAGGTACTCAATCTCTTCCGACGAGTGGATGTGAACGTGGGCCCCTTGCTTGACACCAAACAGCCGGACCACCGCGCGTCCGCTTCCGTTGAGCAGCGATATGAACCAAGAGAACCCTCGCAACGACCACTGCATGGGGAGGAGCGTAAAAAGGGCAACCTGCGTCGGGTACTGGAGGGCGAGGGCCTTAGGTACCAGCTCCCCCAGAATCATTTGCACAGCCGTAAGTGCCAGCAGAACGACCACTAAGGCAGCGGTTTGTGCACCGGCCTCTTGCATCCCTCCGATGCCCTCGAAAAGAGGGATCATCACCGGGGCGAGGCGGGTCTGCCCGTACGCGCCGAGCACGAGGCTCGATATGGTGATCCCGATCTGGCTGGTGGCGATGTAGCGGTCTAACCGATGCGATCCGGCGAGGTATGGAAGAAGGCGGATTGCAAACCAGTTACCCTCCTCCGCCCGCTGTTGAATGCGACTTCGACGCACGCTCACAGCCGCGAATTCGGCGGCAACGTATAGAGCGTTGACCAGAATGAGCAGAAAGAGGATTGGAACGACCGAAAACCTCATGCGGGGAAAAGCATCAGACAGGCAGTATCTGCCGCAACACGAACGCGAGGTTTGCCGGTCGCTCGGCCAAGCGACGCATATACCACGGAAATCAGTGGGTGCCGTAGCTGACCAGCACGCGCATGGGGCACCCATGGTGGGGCAAGAGGTCCTGCTCGCGCGTTTCTATCCCGTATAGCATCTCCACCTCCCAACGACTTCGTGAAACCCCTACCCGATCCGCGACCGCGACCACGTCATGGATCAACACGGGATCGTGCGTGCCGAATGCTGGCCGGGCCACCCTCTCTTCGGCAAGCGCCGACAGGATGTCTTCACACAGGCGCAAGTAGGCGGCGGCATCCACGTCCACCTTGCTTGCGTAGGCCACGGATGGCTGCTCTAGGCAAGGCCCTTTCACAAGCCTGATGGCGGACGCCACTGGGAGGAGCACCTCTAAGTCGTCCTCCATCCGGCAAAGATCTGCCTGCAGACACAGCCCCACGTGCTCATCCGCGGCCCGCACGGAGCGGAATAACTCAAGCATGTCGCAAACTTACCCCGAAGCCTCCATATCCACTCCATACCATGGCAGCATCTTCGGCCGCGTGCTCCAGAAGTGGAAACGAATGGTCACAGTAAAGCGCCGTTGCGCGGGTGGCCACCATGCGCCAGCGTGAGCATCATAAGGATGCCCGGGGGCCACCTCGATCCTAGCCGACCTCTACCAGAACTCACGATGCCTCCGAAGCACGCCAGACCTACCCCCCACCGCACGGCCCAACGTACGCACAGCTTCAGCGAGTCGGTGATTCGGGAGATGACCCGTGTGGCACACGAGCACGGCGCAGTAAACCTGGCCCAGGGGTTCCCCGATTTTCCTTGTCCCGAGATTCTCAAAGCAGCGGCCAAGGAGGCGGTGAGCAACGACGTGAATCAGTACGCCATCACTTGGGGGGCACCCCGCCTGAGAAGCGCACTGGAGAGTGCGTACATGCGGCGCTACGGGATGGACGTGGATGGCGCCCGCGAGCTCACTGTCACGTGCGGAGCGACTGAAGCCATGGCTGCGGTCCTTCTCGCGCTCGTCGACCCGGGAGACGAGGTGATCGTGACAGAGCCATTCTACGAGAACTATGGCCCCGACTCAGTGCTCTGCGGTGCTCACCCGGTCTTCTTAGCTCTGGACCCGCCCCAATTCCGTCTCGATATCGAGTGCCTGCGCGATCACGTAGGGCCCCGAACCCGAGCCATTATCGTTAACACGCCCAACAATCCCACCGGACGAGTGCTCGACCGCGAGGAACTGGCTGCAGTTGCGACCGTGTGCTGCGACCACGACCTAATAGCGATCACCGACGAAATCTACGAGCACATTTGCTACGATGGCGAACACGTTCCGCTCGCCACCCTCGAGGGAATGCGTGACCGCACAGTCACGGTGAGCGGCGCTTCCAAGACGTTTGCCGTCACAGGATGGAGGGTCGGGTGGACTGTGGCACCACCAGACCTTACCGACGCCATCCGCAAGGTGCACGACTTCCTCACCGTGGGTGCACCCGCACCGCTCCAAGAAGGCGTGGCCGCGGCCCTGGAAACATTGGACAGCGAGTACTACGCGGCTTTGGCCTCGGAGTACCGTGAGCGCCGTGACGTGCTGGTTCCAGCACTTCGAGAAGCCGGCTTCCGCTGTGTTCCGCCTCAGGGTGCCTATTACGTGCTAGCGGATTTCTCCGACCTGTCCCGCGCTGATGACCAGCAGTTCGCAAGGCTGCTGGCCAGGGAAGCGGGCGTAGCGTCCGTACCGGGCTCGAGTTTCTACAGCGAGCCCACCGGGGGAAGCACCCAAGTGCGCTTCGCCTTCTGCAAACGCCTGGAGACACTCCACGAAGCCGGGGAGCGTCTTCGCCGTTTTGCGGCGGCGGGAAGCTGAGCGGGGGTGCGACTTACTCCCCCCGAGTTGTAGTCGTTCTCGCCGGCACCTTCGATGGTATTGGCGGGTGCGGTGCACCGCGATCTAGATATCGATCGAGAACGCCGACAAGTCCCGCGACAATATCGCTTGCTTTTTCTCTTCGGTAGAGTTGGCCTGGGTCACGTCACCCGGGGAAATAGGATCTTTCGTCAGGAGGAGCGCGCCTCGAAGACACCGCAATATATCACTCGAACGCCTGCCTCAGCGCGGGGAGGGGCGGACGCCGCAATAACCCGCCGCTCCCCAAAATCCCGACCAAGACCGTGAGGACGGTAACCCCAGCCCACAGCGCCACAAGGGACTTCAGTTCAGGAACATAGTCCAGTTCGAATACGATACGAGCGAGTGTACCGGAAGCTGCGACTGCAAGCATAATTCCAGTGATCGAGGCAATGGTTCCGAGAGCCAGATACTCGGACAGCAAGACGATGCGGATCTGCCCCCGCCGCGCACCCAACGTCCTGAGTAGCGCGCTCTCCCGTATACGCTGGAAGCGCGACGTGCCGAGGGCCCCTGTCAGCACGATCACCCCGGCCACAGCAGTGAACAGCCCGAGAAAGCGGAGCGCCCCGTTGACCCGTGCGAGCACCCGCTCGAGCGCCTCCTGGACCCGGGTCATGTCCACTGCCGAGATGTTCGGGTAGGCGCGTACCAGGGTGGTTTGGAGCCGGGCCCGCTCTGCCTGATCGTCTATCTGCGCCACGACGACCGACATGCGAGGAGCGTCCTCCAGTATCCCAGGTTCGAAGACGACGAAGAAGTTGGGCTCGAAGCGGGCCCAGTCCACAGCCCGCAGGCTGGTGACGACGGTCTCGACCTCCCTCCCAGCAACATCCCAAGTAATGTGGTCCCCAATCCCCACACTCAGGCTTTCGGCCAGTTCTATCTCGAGCGAGATGCGCGCACCCTCGTCAGTAGCGGTGCCGCCGGCTGCTGTGTCTCCCTCCGTCCACCAGCTCCCGGCCACGAGGGTCTCCGAAGTAGTCAACGTGTCCCGCCACGTGTTGCGGTACTCACGGCGGAGCCTCCCAGACACACGCCCACCGCCGCTGAGATATTCCACAGTAACACCCTTAACGGCAGCAATTCGCGCGGGCACCAAGGGCACCAGCTCTGCCGTCTCACGAGCCACAATGGGCAGCGTCGCGATCACGCCGGCCTCCTGGTCCGGTTGAATGTCGAACAGCACGAGGTTGGCACGGCCCGATTCGTCGAGAGCCAAGCCGCTCACGAGCGCGCTCTCTACCTGGAGAATAGTACCCACAGCGAATACCCCGAACCCTAGGGCGAGCGTGATCGCAACGGTCTGGTTTTGGGGCCGGAAGAGGTTGGCGATACCCTGCCGTACCGGGTAAGGAGCACGCTTCGGAAAATACTTCCGGGTGAACCGGACGACCAATGATCCGACCCCCCAGAGCACCGCGACCGTGGCTGCGAGCCCAGCCGCGAAACCGAGGCCCTGGTCTCGCTCCGGTGCTTCCAACACGCTTAGCAGCGTGACCGTGCCTGCTAGAGCGACCCACGCGAGCAAACGCAAAGGGTCCACACGGCGGCGAGACGGCTCTACATCCTCCCGGAGCGCAGCGAGGGGCGGCACATCACGCAGCGTAAGCAGGGGGAGCCACGCAAAGAGCAGAGCCACCCATAGACCCATCCCTAGCCCGGCCACCACCGGCTGCCAGGCGAGCTGGTTCGACACCTGCACGGGGAGCACCCCCGCCAACGCCAAGGGGAGCAGGCGCTGGACACCGAGTCCCGCGAGAGCCCCTAAGGTGGCCCCTCCCAACCCGAGCACCCCCGCCTGGATCAAATAGGCAGCAAAGATGCTCGCTTGACCCGCCCCCACACAGCGCAGTACCGCCACATCTGTGCGCCGCCCCCTTACGAAGACATGAACTGCGCTTCCCACCCCGACACCGCCCAAGAGGAGCGATGCAAGCCCCACGAGCCCGAGATAGCGACTCAGGTAGTTCAGGGAACGGGTGAGCCGTCTCGCTTGGGCCTCAGCGGTCGTCCACCTAACCTGGGCTCTGTCAAAAAGTGGAAGGTGGCGCGTCTGCACCGCCTCCCGCTCAGCTGGGTTTGGAAGGCTGAGGTAGCGTTCGTACCGCGCGAGACTGCCGAAGGTGAGCAGGCCGGCAGTGTCCAGCCCGTCACGCGCAATCCAAACCCGAGGACCAACCGCGGTCTGGAATCCGAAGTCGCCCATCAAGTCCTCGACCGTCGCAGATACCCGAAACGTCATTCCCCCCACGACCAGCGAATCGCCTAGGTGAGCATCCAGCATTGTGAGCACCGCTGGATCGACCAGCGCTTCACCGGCGCGGGGTGGCCAGGAGCCCGCAGGCACAGTGCTCACCGTGCCAAAAAAAGGGTAGCCTGGGTCTACACCGCGCACCTGTAGGAGCCGCACAGCCCCGGTCCGCGGCGCCTGCACCATGGACGCTACGCTGGTGACGCGCGCCGCCGGGTGCCCGGCAGCAACTAGCGAGTCCACCACCGCCACTACCAGCTCAGGGAACGGACGGTTGGACGAGAGCCGCGCGTTGGCACCCATGAGCCGCTCAGCCTCACCCTGAACCGCACGGTTCAAGTCGGCGCTGAAGCCGTGGATCGCCACAAGCGCCATCACGCCGAGGGAGATCGACAGCATGTAGACACCGATGCGGCGGGCGGATGACCGAAGCTCCCGGCGAGCTAGCGAAAGAGCAAAACGAACGCTCATCCTTGGGCCATGACACCGCTGT
>Ga0302135_10002238_pt1 | contig 11597 bp, 8 predicted proteins | sample CBN3_surface_MG_FD_203119 | JGI IMG/M metagenome (GOLD analysis project Ga0302135, IMG submission 203119) | Marine microbial communities from Western Arctic Ocean, Canada - CBN3_32.1 | ecosystem: Environmental > Aquatic > Marine > Oceanic | place: Canada: Western Arctic Ocean | collected 2017-09-15 | reverse complement strand
AGTCGACTGGCATCTGCCCATAGTTCCGCACTGCTACTCGAAGGATCGGCCAGTTCGTGTTCGGTAAATAAAAAAGCGCTGAGCAGCTAACGCGAACCGAGACGTTATGACAACGTAGTATTTATGTCAATTCGTGCCGATTAGCATGACTGCATACCGCAACCGCTACACGTATAACACTAGTTACCTATTAGGTTGCCGTATTTCGTAATCACAACGCACGGAGAATACCGTATGAATGGCGGCAACAGGGGTCAGCGAAGTGTTCGCCCATTCATAGAAGTAATCAACTGGTACGTACGTAAATAAATAAAGGGACCGAGCGTAATGCTCGGTCCCTTTATCGTAAATCCCTAACCAAGAGCGACGAATCAGCGTTTATATGCCATCGATAATCGCGTTCAGCGTCCCGCTCGGGCACATCGCCGTCGTCACAAGATCGGCGTTGGGCATGTAGTAGCCGCCAATGTCTTGAGCTGTGCCCTGTGCATCGGTTAGCTCGGCTACGATCTTTTCCTCGTTCTCAGCAAGAGCCGAAGCTACCGAACCGAATCGCTTTGCAAGATCAGCGTCTACGGTCTGTTCGGCCAGTGCCTGGGCCCAGTAGAACGTTAGGTAAAATGTGCTTCCGCGGTTGTCGATTTCGTTGACGCGCCGCGAAGGCAAACGCCCGCTTTCCAGATAATGACCCGTAGCCGTATCCAGAGTGTCGGCGAGTATCTTCGCCCCCGGGTTATCGAACTGCTCGCTAAGGTGCTCCAGCGAGGCGCCAAGCGCCATGTACTCGCCAAGGGAGTCCCAGCGCAGGTGACCTTCTTCAACGAACTGCTGCACGTGTTTCGGGGCCGAACCACCAGCACCCGTTTCGAACAGGCCGCCACCGTTCAGTAGAGGCACAACAGAAAGCATACGTGCACTGGTGCCAATCTCGAGAATCGGGAACAGGTCGGTCAGGTAATCACGAAGCACATTACCGGTCACTGAAATCGTGTCTTCACCCTTGCGAATACGCTCGAGTGAAACATTCATCGCATCGACAGGTGACGACACTCGAATGTCGAGTCCGTTGGTGTCGATTTCACCAAGATATTTTTCTACTTTGCGAATCACCTGGGCGTCGTGAGCTCGAGTGCTGTCGAGCCAGAAAATGGTAGGTACTCCGGTGGCACGAGCGCGTCTTACGGCAAGTGCAACCCAGTCAGCAATCGGTACGTCCTTGGTCTGGCACGCACGCCAGATGTCGCCCCGCTCGACGTTGTGTTCAAGCAGCACGCCACCGTCTGCATCGACAATACTCATCACACCATCGCTGGCCATTTCGAACGTCTTGTTGTGCGATCCGTACTCCTCGGCTGCCTGTGCCATAAGACCAACGTTCGGCACCGAACCCATTACCGCAGGATCGAGTTGACCGTGAGCCTGGCAATCCTCGACAGTAGCCGCATAGATCCCCGCGTACGTCGAGTCGGGTATGACGGCTTTGACGTCCTGAAGTTCGCCTTCAGCGTTCCACATGCGTCCGGAATCACGAATCATCGGCGGCATCGAAGCGTCGATAATGATGTCGCTCGGCACGTGCAGGTTGTTGATGCCTTTGCCCGAGTCGACCATGGCAATGTCAGGGCCGCTCGCGTAATCGAGTGCAATATCGGTCGCGATTGCGCCATCGGGATCTCTCATTAATCCGGCGAGCTTCGTCAACACGTTACCGAGTCCGTTGTTTGGGTTGGCGCCCAGTTCATTGATTTCAGGCTCGTGATTTGCAAAGAGGTTCGAGAAAAACGAACGCACCCCGTGACCGAAGATGATCGGGTCGGAAACCTTCATCATCGTGGCTTTCAGGTGAAGCGAGAACAGCACATCTTGCTGTTTGGCGTCATTGATCTGAGCTTTGTAGAAATCGGTCAACGCCCGTTTGCTCATGAAAGTAGCGTCGAGCACTTCGTCGGCGAGCAGTGGCAGCGACGCCATCAGCATGGTTGTCGTACCGTTTGCTGCAACGTGCTCTATTCGCGCCGTTGTATCAGCCTCAAGTGTTACTGACTTTTCATTGTGCAAAAAATCGCCTTCCGTCATGGTCGAAACATGCGTCTTGGAATCGTCTGGCCATTCGCTCATGCGGGGTGGATTGGCATGCGCGAAATCCTTCACTGCCTTGGGTGCACGACGATCCGAATTGCCTTGCCTAAGAACAGGGTTTACTGCACTTCCCATGACGCGATCGTAGCGCGCTCGGGCATCACGCTCAGCGTCGTTGCTGGGGTCGTCTGGATACTCGGGGAGCTTGTATCCCTGATGCTGAAGCTCGGTGATGCACTCCTTCATCTGCGGGGTCGAGGCGCTGATGTTCGGGAGTTTGATGATGTTGGCTTCCGGCAACTCCACCATGCGACCGAGGTCGGCCAGATCATCCGGTACTTCCTGTCCGGCTCCAAGTGCTTCCGGAAAGAGCGAAAGCACGCGGGCAGCGAGTGAGATGTTACGGGTTTCAATCTCCACTCCAGCCGTGTTCGCGAACGAACGTACAGCACGCAGGAACGCGTGGGTGGCGAGTGCGGGAGCTTCGTCGGTCCACGTGTAGATGATAGATGGTGATTGGGACATAATGCTCGCAGTAGAAGTTGCCACTGGGTGGCTGAATTTAGGCGTCAGACAGCACGTAAGTATATGGAATAAACGGCACCAGAGTAGGCGATCAACGGCAGTTGCAGGTGAGATTGCAATGGAGAGCTGTGAAGTGGCCGAAAACCAGGCTGCGTACCCAGAGTCACACTGAAGTTCTCGCCAAACGCGAAGCACGCCAGAAGGTCTGCAAGCTGCTGATGCGATTGCTCATTCTTCTTCGAGCAGCAGTCCCTCCGCGCTGGTCGGTACGAAGGATGTTGAAGTCTGAGGTGCGATCACTCTGGTTTCAAGTCTTTCGTAAACCACAGCACCGTTTCATGGTCCACAACGATCGGCTGCCTGTAGCTGACTGGATCGAAATTCTGCGTCACCCCTCGGCCGTCCGGTACATACCCACGCAACACGTACATTTTTTGTGCAGCGCCGTAGTCCGGTGTCATGCCAACTCCGATTCCAGCCGTATCACCGCGCTCGGAGATCTTTGCTTCCGCCGAATCCATCAGCGCCGACGCTATTCCGCGTCTCCTGGATTCGGGCAATACATTCAAGTCGGAGATTTCAGGAATGCCTTTACCAGCGAAAGAGTCGTATCCGGGATGCCAGACGACCGTTACGTATCCGGCGAACACTGAATCGACTTCTGCCACAAAGATGACATGGGTTCCAGACTCTTGATTGCGAAAGTACTTCTCATACTGCGTCACCGGCTTCTACCAGCCGAGTTCAGCAAACGCTGAGGAGATTACTTCAGCGTCTCCGTTTTGCAGATTTCTAATCGCCAGTCCGTGTACAGAACCACGGGGTTTTGAAGCAGTCATGAATCCACCCTACAGGAGCAGAACGGGCACGGTAAGAATGAGCTCTCACCGTGCCCGATATCTTCGTTTTTACCCACGCGATCCGGTCATTCCAGACTCAAGCTAAACAACATCGATGCAAACCGGCTTGATGCCGTTGATACTGTAACCGAGAGGGTTCCATCGCGTCTCAGCCGGCTGTAAGTTGCCGGCTTCGTCGACCGCTCTCACGACAAGTGTGTAGTGACCGGCTTCTTCCGGCGTCCAGTCGATGTGCCATTCTTGCCAGGAATACCCGAGTGATGATTCATCCATGTGGGCGTCCCGCCAGGTGTCGCCACCATCGATGCTCACGTCCACTCTTCGAATTGGCCCAGTGCCTGACCATGCCATTCCGCTGACAGCGATCGGTTGCCCGCCCGGCAGTGAGGTTTCGTGCTCGGGCCAGCTGACGAACGACTTGACCTGCATTTGGGCAAGCTGTTGCTCGATTCCGGCGTCGTCTTCTATCACGTACCGATCGGTCTGAAAGAATCCGACGAACGGATTGTCGAGCACCCGAATGGATGTCAGCCATTTCACAGAGGCCATGCCGTACCAGCGAGGGACGATAAGGCGAACTGGATATCCGTGGTCGGGTGTCAGTGGCTCGCCGTTCATCTCGTAAACAAGAAGGGTGTCAGGGTGCAGCGCTACCTGAAGCGGGAGGCTTCGCTGGTATTTCACCGTTTTTCCACCGGGCACAGGCACACCCTCATCAACGCCTTCGAACAACACCTCCACAGCGTTGGGGCTTAGTCCGGCCTGCTGCAGGAAAGGCTTCAGCGGTGCTCCTCCCCAGATAGCGTTGCTTACGGCGCCGTCCTGGAACGGATTTCCGGGGACTTTAGGCTCAAGGTCTGATCGATTATTCCCTGCGCACTCCAGCATTGCGGGAAGTGTTTTTTTCGGCAGGCGGACAAGCGACGAGTAATCGAGTTTTACGTGGGTGTCCACAGCACCTCCGATGGTCAGAGACCAGTGATCGACTTCGAGTTCGGGTATGTCGAAGTGATTTCGTATATAAAACAGTGGAGTGGGAGTGAGCCAGGTGCGCAGCGCAGACAGGGGTGTCTCGGCGACTACCGGCTCGGAGTCTATAGAGCGAAGTTCAAAGTTATCGGGCCAGGATCTAATCGGATCGGTGGCAACCGTGGTAGATCCGGCCTTGCTACATGTACAAAGTGTCATTTAGTTTTCCTCAAATTTTCGGTTTATGCTTTGTTGCGATCGCGTATTTTTATCGAACTCGGGCGGAGCCTAACAAAAAAAAGCGCTCCTGTTCGGATTACGCTTTTTTATCGTCGATCCGTCGCGGGTTTCTGGGGAAATTAACCTGAACTTGCCTGAACTTAACCGGGATCTCCTCAGGATTCGATGGCTGGATCTACAGGCCTGAATATACAAAAAAATTAGTTTCAACATTACGACAGGTTCGTGAGTCGGATCTCAGTACGAGTTACGACACAGTCAAAATTCCAAATCCAATTTAGGGGCGTGACGATTCGCGGAAAAGCCTTACTTGAAAAAGCCAACGTCGTCTTTGATGTAGTCCTCGCGGATAGGCGACCAGATGTCGAGTGCGACGCAGCCATTTTCGGTCGCTACTACCCGGTGTTCGACGTCGCCTGGAATGACATAGTGATCCCCCACAGTTAGCAGTTTCTCGTCGTCTCCAACGTAAAACCACGCAGCACCTTCGAGTACTCTGCCGGCCTGCTCGTGTGGATGCGAATGCTTCGGAACTTCGGCATCGGGTTCGAGATCGATGATTCCCATCATGATCTTTTCGCCCCATATGAGACGAGCAGTCACACCGGGAAGCAGTTCTCGTTTTTCGACATCGTTTTCGGCGTAAAAGTATTTTTCTGGAAGCATTCCGACTGATTTTGCGATCTGGGCGATCAGCCTAGTGTGATCCGAGCTTACGACTGATGGCGGCCTCTGCGACAGGGCTGATTACCTGCTCGATATCGATGTTGAGTAGTGCAGGACCATCGTAATCGAAGGCACGTTTCATCGCACCTTCGAGGTCTTCAGCCTTCGTTACATGTTCACCGTATGCACCAAGACCCTGTGCCATCACGTCGTAGCGTGTTGGCAGCAGATCAGTCCATACCGGGCGACCGTACAGCCCTTTTTGAATCTGCCAGTCGATGCCCCATATCGAGTTGTTTCCGACCATCATTTTCACCGGCAGGTTGTGCCGCACCATGGTGTCGATCTCCATACCGTTGAAACCAAGCGAGCCATCGCCGTTTGCGAGGACAACTTTTTTGCCAGGCAGAGCGACTTGCGCTCCAAGGGCGTAAGGAAGGCCAACGCCAATCATGCCGAAACTCGAAACGTTGTGGAACCGGTACGGGTCATCACGCAGAATCGAGGAACGCAGGAAGTGGCAGTAGTCACCACCGTCGTAAGTCATGTGGGTGTCTGAATCGATGAACTTCTGCAGCGTGTTTGAAACGTGCATCGGGTGCATCGGATTTTCAACAACACCGAGTGCTTCGAGATCAGACCGCCACTGGTCACGTGTCGAGCGAATACTGTCGATCCACTCCGTTGGCTCGTTCCAGTTTCGCTTTGCCGCGGCGTCGGCCATCTGCGTAACAATCGGGCCGACGTCACCAACAATTCCCACAGCAGCAGTTCGAGCCCGAGCGACCTGGGCCGGTGAGGGGTCGACGACGATGAACCTTGCGTCGTCGTTGAACGGTGGGCTGCCGCCAAAGCCGAGGGTGTAGTCGAGCTTCTTGCCTAGCATCAGCACCACGTCGGCGTCACGCACGTGCTGCACAGCTGGGTTGAGAGGCTGGTATCCAAGTCCCATCGAGTAATCGTGGGAGTCGGGAATCAGAGCACGTGCGGAATCCTCCGAGAAGAACGGAATTCGCAGCGTTTCAACGAGTCGAAGTACTTCAGACGCTTCGGCGGTGGCTCCGGCTGATGATCCAGCGAGAACGACAGGTCGTTGAGCAGAGTTCAGTAGATCGACTGCACGTTCGATCTGTGGGGGATCGCCGAGAACGTGCAAGGGCGTTCCGTACTCGTTTGGGGCGTAGCGAGCGACTTCTGAGTCGTCGACTTCGGCCTGTTGAAAATCGTGCGGGATGGTCAGGTGAACCGGTCCCTGTCGACCGCTCAGTGCTGTTCGGAACGCAAGCGCTACGTACTCCGGAATGCGTTCAGGCGTGGGTACGTTCCATGCGCCTTTCGTGACGGGTGCGGCTACTCCCACCTGATCGAACTCTTGCATCGCACCGCGGCCAATGTTGGGTGATTCGGCAGAACCGGCGATGTTGATGATCGGGGCCTCGGAATGCATGGCGTTTGCCAGCGCAGGTATTGCATTGGCGTGGCCGGGGGTGGTGGAGAGCGTTACTCCACCTTTTTTCAAAATCCTCGAGTATGAATCAGCGGCGTGGGCGGCACCGGACTCGTGTCGGAAGTCGATCATCCGCAGGGGAGCGTCGAACATCGTGTCGAGCATGTGAAGAATGTGATCGCCAGCGACTCCGAAGACGGTATCGACGCCTTCGGCTCGCAGTGCGCGTATTAGAAGATCACTACCTGTTGTCTTGGACATATTTACGAGTCTTTTGGTTCTTAATAGCGGATCAGAGCGGGAGTTAGCATTTCGATTCCGGCACGAATAAATCGATCACAGATCACAATTCGCAAACAGTAGAAAAGATTAGCACTGGATAGGTGCAATGTGTGCTTGAAATTTCCGCGTCCCGAGCGAAGTCATCGGAGTCGAAGGATCTGGTTAGGTCGCGCTCGCTGGTTCCAGAGCTGGGCGTTTGTCTCATATAGAAATCACACGCGACACCCCACCAGATCCCTCTACACCGCTTCGCTGCGATCGGGAAATCGTATGTTGATGAATCGTTAATTCCCCGGCACCAGCAGGTCCATCATTTCATCAACAGCCATCGATTCCAGCGCGGACTGGTCAGCAAACAGCTCTGACAGCCGTTCTACACGATCGGCGTCCAGCTGCGTAGCGATGTTTGCACGGAACTTGTCGACGAGTAACGGCTTGGCATCGTCTCTACGGCGTCGATGTCCAATCGGATACTCGACGGTCACGTTCTCGGTTGAGGAGCCGTCCTTGAATCGCACCTGTACAGCGTTCGCTATCGAGCGCTTATCGGCATCGAGATACTCGTCTGTGAAACGCTGGTCGTGCCGCATGACCATCTTGTCTCGAAGCTGATCTACACTTGGATCGTCGGCTACTTCGTCCTCGTAATCGTCAGCCGAAAGACTGCCCTTCAGCAGCCCGATAGCCGTCATGTATTGGATGCAGTGATCGCGATCGGCTGGATTATTCAGCGGACCGGTTTTGTCGATGATTCTGAGCGCTGATTCCTGAGACGTAATTGTTATCGTGTCGATCTCGTCTAGCCTCGAAGCGACTTCATCGTGCAGCTCAAATGCTGCTTCGACCGCGGTCTGCGCGTGGAACTCAGCTGGGAATGAAACCTTGAACAGGATGTTTTCCATCACGTAGGCACCGAGATCTCGTTCGAGGGTGATTTCCTCGCCATTGAACCAGACGTCCTGTAATCCCCAATCGGGCGCTGTCAAAGCTGACGGATAACCCATCTCGCCTTTCATAGCGTTCTGGGCAAACCGAACGGAACGAGCTAGCGCATCCCCTGCCGCCCATGACTTGCGAGATCCGGTGTTCGGCGCGTGCCGGTACGTTCGTAAAGTAGCGTCGAGCCATGCGTTCGATACAGCGTTTTCAACCTGCTGCACATCGCCACCCAGCATGGCAGTCGCAACGGCGGTCGAGGCGACTTTCACCAGTAAAACGTGATCGATACCGACGCGATTAAAAGAGTTCTGCAGCGCCAGCACGCCCTGAATCTCATAGGCCTTGACCGCGTACTTAAGGACTTCGGAGATGTCGATCTGTCGCGTCGAATCTGATCTCGACTTACGGCTTAAGTGATCGGCTATAGCCAGGATCGCTCCGAAATTATCTGAGGGGTGCCCCCACTCGGCAGCTAGCCACGTGTCGTTGAAATCAAGCCATCTGATGGCGGCTCCCGTGTCGAACGCCGCCTTTACTGGGTCGAGTTGATAACGAGTGCCGGGTACTCGTGAACCGTTCAGCACAACGGTACCTTCAACTTCAGGTCCAAGCAGCTTGGTGCATGCCTGGTAGTTCATTGCCAGCAGTGCACAGCCGATCGAATCCATCAGGCACAGGCGCGCCGTATCGAGTGCAAGTTCAGAGGTGGGTTTGTAGTTGACTGCGTAATCAGCGATCTTCGAAATAACGTCGTCTGTGGGATTCGTGTTCGGCACTTTTAGCCGCGCTCCTCTATTGGCATGTATGACCTTGGCTCTGGCCCGGTGTAATCGGACAACGGTCGGATCAGCTTGTTGTTGTCACGTTGTTCGATTACATGTGCAATCCACCCTGACGTTCTCGCAATCACGAATACCGGTGTGAACATTGCGGTTGGAATCCCGCACATGTGGTAGGCGGTCGCTGCGTAGAAATCTAGATTCGGGAACATGCCTTTTTCTCGCATCATTACGGTTTCGATCCGTTCAGAAATGTCGTAGCACGAAGTGTTTCCAGCCGCCTCAGAAAGCTGTCTTGCAAGTTCTTTTACGATCGGCGAACGGGGATCGCCGTTCTTGTAAATCCTGTGCCCGAAACCCATGATAAGTCGACGTGCTTCCAGCATGTGGAGCAGTGACTTTTCGGCGTCCTGGGGTGAATCGAACGACGACACCAGCTCCATCGCTGCCTCATTTGCTCCGCCGTGTAGCGGACCTCGCAGGGCACCAATTGCACCGGCGATCGCCGAGTAGGTGTCCGACAGTGTCGAAGTGATTACCCGCGCAGTGAACGTCGAAGCGTTGAATTCGTGCTCTGCGTACAGAACCAACGTGGTATCCAGCGCAGTCGTTTTGAGTGGATCGGCGGGCTTCCCTGACATCAGGCTGAGGAAATGCCCGGCGACGGTATCCTCGTCAGAATCGGTTTCGATACGTTCATCTCTTGAATGAAATCGGTACCAGTACGCCAGCATTGAACCGAAACTGGCCGTTAGCCGGTCGCCGACCGATGCTGCTGTGCGGCCGCCTTCACCTTCGCTTTCGAGGGTGCCCAGAAGCGATGTGCCGGTACGCAGCACGTCCATCGGGTGCGTTGAAGCCGGCAGGGCTTCCAGAAGTGTTTTGAGGGAATCTGGCAACGAGCGCAACCCGGCAAGTTTTTTCTTGTAGGCGTCTAACTGCTGCTGATTGGGGAGCTTGCCGTATATGAGCAGGTATGCAACTTCTTCGAAGGTCGAACCTGCCGCCAGTTGGGAGATTGAGTAGCCTCTGTACGTCAGGCCGACGTCTGCCTGGCCGACTGTGGATATTGCCGATGATCCTGCTGTCACTCCCATGAGACCTGATGAAGTCATATCTGTTTTTCCTGTTATTTTTTAGCTGGGCTAGTTGGAAGTCTTGTCGTCGATTTCGGCGTCGAAAAGATCGTCGAGTTTGCTCTCGTAGCTCTGATATTCGAGATACTCGTAGAGTTCGTCTCGGGTTTGCAGGGCGGGGATAACGCCCTTTTGAGTACCTGCACCGCGGATGATCTTGAACACGCTTTCAGCCGCCTTGTTTGCAGCTCTGAAAGCTGTGAGCGGGTACAGAGCGATGTCGACATCAACAGTTGCGAGTTCTTCAGTGGTAAATGCGGGAGTTTTTCCGAATTCGGTCAGGTTCGCAAGAATCGGAACACCGGTGGCGTCCTTAAATTTCTTGTAGTCGCTTAGTTCGGTTACAGCTTCTGCAAAGATCATGTCGGCTCCGGCCTCGACGTATGCGACTGAACGTTCGATGGCGGCATCGACACCCTCGACAGCGATTGCGTCGGTGCGCGCCATCAATACGAAATCGTCGTATTCCCGTGCGTCTGCCGCGGCCTTCAGGCGATCACACATTTCGTTTGACGACACGATCTGCTTACCTGGTCGGTGTCCGCATCTTTTCGCCTGTACCTGGTCTTCGATGTGGACTCCGGCAGCACTTGCGCGGGCCATTTCTTTCATCGTTCTTGCGATCATGAACGCCCCGCCCCAGCCGGTATCGACGTCAACCAGCAGTGGCAGGTCGACAGCAGATGTGATGCGACGCACGTCTTCGAGGACGTTATCGAGGGTGGTCATGCCCAGATCCGGTAGGCCGTATGAAGCCGTTGCAACGCCAGAACCCGAAAGGTAGAGAGCACTGAATCCAGCTGATGCTGCCATCACTGCGTGATATGGATTCGTGGCGCCGACTAGCTGAAGTGGGGACTCTGCCTGCATGGCAGCACGAAATGATGTTCCGGGGCCAAAGCTAATGCCAGAGTTTATAAGTGAAGACATGATGAGCGGATTATAGTTGCGCTCGGCGCCCAAAGGCGGTGGCAGGGACGGAAAACTAACCCCAGAACGCGTCGAAGAACACAAGCGGGGAGACGACCAGCAGCACGATTCCGACCACGAGACGCAGCTTTGTGGGATCGGTATTACCGCCCATTTTCGACCCCGCTAACATTCCGATCATCGCTGGAACTCCTATGGCTGTCACCAACAGCCAATCAACGCGGTTACGAATCAGGTGCCCGGTGAATCCAGATGTTCCGACAAGAATCGTCAGTGCCAGATTCGTCCCTGCAGCCAATGAAGGCCTCATTTTGAGCACGTGGATCAGCGCGGGCATTCGCAGCACTCCAAGGGCAAGGCCTACGGCACCGCCTATCAGCCCGATAACGAATCCAACAAGGCCTTCTCGAACGATGGTTTTTCGGTTCAGATCGCCTCGTCCAACGTTTGGATCGGATGTTTCGGGGGGCGATTCGTCACTTCGAAGCTCTGCCATTGCCCTGGTAATCATCATCACGGACGACCACACCAGAAGAAGAGCAACGATGGTCAGCAATACAGTGCGGGAGACAATGTCGGCGTAGAGGCCTCCGAAGAACGATCCAGCGATGGCCGGAAGACCAATCACGAGAACGACTCGATACACGATTCGGTTCTGCAAAATAGCTGGCCATGATCCTGCGAAAGAGCCCAGGACACTCACAAACAAGTTCGTGCTGGCCGCGATAAGCGGGTCCACCCCGAT
>Ga0302135_10002237_pt1 | contig 11605 bp, 13 predicted proteins | sample CBN3_surface_MG_FD_203119 | JGI IMG/M metagenome (GOLD analysis project Ga0302135, IMG submission 203119) | Marine microbial communities from Western Arctic Ocean, Canada - CBN3_32.1 | ecosystem: Environmental > Aquatic > Marine > Oceanic | place: Canada: Western Arctic Ocean | collected... | reverse complement strand
TAATGATGCTGGGCAGGCCAGCCAAACGTTGTGCCTCGTCGGGGGGTAATTCAAAATGGATGATGGTGCGGGTGCCTACCGTCAGGTCAAGTTGGTTGGCCGGGGTGTCGCCGTAGGCAAAAAATGGTCCGGTGGCCAGCACCACCCGTTGGGCTGCGAACTCTCCGGCCGAGGTTTGGATGGCCACACAGCCGTTTTGTTCTTTCACCGCACCAACCAAAGCGTCTACCACCGTGGCGCTGGCTTGTTCAGCGGCCGTCCCTTCGGCCCGCACGTAGGCTCGGGGGTCAATATGGCCGGCACCGGTGGCTTGAAAAATCGCCGGCAACCCAGTCGGTGGCGACAGTGCAGGAAACTCTTGCACTACTTCTTCGGGGGAAAACTGTTGGCACCCGAGGTTGAGATTCTGGTCGGAGGCCGCCATTACCGCCACCTCTTGGGCCGGGCCCAACCACAGGTGACCCACGTCGTGCAAAATCTTTTCGCCGGTCAGATTTTCTAAATGGCGAATTTGCGGCAGCGCTCGGTGGCTCAGCCAGGCTTTTATCGGGCTGGGGTCGACTACCCGAGCAATGCGGGTGTCATCGTGGTGGCTGGCAAAAACCCCGTCATGTTTTTTACGGTCAACCGGTTCGCTTTGCCCAACTAATAAAACGTTGACCCCGGCTTCGGCTAAAAACCAGGCGCAGGCGCTGCCCATCATCCCCCGGCCTACCACGGCAACCTCGAAGGTTTTACCGCCCATAGTTACTCTGTCGCAGCAGTCGGCGGCTCTTCGACGGGAGAATCGTTGACCTCGGCTTGCACTTCGGCCACCGGTTCAGGGTCGGCTCGCAAACCACGTTCAAGTGCTTCTACCACTTCGGCACCGGGCACGAAATCACCCAAGGGCGGCAGATCAGCCAAACGGTCTATGCCCATGCGCTCAAGAAACTCTTGGGAGGTGCCAAACAAAAAAGCGTTCCCGGGGCCTGAGTCGCGAGACTTTTCGTCGATATAGCCGCGTTGTTGCAGCGTGCGCATCACCCCGTCAGCATCCACGCCACGGATTGACGACACTTGGGCTCGAGATATCGGTTGCTTATAGGCCACGATGGCCAAGGTTTCGAGTGCGGCGGCGGTCAACCGTGAACTTTGTCCTTCTAACACGAAGCGCTCTACCCATGGCGCTTGGTCGGGGTGGCTTTGGTAGCGGTAACCGCCAGCCACGCGTTGCAAAACAAAGCCGCGACCTTCACGCTCGTAGTCGGCCACCAAGGTTTCACACAGTGCTTCTATGTCGGCGGTGGGGACTTCCAGTAACTGTGCCAACAAGTTGGGCGCTACTGGGTCAATAGCCACCATCAAAATGGCCTCAATGGCTTGCCGGGTGGCCAGCGCTTCAGTTTCTTCCATGAGTTAGCCCTCGTAAGCGTCGATTAACTCGACATCGGCTGGGCCGCTGTTGGGCGCCCACCACAGGTGAATGTCGCCAAAACTAGCTGGCTGGTCAAGTTCAATGACCCCTTGCTTAAAGAGTTCTAGTACCGCTAAGAAACGCACCACCAACTCGATGCGATCCACCAAACCGGTGGTGAGTTTGCGAAACGAAATGGTGCCATGGGCAGGGATTTCGTCAACCAGTTCAATTACTGCATCGGCCACGCTGGCCCGTATGGGGGCAATGTGTTCGGTGTCGATGTGCACGACAGGTTTCGGAATGATCGCCGTGTAGTAGGCCCGGCGTAAATCCAGCGGCGTGATACCGGCCAATAAGTCGGGAGCCAAAGACAAAAACTGGTCTTCGAGGCCCGCTCGGCGAGGCCACGAAAGGGCCGCTGTTTGGGCCATGCGTTTGAGCACGGTGGCCGCATCTTTAAAGGTTTTACATTCCAACAAACGAGCCAGTAGTAAATCTCGTTCTTCCCACAAGCCAAACTCGTCGTCGAGATCGTCGCGTTGTTTGTCGGGCAAAAGGCGGCGGGTTTTTAGTTCTACCAAAATGGCGGCAATCAATAAAAACTCGGTGGCCAGTTCAAGGTCAACGGTTTCGAGGCGTTCCAGTTCTACTAAAAAGGCGTCAACCACGGTGGTTAACGACACGTCGTAGAGCTCTACCTCTTCTTTGAGGATCAAATGCAACAACAGGTCAAAAGGCCCATCAAAGACTGGAGTATTTACGGTCACGCTCACCCCTTGACCCTAGAGAATCCTTAGCCCCGCGCGGTGTATGGCAAAGAGGTTTTTGAGAAAACTGTCCCCCACCGGGCCGGCCGGGGCACTAGCCTGCAGGCATATGACTCGTGTTTTTTCTGGCATTAAACCTTCTGGCTCCGTTCACCTCGGAAACTATCTCGGAGCGCTACGCAATTGGGCGGCTATGCAAGACGGCGCCGACACCGTTTATTGCGTGGTTGACTTGCATGCTTTGACCGTTCCTCAAGACCCGGCCGAGTTACGGGCCTCCACCCTGTCGCTGGCCCAAATGCTGATTGCTATTGGCATTGATCCGGAGCGCAGCACCCTGTTTATTCAAAGCCATGTTTCTGAACACACCGAATGCGCCTGGCTTATGGAATGCACTGCTTCTTTTGGCGAGTTGCGGCGTATGACCCAGTTCAAAGACAAGTCAGAAAAAGCCAAGTTTGTCTCGGGGGGATTGTTCACCTACCCGGCGCTCCAGGCCAGCGACATCATTTTGTACGACACCGACCAAGTGCCGGTGGGCGAAGACCAGCGGCAACACATTGAGCTAACCCGTGACTTGGCCGAACGGTTTAACAATCGCTACGGGCAAACCTTTGTGGTGCCCGAAGCGGTGGTTCCAGCCGCTGGTGCTCGGGTTATGGACTTACAAAACCCAGAAAACAAAATGTCTAAGTCCGAAGACAGCCCACAGGGTTCAGTTTCGCTGCTTGATGACCCGGCGGCCATTGAAAAGAAGTTCAAACGGGCGGTAACCGACAGCGACAACGAGGTCCACTACGACCCAGCCACCAAACCGGGGGTGTCAAACCTGTTGTCAATCTTGGGCGCCGCTACCGGTCAAAGCCCCACCGAGGCAGCTACCGGCATTGAACGCTACGGCGATTTAAAAGTCGCTACCGCCCAAGCAGTCATTGAGTTGCTGCGCCCGGTACAAGCCCGCTACCACGAGTTGGCAGCCGACCCCGCAGAAACCAGCCGTTTGCTGGCCGTGGGCGCCGACAAAGCCCGCACCATCGCCCGAGCCACCCTGGATCGCGCCCACCAAAACCTCGGACTCCTGGCGCCTTAAGCCTTAATCGTCGTCGGCTTTCCAGAGAACGGCCGCATATTCAGTTTCGACTGTCCACTGGTTTGCCGGCCGGTGGTGTTCGCCAGCCCACGCCACGGTTAGCGGGTCGCTTCCTACTTCGGTCAACAATCTGACCCCTTGCTCAGGGTGGGTGAGGTAGCGACCCAAGCTCCCTCGAATTCCTGATTGTTTTGCCCATACCTGATGGCGGCCGGTAGCGGTCACCGCAGCCAGCAGCGTGGCGGCCACCCGGCCAAAGGTGCCCAAGTTGCTGGTCACCTTGCCCACATCGTGCAGCAGCGCAGCGGCCAGAACCTCTCTGGGCGCCTCAGGGAGTTCTTCATCAACCCGGGCCATCACCCCAAAAGCGTGCGCCTGGTCGGCTTTACTCATGCGCTGCCATAAGGCTTGCTCTGTCGCCAACAAGCGATTCTCTACCCATTGAGCATCGGTTGGTGTCAATGGTTGAGCCCGCAAAGCCCCAAAAAACCGCCCCCCCAGATGGCTCAGTTTGTTTTTTCTTCGCATCGGAACCCCTAGTCGGTAACGCCCACCCCGCTAAGGATAATCAACTTCAACAAAGTAGCCCGTCAAATAAACCAAAACCCTGTCAAATAAACCTAGACACGTGGGGTCTGACCCTACGTGTCTAGGTTTTTTGGGCGGATTGATCTCTCAGGCTTCTGGGAAAGGCTTTAGCCCTCGGAGAGATCTACCGCTGGGTAGAAAAAGGTTCGGGTGCACATATCAAAGGTGAAGTATCCAGGATCATTGGGGTCGTCACTGGTGACGCTTTGCGAGAAATGCACATCGCTGAGTTGAAGGTCATGTTCCTGTTCTCCGACCTCCACCAAAAAACCAAAGCCCATTTCGATTTTTACCGATGCCGCTAACCCGGCTCGCTCTGCACAGGCCACCGTTTCGAGAATAAGCGTCTCAAACTCTTCTTCGGAGAACTCGCCGTCCTTCATTGCCTCGGCCAGCATCTGGTCGGCTCGTTCTTGTTCATCGGCCGGCGTTTCTACATAAATAGGAGCAACGGTGGTAGGTACCGTAATAACCACTGTTTCAGCATCATCGGCACAACCGGTCAATAAACCCAGAGCTAACACAGCAGCAGTTACGCCCAATGACTTAGGCATAAAGAATCGACTCATTATTCACCTCAACTGCTGGGGACCCCACCTTAACCCCCCCCTCTAAGAAACAAGGGTGTAGGGGCGTTGCTTGCTGCGCCCGAATGGGAGCGGCCTGGTTATTGCCCTAAATGGCGCAAGGTAGCGAGCAAACCGATGACCGTTTTGGCATCGGTGATGGTGCCGTCAGCAATCATGGCCGACACTTGGTGCAAAGGCACCCGTTCAACAGTGAGGTATTCCTCTTCCACGCTGACCGCTATTGCCTCGGCGGGCACCAGTTCGGTGGCCAAATACACCGTGGTGAGTTCATCGCAAAAGCCGCCCGAGTTATGAAAAACCGCCAACTCAGTTAACTGCGGAGCGTCAAACCCGGCTTCTTCAATGAGTTCTCGGCGGGCTGCATCGGGGCGAGACTCCCCCGGCACATCAAGTTTTCCGGCCGGTAGCTCCAACATTTCGGTATCCAAAGCCGGGCGGTACTGGCGCACCAAAATCACCTCATCATTGTCAAGAGCAACCACCGCTACTGCCCCGGGGTGACGCACTACATCGCGAGAAATTTGTTCACCCTGCGGGCCTTCAAAGGTGGCCTCGGCCAAGGTAATGACGTAACCCTCGTGGATAACCGTTTCACCAGTTTGGCGAAAACCCGCCGCCATAATTAAGCGTCGATGGTGGCGTCCACCGCTAACAACTGCGGGTTGCGACCCTCAGCACGTTGCAACGCTGCTTCCATGAAACCCAAAAACAGTGGAGCGGGCCGGGTCGGACGGCTTTTGAACTCTGGGTGGGCTTGAGTCGCTACCCAAAACGGGTGGTTCTTTAGCTCAATGAACTCCACCAAACGCCCATCGGGCGACTCACCAGAGCACACGAAATCTGTGCCGGCATATTGACTGCGGTAACGCGGGTTGAATTCATAACGGTGACGATGACGCTCCGACACCACTTCTTCGCCGTACATTTTCGCTACCTGAGAACCGGGCTGCAACTGCGCTACGTAAGCCCCCAGTCGCATGGTGCCCCCTAGGTCGGTGACGTCGCGTTGCGAATCCATGAGGTCGATCACCGGGTGTGGGGTTGATGGCTCAAATTCGCTGGAGTGCGCCCGGTCTAGCCCCAAAACGTTGCGGCCATATTCGATGGTCATGCATTGCAGGCCCAAGCAAAGCCCCAAACACGGAACATCATTTTCTCGGGCATAACCGGCAGCAGCAATCTTGCCTTCTACCCCTCGTTCGCCAAAACCGCCAGGAATAACGATGCCGTCAAGCTTGCGTAGTCGATCTTCGGTGAGCAAGCCTTCTACATCTTCGGCTTGTATCCAGTCGATCTCTACGTCGGCACCCAACTGAATGCCCGCATGCTTAAGCGACTCCACCACCGAAAGGTAGGCGTCTACCAAACTCACGTATTTACCAATCAAACCAACACGCACCGGGCTGGTGGCCGCTTCAACCTTACGGTTGAGTTCAATCCATTCCGTCAGGTCGGGCGGGCCAGCATCGATACGCAACAAATCGCAGATTACGTCGTCGAGGCCTTCTTCGTGAATAACCAGCGGGATTTCATAGAGGCTTGAGGCGTCTGGGGCGTTGACCACCGCTTCGGCGGGCACCGAAGAAAGGTTGGCGATTTTACGGGCCAAATTGTCGCCAATGGGTTCGTCGCTTCGACACACGATGGCATCGGGCTGAATGCCTCTACTGCGCAGTTCAATAACTGAATGCTGGGTGGGTTTGGTTTTGTGTTCGCCGGAGGGGGCAATGTAAGGCACCAAGGTGACGTGCACGTAACACACGTTGTCGCGGCCCACGTCGAGGCGAAACTGGCGAATGGCTTCCAGGAAAGGCAAAATCTCAATATCGCCTACCGTGCCGCCCACTTCGGTGATGACCACATCTATGTCATCGGAGGCCAGCGCACTAATCCGACGTTTGATCTCATCAGTGATGTGCGGAATGACCTGCACAGTGCGGCCCAAGTAGTCGCCTCGGCGTTCAGCTGCCAACACGGTGGAATAAATTGACCCGGTGGTGGCGTTGGAATCCCGGGTCAGGTTTTCGTCAATAAAGCGTTCGTAATGGCCGAGATCTAAATCGGTTTCGCCGCCATCATCGGTAACAAAAACTTCACCGTGTTCAAAAGGGTTAAGCGTGCCCGGGTCTACGTTGATGTAGGGGTCCAGTTTTTGGATTACCACCCGTAAACCACGCTGTTTAAGGAGTCGTCCTAACGAGGCTGCGGTCAGCCCCTTGCCGAGTGAACTGGCCACTCCGCCCGTTACAAAAATGTGTTTGGTCACGGAAGGTCAACTTATCGCTTTACGTTGCGTCGCGCGCGGAGTGCGCCAAGGTTTGTTGATTATCACGATGGCCGCAACACCGCTGCAGCGGCCAAAAGCTCAGACGCATGTTGCTGGGCAGCACTGCTGTCGGGCGACCCCGACAACATACGAGACAGTTCCACAATGCGCTGGTCGGAATCTAAAGGCTCCACGGTGGCTCGAGCGGCTTGACCATCGTCCACCTTATTTACCTTGAGTTGCTGGTCGGCGCAGGCCGCCACTTGCGCCAGGTGGGTAACCACCAGCACTTGATGGCCCTCTGCCAGAGAAGCCAAAGCGGCACCGATACTGTGCGCTGCCTCGCCCCCTACTCCGGCGTCTACTTCATCAAAAACCATGGTGGGGGGCGCTTTGGTAATTACTTGACGTAGCGCCAACATGACTCGTGCCAATTCGCCACCGGAGGCCACCTTGGCCAAAGGCAGCAGCGACGACCCAGAGTTAGCGGCCAGCAATAAACAAACCTCAGCCCCGGATTCACCTTCTACTTCTACGGCCATTACCGCAGCGGCCATAGCCAACTGGCGCAAAAATTGCTGCACCTGGGCAGCAAGGTCTGGGGCCGCTCGACGCCGGGCCGCCAGAACTACGGCGGCGGCTTGCACCCGAGCCGCTTCGGCTGCGAGGCGCTGAGCATCTAAAGCGGCCGCTCGAGCCTCATGGTCTAAAAGGTCGTCTAAACGTTCGGTAGCTTCTCGGTGATACGCCATCACCGCGGCAATATCCACGCCATATTTTCGGCGTAGTTCAGACAAACGGTGGCGGCGCTGCACGATCGCTTCGAGACGTTGCGGGTTCTCTTCGACCCCGTCGGTGGTCGCCCGAAGCTCTGACGCCACATCGCTCAACTCGGCCAACAAGCCATGCAGCCGGCTCGCCAATTCAGCAAACGGAGGCCGATCGCTCAGGCTGTTGAGGGCCACCCCGAGGCCTTCAGAGACGTCGCTGTCCCCGTCTAAAAGTTGCAACGCAGCAATCGCTGCTTCACGGTGTGCGGTGGCATCGCCCAACAGAGACTCATCTTTGGCCAATTGGTCATCTTCGCCCGCATCATCAATGGCTGCTACATCGAGTTCTTCTACTTGAAAACGAAGCAGGTCTATTTCTCGAGCCCTCGCCCGTTCGTCGCCTCCCATAGCAGCCAGCTGCTCATCTATAGCCACCAACTCGGCTTCTGCTTCTTGCAGAGGGACTAGGTCAATGCCGCCAAATCGATCTAGGGCCGCTCGCTGTTCTTTAGCGGTCAAAAGGCTTTGGTGGGCATGCTGGCCATGCAAGTTCACCAAGTCGCCTCCTCGGTCAGCCAAGGCCGCCGCGGTAGCCAGCTGGCCATTGATATACGCTCGGCTGCGACCATCTAGAGGAACCACTCGTCGGAGCACCACCTCACGGTCGCCATCAACAAACCTGCCCTCCACCGAGGCTTCGGCGCACCCCTGACGCACCATGGTCGGGTCGGCTCGGCCGCCCAGCAAAAGCTCTATAGCCCCCACCACCATGGTTTTACCGGCCCCTGTTTCACCGGTTACCGCCACCAAGCCAGGGCCCATGAGTACTGTTGATTCTTCTATTACCCCAAGGTTGGTGACCCGTAGTTCGCAAAGCATGGGTACATCTTGCCATGCCCCTGTGACAGTGCTGTGCCAAGAGCAAATCTTGCCAATTTTTTCCTCACTAAATCGGCTACTAGGGTGCGGCAATGTCATGGAATGAACTCGCTCAACGAGCCTCTCGGGCTTCTCACGATCTTGTGGGTTGGATCTTCTGGGATCCACAAGCCATAAAAAATTACGCCGGCCTGGGCGTGCCCGATGGGCTTGGCTACTACGCTGCGAGCCGGTTTGGCCCCTTGGCGGGCGCCGGCAACGAGGTAGTGGCTGCCTCCGGCTACTCCATTAACCCGACCTTTTTGGGCATGGCCTTAGATCTCTGCCGCCAACACACCAGTTTCAAGGATGCCTTGGCCGCCCGCAACGCTGCCGTAGTGCCCGGTTTAGCCGCTATTGACCCTGCCCTCCCTGACCGTCTGGCTCTTTTAGTTCAACCTCTTTGGGACGCCGCCGACCAACTTCACCACGGCGCCCGCACGCTCTTTGCCGCACACCGAGCACAGCCTCGCCCGGGGCCGGACCAGCCGGCGCTGAGCGCTTGGTTGGCCGTCAACTGCTTGCGTGAATGGCGAGGCGATACCCATTGGGCTCTTTGCGCAGCGGCCGACTTAGGGCCCACCGAAGTCGGTTTGTTGCACGACGCCATGGTGACTGGTTATGAGGCCGAATGGATTGCCCGCAGCCGAGGTGCCGACGATGCCGCCATAGAAATAGGCTGGGCCCGCCTCACCGCTAAAGGCTTGGCCAACCAAAAGTCGTTGACCGACGCGGGGCGGCAGTTTCGTCAAGAACTTGAAGACCAAACCGATCAACTCTGCGGCAAATGTGGCAACTACTGGGCAAGGAAAACACCCTTGAGTTGTGTGCGCTGGCCGAGCCTCACCATCAAGCTTTTCTGGACCGCATCGACGCCACCGCCGGACCCCAATGGATGCCCGCCGTTCGCGATTAGCGAAACAAGTGTTAGCGGTCTTCTAAGCCGAATTTTGTTTTGAGCACCCGAGCAAAATGGTGCTGCCCGAAGGTCACCAAACGGGCCACCCGATCTGAGGCGGTTACCACCACTTGATCGCCTTCGCTGAGCAGTGCTTGTTCGCGTCCATCAACGTTGCAGGCCGCCGGGCGGTCGCCCAGCACCTCTAAACGCACCTCGGTGGCAGGGTCTAACACCATGGTGCGGTCAAACAACATGTGGGCCGACACCGGGGTCACCTGCAGCGAACGATGCGTGGCATCCACAATGGGCCCCTGAGCCGAAAAAGCATAGGCGATAGATGAAGTCCCGACAGAATCGCTGCTGCCGCCTGGAAAGCCGATCACTCCCACCGCGTTCAGGAGCAAGAACAGGCCCCAACTCCAAGGAGTGCGCAAAGAGCCATGATCGTTGTCTTGTTGGAGCCCTCTGAGGAACTAGAACCCGATGGCGAGAGAAGAGGCGGTGGTGGCGGAGGAGCCGCCATGCTCGAAGCCGCTGTGCCGCCGATCATCTGAGTATGGCCCACGCCCTGGCTCTCGACCAGTTCTGAGCCGTTCAGCACATAGGTCACAAGACCGAACGTCACCGAACCGCCCGGCGGCAACACCGCCTCACTCTCAACTCGTTGACCATCGACCGTCGTGCCGTTGGTTGAGTTCAAGTCTCGAACCACGACCGCCCCGTCACGACGCACGACCTCTGCATGGCTTGAGGACACCGACGGATCGTCAATCACCAACCCACAGTGAGCTGCGCTACCAACGAGCGAAGGAACTTCAGAAACCGCCATCACACACGTTACGCAGCTTCATCGCCCCGACTCAACCGAGGCAGCCCCCGAGACAAGCGGGCAGTTTGCGCCTCCCTTGTCTTCTAAAGTTCGGTCAGGTGTTGGTGTTGAAGATGTCGTTGAGGAGGCCGTCACGAATGTGGTCGGCCGCGACTTGGACATCGGCGTAGGTCACTAGCGGATTCTCTTCATCAGTTTCGGAATTAGAGAAGCCGTATGTACAGCATCTTGAAAAGATTCCGAAGCGAACAACGACTGTTCCGTGCCGCTCCCACTGACTGATATAGGCCCTGGTTATTCCATATCCTTCACCCGATTGCCAAGCCAGGAAATTTGTTTCCCGTGCTATGAAGAAAGCGCTATCGGCGTCTTCGGCGGCGGCGCTACCGAGCGACGTCGTCTCCCGTATTTCCCACATCTCATCAGGCTCGAAGTCCCCGGAAAAGCCGTCAAACCGATAGTCGGTGGTTTCCTCGTCTCGGTCTTCAACGAACTCCGGTGCCTCATACTCGACGTAGCCACAACTCGAAACGGCTTCTTCGGTTGCATCCATGAACGCCTGCGCATCGTCCTCAGTGCCAAAGGCGTACAGGCTGACCGACCCGTACATGCTCTTATCGGTGACCAGGCTACCCTTGAGGGCGTGAGCGAGGACACCGGCTGTCTCCGCCCGACTGTCGGTGTTGTCTCCCCCGCAGTAACCGAAACCGTTCCCCGAGTTCGGAAACAACTCGTTGCTGATCTCCAACCCCTGGTCGGACCACCCCGGCGGTAATTCGGTCGCTGACGGTATCGCAGCAAACAAACCAGCCTCCGTCGCAACCGGCGCCGCCGTTGTTGTGGTCGGCGCTGCCGTGGTCGTGGTCGGCGCTGCCGTGGTCGTGGTCGGCGCTGCCGTTGTTGTGGTCGGCGCTGCCGTGGTCGTGGTGGACTCGGCCGGTGTACCAGCAGCGGTTTCCGGCCCAGCAGTCGTCGACCCGCAACCAGCGAGAACCAATATCAATGCCAAAGTGCCGAGTGTTGTTCGCATAGCCGACGCCTCACAAGTTGAAGTTTCTTTCGGTGATGCTAGCAGGATAAGAGTAAGAGCGCCCGCTTAGTCGTGGGTGTGTCCACCGCCTCAAGAACGCTGTTCCTCGCCTCGTTCGTAGCAACCCAACACGACCTGAACGCAAAGGCCTACTACCAACACAAACGAGCCGAAGGAAAGAAACACAACGCCGCCGTCATCTGCGTCGCCCGACGCCGCTGCGACCTCATCTTGGCCATACTCAAGACTGGCACTCCCTACGACGCCGACCGCCACGAGAACCCCCCCCGATTGCTACTTGACAACAAGACAGGAACACCCCCCACGGTGACTGGCTCCCCCAATGGATGCCCGCCGTTCGCGATTAGCGAAACAAGTGTTAGCGGTCTTCTAAGCCGAATTTTGTTTTGAGCACCCGAGCAAAATGGTGCTGCCCGAAGGTCACCAAACGGGCCAC
>Ga0302135_10002236_pt1 | contig 11607 bp, 9 predicted proteins | sample CBN3_surface_MG_FD_203119 | JGI IMG/M metagenome (GOLD analysis project Ga0302135, IMG submission 203119) | Marine microbial communities from Western Arctic Ocean, Canada - CBN3_32.1 | ecosystem: Environmental > Aquatic > Marine > Oceanic | place: Canada: Western Arctic Ocean | collected 2017-09-15 | reverse complement strand
TCGGTATCCGCATCACGGCGGACGAATTCATCGCCAACGGGTTGAGCCAGGACGACTGCCTAGAAATTGCAGTGCGCCTCGCCGAAAGCGGCAAGATCGACTATCTCAACATCATGGCCAGCCAGGTCAGCGATTGGCGCGGCAGTTCGCTCAGCATTCCGAACATGAGCTTTCCGGTCGCGCCCTATCTCTATCTGGCCAGCGCGATCCGGGCGGCGGTCGATATCCCGATCTTCCATGCCGGGCGGATTCCCGATCTGGCGACCGCGGCGCGGGCGATCGAGGAGGGCCATCTCGACATGGTGGCGATGACCCGGCCCCATATCGCCGATCCCCATATCGTCACCAAGCTCAAGGAAGGGCGGGTCGACGATATCCGGCAATGCGTCGGCGCCAACTACTGCATCAACCGCATCTATGTCGGCAAGGAATCCCTCTGCATCCAGAATCCGGCGACCAGCCGCGAGGCCAAGATGCCGCATATCGTCCCGCCGACGGAGGGGCCCCGCAAGAAGGTGGTGGTCGTGGGCGCCGGTGTGGGCGGGCTGGAGGCCGCGCGCGTGTCCGCGCTGCGCGGGCATGAGGTCGTCGTCTTCGAGGCCGAGGACAAGACGGGCGGACAGGTCAATATTGCCGCTCGGGCGACCTGGCGGGAATCCCTTTCGGGCATTCCGCGCTGGCTCGACCAGCAGGCGCGCAAGGCGGGGGCGGAGATCCGCCTGAACACGCCGGCGACGGCGGAGTCGGTGATGGCCGAGACTCCCGATATCGTCGTCGTCGCCACGGGCGGGACCCCCAACAAGGGGCCGATCAAGGGCATCGAACATGCGGTGTCGAGCTGGGACATTCTGACCGGCAAAGTCGAGCCAGGGGAAAGCGTCCTGCTGTTTGACGCGAATGGCGACCATCACGGTCCCTCGGTCGCCGAGGTGCTGAGCGAGCGGTGCAGCCGGGTCGAGGTCGTCACCCCGGACCGCTTCGTGGGCGAGGATGTCGGGGTGACCGATTTCGCCGTCCACTACAAGCGGCTCTATGCGAAGGGCGTGGTGAAGACCTCGGACTATCACTTGGCCGAGGTCTATCCCGAGGGCAACCGGATCGTGGCCGTGCTGCGCAATGCCTATACCGACGAGGAGGAGGAGCGGGTTGTCGACCAGGTCGTCTCCGAAGGCGGCATCATCCCGCGCGAGGAACTCTACGAGGCCCTCAAGCCCCATTCCTGGAACCTGGGCGCGCTCGATCTGCATGCCCTGGTCGAGGTGCGGCCCCAGGCGGTCGAACGGAACCCGGCGGGCAAATTCGCCCTCTACCGGGTAGGCGATGCCGTGGCCGGCCGCAACATCCACGCGGCGATCTACGATTCGCTGCGGCTGTGCGTGGTGTTCTAGGGCGCCGAATAACGCGCATTGTGCCAAACATCCTTCGAGATGCTCGCTTACGCGAGCTCCTCAGGATGAGCGGACCGTCTCGAAGGGTTGCCCCTTCTAGTCCGGGATGCGGTAGCCCTCGGGGAACGGATCGTTGGGGTCCAGGCCGTAGGTCATCATGCCGGTGACGAAGCCGCGCCCGGCGACGGTTGGGATCACCGCGGGCACGCCGCCGCAGATCGTCGTCTCGACGATCTTCGAGCGGAAGCGGGTGTCCAGGATCGAGTGGTTGGTGAAGGTCTCGCCCACCGCGATCTGGCCGCGGGCATGCATCACGGCCAGGCGGGCGCAGGTCACCGTGCCCGTTGGGCAGCGGTCGATGCGGCCGGGCTGGACGATGCAGGCATTGCGCGAGGTCTTGCCGCCAGGGCCGTTCTTCACCGGCATGGCGAGGCAGGCGATGGAGACCGTGTGCAGCCCGGGATTCTCCGGATGGACGGCCTCGACCTGTTCGGCGGCCGCGCGGGTCAGGCGCATGCCGAGATCGACCAGGGCCTTGCCCTCCTCGGGAACGATCTTGAAGCCCAGGGCTTCGGCATCGACGATCACGAAGAACATGCCGCCATAGGCGATATCGGCGGTGACCTCGCCCAAGCCCTCGACCTGAAGCGGGTGGTCGAGATGGCAGACGAAGGCGGGCTGGTTCCTGAATTCGATCTCGCGCGCGCGGCCGCCCCGCGTGTCGGCGGTGATCTCGATCAGGCCGCCCGGCGCCTCCATGCCGAATTTAGTCACGTCGCCGGTCATCGGCACGATGCCGGCCTCGAGGGCGGCAGTGGCCGTGCAGATCGTGTTCGAGCCGCTCATCGCGCAGTATTCGGCCGTCTCGATGATGATATAGCCGACCGAGGCGCGCGGATCGCAGGGCGGGACCAGTATATTGGCCGAACTGGTATTGCCGCCGCGCGGCTCGTTCAGCAGGAACTTGCGGATCCAGTCGTTGTTCTCGCGCATATGGCACATTTTTTCGTACACGCTGTTGCCCAGCGGCGGGATGATGCCCCCGGTGACGACGCGGCCGGTTTCACCCTCGGCATGGACGTCGTAGGCAGTGATGACGCGGTTCCATTGCATGGTCGTTCTCTCCTCGGAAGGGGCGTTTGTTCGGCTCAGTCGTCCAGGCGATAGCCTTCGGGGAAGGGGTCGGACGGGTCATGGCCGTATTGGATCATCCCGGCGAGCCAGCCCCGGCCGGCGACGCGGGGGATAATGGCCGGCACGCCGCCGACCTCGGTTTCCTCGACGATGCTGGTGCGAAACCGGGTGTCGATGATCGACCAGTTCTCGAAGGTTTCGCCGACGGCGAGTTGCCCCCGTTTGTGGAGCACGGCCATCCGCGCGCAGGTCCCGGTGCCGCACGGGCAGCGGTCGATGCGCCCGGGCTGCACGATGCAGACGTTGCGGGATTTCTTGCCTTGCGAGGTGTCTTCCAGGGGCATCGCCAGTTGCGAGATCGAGACGCCCTCGAAGGCCGGCTGGGTCGGGTGTTTGGCCTCGACCTGTTCGATCGTCGCGCGGGTGATCTTCATGCCCATGGCGACCAGATCCTTGGCCTCGTCCGCCTGGATGGCGAAGCCCAGGGCCTTGGCATCGGCGATGGCGTAGAACATGCCACCATAGCTGACATCGACGGGGATCGTGCCGACTCCCTCGATCTCCAGCGGATGATCCAGCGCGATGACGAAGGCCGGCTGGTTGGTGAATTCGATCTCCAGCGCTCCGTCATCCATGCGCCGGGCGGTGACGGCGATCAGCCCGGCGGGCGCTTCCAGGGTGAAGGTCTGCTCGCGCCCCTCCATCGGCAGGATGCCGAGTTCGATCAGCGCGGTCGCCGTGCAGATCGTGTTGGAGCCGGACATGGGCGGATATTCGACCGATTCCATGATGACATATCCGGCCTGGGCATCGGGATGCTTGGGCGGATAGATGACATTGGCCGAGGCGATGCCCGCGCCGCGCGGCTCGTTCAGCAGGAACTTGCGCAGCCAATCGTCGTGGTCGCGCATGTAATGCATCTGCTCGAGAATGGTGTCGCCGGGTGGCGGCATGACGCCGCCCACGACGACCCGGCCGGGCTCTCCCTCGGCATGGACATCCGCGACGGTGATGGTGCGTTTCCAGCGCATGATGCCGTTCCCGCTTCTCTCTTTCGTGACCCTAGTCGTCGAGCCTATACCCTTCCGGGAAGGGGTCGGAGGGATCGTAGCCGTACTGGATCAGGCCGGAGACCCAGCCGCGCCCGGCGATGGTCGGGATCACGGCGGGCAGGCCGCCGACCTCGGTTTCGCGCACGACATGGCCGAAGAAACGGGTGTCGATGATCGAGCGGTTCTCGAAACTCTCGCCAACCGCGATCTGGTTGCGGGCGCGCATCACGGCTAAGCGGGCGCAGGTGCCGGTGCCGGTCGGGCTGCGGTCGATGCGGCCGGGCTGGACGACGCAGGCGTTGCGCGACTTCTTGCCGCCCGCGACATCCTCGATAGGGCAGGCAATCTGGGAAATCGAGACGCCGTGGAATTCGGGCTCGGTCGGGTGGTGGGCGTCGATCTGCTCGATCGCGGCCATCGTGATCAGCATGCCGGTGGCGACGATGTCCTTGGCCTCGTCGGGACTCACGGAGAAGCCGAGGGTCGGTGCATCGGCGATGGCGAAGAACATGCCGCCATAGGCGACATCGACAACGATGGTACCGATGCCGGGCACCTCCAGCGGATGGTCCAAGGCGACAACGAAGGCGGGCTGGTTGGTGAAGGTGATCTCCAGGGCCCCATCCTCATCGCGCCGGGCGCTGATATGGATGAGGCCGGCCGGGGATTCGAGAATGAAATTCCCGGAATCGCCCTCCATCCGGAGGATGCCCAGCTCGATCAGCGCGGTCGCGGTGGAAATGGTGTTGGAGCCGGACATGGGCGGGTATTCCACCGTCTCCATGATGATATAGCCGGCATCGGCCGCCGGATCTTTGGGCGGCACGATCAGGTCGCAGGAACTGATGCCCGCGCCGCGCGGCTCGTTCAGGAGGAATTTGCGCAGGGAATCGTCGTGATCGCGCAGATACATCATCTGCTCCTTCACGCTATCGCCCGGCGGCGGCATCACGCCGCCCACGACGATGCGCGCGGGGGTGCCCTCGCAATGGGTATCGGCAACGGAAATCGTGCGCGTCCAGCGCATGGCGGCTCCTCCCTCGATTCGAGGCGGCAGACTAATGCAGGATGGGGGGAAGCGAAATCCTCGCGGGGGAGAAGCCCGGGGCTTGCCGGGCGGTGGGGTGGAAAGCAGGATGCGTCCACAAACTGGGAGGGGACGTATGACGATCGGTTTTATCGGCGTGGGGCATATCACCAAGGCTGTGGTCGAAGGGCTGTGCGGCGACAGCGGCCCGCCGGAGCCTATCCTGCTGTCGCCGCGCAACGCCAAGGTGGCCGCCGATCTGGCCGCGCGGTTCGACGGGGTTTCGGTTGCGGCCGACAATCAGGCGGTGCTCGACGGGGCGCAGACGGTGGTGCTGGCCGTCCTGCCTCCGGCGGCGCCGGAAATTTTGGGTGCTCTTTCCTTTCGGCCGGACCATCGCATCGTTTCGCTGATCGCCCTGCGGCCCCAGGCGGAACTGGCCCCGCTGGTCGCGCCCGCGACCAGGATCAGCCGCGCCGTGCCCCTGCCCAGCGCCGCGCGCCGGCTCGGTCCGGTGGTCTATTACCCGGAAGACGAGGCGGTCGCGGCCCTGCTCGAGCACTTCGGCACGCCGATCGCGGCCGAAAGCGAGAGCACCTTTCACCGCATGTGGACCCTGACCTCCCTGGTTGCGCCCTATTATGCCCTGATAGGGGAATTGATGGTCTGGGCGGAAGAGGGCGGCGTCGCACCCGCGACCGCGCGCGCCTATCTCGACTCCATGTTCCATACCCTGGGCGCGATGGCGAGCGGCGGGGCGACGTCCTATCCGAACCTCGCCGCCTCGGCCCAGACAAAGGGCGGGATCAACGAACAGGTCATGGGGATCCTGGCGGAACACGACGCCCTGGCGCCCTGGCGCGAGGGCGTCGAGGCGGTATTCCAGCGCATGGAGCGCGGTATGGCAAAGGCGGGCTAGCCCTTGGCGATAGGCTTTCTCGGGACGGGCCGGATCGCGCGGGCGATGGTCGAAGGCCTGTGCGCCGAGGGCGATCCGGGCGCGGCCATTGTCGTTTCGCCGCGCGGCGCTGCGATCGCGCGCGATCTGGCGGCGCGCTTCCCCGGGGTGGAGATCGCCGCCGACAACCAGGCCCTGGCCGATGCCTGCGATCCGGTGTTCCTCTGCCTGCCGCCGGAGGCCGTGGAATCGGCCCTGGCCGGTGTGGTCTTCCGCCCGGGCCAGCGGGTGATCAGCACGATCGGCACCATGGGCCTGGACAGGGTCGGGCGCTACGTAAACCCGAAGGCGCGATTGTTCCGCGCCGGCCCCTTGCCCAGCGTCGCGCGGCGCGCGGGACCGGTCGCCTATCATCCCGCCGATCCAGAACTGGAAGAACTGCTGGCGCGCTTCGGGTCGCCGGTCGCCGTGGCCGGAGATGCGGAATTCAGCGTACTCTGGTGCGTGGTCGGGCTGATCGCCACCCTCTACGGCCAGATGGACGAGGTCAGCGGCTGGGCGGCGCGCAAGGGTGTGGCGCCCGAGCGGGCCGAGACCTTCACCGCCAGCCTGTTCGCGGCCGTGGCCTCGGACGCCGTGGAAGGGCCGGCCGGCCGTTTCGCGATCCTGGCCGACCGCGCGGCGACGCCCGGCGGGCTCAATGCCCAGGCCTTGCGCGCCTTTCGCGCCGACTGTGGTATGGAAGCCTTGCGCGATGCCCTCGAATCCCTGCATGCCCGGCTGACCGCCCTCGTAACCGAAGAATAAGGGAATATCCTCCCGATGGACCTGACCCTGGCCCCTGAGATCGAGCAGGTGCGCGACACCGTGCGCCGCCTGCTGGTGGACGAGATCATCCCGGCGACGCCGGCCTTCGAGGCGCGCGGGGAGTTTCCGCATGCGCTGGTCGAGAAACTGGGCGAGGCGGGGTTGTTCGGCGCGGCTTTCGGCGAGGATGTCGGGGGCACGGCGATGGGCTTCCAGACGGTTGCCGCGATCGCCGAGGAAATCTCGCGCCTGGCGCCCGAATACGGCTATTGCATGAATATGCAGGCCATGACCTGCCCCTTCACGATCTACAACTGGGGCGGCGAGGAGCAGGCCCGCCGCTTCGTTCCCGATCTCGTCGCGGGCCGGCGGATCGGCATGTTCGCCCTGTCCGAGCCGGGCGGCGGGTCCGACGCGGCGGGGGCCATGAAGACCACGGCGCGGCGCGACGGCGATGTCTATCGCCTGAACGGCTCCAAGCAATGGATCACCTTCGCCAATGCCTGCGACACGGGCCTGCTCTTCGCCAAGACCGATCCGGCGGCCGGGGCGCACGGCATCACGGCCTTCATCGTGGAGCCGAAATCCGGGCCGGGCTTCACCGCCGATCCGATCGCCATGACCGGCCTGTCGAACAGTCTGCGAAGCTGCGCCGTCTTTCTCGAAGATTTCGCGGTGCCGGTGGAGAACCGCCTGGGCGCGGAGGGGGAAGGCTTCAAGATCGCCATGAACGGCCTCGATTACGGCCGCTTGACCGTGACCGCGCGGCTGATCGGCCTGGCCCGGGCCTGCTTGGACCTCGCGCGCGACTACGCCAAGGACCGGGTGGTGTTCGGCCATCCGATCGCGACCTACCAGATGGTCCAGCATCTGATCGCCGATATGACCGTGAATATCGAGGCCGCAAGGCTGATGCTTTATCGCATGGCCTGGACCATGGACCGGGGCGAACCGGCGACGCGCGAGGCGAGCCAGGCGAAATACTTCGCCTCGACCACGGCCAAACACGCGGCCCAATCGGCGGCCGAAATCTTCGGCGGCTACGCCCTGGCCGATGAATATCCGATCAAGAAGATCACGGCCTATGTGAACATGCTGAACATGGGCGAGGGCTCGCCCAACACCCAACGTATCCTGATCGCCGAGGATTCCCTCGGCTTCAAGGACGCCAACCGCCACCCGGTCCGCCGTCGCTTGAAACCGGTGGCGGAGTAGGTCGCGCCCAGGGTTCAACACCCGTCCGATCCTTGGGTCCGCGCATTCGGTTCAGGATATTGCGTGAGGGATCCGGGGGTCCCGGTCATGGCGCCGACGCCGCGATTGCCCCTTGCCTTGCGCGCTCTAGACCATAGATTGCCCCCAAGCGAGGACAACCTCACCCATTCGGGATGTTTGATCGGGACGGCCCGAGGAAAAAATGGGGACCCTTACGCGCACCACCAGGGACCGCATACGTCACACCTTGAGCTTCGAGATCATTGCCCTGTTCACGGTCACGCTGCTGGGTGCCTGGGCCTTCGCCATGCCAGTGGCCGAGATCGGCGTCGTGGCCATCGTCAGCGCCACGATCACGATGGCTTGGAACTACGGCTTCAATTTTATCTTCGATCACGCTCTCCTGCGGATCGCGGGGGATACGCGCAAGACCCTGGCGGCGCGCGTGCTCCATGCCTGTCTGTTCGAGATCGGGTTGCTGATCGCCTTGATACCCTTCATCGCTTGGTATTTGGGCATCACCTTGCTGCAGGCATTCGTGATGGATATCGCCTTTACGGCCTTCTTCCTGGTCTATGCCTTCGTCTTCAACTGGGTCTATGACGTGACCTTTCTAATCCTGGCGCCGGCCGGCAGGGGCGAATCCGAAAACCGGTCGGGCACGCCCGCGCCGACGCGGAGCTAGGCCCGTTCGCGGCTCTTGTGGAAGCGAAGTTCGGGCGCTTCCTTGATGGTGCGGTCTAACTCCCACTGATTGCGCGCCAGGAAGACCGGCGCTTCGTCGCGATCCGTCGCCACATTGGCGCGGAACTTCTCGACGAAACGCTTCAGGATAGCCTTGTCGTCGCCGGTGACCCAGCGCGCGAAGGTGAAGGGCGCGGTCTCGAAGCCGACGGCGACCTTGTATTCGGTGGCGATCCGCGAGGCGAGAACGTCGAGCTGGAGCTGGCCGACCACGCCGACGATCCATTGGGCGCCCAGCATGGGCTTGAACACCTGGGTCACGCCCTCCTCGGCGAGATCCTCGAGGGCCTGGCGGAGCTGCTTGGCGCGCATCGGGTCGTCGAGCCGGACCCGGCGCAGGATCTCGGGGGCGAAATTCGGGATGCCTGTGAAGCGAATGGTCTCGCCTTCGGTCAAGGTATCGCCGACCCGCAAGGTTCCGTGATTGGGGATGCCGATGATATCGCCCGGGACGGCGAGATCGGCGAGTTCCCGGTCCTGGGCGAAGAAGAAGATCGGGTTCTGGACCGAGAGGGTCTTCCCGGTTCGGGGCTGCTGCAGCTTCATGCCGCGCCGGAACTCGCCCGAGCAGAGGCGCACGAAGGCGACCCGGTCGCGGTGATTCGGGTCCATATTGGCCTGCATTTTGAACACGAAGCCGGTGACCTTCGGATCGTCCGGCCCGATATTCCGCGGCTCGGCGGGCTGGACGCGCGGCGGCGGCGCGATCGTGCCCAAGGCCTGGAGGAGCTGTTCGACGGTGTAATCCTTGAGGGCGCTGCCGAAATAGACCGGGGTCAGATTGCCGCTCCGATAGGCCTCGACGTCGAAATCGGGATAGGCCTCGGCGGCCAGCATCGCGTTTTCGCGAAACGGTGTGAGGACATGTTCGGGAACGAGCCCGCCGAGCGCGGGGTCGTCGGGCCCGGTGCAGGGAATCGCCGCCTGATAGGCCCCGCCCCGCCCGTCCTTGGAGGTCAGGAAGCGGTTCTCGCGCAGATCGTAGCAGCCGTGGAAATCCGATCCCATGCCGACCGGCCAGGTCATCGGGCAGGTGTCTAGCGCCAGGGTGCTTTCGATCTCGTCGAGCAGTTCGAAGGGATCGCGGCCTTCGCGGTCCACCTTGTTGACGAAGGTGATGATCGGGATATCGCGCAGGCGGCAGACCTCGAAAAGCTTGCGCGTCTGGCTCTCGATACCCTTGGCGGCGTCGATCACCATGACCACCGAATCGACGGCGGTCAGCGTGCGGTAGGTGTCCTCGCTGAAATCCTCATGGCCTGGCGTGTCGAGCAGGTTGTACGTGATATCGCCGTGCTCGAAGGTCATCACCGAGCTGGAAATCGAGATGCCGCGGGCCCGCTCGATCTCCATCCAGTCTGATTGGGTGCGCCGCCGCTCGGCCCGGGCCTTCACATGGCCGGCCATGCGAATGGCGCTGCCGAACAGCAGCAGCTTTTCGGTCAAGGTCGTCTTGCCGGCATCCGGATGGGAAATGATGGCGAAGGTGCGTCGGTGCACCCACCCTTGTGTCGTCACGTGGTCGGCCTGTGCATGGATTGCGGACGGATGGATCGGCGGCGGGAATCGCGGGGTGAGCCGGACGCCGGCGGCGATCGCCCCGGCACAGTGGTTAATCTGGGATCACAGCGCGGCGAAGTCGATCACATACCGGAAGTATGCAATTTGGACGGCCCGCGCAAGGGGAACGGGACTCGGGGGGGAGCCTTCGAGCCCGCTGGCAGGCGCGCCTTCGCTCTATTCCGCGGCCTTGGCGATGGCCGGGATTGCCGGGCGGGAGTCCAGGACGCCGCGGATGATCGCCTCTTTCGCTTTCCGGTCCTCGCCCGCGATGACATAGCGCGGCGGCCGGACCTGTTCGGAGCCCATGCCCGTCAGTTCCATGCAGAGCTTGATGCATTGAACGAATTTGAGATCGTGGTCGAAAGCGAAGATCGGCTGGATCCAGCGATAGATGGCCCGGGCCTCGTCCCATCGCCCGGCGCGGGCCAGATCGAACAGGGCGACGATCTCGCGCGGGAAGGCGTTGACGAAGCCGCAGACATAGGCGGTCGCGCCCTGCACGACGCCTTCCAGCAGAAAATCGTCGATGCCGACGAACATGATGTAGCGGTCGCCCAGCAGACGGATGGTCTCCGGCAGGCGGGTGATATCGGCCGCACTTTCCTTGATGGCGACGAATTTCTCGTCCTCGGCCAGGATCGCGTAATGCTCGGGCAGCAGATCGACGCCGTAAGCCGGCGGGTTGTTGTAGATCATGATGGGCAGATCGGTGGCCGCAGCCACGCCCCGATAGTGCCGGATCGCCTCGGTGGCATCGGCCTTGTAGACCAGAGCCGGCAGGACCATCAGCCCGTTCGCGCCGATCGTGGCCGCGTCGCGGGCATAGTCGGCGGCAAGATCCGTGGTCAGTTCCGCGACCCCGGCGATCATGGGGACGCGGCTGTCGCAGACCTGGACGGCAGTTCGGACGACGAGGCGTTTTTCCTCGGGGGTCAGGGCGTAGTTCTCGCCGACGCTGCCATTCACGGAAATGCCGGCGCAGCCGGCGCCGATCAGCATGTCGATCTGCTTTTCCAGAGCCGGCACGTCGATCGACAGATCTTCGCGGAACGGCGTGACGACCGCCGGAAATATTCGAGTCCAGTTCACTTGCATGACGCATCCTTCCCTCTCGCGCTCGGCCCCGGTGGTGGGTCGCGGTTGCCATCATCCTAGCACGGCTTCCATACTCCCTGCCGTTGGGAGTGACCGGGTGGGTGCGGGGGAACGCAATGGCCGAAATGCGTTTGGACAGGCTCCTGTGCCCCAAGTCGATCGCCGTGATCGGCGCATCGACCCGTGAGACGTCCTTTGGATACCGGGCGCTCAACAATCTGAAGACCTATGGCTTCCAAGGACCGATCTATCCGGTCAACCCCCGCTATGACGAGATCCTGGGATTCGAATGCTATCCGTCCCTGGACGGTGTGCCGGGTCCGGTCGATGCCGCTTTCGTCGCCCTGGCGGCCGAGCGCGCGCCCGACGCGCTGGAGGATTGCGGGCGGCACGGGGTCGGCGGCGCGGCCGTGGTGGCCAGCGGCTTCGCCGATGCCGGAGGCGAGGGCATCGAATTGCAGCGCCGCATCGTCGAGATCGCGGCGCGCCACGGCATCGCGCTCAACGGGCCGAATAATCTGGGCGCGATCAACCTGTTCGACCGGGCGACCCTTTGGCCTTCGACTTTGTTGCCGGGAATCGAGGCCGGGCCCGTCGCCCTGGTGACGCAGAGCGGCTCGATCGGCATCGCCACCTCCCAGGACGAGCGCCAGCTGGGCCTGGGCTACACCATCACGGCAGGGA
>Ga0302135_10002232_pt1 | contig 11618 bp, 8 predicted proteins | sample CBN3_surface_MG_FD_203119 | JGI IMG/M metagenome (GOLD analysis project Ga0302135, IMG submission 203119) | Marine microbial communities from Western Arctic Ocean, Canada - CBN3_32.1 | ecosystem: Environmental > Aquatic > Marine > Oceanic | place: Canada: Western Arctic Ocean | collected 2017-09-15 | reverse complement strand
CTGGAAAAGGCCGTCGCTCCGACACCGCGTTGCGAAGGGGTCTAGTTGGTATTACTCAGTCGCCACAAGTGCGAGCGGGTGCGGATGAACAGGCTGCCCTGCGCAATGGCCGGGCTCGACATGGCCACTTCGCCCAGGTCGTTGCTGCCGACCACGTTGAATTCGTCGGTCGGGTCGATGACGTAGGTCGTGCCCTCTTCGCTGAGTACGAACACCTTCTCGTTGTACGCCCACGGTGACGCGGTGAATCCGCCGGCGCCGACCGCGACCCGTCGACGCACTTCCTGGTTCAGCACCTGCTGCTCGCTGTAGTACTGCTCCTCACCCGTATGGGCGTCATGCACGGTGTAGAACCCCTGGTCGAGGAGTGTGAAGTAGTAATCGCCGTAGACAAGCGGGGTCGGATGATAGGGCCCCGCGCCTTCCTGATACCAGACGACGGTGTCGCTGGTGCGCTGGCCGTCCTGCAGCGTGATGTCACCCTGCGCACCCGGTTTGATGGCAAATACCGGTTTGACGGCGTCGCCGACATACCCCGAGGTGACATAGAGCAGTCCGTTTGCGCTGAACGGCTGCGGAATCGAAATCGTGTTGAGCCCGCTGAAGCGCCATAGCTCGTTGCCGTCAAGGTCGTAGGAGCGGACCTGATCGCTGCCGGCGGTCACCAGTTCGGTCCGCGCGTCGTGCTGCCACACGAACGGCGTGGACCAGTTCGTGCCTTCGTCCCGGTCCACTCGCCATTGCTCAGTTCCGGTCGCCGCATCGAGGGAGACAACGAACGACTGCTCGTCGTTGTCGTTCACGATAAAAAGCGAATCGCCGTGCAGGACCGGTGACGCCGCCGGACCCCAACCCAGGCGCGTCTCGGTGGCGTCGAAGCGTCGCTCCCAGACCACCTCACCGGCCATATCCAGCGCGAAGACCCCGACGTTCCCGAAATAGACGTACACGCGCTCGCCATCGGTCACCGGGGTCGACGAGGCAAAGGTGTTCTTCAGATGACGGTCGAACTGCGGCTCACCGACATTGACCTCAGAGGTCCACATCAGCTCGCCCGTATCGACCGCGTACGCGTAGACCAGCCAGTGATGGTTATCGACCTCGCGCTCCATCAGGTCTCCCGGCTTGGGGGCTTCGAACCTGGGATCGTCGTTCGTCTCAGGAGAACCGTACGGGAAGTACAGCCCCATGCGAGGCTCCTGGCTTTCGCCATCGCTCACGACCGTCGTGAGGAAAATCTGATTGCCCCAGATCACTGGCGACGACCAGCCCAGGCCATCGACCTCGGTCTTCCAGACCACGTTTTCCGTTGGGCTCCACGTGCTGGGCAACCGAGGGTCGTCTTCGGCGATCGGCAACGCGTCGGCGCCGCGGAACGCGGGCCAGTTGTCATTCTCGGCCGAGAAGGTTGTCGTGGTGGCGACCAGCGTGAGCAGCACGATGATGAGTGACGCTCGCGAGGCGATGAGCAGATGGTGATGTGGCATCGGGTAATTATACGCCTCCCAAGCGCTGACTTAGCGAGATACCCAAGCGACCACTAAAGTGGACATTTGAAAAACGTGCTCGGCTGGTAGCGTTCTTCGTAACCTCTGCTTTTGCAACAGTTACGAGGCCACGTCAAGCGAAAGTCGAATTGGCACGCGCCGTGAAGGTTACCAGGGTAGAGGGTTGGCTATGGGTCAGCTCAGCGATTGGTCGGTCCGGAATGGGCCGTGACACAGCAAGCGAAGGGGGCACAGGCGATGAGAGCAATGACACGCAATCACACGAATGGACATGGACAATGGCTGGCGACCGGCATGTTGATGCTCTGTGTGGCCGTGCCCAGCGGCGCGGTTGCATCCGACGGCGACCTGCGGCAGCAAGTGCTGGAGCGGTTGTCGGACGAAGAGGCGGTCGCGGCCAAGATCGACGTGGCCGTCAACAACGACGAGGTGACCCTGACCGGGTTGCTGGCGTCGGTCTGGGAGAGGGAATGGGCGATCGAGCGGACCGAGCGCACCGACGGTGTTGCGTCGGTGGTCAGTCAGCTCACCCTCGTCGTGCCCAGGCCGGATACGGACCTGGCCAGGGCGGTAGCTGAAGCGATTGTCCGGTATCCGTACTACACGGTCTTCGATCACGTCAGCGGATTCGTCGAAAACGGGGTGGTCACGCTGCAGGGTGACGTGACGCCGGACCGGCGAAAGTCCAAGGACATTCGGGCACGTGTCTCGAAGGTGATCGGGGTACAGGGAGTCGTGAACGAAGTCGAGACCCTGTCGCCAGCCATCAATGATGCACGGATACGGTTCGCGCTAGCACGCCGGCTGTTCAATCACCCGTCGCTGGGGCGCTACACGGGCTATGACCCTGGTATCCACATCATCGTGAGGGGTGGCTACGTCACGCTGAAAGGTACCGTCTACGACCAGGCGGACCGGCTGATTGCGGATAGCGAGTCGCGGCGGACGTTCGGAGTCATCCGGGTTCACAACGAGCTGAAGGTGCGCGGAGAAGTAGAGGAAGTCACCGCACCGCCGGCGGCTGAACCGGGGGTTGAACCACGAGTCGTCGCCGTCATCGAGTAGTGGCACGCGGGTGAGCGTCTGGACACGCGCTCACCCGCGTCGCCCGCCAGTGCCACCATCCGGCCTGTGGTGGCAACTCCGAAAACACCAGTGAACCCGTGCTGATGGCCGCCTGCACAAGGCCCTCAATGCAATCCGGTTGCTCCTGCTGGGCACCAACCGGCAGTTTTGAGGATAATGCAGCGACAATTCACACGGGGGAACACCATGAGACTGAGTTCCAGAACATCTGTGGCGTGGTCGGTCGCGATTGCGGCCCTCTCCACCCTTGGCGTCGGCGTGACGGTTGAGACACAGGAGGGCCGTGCACCTCGCAACCTGGAAGAGTTCGACGCCATGTTCCAGGAGCTCAACAACTGGGGGCGTTGGGGCGCCGACGACGAGCTCGGCACCATGAATTTGATTACGGCCGAGAAAACCCGGCAGGCGGCCGAGCTCGTGCAGTCAGGCGTGACCGTCTCGCTGGCGCACAACCCGATACCAGGGGTGGCGCCGGATAACCCGGATGCGGCGTTCAACCACACGATGGGGCGGTCGCTACGCAGCGACACCTACGAGTTCACGTATCACGGGTATGGTGTCAGTCACATCGACTCGCTGTGCCACTTCCTGTGGAACGATCGGCTCTACAACGACACCCCGCTTTCGGCCAGCACGTCCGACGGGTGTGGCAAGTTCGGTATCGAGAATCTCAAAAGCGGCATTGTCACGCGGGGCATCCTCCTCGACTTCCCGCGGCTGAAGGGCGTGCCCTACCTGGAGCCGCAGACACCGCTGTATGTCGAAGATATCGAGGCCTGGGAGCAGCGGGCCGGGGTGACGGTCTCCCCGGGCGATATCATCTTCGTCCGCACCGGGCGGTGGGCTCGTCGGGCGGCGCTCGGACCCTGGCAGGTGTCTGGAAACAGCGCCGGTCTGCACGCTTCGGTACTGCCCTGGATCAAAGAGCGGGGTGTGGCGGCCGTCGGCAGTGATGTCGCGACAGATGTCATGCCGTCGCTGGTGGAAGGCGTGACGCAGCCGGTCCACACCATGCTGATTGCCGGCTTCGGGTCGAACATTTTCGACAACATGGATCTCGAGGCGCTCGCCGAGGCCGCCGCGGCCGCGAACCGCTGGGAGTTCATGCTTACCGCTGGCCCGATTCCGGTCGAGGGCGGCACCGGGTCGCCACTCAACCCGATCGCGGTGTTCTAGGGGTACACTGAACCCTCAGATCACATGGAGCACCATCCGAACCGACAGCAGCTCGTCGGCTGGGCACACCGCGTTCGCGCGGTGGCGCGAGTCGTGGCCACGTCCGCCCTCCTGCTCGGGTTGACGCCGGCCGCGCCGCTGGCCCAGGCCGGTGGTGCCAGCGCGCAGACGCTCGAATGGCAACGCGATTTTCTGGATGAGTACTGCGTCGCATGTCACAACGACCGCGCGGAGATGGCTGGCCTGACGCTGCAAACCGTGGCCTTGCAGCGCGTGGGGCACCCAGAGGATGACTCCGTGGTTTGGGAGAAGGTCATCCGCAAGCTCCGGGCGCAGTCGATGCCGCCGGTTGGGCGTCCTCGGCCCGATCCGGCTTCGTACGAGCGGATGGCGTCGTGGCTCGAAGGCACGATTGATACGTCAGCCGCCGTCACGCCGAACCCCGGGCGTCCCGTGGTGCACCGGCTGAATCGCGCGGAATATACGAACGCGATCCGCGATCTGCTGGCACTCGACATCGATGGTCGCGAGTGGTTGCCGGCGGACGACTCGGGATACGGATTCGACAACATCGCCGACGTGCTGTCGCTGTCGCCCAGCCTGCTCGAGCGGTACATGATCGCGGCGGCCGGCATCAGTCAAATCGCGGTCGGCGACCCCGCGCTGCGTCCCACCCGGCAGACCTATCGCACTCGCCCCACCTTTATTCAGGAAGGTCGGATGAGCGATGACCTCCCGTTCGGCAGTCGTGGCGGTTTGTCGGTGGAGCACTACTTCCCGGTGGACGGCGAGTATCGCGTCAAAATCCGACTGCAGCGGACCCACGCCAATCAGATCAAGGGGCTGGCCGAGGCCAACACGGTCGAGGTGCGGCTGGACCGCGAACGGTTCACAACCTTCACGGTGGGCGGCGATGGCGTGATCAACCCCTGGGGGGCCGTCATGGCTGCGTCCGCCTACGAGCAGACGGCCGACGACGGGCTTGAATTCTCGCTTCAGGTGGCAGCGGGTACACGCACCATCGGCGTGACATTTCCCGAGAAGCGCGGGCTGTCGGAAGGCGTGCTCGAGCCACGCCTGTCGTCTGCCTCCTACGAGTTTGCCGGTGACCGCGACGCGTCGATGGCGGTCGACACCATCGAAATCAGCGGGCCGTACGACGGCGTCCGGCCGGCCGAGACACCGAGTCGGAGCCGCATCTTCAGCTGCGTCCCCGCCGAGGGGGCAGGGTCCGACGCCCAGGCTGCGTGCGCCGCAGAGATTCTGGCGACCTTGGCCCGTGGGGCATTCCGGCGCCCGGTGGACAAGAGCGACGTGGAGATCCTGCTCGGGTTCTATCGGACCGGGCAGGCCGAGGGTGGTTTCGACCGTGGCATCCAAAAGGCGCTGCGCGCGCTGCTGGTCGACCCCGAGTTTCTGTTTCGCATCGATACCGCGGGAGAGCCCGCCGGCACCGAGCCGGGAGCGGCTTATCCCATTACCGATATCGAGCTGGCCTCCCGGTTGTCGTTCTTCCTGTGGAGCAGCATTCCGGACGACGCACTCCTGACGCTGGCCGAACAGGGGCGACTCAGCGAGCCGGAGGTGCTGGAGGCACAGATCCGACGCATGGTTGGCGACCCGAGGTCGTCGGCGTTGGTCGAGAACTTCGGCGGCCAGTGGCTGTATCTGCGCAACCTGCCGGGCGTCAGGCCTGACCCCGACGCGTACCCCGAATTCGACGACAACCTGCGCGACGCGTTTCGCACCGAGACAGAGCTGTTTCTCGACAGCCAGATCCGGGCCGACAACAGCGTGGTCGATCTGCTGACCGCCGACTACACCTTCGTCAACGCGCGTCTGGCCGAGCACTACGGCATGGCCGGCGTGTACGGGAACCACTTCCGACGGATGCCGGTCGGTGGCCAGCGGTCGGGGCTCCTCGGGCACGGCAGTGTCCTCACGGCCACCTCGTATCCCAACCGCACGTCACCCACGCTGCGTGGAAAGTGGGTACTCGAGAATCTGCTCGGCGCGCCACCGCCCGCGCCACCGCCGGACGTGCCTGACCTGGCCGACAGCGATGTCATCAGCCCACGGTCGGTTCGCGAGCGTCTCGAAGCGCATCGGGCGAATCCGGTCTGCGCGAGTTGTCATGCGCAGATGGACCCGCTGGGTCTTGCGCTGGAACCGTTTGACGCCATCGGCGGCGTCCGGACACACGATGGCGAGAGTCCGATCGACGCGTCAGCCACGCTCCCCGATGGGTCGTCGTTCGAGGGGCCGACGGGGATTCGCGATCACCTGGTCCGTCAACCGGATCGATTCGTGTCATCGCTGACCGAGAAGCTGCTGACCTATGCGCTTGGGCGAGGGCTCGAAGCCTACGACGCCCCGGCCGTGCGCCGCATCGTCAGAAGTGCGGAGGCAGAAGAATATCGTTGGTCGGCGCTCGTACGCGGTATCGTCGAGAGTGTGCCGTTTCGGATGAGGAGATCACCCCAACCATGATCATCACAAAGATGCACCTGCCGCGTCGCACGTTCCTGCGCGGGCTGGGAGCAACCCTGGCGTTGCCACTGCTGGACTCCATGGTGCCGGCACTGACTCCGGTGGGCCTGACCGCTGCGCAGCCGGTGCGCCGACTGGGCATTGTCTACGTGCCGAACGGTGTCTACATGCAGCACTGGACCCCGTCCGCGGCCGGTCGCGGGTTCACGTTGCCTTCCAGCATGGCCCCCCTGGCGGGATATCGCGACGAGATGCTGGTGTTGACCGGACTGTCGAACAAGATGGGCGACGCCTGGCCCGGCGAAGGCGCCGGCGACCATGCACGTGCGGCCGGGTCCTACCTGACTGGCGTGCATCCGAAGAAGACCGAGGGGGCCGACCTGCGCGCCGGTCTGTCGATGGACCAGATTGCGGCACGGGCGCTGGGGACCCAGACGCAGTTGTCGTCGCTGGAGCTGTCGCTTGAATCGCGCGAGAACGTCGGGTCGTGCGACCCCGGCTATGCCTGCGCGTACGCCAACACCCTGTGCTGGAGCAGCCCCACGACCCCGTTGCCGATGGAGAACAACCCGCGGGTCGTGTTCGAGCGGCTGTTTGGTGGCAACCAGAGCACCGATCCGGAGGCGTGGCGGGCCCGTCGCGAAGAGGACCGCAGCATTCTCGACGCCGTCGGCGACAAGGTGTCGCGCCTGCAAGGCGACCTCGGACAGCGGGACCGGCGCAAGCTCGACGAGTATCTCGAAGCGATCCGTGACGCCGAACGGCGTATCCAGATGGCCGAGTCGCAGAGTGAGCGCGACCTACCGGTGGTTGACCAGCCCGCCGGGGTGCCCGCGACCTTCGAGGAACACGCCAAGATCATGTACGACCTGCAGCTGCTGGCCTTCCAGGCCGACCTCACGCGGGTCATCACCTTCATGGTGGGGCACGAGACCAGCCAGCGGGCGTATCCGGAAATCGGCGTGCCCGACGCCCATCACCCCCTGTCGCATCACGGCGGCAGCGCGGAGAAGATCGAAAAGCTGATCAAGGTGAATCGCTATCACGTCGAGATGTTCACCTACTATCTCGACCGCCTGCGTGCCACCGAGGACGGCGACGGCTCGCTGCTGGACCAGACCATGGTGCTCTACGGCAGCGGGATGAGCGATGGCAACGGACACCTGCATCACGATTTGCCGACCATGCTCGTCGGCAAGGGCGCCGGCGCCATCGATGGCGGACGTCATCTCGTGTACCCACGCGAGGATGAAACGCCCGTCGCCAACCTGTTTGTCAGCATGCTCGACAAACTCGGCGTGCCGATTGACACGCTTGGCGACAGCACCGGCCGCATCGAACCGCTGTCGCTCTAGAGACCCATGACACTGTCGACTCTGCGCTGCGCGACCGTCGTCCTGGCGACATGGACGCTTGCGCCCATGGGGGTTGCCCTGGCCGCAGGTGCCGCCGTCGACGCCCCGGTGGCCGATGCGGCCCAACGCAACAATTCCGACGCCGTCATCGCGCTGCTGGACACCGGGGGCGATCCGAACACGCCGCAGGCTGACGGCGCCACCCCGCTGCACTGGGCAGTGCACTGGGAGGCCGCCGGCCTCGTCGAACGGCTGATTCGAGACGGCGCCGACGTCGATGCAGTGAACGACCTGGGCGTGTCCGCACTCGCTATTGCCTGCCGCAACGGCAGTGGCCCGATGGTGGATCTGTTGGTGGACGCGGACGCCAACGCGGCGCTGGCTGAACCCAGCGGCGAGACCGCGCTGATGACCTGCGCGCGAACCGGGACGGCGGATGGCGTCGTTCGGCTCCTGGATGCGGGTGCTGACGTGGCCGGGCGTGAACAGGCGAGCGGCCAGACTGCGCTCATGTGGGCGGCGGCCGGTGGCCATGCCGATGTTGTGCGGGCGCTCCTTCCTTCAGGCGCCGAGGTGGATGCTCGTTCTGCCGGCGCGTTCACGCCGCTGCTGTTCGCGGCCCGCGCCGGGTCGTTGGAGACGGCGCGACAGCTGATCGACGCCGGCGCTGACGTCAACGTCACGACCGAGGCTGGTTTCAGCCCGCTCCTTATTGCGGCCGCCAGCGTCGACGCCATTACCGGAAGCGACTACCGTCTTGTGGAAGCGCCGAGCGAGCACGAGGCGATAGGCGGCTTGCTGCTCGACCATGGGGCGGATCCGAATCAGACCGACCAGTACGGCATGACCCCGCTCCACTTTGCCGTCGAGATGCGGAAGCCGGGACTGCTGCGGGCGTTGTTAGCGCACGGCGCGGAGCCCGACAATCAATTAACGGGCGGCTTGCCGTTCCGTCGCGGCGACTATGTCGGGCGCGGCGCCTACAACCAGGCGACACCCTTCTGGCTGGCCGCGCGTCTGGGCGACGTGCCGACCATGCGTGTCCTGCTGGAGGCCGGCGCTAATCCCCATCTTCCGGCCGCCCGCGGTGTGACACCGTTACTGGTGGCGTCAGGCATGACGCAAAGCGACTCGCGGATGGTGGCGGAGTCGGCGTTGCTCGACGCGGTCAGGATGCTGGTGTTGGAGGTGGGCGTTGATGTGCGCGAGGCCGCGGCGAACGGCCAGACCGCCGTCCACGGTGCCGCCGGCGTCTCCGGCAACGACCTCATCCGATTTCTCGTCGAGCAGGGGGCAGACCCGCTCGCTGAAGATGCCCGTGGCACCACGCCCCACGACGTGACGCTTCGCACCCTGCGGCCGCGTCCAGTGACCGCCGCGCTCCTGCTGGAACTCGCTGGTCGGACTGGCGGTCCCTAAGTGCTGGCTCGCTCGACCCCCGCCCGCGGCACCGAGCCCTCTATTCCGGGAGCGCGAAGATGAACAGATTGTTGCCGTCGCTCGGGCGCATCCCAGTGATTCGATTCATCACCCCGGTGTTCAACGAGCGTCCCGTGCTGATCGCGACATACTGCCGCCCGTCGACCGTGTAGGTCATCGGAAAACCGGTCACCGGCGACCCGAGGTTGATTTCCCACAGCAGCGCGCCGGTGTTCTGGTTCAGCGCCTTGAAGCGACCGTTGCCGTCGCCACCGAAGATCAGTTCCCCGCCGGTGGCCAGCAGCGACATCGTGAACGCCTCCTGGTCGTGGGTCCAGATGGTCTCGCCCGTTTCGACAGAAATCGCCTGAATCGTGCCGACCTGGTCCACGCCCGGCGCGACCTGTGTCCGCCCGATCAGCGAATACCACCCGTTCCCGGCCTCGGCCAGTAACCGACTACAGGTGTGGCGCAACGGCATGTACATGTGGTTGGTCAACGGGCTGTAGGTGCCCGCCTCCCAGTCCTTGCCCCCTTGCATGGTGGGGCAGGTCATGACCTCTTGCCCATCGCGGGTGAACACGACTTCCGAGTTTTCGGTGACCACGCCGGTGGCCCCGTCAATGTTGCTCACCACGTTCTGGCCGACGCTCGGGGTAGCCCAGAGGAATTCACCCGTCGCGCGGTCCAGCGTGTAGATGATGCCGGTCTTGCCCGGGATTCCGGTCACCACTTGGCGCTGTTCCCCTGGACGAATCCGCGGATTGATCCAGCTCACGGCATCGGCACTGGGCGCCACGGCGGTGTCCACCAAGAGCCGCTCAAATGGGTGGTCGAGATCCCAGTGGTCATTCAGGTGCTGGTAGTACCACGTAATCTCGCCGGTGTCGGCATCGAGCGCCAATGTCGAGTTGTGGTACAGGTGCTTGTTGTTGATGCCACCCACCAGGAACTTCGGCGCCGGCGAGGTGACCGACGTGCCGATGTAGATCAGGTTCAGCGCGGGGTCGAAGCTAGGAACCATCCACGCGCCCACGTGTCGACGGTCTTCATAAGGCACGTCGCCCCAGGTCTCGTCGCCAGGCTCACCGGGCCGCGGAATCGTCCGCCTGCGCCACAACTCTTCTCCAGTCGTCGCATCGTGGGCGGTGATTACACATGCGTCCGGACCCGCCGTCGGCATACAGCCCCGTCCAGAGATGATCTTGCCGTTGGCGATGATGGGACCAGACGATTGATGGGCCGGCAGCGTCTGGTAGTCGAGAATCTCGGTCTCCCAGACCAACTCGCCCGATGTGGCGTCCAGTGCGAACACGAAATCGTCGGCGCTCGTGTCGATGATCAGGTTGCCGTAGATGGCCAGGTTCCGGTTGATGGTATTCAGCGTCGGGGTGACATAGTCGTCCAGGTCGTCCGGGAGATCGCGTCTGTACTCCCACCGGAGGTCGCCGGTGACCGCGTCAAGCGCCTGGATGACGTCCCCGGGGTTCGGCATGTACATCACGCCGTCATACACCAGCGGGGTGCCCTGGTTGCTGCCCACAGTCAGAGCGCGCGTCCAGACCATCCGCAGGTCGTCGACGTTGCTGGTGTCAATCTGGTCGAGCGGGCTGTAGCCCCAACTGTCGAGCGTGCGCCGCCACGTCAGCCAGTCTCCCGGCGCCGGATCCTGGAGCATGGCGTCGGTCACCGGTGTGAACGTGGCGCCCGACTGCGCCACCGCAGCGTGGGGGACCATCGTGCCCACCGCCACGGTCGCCGCCAGGAGCCCAAGTCGCATCGTTGCGCGTGGCTGAATCATGTCGATACTTTCGTTGACCGCGCGGGCTATCGCGGTGCCAGCGTGCCACCTTCGGCGAGGGTCTTCATGTTTTCGAGCGCTCTCGTGAACGCGCCAAGCCGGCGCGTCCGATCGGCCTCCCGAGCCGCGTCGTCGGCCAGCATTGAGTTGTCGAAAATCAGTGTGTAGACCAGCTTTGACGTGGTCGCCGTGACGGGCCTCGCCTCAAGGGTGCCGTGATAGAGGTTGTATGGTTGGCCCTCTTTGGGAGTCTGTGTGTAGGTATACGACAGCTCGGTCTTGCCGACGAGCACTTCCTCGCCGACGCTGCGCACGGAGCCGAATTCGTCTCCGGGCCCAGATGTGATTTCGCACGGAATGCTGAACCACTCCCCGATATCGCAGTACCCACCGACGCGCTCCCATACCTCGGCCGCGGGGCGATCGACGTCGATTTCCATCGGAAGGAACGTGTACGTCGGTGAGGCGACCACGATGGGGTCGGGTGCCGCCGGCTGTGCACTGGCGGTCGTCACGCAGGTGAGCGCGACAGCGCAGGTGGTCACGAAGAGATTGACTCGAGTACTCATGAATTCCTCCGGGTGGTGTGAAGCCAGCGGTGAGCCGCCTGCAACGCCGGTCGGATATCTAGTTTGAGCTGGCGCGCCGCCGGCCGGATGGCCGCTGGCCCAGCGCCCGCTGCATTACCTCATACTGCACCGCGGAAATACGTCCGATCGACTGAATCCAGTAGGCGGCGTTGTGCCGACCCTCCATCTGCATGTAGTCAAACGGCACGTCGCG
>Ga0302135_10002225_pt1 | contig 11637 bp, 11 predicted proteins | sample CBN3_surface_MG_FD_203119 | JGI IMG/M metagenome (GOLD analysis project Ga0302135, IMG submission 203119) | Marine microbial communities from Western Arctic Ocean, Canada - CBN3_32.1 | ecosystem: Environmental > Aquatic > Marine > Oceanic | place: Canada: Western Arctic Ocean | collected... | reverse complement strand
AGGTAGACAAGTTCGTCAAAATGGAGGAAGGCTGGCGCATCGCTCAGCGAGATATCACAACTGTGCTACAGGATACTACGGCGGTCCCGACACCGGCGGTGGACTAGTCGAAGGCTGACGGATTCGCGTAGTTCGCGCTGGCTCGGAGTCTGAAGCTCTAGTTCCAAATTTTCTTAGCGACACGCATAATGTTTTCGCCAAGGATGCCGCGCACTTCCTTTTCGCTGTAGCCTTGTTTCAGCATCAATTCAGTCAGTTCCGGCATCTGTTCGGGTCCAATGTAGTGGATATCTCGCCAATCGGGTCCAATGGAGTCTCCGCCTGACGCGTGGAGATGCGCCGACTGATGCAGGTCCATCTGGTTGAACCGACCACCAAAAGTGGTTTGGCGTGCACCGACTGCTGGATCTGCCGGTGTCGCTGCTCTCGCCTCGAACGGCTCGCGGCCCCACCCGTCCGACACGTAGTCCGTCCCGATCCCAACATTCTCGGGTCCGATCAGTTCTGCAACATAGTTGATGTGCTTCAACATCATCTTGGGCGAGCCGTCGTTGTCACCCATGAACACGCCGACGCCGTTGATGCACATGACGCCGCCGGTCTTGGCGCAGGCCTTTATTGCTTCGTCCTTAACGTTGCGGGGAATGTCCCATACCGCGGCGGGGTTTGAATGTGAGAAAATTACGGGGGCATTAGAGACCTCGAATGCATCCATCGCTGAGCGATGGCCCGTATGGGTCACGTCGACGATCATGCCGACGCGGTTCATCTCCTCGACCAGCGCGACACCGAACCGGCTCAGGCCGTCGTTGGTGCGTTCCATACAGCCATCGCCGACGAGATTTTTCATGTTATAGGCCATTAGCATGTGGCGGATGCCAAGCCGATGGTAAACTTCGATCAATTTGATATCACCTTCGACGGGGTTGGTGCCCTGAAAGTGGAGAACGATGGCCAATTTGCCTTCCTTTTTGGCGCGTTCAATATCTGCAAACCTGTCGACCAGCACGTACTTGTCAGAATTCGCCAGGAAAAAGGCACGCTGGATAGCGATGGCCTTCATCGTGCCGGCCATCCCTTCCCAATCGGAGCCGATCGTCAGCGATACGAGTGTGTAGCCGTGGTCGGCCGCCCGGATCAATACGTGCTCTTGTGTTTCCGGACCGCCCCGTGACTGCCACGGCACCGTCATATCCCAGAGGTGGGCGTCGCTTAACAATGCAGTCGCTTCCTTGGATACATTCCAATCGGCCATTACGCTCCCCCTTGTATGATTGCTCGCTTTGTCAACCGCAGCACAGTTGCGTGTTGCTATAGCACTGTCTTGAAATGTCGCCGCGAGATGCGCCAACCCTCGTCGGTCCGCACAAACTCGTCCTCGGACTCGCTGAAGCGATTGGGGGCAGTGGATTTTACATTCCCGGCAGCTATATCGGCTTTTTTGTGTACATACATTATCCAGTATGAAGTCGAGGAGGCATGGTCAGCATCGGTCACTGACACAAGTACATTTGAAATCACGCAGCGCATGAAGACATCACCGATATTGGCGTGCATTGCGGCAATATTCGCGTCGCGGCCAATTAATGGCTCACTATCACCACTCTGGAAGTAGACGTCAGTCGTAAAAAGGCCTCCGGCCTTTTCGAATTCACCCATGTCGCCGTGACGACGGCATTGCAATAAAATTTTGGTGCATTCGCGCTCGATCACATGCTCTTGTTCTATGTCCATTTTTACCACCCTGTATTTGTTATTTGCGGAATTTCCGATCCCGGACAGAATTTCTTCGACCCGACCGAACAAAAGGTGCGCCGCACGAAACGGTCAAGTCAAGCATCAGAAAAAGTCAGAGAGATGGACTGACGAGGCCTGCAGTAACGATATCTACCTGCCCGCAAGGCGGCGACGCGGGTCACTCGCAGGGCCAGGCCTCGGATAGGGCGCGGAACACGAGAGATTGCGCATTTAGATGTCTGTCTTCAGGGTGATTGCGTAAATATTTCTTAAAAATATCGGATGTTTGAGCGACGGTGACGCTACTAGGGATGCACAATTCCTTACTCGCATCAGCGACTCCGGCAACGTAACCATCACAGAACCATTCACTGGATTGATACAATTCTGCCAAGCACCATCGTGAAATACGATTTCCATCGAGAAACTCTGCAGTCACAGGCTTGGCAAGGGCTACGACAACCAAAATCGAGCAAGGTAAGTCATACATACCGCGCCCATATGGCGACTTGTCTTGGACGTCTTACCTGCGTCAATCATCGTGTATTCCATATCCAAGCAAGTACTATTCCCAAATTGGGCAATGTGTGAATCAGAGGCTGAACGGCTGTGTCCGCAATTTGGCTGTAAGCGCACTAAATTAGAGGCTCGTTCTCGCACATCTACCAATATTCTAATTGCAAAGACCGCTGTGGGACTGCACCTTGATTATAGAATTGAATGCGTTATCGGATACAGAAGCGATGTCGGACCCTAAAAAACAACCAAATGCATCTCGCCGGAGTTATATCGGCATTCCGGGGTTGAGGCCGGAGTTGTTTCCAGACGCGTTGGCAGTTGGCGCGGATATGGTCGGTGTAGACCTTGAAGCTGGCAATGTGATGAAGGACAAGGATACGGCTCGAAAGAACGTGGTGGCGCTGTTTGAACAACCGCAAGCCGATGACGGTGTCCAGCGATACGTTAGGATCAATTGTCTTCGCGAGGCATTCGGCTTTGCTGACGTGCAGGCCATTCTCGCCACGGATTCGCCTCCGCCTGTGCTCATGCTACCGAAAGTGGGAACGCCGGAGGAAGTTGTTTGGCTCGATGATCTTTTGACCGAGCGCGGACATCAATGCCGTCTGTATGTAATCATCGAAACAATCGACGGACTGGAGGCGGCAACCGCAATTGGCCGGAGCAGTCCCAGGATCGATGGGCTGTTCTTTGGCGGCCATGATATGTCGGCTGAGTTACGATGCCAGAATGCATGGCAGCCACTGCATCATGCTCGTTCACATCTCGTTCTTGCCGCAGCGGCAGCTGGACTTGATGTTGTTGACACCCCTTTCTCCGATCCTGAAGACCTTGAAGGACTGAAACGGGAGGCAGTGTTGGCTCGCGAACTAGGCTTCACCGGTAAGGGCGCGGTCCATCCAAGACAAATTCCCGTGCTAAACGACGTGTTCGCGCTGGATGAAGCGGCCACCAAGGGTCCCAGCGCTCGGTGGTATTGTTAGCTACTTAGTGCCCGTCGCGTTCATGAGGGGCATGAGTATTACTTCAAGGTCGGCAGGTGTTAGAAAGTGCGCGAAATTTCACGTGGTGCTACAGTCGCTAGTATCGGGGTGTAGCCATGAAGAAAAACAGCAAAAATGGTGTCGGCGAGGTTTTAGAGGCGCTGGCTGAGATCAGGAATCTCGATGAGAGTCAGGCACGCTCATTGCCGGCCGGCTTTTATGCGTCAGAAGAGTTTCTCGAACTTGAGAAGGAGGAGATCTTCCGCAAGGAATGGGTCTGCGTCGGCCGCGTCGATGAGGTATCCAAGAAAGGCGATTATTACACGACCCAGCTTTTGGATGAGCCCCTGATTGTTGCGCGCGGCCAAGACGACAAGGTTCGCGTGTTGTCAAACGTCTGTCGCCACCGCTCCTCGGTGATACTCGAGGGCAATGGCAACGCAAAGCATTTCGTTTGCCCCTATCACGCCTGGACCTACGCTAATGACGGCCAGCTATTGCGCGCGCCCTACATGGATCAGGTCAAAGGATTTAAAGTTGATGAATGCCGGTTGCCGGAGCTGGCATCAGAAATCTGGCGTGGTTTCATCTATGTGAACCTCGACGGCAAAGCGAAGCCGCTCGCACCGCGGCTCAAAGGCCTCGAGCCTTATGTCGAGAACCACCACCCGCAGGACATGGTCGTTCAAACCGTACTCAATGAGGTATGGCCGACTAACTGGAAGTGCCTCGCCGAGAATTTCATGGAGGGCTACCATCTAAGCAAAGTGCATCAGAAAACGCTGCACCATCTCACGCCGACGCGCCTCTGTGAGAAGATCCCGCCAGGCGAGGGATATACTGGCTACAAGTCCCACCACACAGCCAAATATCCACAGCGGAAGCCCTTCCATCCCGATCTAACCCCCGAGGAGATGCGATACAGCATGTTCTTCTGGGTATACCCCTCACATGTTGTCGGTCTCGGCCCAAATAGCATTGGCTCGCTCTGCCTCCAACCGCTTGGAACCGGCGAAGTTGCCAACCGCGTCACGCTGTCTTCATTCGTTCAGAAGTCCGCCCCGGCCCCGGAGTCGCGTGTGGATGAATTTCACAAAATTATGGCAGAAGACCGCATCCAGCTTGAGTTACTCCGCCGTGGACTGAAGTCACGCCATGTTGAATCTAACCGGCTTGGACCACCTGACCTTGAGGGCACAGTCTGGGATATGTTCCAGTATATGGCCCGGAAACTTGCTCCCGGAAAGGCACACAAATAGGCCAACGACCATTGATGCCTAGTGTGGGCTAAATTCATGACACTCTCGATGTATCAAGCCTCGGTGCCTCTTTTTGTCCGGCAATTGCACGGCCTTACAACCATTCTCGACAAGGCAGAGGCGCATTGTTCGTCGCACAACATCGACGAGTCCGTACTTCTTCAGATGCGCCACTTTCCCAACATGTTTCACGTGGCGCTTCAAGCCAAGACCACGCTCTTCCATTCGGGCGGGGCCGCCGCTCGATTAGCCGGCCTTGATGTGCTCAACTACTTCGGCGCGGACGAGTCGAGTTTTGCCGTTCTCAAGAAGCAGACTGCCGAGGCGCTTGAACTCATCCAGGGGATTAAACCCGAACAGATTGATGGCAGCGAGAACCGTCAGATTGTAGTCAAACTAACTACCTACTCGCTAAATTTTACCGGTCAGGATTTTCTCCTCCAATTCACACTTCCGCAGCTATTCTTTCATGCCGCGACGGCCTACGGCATTCTGCGCCGTGCCGGGCTCGAACTCGACAAGCCCGATTTTATGGGCGTAATGCCAACTGCATCTTAACTGGCAGCGCCTGACCCAGAGCAGACAGAACTAGCGCATAGACACGGGCGCCATGCGGCTCCCCATTATGCTCAATTACTTCCAGACTTGACGCGCGACCCGCAGCCAATTCTCGCCCAGGACGCCGCGGATTTCTGCTTCGCTATAGCCACGCTTGATCATGGCGTCCGTGATTTCGGGCAGGCGCGCCGGCTTGACGAATTTGATGTCGAGCCACTCGACGCTGGACTTGCCGCCGGAGGCCTCTTCGGTCGCTTTTTTGTGTGCATCCTTCGGATTAAATATTCCGGATGTTCCGGGGTTGTTATGGGGCCAGTCAAACACGTAGTCCAAGCCGATGCCAACATGCTCTGGCCCGACCAGTTCGGAGATGTAGTCGATGTGTTTCACCATGCCCTCGGCAGTGTCGTCGTTGTCGCCGACAAAGGTGCCAACGCCCATGACGCAGATCACGCCGCCAGTCTTGGCGCAGGCCTTGATCTGATCGTCCTTGATGTTTCGCGGATGCTTCCACGCGCCCCACGCGTTGGAATGTGAAAAGATCACGGGCTCTGTCGAAACCTCCATCACGTCCATTGTCGTCCGATAACCAGTATGGGTTCCATCGGCGAGCATGCCGACCCGGTTCATTTCTTGGACGACCTGAACGCCGAAATGCGTCAACCCGGCATCGGTAATCTCCATACAACCGTCGCCGGCCGAGTTCTTGGCGTTGTAGGCCATCAACATGGTTCTGATGCCGAGCTTGTGGTACACGCCGACCATGTTGACATCGTTATCAAGAGACTGAGTCCCCTGGAACCCAAACCCGATTGCAAGCGTGCCTTCTTTCTTCGCCGTCAAAATATCATCGACTGTTTCCACAAAGCGATATTTATCAGGATTCGCCTGCACGAATGCGCGTTCGTTGGCCATCGTTTGTAGGGTTCGATCCATGCCTTGCCAGTCGTTGGCAAGGGTCAAGGCAACGTAATCGACGCCGTTCTCGACACATTCCTGGAGTGATTCTGCACGCACATCGCCCCTTGGATGTTGGATGATCCAGCTCTTGCTCATGTCGCACAAGATGGCGTCGCGGTGTAGCGCTGCCGCCTGCTCGGATATGTTCCAATTCGTCATCATCCACTCCCGTATTTTTCGCCGGCTGGGCCGTCCAATGCGTCGTGCGGGTCAATTCTACGCTCAGGCTAGCGCGCTTTCGCCGCTCATGACTAGCCCATCTAACGCGGAGAGTCCCCTATTATTACGGCCTATCACACGAGTTCTGGTATCAGGGTTTGCAGAAGCGTTTCGGTGTCGAAAACCTCGGCCATTTCCTAGTGTCTGCTCTGGATAAGAGCGGGCATTATTCCCGTTAAATTATGATTTGGTGATTATCTCCTCGGTCACATTGTCGACGACGATCGGCGTATCGTAGGACATCCAACTTTTCGGTTCTCCCCAGCGGTCTTTCAATTTCTTGTACCAGTCCGGTGTATGGTAAGCGTCTGCAGCCTCGCGCGATTCCCAAAGGTTAACAGTAATCACCGTGTCGTTGTCGGTAGACACGCCACAGTACTTCCGGATCAACCCCGGAACGCTGCGGAAGGTGTTCGCGGTCTCGGCATATTTTTCAACGATACTCTCGCGCGTTTCACCGGCTGGCACATTGATTTCAATAATTACAATAATCATGGCTATCCTTCCGATAGTGCCGCGCTAGCTTAGCCCGATGGACTCGCCATATGCCAGTTGTGGAGTTGGTCGCGCCACGCAACTGTTACTGCACAAGAGCCCTTTCGCCTGATGTGACGAGCCGCAGCCGGACACGCTGGTCAGTGATGGCGCGGACGACTGTTGCATCCGCCTGCGTTGAAGCCATATCGTCTGAGGTGGATTGGCCTTGGAGAAGGCAGATTTGATCAATAGGAGAAAGGCGATAGCATCTAAAGCCATCAAATCATTTCGTGATGGCGGTTACTACGCTCCGCTTCGAATCTATGAGCGAACGAAGGCAGATGACCTATATCGCGCCTACACCCAATTTCAGGATTCGGCGGTGGAAATCTTTGGGCAGGAGCAGCGTTTCAAAACGCATTTGCTGGCCGGATGGCTTGCGGATGTCGTCCGCAATCCACGTATGCTCGACGTCGTCGAGGATCTGATAGGACCAAATATTCTCTGTTGGTCAACCGGATTTTTTGGCAAGGCGGCCAACAGCGAGGGCCGTGTGGGCTATCATCAGGATGCGTGCGTCAACTTTGTAGAGCCAAATGATGATGTCATTCATGTGTGGCTTGCCTTGAGGCCGACGACGACTGACAATGGTTGTCTGCGCGTGCTTCCGCGCTCGCATCTGGGCGACGTAATTCCAATTTCACCGTCAGGGGGCGGCAAAGAAATGCTGCGCACGGGTACACTAACGGAGACTGGTTGGCAGGCAGCTCTCGACAAAGACGAACACGAGTTCGTCGACCTCGTACTGGACGCCGGAGAGGCCTCACTGCATCATCACTGCACAGTGCATGGCTCTGGTCCCAACCGGTCCGGTTTTCATCGCTTGGGCGTTTCAATCACTTATATGACAACGGCGGCACACAATCCGAAGTTTGCCGTCGATTCCGCGACACTTGTGCGTGGCAAAGATGACTACGGCCATTTTGAGCTTGAGCCAGCGCCCGATGCAGATTTTTCCAGCGCGGCGATCGCTGCCTTCCAGCGCGCGACAACGACACCGGGCGGGGAAGGTGTTGGCGCCGAGGCAGTCCAGTGACCGACAGACAAGTTACTCCAGAGACGGCAAACGCTCATATTGCCAGCCGTAAGAAATTGGCGCACGATTAGGCCGGTTCATTGATCCAAGCGAGGGATTTTGGGTTACTCCGTCCACTGCATGGAGAGCATGTTTCATGACCATCGAATTTCGGCCCCTAAGTGAGGCTCTCGGCGCCGAGGTTATCGGCGTCAACGTTGCTGATGACCAGTCCGACGAGACAATTGCTGAAATCCGCGAGGGTTGGCTCCGCCACAAAATTTTGTTGTTCCGTGGTCAGGACCTGACGATAGAGCGGCAGAAGGCGTTCGGGCTTCGATTTGGCGAGCTCTTCACGAAAAGCCCTACAAGCGCCAGTCCATGGATCCCGGAACACCCTGAGGTGACTGTGTTGTCCAACGTCAAGGTCGACGGCAAAAATTTTGGCGGGCGACCGGATGCCAGCTTCAGTGACGCCTGGCACAATGACTTCTCCTACCTGACGGAGCCCGCTAGCGGCTCGTTCTTCTATGCCAAAGAAGTGCCGGGGAAGGGCGGCGACGATACATGGTACGCCGACCTAACCAAGGCATATGACGCGCTGCCGGAAGACATGAAGGACAAACTGGATGGCCGCCGCTGGGGTTATAGCCAGGTCCGGACATTTGCGCTTCATGCCCCCGAAAAGAAACCCATGACCGAGGAGGAGAAAGCCAGACTGCCCGATGTCAGCCATCCGTTCGTGCGGACACATCCCGAAACCGGCCAGAAGGCGTTATTCGTCGGTATTCTCGACACTCGCGAGTCTACGGTCGACGGTATGTCGAAGGCCGAAGGGATCGAATTTCTCGAAGAGCTCAAGTCGTTCGCGACGCAGCCTCAATTCACCTACACGCATCAATGGCAGCAGGGCGACTGCATCCTCTGGGACAACCGTTGCACGATGCACCGAGCGACTAACTTTCCGGACGAGATGGGCCGCAGGCTGTGCTATCGCGTGACAATCAAAGGCGGCGTGCCCTACTGAAAGCTGAGGCCGCCCGCTCTAGTTCCAGATTTGCTTGGCAACCCGCAAGATGTTCTCGCCAAGAATGCCGCGGACTTCTTTATCGCTGTAGCCCTGTTTGAGCATCAAGTCTGTCAACTTCGGCATGTTTTCCGGTCCGAAGTAATGGATGTCGTGCCAATCGGGTCCGATTGAGTCGCCACCGGATGCATGTAGATGGGCGGCCTGATGCAAGTCCATCTGGTTGAAGCGACCACCAAAGTTCGTTTGGCGGGCGCCGACTGCCGGATCGGCAGGTGTGGCTGGCCTCGCCTCAAATGGCTCACGGCCCCAGGCGTCGGGAACGTAATCCGTACCGATGCCGACATACTCAGGTCCAATAAGCTCAGCGACATAATTGATATGCTTCAACATCCTTTCGGGCGAACCATCGTTGTCACCCATAAAGATGCCGACGCCGTTGATGCACATGACACCGCCAGATTTCGCGCAGGCCTTGATCTGGTCGTCCTTGACGTTACGCGGTATGTCCCAAATCGCCGCTGGGTTTGAGTGCGAAAAGATGACCGGTGCCGATGACGCATCGAACGCATCCATCGTGGTGCGATAGCCGGTGTGCGTGACATCAACAATCATACCGACGCGATTCATCTCTTCGATCATTGCCACGCCGAATCGGCTCAATCCGTCATCAGTGCGCTCCATACAGCCGGCGCCAACACGATTTTTCATATTGTAAGCCATCAACATGTGCCGAATACCGAGCTTATGGTAGGTCTCGACCATGTTGACATCGCCCTCGAGAGGGTTTGTGCCCTGGAAGTGAAAGACGATTGCAAGTTTATTTTCACGCTTGGCGCGCTCGACGTCGGCGAATGTGTCGACGAGTACGAATTTGTCGGGGTTCTCCAGGAAGTAGACGCGTTCCCGGGCAATCGCCGTTATCGCGGGGACCAGACCAACCCAGTCGTCAGAGATTGTTAGCGAAGCGAGGGAGTAGCCATGTTCAGCGGCACGGGTGAGCACCAGTCGCTGAACGTCGACACCGGTCCGGCTCATCCACGGCATTGTCATATCCCAAAGGTGCGCGTCTTTGAGTAGTACAGTCGCTTCCTCGGATACGTTCCAATCAGCCATATTCCCCTCCGGATAGTAGTTGTCAGCATGGCAGTTATGTCGCCGCGCCGCGCTTATGTGTCCCCAGACTAGCGCGGTACTCACGAATGAAAAAGCCAAACTTACGTCTTGTTGCGTATTGATCGGTGGTGCTTAAATCCATTCGGCGTCAGGCGTTACGAGGTTAGCCCCAATATGATCCAATGTGGCCCGACATGACCCGAAATGAAATGACTCGATGGGAAACCTTTGCCGGTCGCCAGCGCCGTCAGGATGTGCTGGAAAACGCCGAGCTGACACATGTCGGACCAGGGACACCATGCGGCGAGTATTTGCGTCGGGTCTGGCAACCGGTCGCGCTTTCGTCTGAACTGGGTGACCTGCCGCTCAAACGGCGTCTTCTAGGCGAGGACTTGGTGCTGTTCAGGACAAAGAATGGCGCGTTGGGACTCCTTGACCATCGATGCTGCCACCGCGGAACATCACTCGAGTTCGGGGTCGTGACAGATGTCGGAATCAGCTGCTGTTATCATGGGTGGCACTACGGCATCGACGGAACAATCCTCGAAACGCCAAACGATCCAACGAGTTGTCTCAAGGGAACGCTCCGGTCGACGGCCTACCCAACACACGAATTCAAAGGCATCATATTCGCCTACATGGGATCGCCCGCCGATGTGCCGGAGTTTCCCATTCTCGATGTCTGGCAGGAGCCGGATACGGAAATGATCCCCTATTCGTACCACTATCCATGCAACTGGCTGCAGATCCAGGAAAACAGTCAGGATCCGATTCACGCCGTCTTCCTGCACACACGCTCAAGCGGTGCACAGTTCTCGGAATCACAAGGTGCTGTGCCGGAACTCGATTTTGTCGAAACACCAATTGGTTTGATTTACGTATCGACCAGGCGGTGGAAATCGAATGTTCACGTTCGCACGGTTGAAGTGATCATGCCAAACCTGACGCAGGGCGGCGCAATTTGGGAATCAGCTGAGGACGGAAAATACTTCCAGCGCGGCAGTGGTACGAGTTGGAAAGTCGCCATCGACGATAAAAATACGCAGGTAATCGGTTGGCGCTTCTTCAACGATCGAGTTGATCCGGATGGGCGAGGAGACAAGAACCGCATTGGCAAAGACATGGTGGATTCATTCGGACAACTCGCGGACGATCGTCCCTACGAGGAACATCAGCGCGTTCCGGGTGACTACGACGCTATGACATCACAACGCCCTATTGCTGTTCACGCGCTTGAGAATTTGCAGTCCTCGGATCGTGGTGTGGTCCGATTTCGACGGATGGTGCGCCAGGGAATCAAGGCCGCCAAAACAGGCAAACAAATCGTTGCGCCGCGTGCTTCAGCCGACGGGGTTGTCCCAACGTATACGCAAGATACAGTCTTGCCCGTCGCGCTGGCTCTGAAAAATGATCAATTATTGGTCCGTGAAATCGGCCGGCAGATCGCTGAAATTAACCTCAAAAGCGCCCAATTCGGGTCAAGTCGACGCGCACAGGAGTTCGCACGAATGGTGCGTGAGCTTGGCTACTGACGCTCCAAAGAGTTTAGCGGATACCCCATCTAGTGTGCAGCGCAGAAACAACCTTCGCGGCATGGCTTTTTCCGTCGCATCAGGACTTGTCCTTGTTGGCTCGTTCGGTATGGCACGTCACGTCAGCGAAGAATTGCATCCGTTTGAAGTAACGTTTCTTCGTTCATTCTTCGGC
>Ga0302135_10002217_pt1 | contig 11650 bp, 9 predicted proteins | sample CBN3_surface_MG_FD_203119 | JGI IMG/M metagenome (GOLD analysis project Ga0302135, IMG submission 203119) | Marine microbial communities from Western Arctic Ocean, Canada - CBN3_32.1 | ecosystem: Environmental > Aquatic > Marine > Oceanic | place: Canada: Western Arctic Ocean | collected 2017-09-15 | reverse complement strand
TCGTCCTCCATTGGGCAGAGGGATCGGAAGGTCTCTGGAGAGGAAGTGGAACAAGAGGGCGAAGATGCCGGCTCTTCCGTTTCCGACGACCACACGTGGGCGGATGATGGTGCAGGGGATGGCGCGACGTGCCATGAGCTGGACGGCTTCTTCTGCCGCTGCCTTTGTTCGAGAATAGGGATTGCGAGGTGCGAGCGCGGTGGTCTCCCGCAGCGGGGAGTGGTCGGGACTTCCGTAGACGGTGCTCGACGACATGTGAATGAAGTGAGCCACGCCTGTGTTCTGAGCGGTTTCGAGAGCCGCCCGGGTTCCTTCGACATTGATTCGCCAGTATTCCAATTCGGGGGCTCGGGCGATCGAGGGGAGGGCAGCGAGGTGATGCACGATCTCTGCGCCTTGAAAGGCTTTCTGGAGGGCGGCCCGGTCGCGAATGTCCGCCTGGATGAAGGTGTCGGCCTTCAACGAGGGTCCGGGCGCATGCTGATCGAGCCCGACCACGGAGTGGCCGCGGGCGGTGAGAGCATTCACGAGAGCGGTTCCGATGAATCCGCTGGCGCCGGTGATGGCGATCCGCTTCATGGTCTCTCTTTCCCCGTCCCCTTTTGGAGTTCTGATTGGGTCCGCATTATACTCGTGATTCACCGTGAACCCTCGCGATTTCAAACACGCGATGGCTGTTCGAGAGAGGATCCGGAGACTGGAATGTACATCCTGGGCGTCTCGGCCTTCTACCATGACAGTGCAGCGTGTCTCTTGCGAGAGGGCCAAGTCATCGCTGCGGCTCAAGAAGAGCGATTCACCCGTCGTAAAAATGACTCCGCGTTTCCCTTGAATGCCATTCAGTATTGTCTGCAAGAAGGTGGAATAGGCGTCGAGGATCTGGAGATCGTCGCCTTTCATGAGAAGCCGATTGTGAAGTTTGAGCGCGCCATGGAGACATTTCAGGCGGTTGCACCTCGAGGGATGTCCACGTTTGTGCGAGGGATGCCGAGCTGGTTTCGGGAGAAACTGCGTTTTGCGGATATTCTGAAGTCCCAGCTTGGGTATCGCGGGGAGGTTCTCCACGCGAGTCATCATGAATCGCATGCAGCGAGCGCTTTTTTCCTTTCCCCTCATCAAGAGGCGGCGGTGATCACGGTGGATGGGGTCGGCGAATGGGCGACCAATGTGATTGGGCATGGGCAGGGCAATCGCGTCACGCTTCATCAGGAGCTTCGATTCCCCCATTCGCTCGGTCTTCTCTATTCGGCCTTCACCCAATACCTCGGATTTCGGGTCAACAGGGGCGAGTACAAGGTCATGGGACTGGCTCCCTATGGAGAGCCTCGGCATGTGGACACCATCCTGGGCCAGTTGCTGGATTTGAAGCCGGATGGGAGCTATCGCCTCAACATGCAGCATTTTGCGTTCCTGAAAGGGGAGACGATGCTGGAGGAGTCGTTCAGCAGTCTCTTCGGGGCACCCGTACGGGCATTTGAAGATCCCCTCTCCTCGATTCATCTGGACGTTGCGCGGTCCATCCAGGAGGTGGTCAATGAGGTGCTTCTTCGTCAGGTGCGTCATGCGCATGCGTTGACCGGGGCGGACGCCCTGTGCATGAGCGGTGGTGTCGCACTGAACAGCGTCGCGAATGGTCGGATCCTGCGAGAGGGTCCTTTTCAGAAGATATGGGTACAGCCCGCGGCTCATGACGCAGGGAGCGCCCTCGGTGCGGCTCTTGTGGCGTGGCACCATCATGCGGGCAATCCGCGCACGTCGGGGGGAATGGATGGGATGCAGGGCGCCTTGCTGGGTCCTGAGTTCGATGGGCCTGCTTGCGCGGAGGCGTTGAAACGCCGAGGTCTTGAGGCCGAAGAACTGGATGTGGCGGCGATGGATGCCGAGGTCGCACGTCGGATCGCTCAAGGCGAGGTGGTGGGCTGGTTCCAGGGGAGGATGGAGTTCGGGCCACGAGCGCTGGGAAGTCGCAGCATTCTGGCTGACCCACGGGGAGAGACGGTTCAGCGACGGGTGAATGAGCGGGTGAAATTCCGTGAGGGGTTTCGTCCTTTTGCACCTGCGGTCCTTGCGGAGGATGCGAGCTCCTGGTTTGATCTTCCGGGTGGGACGAGCCCGTACATGCTCTTCGTCGTTCCCGTCACGGCGGCTCGGCGGATTCCCGTGGATGAATCGGAGTGCACTGGACTCGATCGCCTTCACATGAAGCGCTCTCAGGTCCCGGCGGTCACTCATGTGGATGATTCTGCACGGGTTCAGACAGTGACCGCGCACGCCCATCCACGACTCCATTCATTGCTGCAGGCGTTCAAGGTGGAAACGGGGGTCGGCATGTTGCTGAACACCAGCTTCAACCTGAGGGGTGAACCCATTGTCTGTACTCCAGACGATGCAGTGGCCTCTTTTCTGGCGAGCGGTTTGGATTCTCTGGCTCTGGGGCCCTTCCTGTTGACGCGGCCCACTGGAGCGGAACCCACGGGCGAATGCCCTCCTCCTCCGTCCGTGGAGAAGGTGCCGCGGATCATGGCCGCGCGGTTTTTTGGAACAGGAATCGCGGTGATGGCGCTGGTGATGAATCATTGGACCGGAGGCTGGGATCAGAGCGTGCGCTGTATTGGCTTCGCTTCCATTGCCTGGATCGCGGTTGTGTTCGCGCTCTTTCTTCCTGCGTGGCTGGCGCGTCTCCAGCAGGGATTGGAGAAGGGTGTGCGCAGCCTTCTGAGGGGAGTGACCGCCGTCGTGCTCGTGGGCGTGTATCTTCAGGTCATTCTCCCGATGAGCTATTTTCGTCGGTTCGGGGGGAGGGATCTCCTCGAGCAGAAGCTTCATCCCGAGCGCAAGTCGTATTGGTCGGCGGTCCGGGGGATCGGCGAGGATCATTCGCGCATGTTCTGAGCGGGGAGATGCCATTCGTGGAATCCTTCCGGCGGGTTCGAAAGTGGCTCTCCGTGATTCCTTCTGCCATGGTGGGAGGCGAGTCATTGGAGAGAAGCGTGGAGAGGCTTTGATGTTTCGACTCTTTCGAGAGTTCATGATGTTCAGCTGGAGTCAGAAGAAGTTCTGGCTGGTCCCCATTCTATTGGCTTTGACGCTGGTTGGAGGGCTGGTGGTGATCAGTGAATCCAGCATGCTCAGCGCTTTCATCTATCCCTTTTTCTAGAAATCGGTTGTTCATGGAGGGTGCGATGGAGTTCCACAACTCTGATGTCGTCTGGAAGAGAAGGAGCCCTCGTGTCTTCGGGGGCCTGCTCGTTCTGTGTTTTGGCATGGCCTGCAGTGATCCGTCCTCGGGGGGTGTCGGCGTCGACACGGTTCCAGCTGGGGGCGATGTGTCTCCGCCTCAGGACATGACTTCCGAAATCGATGTACCGGTCATTCCAGACGCTGATGGGGCTCCCTTGTCAGACACGGGAGATGCGCTCGCCGATGTTCTCCCTGACGTGGAGGTGTCTCCGGAAGACGTGGGTTCCGCGGACGATGTGAAGGGGGATGTTCTTGGTGAGACGGATGCTTCCGTTCCGGATGGTGAGGGTGAAGACACCTCCGTTTCCATTCCTGATTCTCTTCCCGTGGATGGAACGGATCCGTCGGATGGAGGGAGTGTGGAGGCGGATGTCGACCCACTCGCGGATATTTCGCCACCTCCCGTGGATGTCGGAGGGGGAACGAATGGTTTACTCGACCCCTGCCCTGCTGTGATTCAGGTCGCCGCGCCCATCGCTGATTTGTTCACAGCCGTGGGTCAACCCGTGGAATTGGAGGCGAAGCTGGTCCCCGTGGGCCTTCCAATCACCGATTGGACGGGGCACCACGTGGAGTGGGGGATTGGGAGCGGCACTGTGGTCGCGACGACCCTCATCGACGCGGTCGGCAATCTCGGGCAGAGCTCGGGAATGGCGACTTTCATGGACGTGGATACGACTGTGATTCAAGCGCGTCTCGTGACTCCGGAAGGCATGTGTGAATGGAGCTCACCCGTGAGCTTTCATGTCTGCGGAGAATGGGTGGACGAGGGGTTTGAGCCGGCAGGCCCTCCGGGATGGGTGCTCTATGGGAACGCCGTGTATCCGGGGAACGGAACCGTCGAATTGACGGGGAATGTCACGGGAAGCGGAGGCGCTCTCTACAATGATGCCGTGACTGTCAGCGAGGGGAATGCCTCGATGGAGATGACCTTCTCCACGGGAGGCGGTTCCAACACCGGCGCAGACGGTTTTGCGCTGACCATCGTCAACCTGGACACCGTGCAGGAGTTGATCTCGATGCTCGGGAGCGCCTCGAACGGCGGCGGTCTTGGCTATGGCGTCAGCGGCGCCTATGGCTCGTGGGTGGGAGACGCGCTCCATGTGGAAGTCGATACCTGGTACAACTTCATTCCGAACAATCCGCACACGGATCCGGTGGATGCGAATCATGTCTCCATCAATTTGAATGGGGATCCGGGAAATCACATCTGGTTCCAGGCCATCCCGTCCATTGAAGATCAGTCCTTGCATACGATTCGTGTGGATGTGATTGGCTCCATCTTCAAGGTCTTCTATGACGGTCAGCTGCTGGTGACTCAAGAGGTCCAGGGGCTCGACTTTAGAGGCGGGTACATCTTCTTCTCAGCGAGTACCGGATGGGCGACCAACTTCCATACGATCGATCACCTTCAGGTCATTCACGGCTGCAAATAGACGCGTGAATCGCAGCGTTTGTCGAGGGTTCCGTTCGCTGGCATCCCCTGCGCATGGATGAAGGTGGATCTGTGCGAAGGCGTCCTGTTGGAGCGCTTCATCGGGTCTGAATTGAAAGGAGATTCGACTAGAATGCGGCCTGGACGCTGTCGCCTTCAGGGAGACGCTGCAGGGGCTCGAAGCCCATGGGTCCGTAGATGTCCAGGTACCCTTTCCAGACGCCCTCGCAGATGCTCGCGACCGCGCATTGCTCGCAGGTGGGCGGATGGGCTTTCAGGTCGAAGCGCTTGCGCTCCTGCCAATTGAAACGTCCGCGTCCTTCGTCCACGGCCTCGACCCCAAATCCGATTCCATCGGTTTTGATGGAGCAGTAGGTGGAGAGATCCCGGTACTCGCCCATGTACTTTCGGAGCATGGATTCGCGGGTCACGAACTCCTTGGGAAGCTTGCACATGGGCACGCCTCCGAAGGTGAAGGTCTTCTGGTAGTGGAATTCGTTCAGCACCACGCATTTCATCAATTGCGGGGCGACGTCATCATAGCTCGGAGTCAGATCCGTGCTGCCTTCGGCGAATCCTTCCGGGCGAATGAAGTTGTACCGGAGGTCATCGAGTCCCAGTTCATCGAAGAAGAATTTCTGCATCTTCAACTGATGGGGCGCATTCCAGCCATTCAGCACCACATTCACGGACACGCCGTCTTTGAGGTAGCCCTCTTTTCGCTTCTCGAGCAGGTAGCGGATCGCCTTGCACTTCTTTTCGAAGTTGCCGGGGACTCGTGTCAGCTTGTCTTCCAGTTCGGCGGTGTGGCCGTGCATGGAGATGGTGACGCGACTGAGACCCGCGTCCAGGATCTTGTCCGCGAATTTCTTGTGGCGAAGTCGATTCGCGTTGGTCGCGATCACGATGCGGCTGTAGCCGAGGTCCTTCGCCATCTGGACCGATTCGATGATATGGGGATAGGTCGTGGGCTCCCCTCCGAGAAAACCGAGCGAGCGGACACCGTCGTGGTACCAGCGCTTCAGCTCACCCTGCATCTCCTCCCAGGCCATGAAGGTGTTTTCATCGCCCTTGGGGAAGCCATCGAGGCAGAACACGCATTTGTTGTTGCAGACCTTTCCGATGTTGATCTCGACGTTCTTCCGCGTATCCCGAATGGGGTTGAACGGGCGTGAATCATCCGCCGACTGGGGCGTGTAATCGAGATTCATCGTCATGGAAACCGGTCCTCTTCTGGGCAGCACGAGGCTGCATACGCTCTCAGTCTACCTAAATTTTCGGCGATTTCCACGTTTCAGTTGTGGGGTGAGAGTGTTCCCCACTGGAACCCGTTTCCGGGATGATACGGCGCGGCAGGCGGAAATGGAATCTGGATTCCGGTTTACCACTGTCCGTGCGAGCCATGCGACCCGTGGGAACCATGCGATCCGTGCGAGCCATGCGATCCGTGGGAACCATGCGATCCGTGGGAACCATGCGATCCGTGGGAGGCATGCGACCCGTGTGAACCATGCGACCCGTGGGAACCGTGCGAGGCGTGGGAACCGTGTGAACCATGCGACCCGTGTGAACCATGCGACCCGTGGGAGGCATGCGAACCATGTGAACCGTGCGAGGCGTGTGATCCGTGTGAACCATGCGACCCGTGTGAACCATGCGACCCGTGGGAGGCATGCGATCCGTGCGACCCGTGGGAGGCATGCGAACCATGCGACCCGTGGGAGGCATGCGAACCATGCGAACCGTGGGAGGCATGCGAACCATGCGAACCGTGTGAACCATGCGAACCATGCGAACCGTGGGAGGCATGCGAACCATGCGAACCGTGGGAACCATGCGAACCATGCGACCCGTGGGAACCATGCGAACCATGCGACCCGTGGGAACCATGCGACCCGTGCGAACCGTGCGAGCAATGCTGCGCAAGGATCAGGCCATCGGCCTCACCCATGTTCACGAGCGCTCCTGCTTGCGCAAGAAGGTTGCTCGTCACATCGCTTTCGCCCGCCTGGCGAATCTCTTCGCTTTGCAAAAAGTTCGCGGGCTTGCGCGTGAGCGTTGGGATTCCGGGTCCCTTGTCCTTTGTGTCTCCAGCCATGACATTCCTCTCACGAATTGGCTGTTTTCGTGCGTGGGCTCATTAACGGGGTCCACGAGACCTCGCCATACACACGTCACCATAAGAGCATGCGACTTACTCCGTGTCCAATGAAATCGGAACCAAATCGGCAGCATGCGCCGGCCACAATTCATCATAACGGTTGTAGACGCCCATGCATACTTGATTGAGTTCGCATTGTTCGCAGGGTGTGAGCATCGTTCGCTTTCGGTCGGGCTTCCAATTGTAAAAGTCATCGAAGACGACTTTGCCGGGTTCGGCGGCCCATTCCACCGTGACGCGGGGGTCCCAGTGGAGGTCGTTGCTGAGCATGCGGTGTTCGCCCAGGAGACACATCGGGACTCCAAAAAACCGGAGCACTGCAGTCTGAGCCCGTGCAGGGACCTGGGGCAGGATTTCGGCGAGCTTTGCCTGGGGGACGGCGAGGTCCGCGTAGGAGTCGAGGGCGGCGCCTTCGGGGGTCGTGTTCGAGATCACGATGAGCTGGGCCCCGAGCGAGTCGGCGAGGGCGACGGTGTCGGGAAGGCAGTCGATGTTCTTTCGGGTCATCACGGTATTCACGTACGCCCCGAATCCAGGCTTCAATTTCTGGGCGAGGGTCAACGCTCGCGTCACCTGGTCGAAGCTGCCGGGGCGTCCCGCCAGCGCGTCATGGACTTCGGCGTTGGGTCCATGAAGCGAAAAGAGTCCCTCGTCGAGATGGGGGAGCGCCCGCTTCGCGAAATCTTCCCGCGCAAGCATGGTTCCTATGGTTCCGACCGAAGTGCGCATTCCCAGTTTCTTGGCGAGTGCGAGCACTTCCACGAACTGGGGATGAATGGTCGGTTCGCCCCCTGTTACGTGAATGTTGGTCACCCCTCTGGAAGCATGGGTCCGGAGAACGGTCGCCGCTCGAGCCCAGTTCACGGGAAAGGGTTTGAATTTGCGCATGCGGTGATCTTCAGAGCAGAAGACGCATCGCTCAGGACAGGTATACGTGAGGTGAAGCTCCAGGCGCTCCATGACCTGTCCGTTGGGACCGATCCAGGGGGTTTCCTCGTTCAAGACGCCCCTCCTCGTCGTTGGACGCGGTACCGGGCGTAGGGTTCGTAGAGAGAGCGACAGAAGGAGCTGAGATGCCCGTCGACAGCATGGGTCGATTCCCAGACGTGTGTCGAGAGATTGGCCTGCAGAATGTCATTCACCCGCCGGGCTCCCTCGTCGAGTGCCTCCTGGCTCGGTGGCTCGTCGAGAGTTCCGATCATCGTCAAGTCACGCGTGTCGTCGAGGGCGCCCGAGAGACCGAGGTTGCTGGGATGAATGGTGCGATCCGAGTCGATCACGAGCCCCGTGTTGAAGAAGGGGGTGGGGGCCCATGTGAAGAGATTGCGGACGTAGAAGCGCTCGTTTCGTTCCCAGCGTTTCTGGATGGCCTGGCTCATGCGTGCGAATTGCTGTTCGAGCGCCACGAGCTGCGTGTCTTTCCAGGGGATGTAGTAGCCGGGGAGGAAATTGAATCGCCAGAAGCCCAGGGACGCGAGGTGCTCAAAGTTTTCTGCGGCCCGCTCTGCAGTGGCCGGTGGGATGGTCTGTGTGATCACCACGCGGGGGGTCTTCAGGAGCTCCTCGCGAAGGGAAAGAATGTGATCATAACAATCCGGGACATCTTCCAGGGCTCGCCGAGCCCGGCGATGATCCTCCGGTTTTCCATCCATGGACAGTGTCAGAACCCCTTTGGGATAGGCCCGGAGGTACTCCAGCCATTCCAGATCGAGTCCCAGTCCGTTGGTGCTGAGATAGATGCGTCTGATGTTGTCGTGATGAAGAGCTTCTTCAAAGGCGGCTCGAACCACATTGGGCACGAGCAGCGGTTCTCCCCCGAAGAGCTTGATGTCGCCGCCGCCGTATTGATTCGCGAAGAGCCGGACGGATTCTCGGGCGTCTTCCTCTGTGAGAGAGGGCCAGCCGTCCTTTGCCGTCGGACAATACGTGCAGCGCAGATTGCAGGCACGAGTGACAGTCAAAAAGAGGCGCTTTCCCATGGGTGGATGCCTGGTGGCGCAGAGGACGGATCCTCTGAAGCCGATCTACATCGAGCACTCAGCCGCCGCGGGCTCGACCCGAGGACGACTTGTGATCCAGCGACGGAAGATCTTTTCGATGCTTCCATCCTTGTCATTCGCGAGCTTCTCGAACAGAAGCGCTGAGATGGCGTAGTGCTCGCGACATTTGGGGGAGCGTGGACGCTGCCCGAAGATGTCGGCACCTCGACTCGGATTTTGACCGGTCATCATGTAGTTGTGCATCGGACACACGCCGCAAAAAGGCTTGTTCCAACAGGTATTGCACGAGGGCAGGGTGTCCTGGAGGGACGCAATGGCCATCGCTTTTACCGTGGGATGTTGAATCATGTCCGCGTACGTGGATTCACCGACCTTGCCGATCTCGAAGAGGTCGTTCCCCATGGCAGATGTCATCCGGCCTTCATCGCAGGTGAAGAGTCGGCCATCGTAATTGTATGCAACCTGTCCGGTTCCCGCCCCGCAAGGCGATCGAATGTCGACGAAGTTGGGATCTTCGGAGGTGAGGATCTTCTTCAAGAAGATGGCGCTCGTTCCCTCGATCACTTCGACCCCGTTGAGATTCAACTCGATGATGTAGTCGAGCGCCTGCGCGAAGAAATCGAGGTATTCATCGATGGAGTATCCGATCTTTCGCCAGGTGCTGAGTGCGAACCCGTAGGGGTTGAGCGGTCGCAGGTGGACGTTGCGGATGTTGAGATCAATGTAGAGATCGATGACCTCCTTCCAGTGCTCCAGCGTCTTGCTCGTGGTCGTCATCAGCGCGTCGATATGCCACAGATCCGGGTCATAGCCCTTCTCGATGTACCGGTTGTTGAAGTAGCTGATCCACTTCATGACCGATTCGTATGCATTTCCACCGGATGTTCCGACGCCTTTCGCCCAGGTTCGATTGAAATTGTGGACGTGTTCGGGGCCGTCGAGACTCGTACATACCCAGATCTGGTTGTCGATGAGCCAATTCGCCACGTCTTCCGTCATGTACGTCATGTTGGTGACGATCGAGTGGTCCAGATCCTTGTTGAACCCGCCTTCGATATTGCGCTTCTTGGAATGTTCGATGGTGTGCTTGATCACCTCGAAGTTGATGGTCGGCTCTCCACCCTGGAACTCGAAGTTCACGTAAGGCGAGGTGCTCTGCAATGCGAGGTCCACCACGTCTTCGGCGGTCTCCATGCTCATGTCGGTGTCGACGCGGTCCATGGTCGTGCGCGACGCATGGCAGTATTTGCACGATTGGTTGCATCGCAACGTCGCGATCACGATGTGGAGGTGAGGACCGTACTGAATGAAGCTTTTCTTTTTACGGAACAGCTGTGCCGTATGCTCGACATCCCAGCCATCCCGGATGAAGCCCTTCTCGACGAGCGTCTTGTGCTGGGCGTGCTCAGTGGTGATTTCTCCTCGCAGCAACGTCTGGAAGTCTTCTTCTTCCAGGAACTCCCATTCCCCCGCGTCGTTTGTGATCAGGATTTTTCCGGCGACATTGCCAAATTGGAAAAAGCCCAGCTTGTCGGCTTTCACTCCATCTCGTTTGGGAGCTTTGATGGTTCGAAGTTGCGCCATTAGAGCAGTTCTCCCCCGACTTCTTTACGGGTTGCAACGATACTTGCTTCCAACGCGTAGTTGGCAAATGAATCCACGAGAATTTCAGCGTAGTCATCCTGAATTTCACTGATGGTGACCACGCTTTCACCCTCGCTCTCCTCGAGCGAGAACTGTGCCAGATGGCCGAAAGCGTCCACGGCCGATTTGACTTCAGCGGCAGCATACAGGGAGTGGGAGAAGACCAGTGATTCAGGCATCGTTGTCCTCCCAGGGAACGGCGATCTCGAGCGGGGCTTCTTCCAGCTCTTCATCGTCGAGTTCCGCGAGAAGATCGTCGATGGTGGTCTGCGTGTCCGTCGCGAAGAACGCCCGGGCCATGTAGTACTCCCGGATTCGCATGGTCGATTCCCCGACGGAATGACGAATCATCTGGTTCAGGAGCTCGTTGATGAACTCGCCTGCCATCTCTTCCAGCGCGGCCTCATCGGCGTCTCCGCGGGTCCGCAGGCGGACACCGATTTGACCTTCGGAGGGGGCTGTAAGGTAGACGTAGCACTTCTCGATGAAGAGGTATGCGGTGCCAAACACGGCATCTTTCTTGTAGATCGATTCGTCCAGAACGAGCGCCACTGTTCGGTCTGCGATCGCATAGGTGAACTCTTCCGAGTCCGCGAGTTCCGCCGCCGCCATCGCGCCTGTTTCCGTCGCTTCTTCCACAGACGCAGGTCGATTTTCTGTTTCGGGCTGTCCGTCAAGCGGTCCGCGTACGGACTCGGCTGTTGCAGTCTTCTTGCTCACGGGTGTTCTGCTCCATCATCTTGCGATGCGCATGCTCTCTCTTTGAGTGGATGCGCGCCGACCATTGAAGGGTATCTGGTCAGATCCTCGCCGAGTCTAGGAGATCGTTCTCCTTGACGCAAGACGGTACGATGGCATGAGCTTGTGGGGCGCGGTTGAAACGCATTCAATCGCGTGAGAGAGTAGCGACGAATCTGGACGCTTGGAGTTCCACGCATGAGCATGCTTCCACGGGGACTTCTGTCCCTGCCTACGGACGAAGACAAGCGATTCGCGAAGGCGGTCCGAAAAGCACGACTGGTGGCGCTTAGATGTCTTTTTGCCTATCCGGCGGACGGCTTGTCGCCGCCCCTGCAGGCTTCTCTCGCCCGGCTTCGTGAGGTTCTCGTTCCGGGTGCAAAGCGACATGGAGCGATGCTTCTCGACGCGGTGGGTTCTCCCGATGTGTTG
>Ga0302135_10002216_pt1 | contig 11652 bp, 10 predicted proteins | sample CBN3_surface_MG_FD_203119 | JGI IMG/M metagenome (GOLD analysis project Ga0302135, IMG submission 203119) | Marine microbial communities from Western Arctic Ocean, Canada - CBN3_32.1 | ecosystem: Environmental > Aquatic > Marine > Oceanic | place: Canada: Western Arctic Ocean | collected... | reverse complement strand
CCTACTTACCGTGACTATATTCCTGTTCCTCCTCCTGCTGAACTAGCGCCGTCTTGCGCTGAAGCAGGCGTGCTTGGAGTGTTGCCGGGGATAGTAGGCACTATTCAGGCATTGGAAACAATCAAAGTTATTTTGAGCCTAGGTGATTCACTTCGGGGTCGTATTCTCGCCTTTGATTCACTCGAAATGTCCTTTAGGGAATTTAAGCTTCGAGTCGATCCTGAGAATCTAATTACCTATGAAAATCGTGATCGAATCCAGATAGAAGAAATGAATGATCTCTGCTCGCCCAGCTTGAAGTAAGTAAGTGAAACCCGGATGGCCACTGGTGCTCCTACACTTTGGTCATGATAAAGAAAAAAGTCGTTGTCGTAGGTGGTGGGCCTGCAGGACATAATGCGGCGGCCTTGGCCGCTCGCTATGGCGCTCAAGTGGTTCTAGTCGAACGTGACGTTATCGGGGGGCTCGCTCACCTGAGAGACTGTGTTCCTTCTAAGTCAATGATTGCGACCGGTGGCGCATTATCATTTGCTCGCCGATTAGATGGTATGGGCCTGGCTCAAGTAGAAACAGAAATTAATGTACAGCAGCTGAGAAACCGAATTCAGAGTATCGAAGATCGGTTAGAACGTTCAGTGACAGAGCTTTTAACAAGCCTGGAAGTTCAAATTATTCGTGGTACCGCCCATCTTTCCGGTCCAAATAGCGTGTCCGTCAAGACGGAAGTAGATGAAATCGAAATTGAAGCCGACGTTATTGTATTAGCTACTGGAAGTCGGCCTCGCATTCCTGAGTGGGCCGTAATTGATTCCGAAAGAATTCTGACTACCCGTGATGCCTATCCGCCGAAAGAAATCCCTGAACACCTTGTAGTAGTCGGCTCAGGGGTTACCGGCGTCGAGTTTGTCCATATGTTTAGTTCACTTGGCTCAGAGGTCACGCTAATTGTTAGTCGACAACAGGTTCTCCCAAATAAGGATCCGGAAGCGGCAGCGCTACTTGAGCAAACGTTTTTAGATCGAGGCGTTCAATTATTCAAAGGAGCCCGAGCTACTGGTATTAAACGCACTGGTCAAAAAGTTGAGGTTTACTGCAGCGATGGAAGGCTTGCGAAAGGAAGCCATGCCTTGATAGCCATTGGTTCTCAACCGAATACGGAATCTCTTGGACTAGATAATGCAAACGTCTTATTGAACTCAGATGGTCATGTAGAAGTCGATCATAATCTTAAATCTTCTGTGCCGAGTATCTATGTAGCCGGTGATCTTTCTGGCAAGTTACCGCTTTCATCAGTAGCTGCGATGCAAGGCAGAAAAATTGCGGAACACATTATGGGTTTGCACGATGGGCGACCGCATCGGCACTTAGCTTATGACAAAGCTGCTTCTGCGATTTTTACTGACCCAGAAATAGCAGATGTTGGCTTGGTCGAGGCCGAGGCATTCGCTACTGGTAGAAAAATAAGGGTAACGAAAGTCCCTTTTTCATCAAATGCGAAAGCACTAATAAATGATGATCCGAAAGGCTTTGTCAAAATCGTTTCCGATCCGAACACAGGTCACGTTTTAGGTGGCTCCATAGTCGGCAGACACGCTGCTGAGTTGATCTCGGTGGTGGCTCTTGCCGTAACTGCAAATTTGACAGTACAAGACGTACACGAAAGCCTGTTCGTGTATCCATCCTTAAGCGAAGCTCTTTCCGAGGCTGCCGAATGAAAAACAGTCCAAAAATTTTAGTGACAGGAGGAGGAGGTCAGCTAGGGCAAGAGCTAGAGCGCGAGCTATATCACGAACATCTAATTGTTTTGCCTCGTAACCAGTTGGACATTACTAATTACGAAGATGTGGACTTAGCAGTCAAGACACACCAGCCGGACGTCATAATTAACGCTGGGGCTTTTACCGCCGTTGATCAATGTGAGTCTGAACCAGACCTTGCTTATGCAGCTAACGCACTTGGGCCAGCCCATCTGGTCCGAGCTGCTGACCGTTATAGAGCTCGGGTAGTGCAAATATCTACAGACTACGTGTTTGATGGCACGCAGAGTCGAGCGTATCGAGAAACTGATAAGACAAACCCTTCCTCTGAGTACGGCAGAAGTAAAGAAGCAGGAGAGCAAGCGATGAGACCAGAAGATCTCATTGTGAGGACGTCGTGGCTCTGTGGCGCACATGGTTCAAACTTGTTGAAAACTGTTGTGAGCTTGGCATCGCAAGGCACGCCTATGACGTTTGTTACAGATCAAATTGGGCACCCTTCCTTTACGAGCGATGTTGCATCAACTATTCGTGACTTGGTGCTTAAAGAGGCCAATGGCACATTTCACGTAACGAATCAAGGAATCGTAAGTTGGTACGAATTCGTAAAAGAGATTCTTAAGGCACTGGGTAAGCCAACTGATCTAGTAACTGCCATAAAGACGGAGGAGCTGATACCGCAGCGAGCGGCTCTGCGACCTGCCAACTCAGTGCTAGACAACCTTGCTCTGCGAGTAGCTGGGCTACCTGAACTACCTGATTTTCGCGAATCACTTCCCCAAGTATTAGGGAAAATATTATGAGAAATTCTCTACGGATAGCGGTTAGTTCACCTAATCCCAGTGCGTCGCAACGCCTGATTGACACGGCGGGTTTTCTGGCGTTGGAGTGGGCAGCGCCTTTCGCTGAAGTCGTTATGGCTGATGATGGAGACATAGTAGTCTCGGGCGAAGCAAGGGCGATCGGAGGGATTCTCCGGATGCCTGCAAGCGAGAGTAAACGGCTATCGGAGTCTTTAATCGAATTAAGCGTAGAGGCTCCACTGGAACTCATCGAAGATGGAAAAGGCAATTGGGATATTGACCCGGAGCTATCTAATTGGGCACTACTTAGAGCTGTTCTCAGAGCATCGTCATTTACCCCATCCACAGCCGAAGGCGCTGCTATAAGCAGTTTGATCAAAGCTAAATTAGACCCGGCAGAAGAAAAAGATAAATTATTGGCGACTGCGGATCTTTGGGCAAAAGAAATAGTTGACCTGGCGATTAGCGACATCGCAACGGTAGACCCTAACCGAATACGCAGCTGGCTCACCGAGCAGGCAGCTGAGTTGGAAAGAACCACAAGCATTCATCAGATACTTCGATCTAGGTATGACGATGACATTCGACGCGTAATCTCCCAATGATGAGTTCAGTTACGACGAGCATAGTAATTGTGGCCTATGGAAAAAAAATGTTAACAGACAGGCTTCTACGCTCAATAAAAAAATGTACGCCAGAAAAACATGAAGTTATCGTAATCGATAATGCATCGCCTGATGACACTAGCGAGTGGGTGATTTCTCAGTTCCCAGATGTCAGATTAATCAAGTCACCCGTAAACCTAGGTTATGGACGAGGGGCCAACTTAGGAGTCCAATCTTCGAGAGGCAAACAAGTAGTGATTATGAATTCTGACATAATCGTTACTGAAAACTGGCTGGGTCCACTGTTGAAGGCTCTCGAAAATCCTTCAGTCGTAATCGCATCGCCTGTTTACTTCGACACAGAAATGACTCTTACTGAGGCTGGAACAGAACTTACCGAAGATGGCCATGTCCACGCCCACCGGATACCGTCGAGGACTGTTCGTCGTGTTGATCACATATCTGCCGCTTGTTGGGCCATAGATAAAGACTGGTTTGATCGAATAGGCGGGTTTGATGGCGCGTATGGGTTCGGATATTACGAGGATGTGGATCTAGCAACGCTCGCAGCGGCTCAGAATCATTCCGTGGTAGCAGTTCCGCAATCTCAAGTGATTCATGAAGTTGGTGGATCTTTCCACAATGATCTAGTTGCAGAGCTTTCCCATAGAAACCATAAGAGACTTTCAACTCGCTGGTCGTGGCTTCTGCGTGACCATCCTCGGATTTCCAATTTTAGAGCGGAAACAACGAGGTGTCATGGGCGCATAGCAATCGTGGATAATGATGTTGAATCTGAGTTCGTCTCATCGCTTTGTGCCCTTAATCTTTCTGTCGTAATAGTCGCTAATGTTGACGATCTAAAGAACCGCTGTAGTAGAGATGATGTAGTGGTGTCTGAATCCTTTCCCTCAAATATTGAGCAACTGAAACTTGCGGCTCCGCGCGCCGTTCACTGCAATCCGGCTGGGGTATGGGATGCCCTATTAGAGGCTGGTATCGCAGCGAACTCGGCCCCTCCTAGGTTGCGGTTCAAGCTACTCAACTCCGTTCGAGACAACCAATGGTAGCTAAGACTGAAAGACAAAGAGTAAAAGTATGAACGGCGACGAAGAGAAAATCAGTGCTATGGGCCACCTCGAGAATGCCCGTCAGCACCTCAGTAGTCATAGCCAACTTGGTCGGATCCGAAGGTTTAAATCGTCGGGAGCTAGCGCTATGAATGTCGCTAGTGAGCTAGCTGCTGCCATAGAACAATTAGCGGAGAGCCAGAAACAATTCGCAGAGAGCCAGAAACAATTCGCAGAGAGCCAGAAACAACACAGCGAAAAAAAATATCAAATCTATTTAGAAAGATTTGAGAAGATAGAAGTTCAGACTCAAGTTCTAGATGAAGCTACGGCTCGCCTCGAAATAGTTACAGCTGGAGATGAACAGTTAATTGATGATCTTGGTGCTGCGCTCGAAGAGCTACAAGTTGATCTGCTTCGGCTAACTCGGTTGCAAGAGCTAATAAGCGAGCAGCTGAAACCAGAAAAAATATGAAAAAAATCGGGATAGCCCAAGGCGTTCCAGATGGCCTTGCCGAAGCGTTGGCCAGCCGCTACCAGGGTGAGGTCGAACAAGTAAGCTCTACAACTCAGAACATAGGATATGAATTTGTAATCTCTTACGACGACCTACCAGTCCCTTCGGGTGTAGCCATCCGACGATACGTAACACACGTAGACGCTGTATCGCCGGAATGGTCTGTAGTGGCTGCTCGGCATTTACTCCCGGAAGCAGCGAGGAGGGGCACTCCTTTGGCTCTTTGCGCACCGCTGCCGGTGGAGTCCAAAAAAAACTGCTCACAAGGTGCTGCTTCAGTTGCCGTGCTTCACGGTAAATGGGCAAGCGAAATATCTCTGCGATTAAAGTCACATGGTATCGATAACGAAGAGGTTGCTGAGGCGGGCGCTTCTTTGCTAGTTGTCGATGCATCTTCAGAAGGGTCGGGCGTCTACCGAATAAGATTCCCAATGGCTGCTGAGATTCCAGTAATCGGCTTAGTCTCAAACTCCTGTGCCACAGACACAATTCGTCACCAGTCGAATGGACTACTAGGGAGTAGTGCCGAAGAAATAGTTTTACTTGCTAGGGAGTTACTCAAAAATAAGCCTGAGCTTAAAAGATTAGGCTTTGAAGCAAGAGCTACTGTAGCTGAGGCTTCATGGGGACGAGTAGCCCGAGCCTTGCTGCAACAAGGAAGAGTCGGCTATCCCGAGCTAGAGCAGCTGGGCAGTGCAGCCAAATACCATCGTTGGGTAGAGCGGCTCGGCCACGCTGCAGAATGGAAAGATGGGCAGCTACTCGAAAATATTGAAGGATTAGCTATGCGAGAACCGAACGGCAGCAGGCAAATCGGCTTAAAAATGCGAGAAGGTCTAAGGAAAAAAATGCTCAAAAGGCTCATTGGCAAAGCCGACTCTAATTAAGTCCTGATTTGGGCTACCTTGCGAAGTAATGAATCGTGCTCGTTTAAGAAGAAGGCGTTTAACTGGCGAACGGCTTATTCTTTTCTTTTTGGGTGCGTTAACTATTGTTGCAGCATCCGCGACAACAATAATTGGCTTGTCTGTCTGGAAGCTAAGCAGCGTCGACCGGCTGAGCCTCCACGCGTCATTGACTGCTGCTCAACCGCGTCAGATAACTGCCGACGATGTAATAATCTCAAACAACCAAGTCGTTGCAGGAAGTAATGAACAGCAAATAACGAAAGAGGAAGAAGAATCAGATGAGTTTCTTGCATCTTGGACAGGAAGAGAGTCACAAAATTATTTGCTAGTTGGCTCGGATAGCGTCGAGGGCATTCAAGATGGCGATGCGATACTCGCTGGGCGAGAAGCGTCTCTCGACAATCACTTAGCAGATACGATAATGATCCTTCGCCTACGCGAAGATGGAACCGCTGCAATAGTTTCAGTGCCTAGAGATTTACTTGTTGTTGTAGCAGGATCTGAAGAACTGGCAAAAATAAACTCCGCCTACAATTTTGATCTAGACAACAAAGACAGAGCAGCGCGACTAATCAAAACTATTGAAAACCACTTAAAAATAGGGCTCCAACATTTCGTTGAAATTGATCTCGATGGCTTCAGAAAACTCGTTGATGCAATCGGAGGAGTAGATGTCTGCTTCGAAAGGCCAACCCGAGACCGCAACGTGGATGATAGTGGCAACCAAAATCAAGGTGGCACAGGTTTCGCCGTCGACGCTGGTGAGCACAGATTACAAGGCGAGGAGGCTTTAGCATTTGTTCGAAGCCGTAGACTTCTAAGTCAAACTGATGCTGGAACTTGGGAACGGATAGGAGTTTGGAATGATCTAGAAAGAAATAGTCGCCAACAACAATTTCTCTTCGAAGCCCTTCAACAAGCCCTCAAGACGATCTCAAGAAGCCCGACTGCGTTCTGGCGCGCTTTGAATATTTTTTCTACAAATGTAAAAACGTCAGACACATTTAGTGTATTTGACGATGGAGTCGCTCTTTCTCGGCGCTTTCGAACTGTTGATCTTAAGAGCGACCTCGAACGCTACACTCTTCAGTTTGTAGATATTAATAGTGACGGGATTCAGGGGATAAGTCTCAAAAAAAATAACCACAACTCACGAGTCATCGAAGTGTTCGATGGAGTCCGGTGGGGTGCAGTTACCGAAAACAGAGTTTATGTAACTGTAGAAGGTTCCAAGGCTGTTCAAGTAGCCGAAAGACTATCTGAATTAGGATTTCAGTCAGAGACAGCAACCGGTTATACAGGCGCGGCATCACGAATCGTGTATGGCTTTGGCGGAGAAAAAGCCGCGGCACTGCTGGCAAGTCATTTTGTAACTGAAATTGATATGTTGTCGAAGCCTGACTTATCGGGTAATAAACTAAAGCTTGAAGTAGGTCAAAAACTACCGGAATTGCGACAACAATATAGAAAAGTTTTCCTTCCAAACTCAATTCAAAACGAAGACAAATCGACACAAGAAACCTCGCGTGTTCCTGTGCCTGAAGTACTTGGCTTGTGTGGAAAGAATTAGATATGAGAAAGCTTGAATATCAACTACTATGTCGATAGTGCATCGTCGATCGTCGAGGACTGTAGCCAAGTCCATCTGGCTGCAATCAACTGAAATAGTTAGAGAACCATGGCAAAGCAGATAACAATTATTGGGACTGGATATGTAGGGCTTACGACCGGAGCCTGTCTGGCCTATTTAGGTCACCAAGTAGTCTGCATTGACACAAACGTAGAGAAAATAGCTGAACTGAATTCTGGAATATGTCCGATTTACGAAAAAGGCCTCCCGGACTTATTAGCTAAGGGGTTGGAAACTGAGAGGTTGTCATTTTCTGACACTGCCGATACGAAGCTACTCCAAAACGAATTTATTTTTCTTTGTCTACCGACTCCACAAGCTGAAGACGGCAGGGCTGAACTGTCAGCTATTTACGAAGTAGCAGAAAGTCTGAAATCCTTTTTAAGTTCTAAAGCGATCGTGGTAAATAAGTCGACTGTCCCAGTAGGGACATGCAAAGTGATCTCACAAATAATAGGGAGAGAAGATATAGATATTGTTTCAAATCCTGAGTTCCTGCGCGAGGGATCAGCAATTGAAGATTTCCTGAAGCCGGATCGAATAATAATCGGAGCGAACGCGATAGAGGCGAGCGACAGAGTAGCCGAACTTTATTCCAATTTGGAATCCCCGATCATTCAAGTCGATTGGGCATCTGCCGAGACAGTTAAGTATGCGACAAATTCCTTTCTTGCCATGAAGGTATCTTTCGTGAACGCGTTAGCAGCAGTCTGTGAGGCAGTGGGAGCGGACATAGAATTAGTTGCTAAAGGGCTTGGGACAGATAACCGTATTGGGTCGAAGTTCTTGCAGCCTGGACCCGGATGGGGAGGTTCTTGTTTCCCCAAGGATATGCAGGCGCTAGTTCGCCTAGCGTCAGATTCAGGCTACAAATTTGAGCTTTTGGAAGCTGTGGTAGACGCAAACGCTCAGCAATTTAAACGAATAGCAGAGAAAGTAGAAAAAGCTGTTGGCAAATCGCTTGAAGGAGTGCACGTAGCTGTCCTCGGTTTGACATTCAAGGCTGGTACCGACGATATCCGAAACTCTCCTGCTATTGCCGTTTCAAAGCTATTGTCAGAACTTGGCGCTCAATTAAACTTTTATGACCCTTTAGTCGAATCACTTCCAGAGGAATTATCAGATGGCATTGTTCATGACTCGGCAGAGAAAGCAGTTACGAATACTGAAGTGATTGTTATATTGACAGAATGGCCTGAGTTTAAAGACTTGGACTGGATCAAATTTCAACGGATTGCAAAGTCATCTAAGATAGTAGATGCCCGAAATTTACTAAATCCACAGACTCTAAGAGACATAGGTTTTGAGTACGCGAGCCTTGGACGTAAATAAGTGAGCTTAAACACTAGAGAAGCACTGGTGTCTTTTCTCGGGAGTGCATAGAGCCGTGGTTTCTGAGATACGCGTTTTGATGACCGTTGAAGCCGCTTGGCATACCGTCCCTGGAGGAACTGCTCGAGTAGCTCTCGACTTAGCTTCAGCGCTTGAAAAGCGGCCGGATATTCAGGTTCAAGGGCTCGCAGCGATGCACCGAAAAAAAGCACCGAGAGATTGGCGCCCGTCAATTAATGTGACGCATCACAAGCTGCCACGTCTATTTTTGTATGAATCTTGGTCTAGATCGCCGTGGCCAAAAGCGAAATTTTCAAATAGGGCAGACCTTATTCACTCAACTACGATTATCACCCCACCTGCAAGTGCGATTCCGTTGGTTGTCAACGTACATGATTTGGCGTTCAGGAAATTTCCTGATCGTTTTCCAAAACGTGCGCGTCGACTATTCGAGCGGTCGTGGAAAAGGGTACTGGAAAGAGCTGACGCGGTACTTTCTCCGTCGAAAGCAACGTCAGATGACCTTAGGGCTGGTGGTCTTGACCATGACAGATTGCATCTAGTTCCTCTTGGACATAACCCCATAGAAGTAAGCGAAATAGCGCAAGCTTTAACATCTGAAAAATTCGGTATTGGTGAGCGGTTTATTTTGGCTGCTGGAACTTTAGAACCCAGGAAAAATATTCCTAACCTGCTGAAAGCATTTGAAAAAATAGTTCATGAGACAGAATCTCAGTTAGTGCTTGCTGGGCCCATTGGATGGGGTGTCTCCCTTAGGGAACTTCTTGGGTCGGTGTCAAAAGCAGCACAGGATCAAATAATTGTTACCGGCGCCGTTACTAGAGATGAGCTAGCCGCGTTGTATTCCAGAGCAAGTGCCTTTTGCTACCCCAGTTTTTTGGAAGGTTTTGGTCTCCCAGTTCTAGAAGCCATGTCATATGGCACACCCGTAGTGACCTCGAAAGGCCGATCGACAGAAGAGGTCTCTGGATTCGCAGCGCTGACAGTAGATCCACTATCAGTCAACGAAATAGCAGAGGCCTTGAAGCTGGTGCTAACTGATGCATCGGTTGCCAAAGAACTAGGAGAGCTTGGACGAGCGCGGGCAAAACTGTTCACATGGGAAGCTGCAGCAGCTTCAACAGTTGACGTTTATAGGAGTCTCCTATGACCGATGTGACCGTAAACCTTATGTGGCTTCGCCCTGGATTGACTGGAGGGTCCGAGAATTTCGCAATCAATTTGCTCAAAGCGATAGCCGAACATGAGCCGCAAGTACATATTGAAATTGTTGCTCCATCAAACGTTTTTGAGGCGTATCCATTTCTATCTGCTGACTTTGAAACCAAGAGTACAAAAGTCCAGTCGAGTCGTGTCAGACGAGTTGTCTCAGAGAATTTAATGTTCAGAAATCACGTATCAAGTTCGATGGTTCATCATATGGGCGGTACTGCTGCCAGAGCTTTTAGAGATACAAAGTTGGTAACGACAATCTATGATCTTCAGTTTTTGGAATACCCAGAAAACTTTTCAATACCTAAAAAACTTTTCTTAAGCAGGGCCGTCCCTGCTGCAATCAAACGCAGCAATGTTATTTGTGTAACAAGCAAATTTGTGGCGGACTCTTTGCTAACCCGGTTTGACATTTCTGAAAACTCGATAAGAATCATAAAGCCCTCAATTACTGCTCCGCCAAGTGCTAAAGGTAAGAGTGGTATTAAGACACCATTTGTTCTATTCCCTGCCGTGACTTGGCCACATAAAGGTCACAAATTCTTAATTAAGGTAATGGAGCTAACCGAGCCGGATGTGACGCTAGTTTTGACAGGCAATAAAGGCCAGGCTCATTCGGAAGTGATGCAGTGCATTAGGAACTCGAAAGCCACGAATCGCATCGTGCATTTAGGAAGCGTCAGTCCAACAAAGCTCGAAGCTCTCTATGCAGATGCCCTTGCGCTCGTATTTCCCTCTGAATACGAAGGTTTCGGCCAGCCGCTTATTGAAGCGATGGCACGTGGTTGCCCAGTCATATCTAGTGACAAGGGCGCAATCCCGGAAACAGTCGGAAATGGGGGGGTAACTCTTCCCAAAGACGAATTAATCTGGGCAGAAGAAATTTCTCAGCTAAAAAACAAATCACATCGAGAAAATCTAATAAAACGAGGGTTATTACGATCTGAGCAATTTACTGCTACTGAGGCGGCAGCTAGCCAAGTAGCCGTTTACAACTCCGTGATTGCTCTCTAAGGCTTGGTTATGCGAGTTCTCGTATTATGTCCGCACTTTGAACCAGACACAGCGCCTACAGGCCATGTGATGACGCGACTCGTCGAAGAGTTAGGAAAGCGAGAACACGATGTCCATGTGATTACATCTTTACCTTGGTACAAAACTCATTCGGTTGACTCACAATGGACTGGCCGCTTGGTTAGGAAAAAGACCACGCCGTGGGGCTCAATCACAAGATTACATCCGATGACTTCTGCGAAAAAAAACAATTTAGTAGCGCGCGCTTTGGCATTCGGAATGTTCAGTATGTTCTCGGCGCTGGCAGGAGTCGCTCGAAAGCGATGCGATGTGATTTTAGTGATGAGTCCACCGCTTACACTTGGGCTGGCTGGCTGGCTTGCCGCTTTGCGACACCGAGCCCCATTGGTACTCAACATTCAAGATATTCACCCAGAGGCAGCTGTGGCAACAGGCTCTATCTCTAATCCAAAAATTATCTCGATGCTTGAGGCGCTCGAATCTTTTAGCTACAAAAAAGCTGATGCGATTACCGCACTTTCTGATGACCTCCGCCTCAATATAGCTAACCGGATTGAACACCCAGACAAGGTAAAAATTATCCCAAACTTCGTTGACACTGATTGGATATATCCAGACTCTAAGTTCAATAGTTACAGAACGGCATTAGGGCTAACCGATGAAGTAGTCGTCATGTATGCGGGTAATCTTGGATATTCGCAACCAATAGAAATTGTCATTGACGCAGCGCGAAGATTACAGCACCGTCAAGAGATAGTTTTT
>Ga0302135_10002215_pt1 | contig 11654 bp, 8 predicted proteins | sample CBN3_surface_MG_FD_203119 | JGI IMG/M metagenome (GOLD analysis project Ga0302135, IMG submission 203119) | Marine microbial communities from Western Arctic Ocean, Canada - CBN3_32.1 | ecosystem: Environmental > Aquatic > Marine > Oceanic | place: Canada: Western Arctic Ocean | collected 2017-09-15 | reverse complement strand
TAGGTCAGTTCAAATCCTTTATCAGCGAGTTTAATAGCTGGAGTCAACAGTTGCTTTAGGGAAATCTTCCCTGAACCGTGATCCCGCCAGGCTCGAAGCAATCCATCTACAGAACCGGGGACACCCGAAGCAAAATAGCCATTTAAAGATTTTCCTTTAATAACATTACCTTTATCATCTAGATACATATCTCTGTGGGCTTTTGCTGGGGCCATTTCTCTATAATCTAATGTAAATGTTTTTCCATCAGCAAAACGACTGACCATAAATCCACCGCCACCAATATTGCCATTAGATGAAGATGTGACTGCTAAGGCAAAGCCTACCGCTGCCGCTGCATCAACAGCATTACCGCCCATTTTTAAAATTTTTATCCCGATTTGAGATGCATGGTGACTCGTAGAAACTACCATGCCATTTTTCCCATAAATAGGGAGAGGGTGGGAAGAGTAAATAAATGTGGAAAAAATTATTATTGCCGTCAGCAAAATGCGAAATTGTTTCATTGATTTAACTTTCGTTTTAAATGGGTAAAATGTATGGGGATATTGAGATAATCCTAATTTACTATTGAATGTTGAAAGGTTATTGTTCATTAGCGCTTCCGTTTCCATTTAACCGTATAAGGAAGAATAACCATGTAAAGACCCGTGAGCCATAAAACAAGAAGGCCGATTCCTGCCGGAAGAAATAGCCATAGTTTAACATTGTCGTGGAACCACGATCCATCATGGAGTTGCTCAATGAGATCGGAGCGGCGGTAAGCCACTTGTAATACTTGGCGAGTATAGGTATCAATTTGGACTTCCCAGCTGTTTTTTCCTTGAACTTTTACAATGCCTTTTTCAATACGAATATCCAGTCGATCGATATCATCCCAAGATTTAATTTGGGCTTCTTTTGCTGTCTGAACTGCAGCCAGAATATCATCAAATGAAATGGTCGGACTATTTTGTAATTCACCATGAGCCGTTGGAGGTTGAATCCAATTAAACTCTTTTTTTAGCTGAAGGAATATTCCTGAAGTAATTATAACTGCAACAGGTACGGAAATTACAAAAGCGCCCCAATAATGGGTTTTTCTCGTCAACTTATTCCAATGAATTCCTTTTTTCAATTCATATCCATTATTAAATAGTTAAAGAAATTATATTGTTTTAGGGTATAAAAAAAGTTCGGAAATGTATTTCATAAATCAGGCAATCCCTCTTAGAATCATTTTAGGCAATTATTCGTTTTTGTAAATCAAAGTAACAGGTTGTCCATTACTTTTAATATAGCCACGGTATTTACCTTTGGCCTAGATTGCAATCATACCACCGGAACCATCTAATTTGCCAACTCTATCAATTACTTTTTGAGATGCTTTTTTTAGAGAGTATTGCTTGTATTCCATAAGGGCAGAAATATCATAAGCCGCGTTGGCGCGAATGAAATATTCTCCCGTCCCCCGGCTGAAATAGCGCAGTTCTCGGCGCCTATGATAGGTACATCGCCAACACGGCCCCAACTTTTAAGTTGCTCCCATCCATGATGGAAGCATTTAATTCATTGGTTCCAGCATTGGTAAAGATGGCGCCTTTTCCTGCATTAAATAATGGTGAAGCCTCCATAACGTGAATGGTTCCTTCCACAGCATCCCTTGCCGAACCGCCAGCATTTAAAATTTTGTATCCGGTTTGGAGGGCTTCTTCTAGTTTGTCGCGGTAAGCAGTCTCTTTTTTGGCAGTCATATTTTTCCGAGTAATAGGACCTGTACCACCGTGGATAATTAAAGCATACTCTTCTTTGGGTTTCGTATCAATAGATTGGGGAATGGCCAAGAATTCCACAAATATGAATGCGATGCCACCTAAAATAAATTGGATGTTTTTCAAGGATTAATTCCTCCGAGACGAGAGTTTGGACAAGAGTCGTAGAATTTCTAGATAGAGCCAGATTAAAGTGACGAGAAGACCGAAGGCGCCATACCATTCCATATATTTTGGAGCGCCTTTTTCTGCGCCTTCTTCAATGAAATCAAAATCAAGAACTAAGTTTAATGCGGCGATGATCACCACGCCAATACTGAATAAAATTCCCATGTTAGAATTGGAATGAATTACCGGAACAGTCACATTAAACATGCCCAATATCCAACTAATCATATAAACAAAAGCAATTCCGCCGGTTGCAGCGATAATTCCCAGTTTAAAATTTTCCGTCGCTTTAATTAGTCCCGAACTATAAGCTAAAAGAAGCGCTCCCAATGTTCCAAAGGTAAGCATGACAGCTTGATTCACAATTCCGGGATACATGGTTTCAAAAAATTTGGATATACCACCCAATGCCAATCCCTGCAAAAGGGCATAGCTTGGTACTGTGTACTTTGCCCACTGATGTTTGAATACGGTAACGATGCCCACAACCAATCCGCCAATCATACCCAGCATCATAAGGCCATTTGCGCGAGGATCGCCAAGAGGCAAATTCCATGTAAATAATGCAGTTGTCATAAGGAGTAATAATGAAAGTGCTGTCTTTTGAACCGTACCCATGATGGTCATGGTGGTGCCTGTCGTGAGTTCAAATCCGGAAAAGGTTTTGGCATTCAACGAAGGGTTCCCTGAACGAAATGTTAAATGGCGATTCACGAATAAGCCTCCATGCTATCGTTAATGGCTCTGACCAATTGGTCGATGGCGACCCGATCTTGCTGTTGGGTATCCCGATGGCGGAGGGTAACGGATTGGTCTTCTAGTGATTGATGATCTACCGTAATGCCGAATGGCGTTCCCGCTTCATCTTGACGGTAATAGCGTTTCCCGATAGAACCTTGCTGATCGTAAATCACCTTGAAGTGGGGTTTTAAAATATCCATAACTTTACGACCAACGTCTGGGAGTCCATCCTTTTTTACCAAAGGACAGACCACTGCCGTCACTGGTGCGATTCGAGGGTGTATTTTCATCACGACGCGATTATTTTCATCATCTTCCCAATAGGCCTCGGAAAGAACTGCTAGCATCATGCGATTTAATCCAGCGGAAGTTTCAATGATGTAGGGTAGGAAGCGTTCATTGTTCACTTGATCAAACACTTCCATTTTCTTCCCGGAGAATTCTTGGTGCCGCGCCAAATCAAAATCGGTGCGATTGTGGATGCCTTCAATCTCGGACCAACCAAAAGGAAATTCAAATTCGATATCCCAAGCTTCTTTGGCATAATGGGCCAATTCATCATCTCCATGTTCGTTGAAGCGTAATTTTTTTGGATCAATACCGAGTTGGTTATAGAAAGAAATTCGTTCATTTTTCCAATCTAACATGGATTGATCGTCATCGCCGGGTTTTACAAAATACTGCATTTCCATTTGTTCAAACTCGCGAGTGCGAAAAATAAAATTTCGCGCCACAATTTCGTTCCGAAATGCCTTACCGATTTGGGCTATCCCGAATGGTACTTTCAAACGCATGGCGTTTTGAGTGAGGAGATAATTTACATAAATTCCTTGAGCTGTCTCCGGGCGGAGGTAGGCGACATTGGCTGATTCTTCTATAGGGCCAATATGGGTTTTGAACATAAGGTTGAACTGGCGCGGTTTCGTGAGATTGCCGGTAGTGCCGCATTTTGGGCATTGGATCTCACCCCATTTTCCATCTTCTGAATTTCCGTCAAATAATTCATCAGCACGGTAACGCGCTTTACATTGTTTACAATCCACTAAAGGGTCGTTAAAAGCGCCCACATGACCAGAGGCTTCCCAAATTTTGGGATGCATCAAAATGCCACTGTCGAGCCCTACGATATTTTCGTGGAGTTGGGTCATGGCCCTCCACCATAGTTGGGATATATTATTTTTTAGGGCGATCCCCAATGGACCGTAATCATAAACGGCGCCGAAGCCGCCATAAATTTCAGAACTTTGAAAAATGAACCCTCGCCTTTTGCAAAGAGATACGATTTTGTCGATACTCATGATAGAGTGAATACTCCGTTAATTTTTAGTCAAATAATAAGGAGCGAAAATTAGCCTTAATAATTCATCACCATAAATAAAAATATTGCTGATGAATCTTATCAGTTAAGGGCATTATTTAAAGAGATAAAGGGTTTGAAATGACGACATGAACAAAACATTTATATTTGCAAAATTTAAAGCTTTCAACAATAATTCATACCCCCCATGTGGTGAGCGGGAATCCTATGGGGGCGGTCAATCTAACTCTTTGAGTTCACGCTCTATCTCATCGCTAAAAGCAACGGAATCACTTTTTGAATTTTCTGTTATAACGTTGGCATCCTTGGGTGTACGCAGATATAGGAGTACAATAATGAGACCGAGACCGCCAATAAAAATAGGTGCTAACCACGCAAAGATATTGAAGCCTTCTGCTTTAGGAACAGCCAAAACACGTTCGCCAAATTTTTCGGTAAAATGACTCAGTATTTCAGTCTTGGATTTACCCGCATTTACCATGCCAGCGATTTCCATTTCCATTTCCTTGTTGCCATGATCATACACTGTACCGCTCCAGCAGCAAGTGGCCATGAGACTCTGTTCAACATCAATAATCAATTTATCGTTGTCTTCGGCCAAAAGGATACTAACTAAAATTAGGAGGAGAGTGAAGCGTTTCATTTCTTTTTCTTTTTTTTCTTGGCAACTTTGCGCTTCTTTTTTCTTGGAGGTGCTGCTCGTTTTTTATCAATTAAAGCCACGCCCTCTTCAAGGGTGATTTTTTCTGGATCTACATCCCGAGGAAGGGACGCGTTCACTTTTCCATCGGTGAGATAGGGGCCGTATCGCCCTGATTTCAATACCAATGTTTCACCGGTAGTTGTATGGTCACCTAATGTGCGTAATTCTTGAGGACCCGCATTTCGGTTTTTGATTAATTCTAATGCTGCATCCAGTTCGATTGTTAAGGGTGACATGGTAGGTGGGATGGTGCCGTTTTTACCTTTTCCCGCTGTCACATATGGTCCAAATCGGCCGTAATCCGCTTTCACATCCTCATCCGTTTCAGGATGTTTTCCCAATGTTCTGGGTAGTGATAAAAGTTTGAGTGCCATTTCTAAATCAACATCAGCTGATGGTGTTCCTTTGGGGATTCCTTTGCGTTTGCTAGTCTCTCCTAACTGAACGTAAGGGCCATAGGGTCCACTTTTTACCAAAACAGTTTCGCCAGATTTCGAGTCTTTACCCAATTCCCGGTCTTCGCTAATTTCCTGATTTAAAATTTCTAATGCTTTATCTACATTTAAATCACCTAGGAAAACATCATTGGGTACTGATTTTCGAATTTCACCCTGCTGAACGAAGGGGCCGTATTGTCCCACTCTAATTTCTATTGGGTCACCGTCATAATCCAATTGAACTGAGCATGCTTTTCCTATATCCACTTTGTCATCTAGCATACCCTCTAAACCCATTTGGCCTTCTGAACCAAAATAGAATTCTTTCATAAAAGGAACGGCTTCTAATTCTCCACGGGAAATTGCATCAAGCCCATCTTCCATATTGGCGGTGAATTGACTATCTACTAAAGCAGTGAAATGGTTTTCCAATAGTTGAGTTACGGCAACACCGAGAAAAGTAGGTGTCAGTTTTCCACGGTCCCGAGTGACATAAGTGCGGTAAACAATGGTGTCAATTATATTGGCAAAAGTGGATGGACGGCCAATTCCCTGGGCTTCTAATTCTTTTACTAAGGATGCTTCCGTAAACCGCGCCGGTGGTTTTGTGGTGTGCTCCTCAGCCGTCAATTCATTATAGTTGAGAGATTGGTCTTTAGTCATGTCGGGCAGGATAGTTTCCTGATCCTCGGTGGCACCATCGCGATTGTCGGTGCTTTCCACGTAAGCAGCCATATAGCCCGGGAATAGAATTACCTTCCCATTGGCGCGAAATTCGGATTTTTGATTTTTGATGGTGACTGCAATTTGTTTTACTTTGGCTGATGCCATTTGAGAAGCCAAAGTTCGTTTGCGAATTAAATCATATAGTTTGGCCGCATCTTCATCAATCGCTGCCTGTACGGTATCCACGGAAGAAAAGGCAATACCCGCAGGGCGGATTGCCTCATGAGCTTCTTGTGCATTTTTAACTTTGGAAGCATATAAATTGGGTTTTTCTGGTAAATATTCTTTCCCGAAGCGGGATAATATTTCGTTTCGAGCTCCATTGATTCCTTCTCCAGACATAGAAGTGGAGTCCGTACGCATGTATGTAATGAATCCTTGTTCATAAAGACGCTGTGCAGTGCGCATGGTTTTTCGCGCTGAAGATCGAATTTTTCGCGCTGCTTCCTGCTGAAGGGTAGAAGTGGTAAAGGGCGGTTTGGGATGAGAATTTTTAATTTTTTTCTCAACATCAAAAACCGTCCAAGGACCATCTTTCAGCTCTTTAACCAATGCCTCGGCCTGAGCTTTGGAAAGAAGTAAGGTGTCCTGTTTTTTCAATTCACCTGTGTTGGGATCAAAATCTTTCCCTGTGGCGAGGCGTTTTCCATCAACACGAATTAGCGTAGCAGAAAATGGTTTTTTGTCCGCAAGGAGTTTTACTTTCAAATCATAATAGAGCGCAGAATGAAAAGCTTGACGTAACCGTTCTTTCTCAACAATCATCCGCAGTGCAGAAGATTGTACGCGACCGGCGGAAAGGCTCACTTCTACAAATTTCATATTCTTTTTTAAGGTGCTCCAAAGTACGCGAGAAACTTTATACCCTACCAAACGATCAATGATGCGCCGTGTTTGTCGGGCAGCTACGAGATCCATATCAATATCTCTGGGATGGGCCATACCTTCGGCGACACCTTCTTTTGTAATTTCAGTAAACTGAACGCGCGAGAGTTTAGACTTTTCCACTTCGCTAGCGATATGTGCGGCAATCGCTTCACCTTCTCGGTCAGGATCAGTTGCGATTACAATTTTGTCTGTTTTCTTTGCCAGAGATTTTAATTCTTTCATGAACGCTTTTTTATCTGGCAATACCTCTTCGATAGTGGTGAAGTCGTCTTCGACATCAACACCTAATTCTTTTTTAGGTAGATCTTTTATATGACCCACACTGGCGATAACTTCAAATTCACCACCGAGATATTTAGAAATTGTTTTCACTTTTGAGGGTGATTCCACTATTAATATTGGTTTGTTACTCATTTATACTACGTCTTTTTGTTTAATCGGTAGGAAACCCATTTTCCCGCGCGCGTATATTAATGTAATTGATATTTTTATAAATGCAAAGAATTGATATGATTAACTAATTTATTTATTGCTATTTGATCTTGTTCTCCAGAGTATAAGTTTTTAACTCCTGCTTTTTCTTGTTCTAATTCGTGGTCACCAATTATAATTGCAATCTGTGCACCGCCTTTGTTTGCGTCTCGCATTTGTGCTTTCACGGATCGTCGTAATACATCAAAATCAGTTCGGATATTATTTTTGCGTAAATCTTCAGTAAGTTTTATAACCGTTGTTCGAGCGGCGTCACCCAACCCTATAATGTAAACTTGTGGAGTTATTTTACTGATATTGTTTTCACCTAAAGCTAAAAGGATGCGTTCCATTCCAGCCGCAAAGCCGATTCCTGCTGTGGGTTTACCGCCAAGTGTTTCTACGAGTCTGTCGTAGCGCCCACCACCACAAAGGGCATCTTGGGCGCCCAAAGACGTGGATGTGATCTCAAAAGTAGTACGGGTATAATAATCTAAACCACGGACAAGATGAGGAGTCAATTCATATGAAATTTCCATAGTATCTAACAAAGAGCAGACTTCTTCAAAATGGATTTTGTCTTCAGCCGTCCAGCAATCAGAAATATTTGGTACATTTTTTAATATCTCAATTTCGTGGGGTGCTTTTGTATCTAAAATTCGAAGTGGATTATTTTCAAACCTTTTCTGACTGGTTTCGCTTAAATTATTAAAATGGGGTTTTAAAAAATCGCAAAGTGTATTGCGATAATCACTGCGACACTGGGATGAGCCGATTGAATTCAATTTTAAGGTAAGCCCGCCTAATCCAATATTATTAAATACGGACATAGCCAATGCGATTACTTCTGCATCAATTTCTGGATGTTCTGATCCAAAGGCCTCAATTCCAAATTGATGAAATTGGCGGTAGCGTCCTTTTTGAGGCCGTTCTCTTCGAAACAATGCATCAATATAATAGAGTTTATTGATGGGGCTTTGTCCTCCCAAATTATGCTGAATGAATGACCGTGCTACGGATGCTGTGAGCTCTGGCTTAAGGGTTAGGTTCTCGCCACTTTGATCTGTCCAGCTATACATTTCTTTAGATACAATATCCGTTTCTTCACCTACACCTCGTGAAAAAAGTTCGGTTCGCTCAAAAGCCGGGGTGCGAATTTCTTTATAATTATAGTGCTCCATGGAGCTGTGGATGGCTGCTTCTAGAGCTTGCCAACGGTAGCTTTGGTCCGGGAGTATATCTTGAGTGCCTTTGATAGATCGGATGGATGTCATGGGTTTTTAATGTATTTGGTTGAAATTATAAAAAGGAGATTACAAAAGTTTTAATTAAAGATTTTACTGAATATTTTTTAATGGTTACGATGTTCTTTTAATCATTATTAGAAATAATATTTTCCAATAATTCTTTTGCCTGAGATTTAAATGGTTCGGGGATATATAATTTCACCAAACTGCCCGGAAGGCCAATTGATTGAATACCGTAGGCGGAACTCAAAAAATCACCTTTGGTATAGCAGGGAATGTCATTTTGTTTCAGCAAAATTACAGCCATATCTGCCATCACAGCACCGGGGAAATCAGCAATAGAAATCCAATTCATATTGTCTAATGGTTTGGCGCTCGGATTGGTTTCTACCAAGGTTAAACCGCAGTCAGCGCAAACGGTAATATTTTCCACATATTCACTTTTACATTCGGGACAAAACATAAGAGTCCTCCATTGATGTGATTCAGTTTACCACGAGAAGTTGAAAAGCACAAATTTCAAATATGGTTTGTCATAGTCAAGCCATTCCAGATTATTAAACCCATCAGTCAAAAAGTGATGGCCGACTGAAGTTACCACCGCGCTGTTCCAGTTTCAGATCCCGGAGATTGGGCGATTTTACGTTTAGTTTAAAATATAGTCCGGAGGCATAACCATTGGGTGTCCAATTGACACTCATTTCCCAGCAATGGAGGTCTCGGTAAACTGAAAACGTATGACTGACTAAATCCTGGTTAATGAGGTTAAAGCGGGCGTTATAAGTGACTTTCCAGTTTTCAGTCATTTGGATGGTAGAATTGGTAGACATCCAAAATGTTTTTTGGGGATTATTGGGGTTTGCATTGTTATAAGCAAAACTAAAACTGGCAGAAGTGGACCAAAGGTTTCCTGTGTTTTTCTCGCCGGAATTACCCATACTCCCAAACCGTCCTAGGAGGTTGGCCCCATCCATCCGTTCTTCGATCTCAGTTGTATCTTCTTCTGTTGTTTCTTCATCATCTTCAGGATTAAAAGATACGCGCTTTCCGGAAAATCGGAAACCGGTGGAAAAGCGGGCATTGATCAGTCTTGGTGTTGGTACACCGTTCTTGGTTTTAAATGTGTTGATTCTCATATTTTTTTCTTTATCGAAATCGTACCAATCGTGGGTCATGGAAAAATCAAGGTTCAACTTTTTGCTCACATTGGCCCTAACGGATGAACTGATATTACTCCACTGAAATTCATCCGCTACAAAATTTTTGCTGGTGCCCATACGCCAGGAAAAAAGGTCTTGTTTCTTCTCCTTATCCCCATCAACAATTTTGGCTTGAAAAACATTATTAATTGAAATATTTATGGACTGGCTTTCGCCCCGAGGCGTACCACCAGCCAATGTACCAGAGAAACGATCGAAGTAAACCACTTCCCCATTATTCTGTTGAATGATCTCGTAATAGCCCGGGTTGGCCCCGAAGACTTCTTTTGAAAAATCAGGGCGGAATGAATAACTGATGCTGGGTGAAATCACATGGCGGATAGAATTAATCTTGCCGACTTTGAGGGGGAACAGGCCGTAGATCTGGGTATTCATACTTACATTAAAAGAGCCTGTTGTCCGTGCCGCAAAGCCTTCCACTTCTTGTCGGGCAACTTGTCCCGAAGTGTCTATGAAACCTGAATACGAACGGTTCACCCAATCGGATTTCATTGAAACGCTGGGTGACACATTATAATATTTAAAGATTTTAGAAGACATACTCATTCCAGAAGAGTGAGACATGATATAGTCGGAAAAAGTATTTGTCACTAGATCTTCATTTTCATCCATGATCCAGCGAAACCCGGTGGTGGTATCATCAACGACATATTTTTCTGATTCGTAATAATTTTTGAGGCTATTGTTAAATCGAGAAGAGTAATTGTAATTGATATTGTTATACCATTTTTTATTTGTTGCTTTGGTAGGGAATAGAGACCGCTGGCTATGGGTAAACGCTAATTGTGGAAAAGTGTTGTTGGTGATATTTACTTGTTGCCCGGCCCGTGTTGGGTCGGAATAAAACACTGAACTTTTATCAATTTTCCGTTCTGCCATTAAGTCTCTTCGGGAAGATAAATTGAGACTCAAACTATTTCGAGATTTGGGCCATCGTTTGGAATATGTCGCATTGGACACTGCTTGCTGATTCAGGCGTTTGCTTTGTTCAATACCTGTTTGGCGGTTGTAATCACCACTGGAATAATAACTAGCACTAACAACGGCGGATTGATTGTTCCGCATGCGTTGGTTATGGTTCCAGTGGACGACATAATCGCTTTGCCGATTTTCACCCAAATTATAAATATCTCTATCTTGGGGAAAGGTGGAGCTTGCGAATCGTTGGCGAGTCTCAAGATCAAAACTTCCAGAATAGGCATACCGTTTAACATAGTTGTTTTGAGAACGAAGTGTAATTCCGTCCCGATCGTAAAGGCTCATGGTCAATTTTGAATCGTAAAAATCACTGGGAGCCCAGTAGAACCCTAATCCATTTATATAACCACCCCAGCGGGCATCGGTGCCATAGGTGGGCATAATCCAGCCGGAATGGCGACGACCTTTTTGGTGGGGGAAAACGCCAAAGGGCAATCCGAATATGGGTATATTAGCGATATAAAGAATTATGGGGCGGGCCACCACTTTATCTTCATTGATCATTTTCATTTTGTTCATTTCAAAGTGAAAATGGGGCTCATCCAAGTCACAGGTGGTGTAGGCCGCATCTTTTATATAGAAGATATCTGTCTCTTGGTTGCGGATTTCTTTGCCATGATAAAAACCATCTTCCGCTTTTGTTTTACCACGGACAATTTTTCCGTGGCGTGTTTCCAAATTATAAATGATAGAATCTCCGAACATAGTATCTTTTCCTGCTTCAATCATTTCAGGGCGAATAATCCCATATGATGTATCTCGTTTTGATTCGGGCAATGCTTTTAAAAGATTCTTCCGCCAAGCCACATTGATGAATCCTGCCCTTAAGTTCATATTGGTATATTCAATTGTGGCCTCTCCATGGAGGTCCGTGTATTCATTAGCTACGTTATAGTCAATATCTTCTGATTGGTATTGAATGGGGCCATCCATGTTGGCGCTGGAAGTGTCTGGAGTATAGGTGCCCTGGGAACCGCCAGTCACAAATATTTTTTCTAATTCATCT
>Ga0302135_10002214_pt1 | contig 11658 bp, 11 predicted proteins | sample CBN3_surface_MG_FD_203119 | JGI IMG/M metagenome (GOLD analysis project Ga0302135, IMG submission 203119) | Marine microbial communities from Western Arctic Ocean, Canada - CBN3_32.1 | ecosystem: Environmental > Aquatic > Marine > Oceanic | place: Canada: Western Arctic Ocean | collected... | reverse complement strand
GAAGGGAGCGCCAGGCGAGGGGCAGGTAGCTGTAGACGCCCGCGGCGACCTGGTGAATCAGCCCGGCGCGCAGCATGAGTTTATGGCTGGCAAGGTCGGCCTCGGCGGGATCGTCGCGAAGGGTTCGGCCAAATAGCTTGGACTGGCGCATGTAAGTGGTTTCCTCTGTTGATTGCCTGGCAGAAATTTGGAGAATTGAAGCCGACTATTCGACTATGGGTTCCTAGAAGAAAGAGAACAATATATATATGTGAGGGACACCCTATCGATCCCGGCATAGGGGTTACACCCCTATGCCGGGAGCGATAGGGTGCGCCACGGATTAGGGTGAGACGGTGGCCTCTGCTTCGGCTATGGAGACCTCTTCCATTAGGGCCGATAGCATGTCCGCTTCGTCGACTATGCGGGACTTGCGGCCGCGGCGGAAGATGATGGCGCGTCCGGCACCAGCGGCGATGCCCACATCGGCATCCTTGGCTTCGCCGGGGCCGTTGACCTCGCATCCCATGACGGCGACTTTGATCGGAGACTTTATTTTCTTGAGCATCTCGTCCACAGTGTTCGAGAGCTTGTGTACATCCACGTCGGCCCTGCCGCAGCTGGGGCAGGCGATCAGGATTGCGCCTGCCTTGCGGATATCGAGCGACTTGAGAATCTCGTAGCCTGTGTAAATCTCCTTGCGCGGGTCGTCGCTCAGGGAGACGCGTATGGTATCGCCGATGCCGTCGTATAGCAGCATGCCAAGGCCGATGGCGCTTCGGATGCTGCCTGATTTGGCGGTGCCGGCCTCTGTTATCCCGAGGTGGAGTGGGTAGGGGACTAGCTTCGCCATTCGCTTATAGGCCTCGACGGTTGTGTCGATGTCGAATGCTTTGAGCGAAATTTTAATTAGATCGAAGTCCAAGTCTTCCAGGATGCCTATTTCCCAGAGGCCGGTGTCGACCATGTGGTCGACGACGGAGTATGCGCTATCCGAGGCCTCTCCCGCCTTCGGGAGCGCGTTCACGCCGTCCGTGTGCCTGGACATGCCGCCAGTCTTCCCTATCAGTCCGACTGGGGGCAGGCTGCCGAAGTTGACCCCTATTCTGATAGGGACCTGCCGCGTTTTGGCCTCGCGAACGATTGTCTCGACCTTGGACCTATCGCGGATGTTTCCAGGATTGAGTCGAAGGCAGTCGACCCCGCTCTCAAGCGCTTCTAGCGCTAGCTTGTAGTGGAAATGGATATCGGCTATTAGAGGTATGGATATCTGTGACTTGATACCTGCGAGTGCCTTTGCGGCCTCCATATCGGGCACGGCGCACCGAATGATCTCGCAGCCTTCCTCTTCGAGGCCCTTGATCTGCTCTACGGTGGCGGCTACGTCGCGTGTATCGGTCTTGGTCATGGACTGGACAGTGACGGGGGCGTCGCCACCTACCAAGACCTCACCGACGCTAATTTGTTTGGAGACTCGGCGTTTTTTCAAATGACGATTCCTGGCATGTTCATAAACCCTTTATCGGACACAGTTCCTTTTCCAGAGCGAAAAGAAAAAAATAGATGTCTGAGGCACCGCAGCACTATCGGAGGAAGCTTTCGCCGCTTGCTACTTTTAAGATGTCGAAGAAGGTTATCACGAGGATGAGGCCTATGAGAACCGCGAAGCCCACCAGGTGGACGAGTCCCTCTTTCTTGGGTGAGACTCGTTTGCCTCTGCGGACCCACTCTATGACTACGAACATGAAACGTCCGCCGTCGAGAGCAGGGATTGGGAGCATGTTCAGGACGCCGAGGCTGATGCTCAGGATTGCGGCCATCTGGTAGACCTGCGAGAAGCCTCGCTCCTCGACTATCTCACCGGTGGCCTGCGCGATTCCCACTGGGCCCGCGATGCCTGGATTGGTTCCGGTCGAGATACCGTCGGCGATGCCGGACCAGGTGAACGAGAGCACGGACCAGATCGTTTTCACAGCGCTACCCACGGCTGTCCATACGGGCTCGGTGGTCATGCCAAATTTGGCGTTTGTTAGGCCTATCATGACGCCGATTGCGCCCTGGGTCATGGTGTCGCCGACCTCAAGAGTGGAGTCGTATCGACTCGCATCGGCAACGGAGACCTGGGTCTGCGTGTTGGTGACCTGTTCGACCACTTTTAGCCTGGGAGGGTCGGTCCTGGGTACGACGCTGACAGTCTGGGACGTCATGAACTCTGGAGACGACGCAAGCCCGGTTACACCCGATGCCTTTCGAAGGCTCAGTTCTATTGGGTCGCCGCCCCTGTCCTTAGCGAGAGCGATTAGCTCAGACGGAGAGGTTACGGCCTCGCCGTCGACGGCGAGGATAACGTCCCCAGCCCTCAGTCCGGCCTCCTGGGCCGGAGAGCTCGGTGCGACTGACGTGACAATGACCGATCCTCCGAGCATCGTCTCGTGAGGGAGTGCGAATAGGATGGTGAATATTATCACGGGCAGGAGCATGTTCATTGACGAGCCTGCGGCCAGCACGATCATGCGCTTGCCGACGGATTGCCGGGCAAAGCTTTCGGGGTCGGTCGGGTCTTCCTCTCCAAGCATGCGGACGAAACCGCCCAGAGGGATGAGATTTACTGAGTAGATGGTGCCGCGGAAGGGGATTCCTAATAGCTTGGGCGGGAATCCAAATCCGAACTCCAGCACTTTTATGCCGAACAGTTTGGCGGTGGCGAAGTGGCCTAGCTCGTGGAAGAGCACGAGGGCCCCAAGAATCGGGAATATCAACAACCATGGGGGCAATGCGGGCATGTGTTAGCTCCCAGCCAGGGCGGTGACCTGCGCACGTCCCCACGCCGCCGCGGCGAGGGAGTCTGTAGGGGACGGGTTCGATACAGATTGGTGGCCGTCCAGCGCTTCGCGGATGACAGTTGGTATTTCGACGAAACTAATGCGACCGTTCAGGAACGCTTCGACGGCGATATCGTCTGCGCCACATAGAGCAGCTGGCCAGGTCCCGCCCCTCTTTGCCACATCAAGGGCCAGCGAAAAGCATGGATAGCGCTCGGAGACAAGTTCCTCGAAGGTCAGCGATCCGGTGGCCACCGGATCGAATCTGGCTACGGCATTGTTGGACCTGCGATCCGGGTAAAAGAGAGCGTACTGTATGGGGAGTCGCATGTCGGGGGGGCTAATCTGCGCCTTTACCGAGCCGTCCACGAACTCGACCATCGAGTGGATCATGCTCTGGGGGTGGATGACGACCTCTATTTGCTCCCAGGGTACTCCGAACAGGTAGTGTGCTTCGATCACCTCGAAGGCCTTGTTCATCAGCGTCGCGGAATCGACGGTGATCTTGGGTCCCATCTTCCAGGTGGGATGCTCCAGGGCCTGGTCCGGCGTCACGTCTGCTAACTCCGCTGCCTGCAGGTTACGGAAGGCGCCACCGGAGGCTGTGATAATCAGACGCGATATCGCCCTGTCTTCGCCGCGCAGGCACTGCCAGATTGCGTTTGGTTCGCTGTCGAGGGGCAGTAGATTGACGTCGTGCTTTTTTGCCAGGGATGTGAGGAGCCGACCCGCGATGACGATCGATTCCTTGTTGGCGAGCGCCACGTCCTTGCCTGCCTGGATTGCGGCGATGGTCGGGTTCAGGGCTATGTCCCCTACTGTGGCGGTAACCACCAGGTCCACGTCGGGGTGGCGTACCATCTCGTCCAGGTCACTCTCACGTGAACCGTTGGAGAACAGTGCCGCCTTCTCGACCTGAGTCCCGTCGCAGCTTATCAAATCCGGATGGAACTCCCTGGCCTGTGCGCCCAGCGTGACCAGGCTGCTTCGAGCGGCCAGTCCCACGACGCGAAAGGTACCTGGGTATTGACGCACCACATCAAGGGTCTGGGTTCCGACAGATCCTGTGGATCCTAAGATGGCGAGGCCCTTCAATTGACTGCTCATATTAGAAAATAATACAACAGCCCCAGGTTGAAGACAATTGAATCGAGGCGATCGAGCACGCCCCCGTGGCCTGGCACGAGGATACCAGAGTCCTTTACTCCGGCCCATCTTTTGAGGCGCGATTCGGCCAGGTCGCCAACCTGTCCGGCGATCCCCATGAGCAACCCGAGCGCTAGAGCGGCGGGCACAGAAACTGTGAGGTCGAATAGGGATGAGAGCACGACCGAGGAGAGTCCTGCTACTATGAAACCCGCTATCGCTCCCTCTCGGGTCTTTCCGGGGCTTATGGAGGGTGCTAGTGGCGTTTTTCCGATGAGCTTGCCTACTGCGAATGCGGCGGTGTCTGTGGCGAATGTGACCAGTACCAGAAGAAAGACCCACTCGCGGCCTTGATCCAGTCCTCTGATCAGGGGGGCGAAGGCCAGCAGTCCTCCGGGGTATAGAGCTGCCAGCGCGGTCATTCTCCAGCCGGCCAGGCCGATGGCGACCCTAGAGCGCCGGACCTGCCAGAACAGGGCGCCAGTGGCGATGATGACGGCGAGGGCGCGTCCAAGGTCCTGGGAGGCCATATCGTCCGCAAGAACGTGGCCTGTAGCTACTAGAGCGACGGACCAGGTGACGGCCACCGGGATATCGGGGCTGTGTCCTTTGTTTTCTGCCATCAGGCAGAATTCCCACGCGCCGATTCCCGCCAGGACGGCGATTAGGACGGAGAATGCGGGCAGTCCGAACCAGACGAATATCGCCAGGATGGGAATGCCGACTGCCGAGCTGGCGATGCGCAGGGTCATTGAGGTTCCAGGTGAGCGGACGGGTGGTGGTTGTGCAGATTGACCTGGTGGGTCGAGGAACCGTTCCTTACCGTCTCGCCCGATTCTTTTCGGAAGGATATGAAACAGGTGGGAGACACCGAAAATAGGCGATGTCCATCCTCGTGTACGATTGTGAGAAACCGGTTAGGATGTTTCGTCCGGGTCCAACCTGCCGTAGCGTCGCTGGCGTCCAGCGTAGGCCTCTAGTGCCTTGGCTACTTGGCGTTCGTCGAAGTCTGGCCAGTGGACGTCGGTAGCATAGTACTCGGCGTAGGCGGACTGCCAGATCAGGAAGTTGCTGATGCGCATCTCGCCTGCGGTACGAATTATCAGGTCGGGGTCGGGCAGGCCGGCTGTGTAGAGATGGCGCTGCAATGTGTCCTCGGTGATGTCATCGGGTCGGAGGCCATCGGCGACCATTGCCCGGACAGCGTCAATGATCTCAGCCCGGCCACCATAGTCGTAAGCGAGGTTGAGGGTGATGCGCTCGTTGTCCTTTGTTAGCTCCATGCTCTCGCGAATGACGTCCTGGAGCCCTTCGGGGAGGCGGTCGAGGCGGCCGATGTGGCGAATGCGTACGCCCTGATCGTGCAAAGGCTTGGTTTCTTGGCGCACGGCCTCGCCCATAAGGCTGATTAGGAAGCCGACCTCGTCGGAGGGTCGCTCCCAGTTCTCGGTAGAGAACGCGAAAAGAGTCAGGTACTTGACCCCATGGCCAGCAAAGCTCGTTGTGATCCGGCGGACGTTATCGATGCCTGCCTTGTGCCCCTCGCTTCGATGCATGCCTCGTTCGCCGGCCCACCGACCATTGCCATCCATGATGATGGCGACGTGCTTTGGGGGCTCCGGTTCTTTGGGGACTCTTGGTGGCTGTTCGACAGAGTGGTGAGCGGGGCTACTCAAACCTCCATGACCTCGGCCTCCTTGGCCTGGCCTATGTCGTCCATCTGCGCGACATAGTTGTCTGTGATCTGTTGAAGGCTGTCCTGGCTGCGCCTGGAGTCGTCCTTTGATATCTCGTTATCTTTTTCCATCTGTCGAATCCCGGATATGCCGTCGCGTCGGATGTTCCGTACGGCGACGTGCCCTTCTTCGATCTTCTTGCTTACGAGGCGCACTAGTTCTTTGCGCCGCTCTTCTGTGAGAGCCGGAATATTGATCCTGATTATGGTGCCGTCGTTGTTGGGGACCAGGCCTAGGTCTGACTTGAGGATGCTTTTTTCCACATCCTGCAGGGCCTGTTTGTCCCAAGGAGTGATCGTGAGGGTCCGAGCCTCCGCTACCGTTATTGAAGCTAGCTGGTTCAAGGGAGTGGGTGTGCCGTAGTAGTCGACAATGAGTGATTCGACGAGGACAGGGCTTGCCCTTCCCGTGCGGACGGTGTTCAGGTCCCTGGCGAGGGATTCAATCGATTTTTGCATGCGGGACGAGGCTTCGGAGAGCAATTCCTGCTCAGTGGCCATAATGGTACCCCCAAATCTGGTTTGGCCGCGCTCAGGGCGCGGGAGGTTTACAAGGACGGGGATCGTTGGAGCTAGTGTAGCAGGCATAGGAGTAAGGCTTCTAGGTTGTCTCACTCTTAATAAGGGGGAGAAAACGGGGATGTTTGGCATGTGAAGGTGTCGGATTACGTGAGACGAATTCGGCCACCGCCAGAAGGTCGTGACCGGCGTTTTTGTCCTGTACACGCACGGCACTAGTGTCTAGCCTGCTGGGATTGGCTCGGTCTCGGCTACCAAAGATCCGACGCGCTCGCCGCTAAGGATTCGCTCTATGCTGCCCTTTACGAAGAGGTCGAACACCACGATTGGGATACTGTTCTCTTCACACAGGGAGAGGGCGGTGGTGTCCATGACTCCTAGTCGTTTCGTGATGGCATCGCGATAGGTGATGAAGTCTAGCCTGGATGCGTTGGGGTTGGTGTTGGGGTCTGACTCGTAGACTCCGTCGACGCCGTGTTTCGCCATGAGGAGGACTTCGGCATCTATCTCGGTGACACGGAGTGCGGCAGCAGTGTCGGTAGTCATAAATGGGCTGCCGAGGCCGGAGGCGAACAAGACGACTCGGCCTTTTTCCAGATGGCGTATGGCGCGCCGGCGAATGTACGGCTCGGCCACCTGCTGCACATTGAGAGCGCTTTGTGTCCGGGTGTCCACGTCGTAGTTGCGCTCCAGGGCGTCCTGAAGCGTGAGTGCATTGATCACGGTGGCTAGCATACCGGCGTAGTCGGCGGACGCTCGGTCCATCCCTAGGGCCTCGGCCTCTGCGCCGCGCCAAATGTTGCCGCCGCCGACCACGACACCGAGTTCGACGCCCATTTGGCGGACGTTCTTGATCTGTCGGGCCATGTAGCTGACGGCTTCGTGGTCTATGCCGTAGCCCCGAGTACCTTTGAAAGATTCGCCACTTAGCTTGAGGAGGACCCTGCTGTATCTGGCCCCGTTTTCGCTCATATGCGAAGTTCGCCGAAGGTGGAGCTTCCAGTCTCGGGAAGAGCTTCGGCAGATTCTGCGTGGGTTTTGGTCAAGCCATTATTCCCCAAGAGCGAATCTGGAAAACCTCCGCACCCGAATGTTTTCCCCGAGCTTGCCGACGGCAGCGTTAACTAGGTCTTGCACTGTCAAGTCAGGCTCACGTATGAAAGACTGCTGTAGCAGACACACTTCCTTGGGGTCGAGGTCTTCGCCCTCTGGGATATCGTCTTTGCCGACATAGGTGGGGGACATGGCTGCTACCTGCATTGCCACGTTGTGGGCAAGTGTCTTCATGTCCTCAGTCCGCGCGACGAAGTCTGTTTCACAGTTAATTTCCACGATGGCTCCGACGCTGCCACCACCGTGAATATATGACTCTACTAGTCCCTCTTTGGTGTCTCTGGAAGCTTTCTTGGCCGCCGATGCGACTCCCTTTTCCTTGAGTATCCTCTGGGCCTTTTCGAGGTCCCCGTCGGATTCTTCGAGGGCGGACTTGCAGTCCATGATGCCTGCACCGCTGAGTGCTCGAAGCTCCTTAATTTGATCTAAGGTTGTGGCCAATTCGTCTCCTATGCGTCTGGCTTGATCTCGTCGGTCGCCTTCGCCTCGGCTTCGACTGCGGGTGTCTCCGCTGCGGCTGCTGGCGCTTCGGCTGCCGCCTCCGGGGTCTTGGCTACCTCTGCAGGAGCCTCGGACGCTGCCGCGGGGGCTTCGGCTACGACTGCTGGAGTTTCAACTACGACGGCCGGTGCCTCAGACACGACAGGGGGCGACTCAGCTTCCACTGCTGGTGCCTCGGCAACGGCCGGTGCAGTCGTAGTAACTACCACAGGCACATCGCCGGTGTCGGCGGCCATTTCTCCGTCGTCATCGGCGGCCTGTGCCATCTCTGTTTCGACGGCATCTCGGCGGTTCCTGCCTTCGATAATAGCGTCAGCTATGCGGCTCGCTACGAGTCTGATAGACCGGATGGCATCGTCGTTTCCAGGGATGGGCGCGGCGATGTACGAGGGGTCGCAGTCGGTGTCAACAAGGGCGACTACGGGTATACCAACTCGGCGGGCCTCGGCGACTGCGATTGCCTCTTTGCCGACGTCGACCACAAACAGGGCGCCGGGCATCTCGGTCATCTCCTTGATACCGGAGAGGAACTTGTTGAGCTTGACGATTCTCTCTTCCAGCTTCAACGCCTCCTTCTTAGGGAGTACCGCAAACTCGCCCTTATCCCGGCGAGTCTCGAGCTGGACCAGATAGTCGATGCGGGCCTGGATTGTCTTGAAGTTCGTGAGGGTTCCGCCAAGCCATCGCGTTGCGATGTAGTAGGCGCCGGACCTCTCTGCCTCGGACACGACTGTGTCCGCTGCCTGCTTCTTGGTGCCTACCATGATGACCTGTTTGCCATCGGCCGCGATATCCTCAATGAACTTAGCCGCGCGCTCCAGATAGTGGAGCGTCTGCTGCAGGTCGATGATGTGGATACCGTTGCGGTGGGCGAAGATGTACTGTTTCATCTTCGGGTTCCAGCGCCGACGCTGGTGTCCGAAGTGAACGCCGGCCTCCAGCAGCGACTTCATAGTGGTCTGAGGGGGTGCCGGGATGGCTCGTTCCTGTTCCGCCTGTTCAACCATGTATACCTTCTCCCTTGCGAGGACCGTAATCCAAATACACACGAGCTAAAATTATAGCATAAGGTATCTGGGCGGTAAAATTCTGGACGACGTTGAGAGGACGAGGCGGCTGCCGCAACAATCACCAGGGCCGGGACACTATAATCGGGACCAAGCTACAATTGTAGGCTGTAGATTGCTGTGTTACAATCTTGTAGGTCCTTGAAAGAGCAAAAGAGAAGAGAAAAATGGTTCTAAGCAAAGAAGAAAAACAGCCGATTGTAGAGAGTTACCAACAGCACGAAGGCGACACCGGGTCGGCGGACGTGCAGGTAGCTGTATTGACCGCTCGTATCAATGCGTTGACCGAACACCTGAGAATCCACAGACATGACGAGTCAACTCGCCGTGGCCTCCTGAAGATGGTTGGGCGCCGCCGAAGGTTGCTCCAATACCTCAACGGGCAGGATGTGAGCCGCTACCGCTCGCTCATCGCAAAGCTTGGACTGAGGCGATAGTCCCGACGGCGGGACTATTTTTCTTGTTGTACTCCGTAGGAGGTTGAGGTTTTCTATGTCCCATTCCGTTTTTAAGCGCCATATAGGCACACGTGACATTGTGATTGAGACCGGTCGGCTTGCGCAGCAGGCCAACGGTTCTGTGCTGATGCAAACCGGCGATTCTGCAGTTCTCGTTACTGCAACTATGAGTAATCCCCGAGAAGGCATCGATTTTTTCCCGCTGACGATCGACTTCGAAGAGAGGCTTTACGCCCGAGGGAAAATTCCCGGGAATTTCTTCCGTCGTGAGGGTCGTCCCAGCTTCGACGCTATCCTGACTGACAGATTGACAGACAGGCCGCTGCGTCCTCTTTTCCCGAAGGGCTTCCGCAATGAGGTCCAAATTATTGCCACCGCCCTTTCTGCTGACCAGGAGAGTCCCCTAGATATGTTGGTGCTGAACGGCGCTTCGGCTGCGTTGAGCATGTCGAACATACCGTTTGGCGGACCCATCGGGGCCACCCGGGTTGGGTTTGTAGACGGCGAGTATGTCATCAATCCAACCTACCAGCAGTTGGCAGGCAGCCAACTGGATCTTGTTGTAGCGGGCTCACGAGACGGGGTCATGATGATGGAGGCTGGCGCAAGCGAGCTTTCCGAGGCCCAGGTACTCAAGGCCATCCAGCTTGCGCAGGATGCAAATCTCGAGATCATCACCTTGCAGGAGGAGATCGTCCGAGAGGTTGGAGTCGAGAAGGTCGAGTTCATCACTGGCGGCGTATCGCCCGAGGCTGTTGCGCAGGCCAGTGGAATCGTTGGAGACGGTATTGCACGAGCCCTCGATGAGAGCAACGGGAAGGCCGATCAGGCCGAGCGACTCGATTCCATTAAGGCGACTCTGTTCGAGCAGATGGAGGATGAGGTCAAGGACGCCTTCGAGGCGCTGCTGGAGCGCGAATTCCGTGCTCGCATCCTCGATCATGGCAAGCGCCCAGACGGTCGTGGCGTCAAGGACCTGCGAGAACTTTCCGCAGACACCGGCATACTCCCGCGGACCCACGGCACGGGCTTGTTCCAGCGTGGTGAGACCCAGGTGCTCGGGGTTGCTACTCTTGGCTCCTCGGGTGATGTGCAGAGGCTGGACAACCTCAGTCCCAACGACTCAAAACGCTTCATGTTGCATTACAACTTTCCTCCATTCAGCACCGGTGAGACGGGCCGTGTCGGGTCCCCCGGTCGCAGGGAGATCGGGCATGGTGCGCTGGCCGAGCGGGCACTGTTGCCTGTAATACCTAGCGAGGAAGACTTCCCGTATGTGATTCGGCTGGTGGCCGACGTGCTGAGCTCCAACGGCAGTACGTCCCAGGCTAGCGTGTGCGCTTGCACCCTGGCCCTCATGGACGCCGGTGTGCCGATCACGAGGCCTGTTGCAGGCATTTCTGTTGGGCTGGTTACCGGCGACGACGGGCGGTTTGCCATCCTGACCGACATACAGGGTATGGAAGACCACTTCGGCGACATGGATTTCAAAGTCGCCGGCACCTCCAAGGGCATCACTGCCATCCAGCTCGATATCAAAATCGAGTCTATTGGCTGGGATGTGATCGAAGCGACGCTTGAGCAGGCCAGAGAGGCCCGCCTCAATATACTGGAAGTTATGCGAGGGGCTATCGAGGCCCCGAGGGCCGATCTGAGCGAATTTGCCCCCAGGATGACTCGGATCAGCATACCCATTAGCAAGATTGGCGCCGTCATTGGCCCAGGTGGCAAGACGATCAGGGCCATTGTCGAGGAGACCAAGGCAACGGTGGATGTCGCCGACGACGGTACAGTTACCATTGGCTCTTCGGATGCGGATGCCTCCAAGCGTGCCGTCGCTATCATTGAGGGCTTGACCAGGGAGGCCAAGATTGGCGACAAGTTCAAGGGCAAGGTTGTCCGGATCATGAACTTTGGCGCCTTTGTCGAGATCCTGCCTGGTACGGACGGGATGGTTCACATCAGCGAGCTTTCCGATCGCCACGTCCCGACGGTCGAGGACGTGGTAGCGCTTGGGGACGAGATAGAGGTAGAGGTCATCGGCGTCGATCACTCGGGCCGCATCTCACTCTCCCGCAGATCCCTGCTCCAGGGTGCTGATGGTAACGGTGGCTCAGATTCCGACGGTCCACGACGAGACGACGGCGACGGTGACAGCCGAGGCGGACAGGGCGGATATCGCGATCGGCCTCCTCAGGGTGGCGGATCCAGATCGGGTCCTCCGCGTGATCGCGACCGCGGCCCACGCCGGTAGATTTCGAGGTAGATGATGGCGTCGATCAGGGTCGTTGTCCAGGGCGTTCTTGGGAAAATGGGAC
>Ga0302135_10002213_pt1 | contig 11659 bp, 8 predicted proteins | sample CBN3_surface_MG_FD_203119 | JGI IMG/M metagenome (GOLD analysis project Ga0302135, IMG submission 203119) | Marine microbial communities from Western Arctic Ocean, Canada - CBN3_32.1 | ecosystem: Environmental > Aquatic > Marine > Oceanic | place: Canada: Western Arctic Ocean | collected 2017-09-15 | reverse complement strand
GAGCAGTACGACGTACGTCCCTCCGTCAGGGTCGATCCAGAGCGAGGTGCCCGTAAAGCCCGTGTGACCGAATGCGCGAGGGGACATCCGCGAACCGCAAGAGGATGTGGGCAGCATCGTGTCCCACCCGAGTGCTCGCGAACTCCCAGGGACGTCGGCGCGCCGAGCGATAAAGTCCTGGAGCGCCGACCGGGATACCGCACCCGTGTGACCGTCTAAAACCTGTAGCAGGTGGCGGGCATAGTCGCCAACCGAGCCGGCCGTGCCAAAAAGGCCGGCGTGTCCAGCCACGCCATCGAGCGCCCACGCGTTCTGGTCGTGAACCTCACCGACCAGCATTCGGCCACGCCACGCATCCAGTCCGGTGGGTGCCGTGCCCGTCGCCCATCGGCGAGGCGGCGTGAACTGCACGCGATCGGTAATCCTCATCTGGGCCATCAGCGTGTCGAAGTGCTGATCGAGCCGTACGCCACCCGCATCTTCGAGGATAAAGCCCATCAGCATGAACCCGAGATCGCTATAGACGGAGGCTGTCCGAGGCACGAAGTCCAGGCTGGCCGCGCAGATGGCACGCTCATACGGCACGCGTCCGGCCTGGCTCTGAAAGAGCGGCTGGTGGCCCGGCAGGCCGCTCGAGTGCGACAACAGATCGCGCACCGTGACCTCTCGGCGGTCCAGCGATCTCCATCCTGGGAGTCGGTCCCGCACATAGTCGTCGAGAGCGAGGGCGCCGCGCTCGACTAGTTGGATCGCCATGGGTGTGGTTGCCATCACCTTCGTCAGCGACGCCAGATCGAAGATGGTATCGGCGCTTGTCTCGGATGCCGCATTTGAACCGGAGTCGTCGTACGTGAGACGACCAAATGCCTCTCGCCACAGCACGCGTGTGCCGTCGCCCACCTCGGCCACCGCGGCGGGGAACACGTGCTCGACGATCCCGGCCCTGAGGATGGCGCGGGCGCGATCAAACACTAGAGACTCGCATGAAGCTGAAGTGCGTGAACCGCACGCCTATTTCGTCTGACGGCCGTCAAGAAGGGCCTGCAGGCGAGGCTCGACGTCTTCGCCGAGTGCGATGCGCAGCGAGTCGTTCGCCTGTCGCAAACGGGTCAGCGCCTTCGTGTAGGGGAGTGACGTCTTTTGCATGACGATCGCGGCCTTGACGTTCCACCGGGCCCGTCGAAGCAGTTTGTCGGCCGCGGCGGCGTCGAGACTCGTCACGATGTTCAGGATATGGCAGGCTCGCTCCTGCCGCTTCTCGGAACCCGGATGCACGTCCACCATCAGGTTGCCGTAGGTCTTGCCGATACGCACCATGGAGGCGGTCGTCAACATGTTGAGCACCAGTTTGGTAGCGGTGCCGGCTTTCAGCCGAGTCGACCCGGCGATGACCTCGGGGCCAACCTTGGGGGCGATCGTGAGGTCGACGAAGTTCTGCAGGTCGGTGGCCGGGTCGCAGGTGACGAAGATGATCCGCGCGCTCGCCTTACGTGAGCAGGTCAGGGCGCCCCTCACGAACTGCGTCATGCCGCTCGCGGATACGCCGATGACGATGTCCTTGCGTGTGGGTCGGACGCGAGCCATTGCGCGGGCGCCTTCCTCGTAGTGATCTTCTACTCCGTCCTTCGGCATGAGAATGCCCGACCGGCCGCCCGCCATGATTGCCTGCACCAGTTTTGGATCGGTCCCGAATGTCGGGGGCATCTCGGTCGACTCCAAGACGCCCAGGCGGCCACTCGTGCCCGCCCCGACGAACAGGATCCGGCCGCCCTTCCTGAGCGCTGCCACGACCAGGTCCACGCCCGAGGCGATCCGCGGCCCTTCCTTCTGCACCGCCACGAGCATTTGACGGTCTTCAGTGAGCATCAGTTCGACGATCTCGCTTGAGGACATCGTGTCGAGCGCGAGGGTCGAGGGGTTGATGGCCTCGGTCGGCATCGAGTGGAGTTTTAGTCGATGGGACATTCAGATTCTCTTGCCTAGCCTACAATTCTACTGGCTGTGGCTACCAGTTCAGCGATGAGCATCGATGCGTATCTAACGCACCTCACGGTCGAGCGGCGGCTCGCTGTGAATTCCGTTGAAGGTTACTCGCGGGATCTCCTGATCCTGGCGCGCTACGCCGCCGGGCGTGCGAACACGGATGTCGCGTCGCTATCCCGACAGGATCTCGAGGCTCTGGTGCGTGATCGGATGGCGGAGGGTCGCTCCCCAAAATCGATCGCTCGCGCTGTCGCGTGTTTTCGAGGCTTCTATCGTTTTCTCGTAGTGAACGGCCGACTCCAGTCCAGTCCGGCGGAGGATCTCAGGCCACCGCGGGCTTGGCAGGTGCTCCCGAAGTATCTTTCCGTCGATGATGTCGACAGGCTGATCGAGCAGCCCGATATCTCGACACCTCGAGGACTGCGAGACCGAGCAATGGTGGAACTCCTCTACGCGACCGGCATGCGGGTCTCGGAGCTCGTCGGGCTGCGGCCGGCTGACATAAACATGGAAGCGTCCTACTTGACGTGCACCGGCAAGGGTGAAAAGCAACGCATCATTCCGGTTGGGGATCAGGCGGCCACCTGGGTACGGCGCTATCTCCGGGAGGGTCGACAGGTCCTGTTAGGCCGGCGGTCGAGTTCCAGGTTGTTCGTCAACGCACGTGGTGGGGGAGTGGGGCTCTCGCGCGTGGGGTTCTGGAAGATCCTGGGTGGCTACGCGAGCGGAGCCGGTCTGTCTCGCGGGCTCAGCCCGCATATGCTTCGACACTCTTTCGCGACCCATCTACTGGAACGGGGCGCCGACTTGCGGGCGATCCAACTCATGTTGGGCCATGCCGATCTATCGACGACCCAGATCTACACCCACGTGCTGGAGCAGCGGCTGCGCAGCATCTACGACGAATTTCACCCACGAGCCTAGTCCACTCGAATTCATGATTCCTCGCACAATCCGATGATTCGCCTTGTCCTGGCCGTGGTTGTCGGAACAATCGTCGCGGCCGCGCTCTTGTTGATGCCACCTCGCTCGCTCGAAGATGGAACATCGCTCAGCATCGATGATTCGGTGCGGGGCGCCTTCCACGTGCACACGCGTCTCTCCGATGGTGGAGGAACAGTGGAGGATGTCGCGGCGGCGGCATCGAGAGCCGGACTGCGTTTCGTCATTGTCACGGACCACGGGGACGGGGTACGAATGACAGAGGCGCCTGTCTATCGTGATGGTGTGCTCTGCATTGAAGGCGTCGAAGTGAGCACGGACGATGGTCATCTGATTGGGCTTGGAATGGGGCAGTCCCCCTACCCATTGGGGGGCGAGGGTCGCGACGCGGTTGTCGATGTCGTGCGCCTTGGCGGGTTTGCGATAGCCGCCCATCCGACCGCACCAGGTCGAGGCGTGCGCTGGCGGGAGTGGACAGCCCCCTTCGGGGGCATCGAATGGCTGAGCGTCAATAATGAGTGGCGCAACGAGTCGTACGGAACACTTGTGCGGACCCTACTGACATACCCAGTGCGTCCGTCCGAGACACTCGGTGGATTGCTCGACCGCTCTGAGAGCGCGATGGCCCGGTGGGATTCGCTCACCTCCCGCCGGCGTGTCATCGGCCTCGCCGGCGCAGATGCGCATGCCTTCCTGGGTCTGCCGGCGACTGACGATCCGCCCAGGCGGCGTTCCATCGGTCTGCCGGTGCCGAGCTACGAAACCGTATTCAACACAGTTTCGATCACCGTCTCCGGCGTGGTGCTGACGGGTAGCGCTGAGGAGGACGCTCGGGCGGTCCTTGACGCTCTGCGCAGTGGCCATGTGCACTCGACGATTGACGCGATGGCGCGGGGCGGGGGACTGGTCTTCACTGCGTCGAGTGGCCGGTACACCGCATCGGCTGGCGATGCGTTAACCCTCGACGGCGAGATTCAATTGAAGGCCGACGTGGCCGGAGCCCCTCCTGGCACGCGGGTAGTCCTGCTCCGGGACGGTAAGCGAATTATCACTCGGGAGGAAACCTCGTTCATCGAGATGCGTCCACCGGAGTCAGCCGTCTATCGAGTCGAAGTGGAACTCCCTGATGCACTCGGACATCGGGCGGTCCCGTGGCTGGTATCGAACCCCATCTACGTTGGCAAGGACGCGCCCTCGCCAAGCCGTAGCCCGCCCGCGGCGTCGACCTCTCGCCTCGATCGCGATTTGTCGTCGTGGTTGGTGGAGCACAGTTCGGAATCCGAGGGGGCAATTGATATCGGATTTGCGGCTGGCGGCGAACCTCAAGGAACATTGCGGTTCGCGCTGTCCGGGCCGCTCTCATCGACGCAGTTTGCAGCGATGGCCGTGCCCACGACCACGGGTCTTGCCGAACGGGACCGTCTGAGTTTTCGAGGGCTTGCGAGCCGACCGATGCGAGTATCGGTCCAGTTGCGCGTGCCAGGAGACGGCACCGATGACGGGAACGATGGAATGCGGTGGCGTCGGTCCGTCTATCTTGATTCGACGGCTCGCGACGTCTCGCTTTTCTTTGACGATTTTCGCCCGGTCAATCTCGAAGATCCGGCGCACCCGCCGCTCGAGCTGGTACGCTCCATCCTTTTCATAGCGGACACCGTGAACGCCCGCACAGGGACGAACGGACAAATCGTGATCAGTGGTCTCACTGCCCAGGCGGCAACGCCGGGTGGCGCGGCCACTCAGGTGCGTACGGTTAGGACAAGATAGACCGCGCCGGCGCCGAACAGCAGATTGGGTGCCCAGGCGGCGAGCAGGGGCGTCAAGAGACCGGCAGCGCCAATCGCACCGAACACGCTGAGAGCGCCCCAGTACGAGAAGGCGAGCACGAGGCCTGCCCCTATGCCGTACATCGCGCCCCGCGTGCCCGTGGTAACGGCGAATGGCACGGCGATGAGCGTCATGATGAGTGTGACGAACGGAAAGGACACCTTGCGAGCGAGTGCGACACGCTGCTCGACCGTCTCGAATCCGCCCGCTTGCAGTTTATTCACGTGCCGACTCAGTTCCGGGTAGTTCATGAACTCCGGATCAGGGACCTCGGTGGAGAAATATTCCGCCGGTTCCATGGTCAGGCGACCGCCTTCGAAGGGCGTGTACGTCACCTCCTGAGCACCGAATTCTCGAGTCCATCCCCGCGCTGCCTCCCAGCGCCGCACCCCTGAGTCGTCTGCGTCGAATGTGGCCCGTTCCGCGAAGGTGCGCCGGACCACGCGTTCCATGTCTCCTTCGAACTCGAAGATGGACAGACCACTGACTTCCCGTGCGGTGGGGTCGAACGAAGCGTAATTGTAAATGTCCCCGTTACCGCCGGCGAGCCATCGGCGATTAAGGAGCCCTTGTGAAAGGCGCTGGGCCTGACCCGTAATCACGAGGCGGGTTGCGATGGCCCGTTGGTTATACGGGCCAAGAAAGCTCTCCTGGAGGAGAGACAGGGCGCCCGTTGCTACTAGGCCCACCACGACGAGGGGCATCGCAACCCGGTAAAGGCTGATCCCGCAGGCCTTCATGACGACGAGTTCACTGTTCCTGGTGAGCAACCCGATCGTCACCAACGTGGCCAGCAATACCGACATGGGGAGAACGAAGTACAGATTCTGTGGGGTGATGAACGCCAGAAATGCCCCGAGGCTGCGCCAAGTGGCATCCCCCCGCAAGACCTCGTCGGAGAGGTCGATAAAAGAGGAGAGATACGCCAGGCCGGAGAGCGCCATGACCGAGAGCGCGAAGATCCGCAAGTAGCTCACCATGACGTACCGATCGAGCAGGCCCAGAAACGGTACGGGTATCGTCATAGGCACACGGGCATGTCGTTCCGACGAGAGACGGGCGGCCACGGCTCGTCCGATTCCGGTCATGGCCTCGACCAGTCTGGACGAGCGGCCCGTTGACTGCCGCCTCCTGACGAAGAGCCACACGCCAAGCGCGCCGAAAGCGATATTCGGTAACCAGACCGCGAGCCACGTCGGGATCAGGTTGCCCTTGGCGAGGTTCGAGGCGGACTCCAACAGCGCGTAATACGTGAAGATGATGCCGATTCCAATGACGAAATTGCCCAGCCGCCCCCCGCGCCGATTGGTAGCGCCCAGTGCCACACCGATGAGCCCCAGGACTACGCAGGCAAATGGAATGGAGAACTTCTTGTGGATTTCGATCCAGGGCGCGAGAGTTGGCTGACCCTGTCGTTCGAGCTCCGCAATCAGCGTTTGGAGTTCGCCGATGGACATTTCGCGCGCGCCCTTGCTTGGGCCGACGCTCGGAAACACCTGCGCTGGATTGACCCCGATCACGACCTCGTCGAAGGTCGAAACCTCGTAGGCGCCATCGTCAGCCGCAACGTGACGACTGCCATCCTCGAGAACCATTTCCACGCGGCGTTGGGTGCGGTCAATCACGAGATGGCCGGTCCGGGCGAGGTAGGCGGCCTGCGGCTGGCCAGGTCTGGTGTCGGCCATGAACAAGTGGCGCCATCCGCCGCTTAGCGGCACTTCTCGTACATAGAGCACGAGGTTCGGGAACTTATCGAAGAAGACTCTTGGCTTCACCTCGCCTTCCGCGCGGTCGGCGAGGATGGCGAACATGATCTCTCGCGATGCCTGATTGGCAGCGGGGAGTGCGGCTAACAGAATATAAAGTGTGGCGCCGAACGCGACCAGCGTCACGGCTGCCACCGGCCGCAACAGTCTGGCGATACTCATCCCGCACGCCTGGAGGGCGACCAGTTCGCTGTCGCTCGAAAGCTTGCCGAGGGCCAGCAGAAGTCCCAGAAGCAGCGACATCGGAATCGCCAGGCCCAGGGCCTGCGGGAGCAGGTTGGCCGCAAGTCTGAGGACAACAAGGGCTGGGACTCCCTTGGCGATCAGTTCCTCAGACATCTGCAAGATCAGCGGCAGAACCAAGAGGAACGTAAAGACCAGCAAGCCCAGCACCATGGGCCAGAAGATCTGGCGGAGCACGTAACGGTCAAATGTTCGCATTGGTAGTGCGGCGGTCTGCTAGGTCATTATGCCGTGTGCGGCCGGCCGGAGCGGCATGCGCGCCAGTTTGGGGTCGGCGGATGTCACAGGCCTCTCGGAGAACCAGGCGTGAAGTTGAGGGCGAGCGAGAGGTTTAAGGCTCTGGGGTAGCGTCGTCTAAACGAACCGAGCAGTTCGTCGACTTTGGTTCACACCGAGTAATTGGTTAACATAACGCATATTATGCGACTCTGCGTTTCCTGATGCGGAACGTGTGAAGATCGCCAGTCTTGGCTTGGTTGGCCTCCGCCGATCGCTAAACTATGGAGGTCTCCTCGCCTCGAAGGCGACGCGCTGTCGTCAGCGCTGCGTTTGCGGAGATTCAGGCGCGATGGCGAAGACTAATTATTCTTGGAGGTGCGAAGTTCCTTGAGGATGGCTTCTAACGCCTCAATAATCTCGGTTCGCTGAACTCGTCCCTTTCGGAATGTCATGCGGAGATTAAAGCTCTTCGTGGGCGGCTTGAAGCTAAAGGTAAACGGCTTTGCGCGACGCTGATCGCGCTTGGCGGTTTCTTCACGGACTTGCTGGCGGGTGGCGCCGCCGGCGGTGACGAGGCGGTCCAGGAGCGCTATCATTTTTTTCGGATCGCCCTGGCGAGCGATTTGAAGCAACGTCGATTTAGAGGCTATGTCGGCCAGCCGACATAGATTTCTAACCTCCCCTGGCATCGCGTTCAGCGACAGACTCTCTGTGATGGACGTGCGCGACTTGCCGAGCTTGCGGGCCATGTCCTCGTGGGTGTAGTCCCATCGTTCGGCCAGTTGTGCCATGGCCTCCGACTCTTCGAACGGGGTGAGGTCCTTGCGCTGGAGGTTCTCAATGAGGGCGAGTTCCATTAGCTCGCCATCATCGACGTTCCGCAGAACAACTGGTACTTCACTGAGGCCAACTTGCACGGCGGCGTGGTAGCGTCGCTCTCCGGCGATGATCTGGAAACGCCCACCGCTGGCCCGAACGATGAGCGGCTCGATGATGCCCTTCTCCGCCACGGATGCCATTAGTTCGGAGAGGTCACCCATTACCTGTCGTGGTTGAGTGGGATTTGGATCGAGCAGATCGATGGGCGCCATGCGTCCAATTGGTGCTCCTGCCGATGCGGCGAGCGTTTCGACGTAGTGCTCGTCGTGCCGCATCTGCAACGTCTCAGGTAGTCCTCGTTTCGGCACGTTCGATGACCTCCTCACACAGGCTGTAGTAGTCGATAGCGCCGGCCGATTCCGGCGCGAAGGTGAAGATCGACTCTTTGTAGGCCGGACTCTCCTCGAGTCTGACGTTCTTGCTAATGACAGTTTTGAATACCTTGCTGCCGAACACCTTCTGGATCTGTTTCCGGATGTCCTTGGCAAGCGCGGTGCGCTTGTCGTGCATTGTGATCACGACACCTAAAATCTTAAGGGCAGGGTTCGGACGCTGGCGGACTTTCTCGATGGTTTCGAGAAGATCATCAGTGCCTTCGAGCGCAAAATAGGATGACTGGATCGGGATCAGGATATGGCTCGCCGCCACCAGCGCGTTGACCGTCAGGAGCCCAAGGGCTGGTGGGCAGTCAATCACGATGTGGGTGTATTTTCTTCCAAGTCCGCGGATCTTGTCCTTGAGCTTGAAGTGCGCGTCCATCTCCCCCACTAGGCGCGACTCCAGCTTTGCGAGTCCTATTCTGGCTGGTGCAATCGATAGATTCTTCAGCGTCGATGGTCTGATGATGTCCTTCAGGGCAAGCTGAGGATCAGTGATCGCATCGTACGTGCTCTGCGTCACGGTTCGGAGATCAAGGTAGGAGATGCTGCTATTGGCCTGGGGGTCCAGGTCGATTAGGAGGGTCGACTTGCCGCGTATCGCTAAGGCAGCGGCAAGGTTGATGGCGGTCGTGGTCTTTCCGACCCCACCCTTCTGGTTGGCGACAGCGATGATCATGGTGTCTGGTGCACGGTCGTCTGGTTCGTTTCGGCGCCGGGTGTCATTCTAGGGGTGGCAACCTGGACTGTCAAATCGTGGCGTTTTGGGCTGGATTTTGCGGGGCGATGACGCTCTGTGGACTGCCTGAGAGTAAAATGTCGGCCGGCCGACAGCGGACTACATCTTGTATTTTCCGAGGTCGTCTGGATCTAGGCTCTCAAGCCAATTCTGGAGTCGGGTCGTGTCGGTTCGCTCGGCTGAGAAGTCGGCCGTCTCGGCGTTACTAATGACCGATTCATCCACGAGAATCGGCGAAGCCGTTCGAAGTGCGATGGCAATGGCGTCGCTCGGTCTGGCATCGATGGAAACTTGTGACCCGCGGACGTCTAAATGAATGACCGCGTAGAACGTGTTCTCCTTTAGGTCTGATACAACCACTCGCTCGACCCGCCCGTCCAGGTCCGAGATGATGTTCCTAATCAGGTCATGCGTCATCGGGCGTGGCGATGCAATGTTTTCGATCTGCAGGGCAATCGCGTTGGCCTCGAAGATTCCCACCCAGATAGGGAGAACTCGATCCCCGTCCGAGTCCTTGAGAATTACGATGGGCATATTGGTAATGGGATCCACCATCAGCCCTTTAATTGTCATCTCAATCAGCATTGCTGCCTCGCGTTGTCCGCTTCCGGCAGACGACCTCACTCGACCAGCTCGTCGTGCGCCTCACCCCAGACGCTGTACGGGCCAGCTCTCTTTACGTTTACCTGCGCGAACTCTCCGATCCGATCTTCACGTCCCGGAAAGTTCACAACCGTGTTCCCCGAAGTGCGACCGGATAGTTCTGTGCGCCGCCGTCGACTCACGGCGTCGATTAGCACCTCCACCGTGGCCCCGACCATGTCCTCGTGCAGATGGTTCTGGATGTCTCGCTGTAGTGCCTGCAATTCGACGATCCGCGTCGTCTTCTCTTCTTCCTCAACGCTGTCTCGAAGATCCCGCGCCGCTGTCGTGTGTGGGCGAATCGAGTACTTGAACGAGAACATGCTCGAAAATCTCACTTCTCTAGTGAGCGAGAGCGTCTCGTTAAAGTCGTCTTCGGTCTCTCCAGGGAAGCCAACGATCATATCGGTCGATAGCGTCACGTTCGGGATAGCCTGCCTCAGATTGTCTACCAATCTGAGGTAGTCTTCTCTGGAATGCCGACGGCGCATCGCCTTGAGGACGGCCGTCGATCCGGACTGGACCGGTAGATGCACGTGCTTGCAGACGGCCTCCAGGTCTCGGATCGCAGCGATCAGGCGCGATCCAGTGTGGCGCGGATGGGGACTGGCGAAGCGGATTCGAGCCACTCCTGGGATGGCATTAACTGCCTCAAGGAGTCGAGAAAAGTCATAGGAAGGATCCTCTCGTGACTGGTAGTGGTTCACGATCTGCCCGAGTAGGTGGATCTCCTTCCTGCCGGAATCGACTGCCTCTCGAACCTCGTCCAGGATGTCTTGGGGTAACCTCATGCGCTCGGCGCCACGCGTATGCGGGACGACGCAGAAAGCGCAGTGATCGTTGCATCCCTCGATAATGGTGACGTAGGCCCTGACAGGGTCGCTGCGCCGCGCGACACCGAGCGGAAAACTGACGTCGTCCCATGGGTCGATCGCGACGGACGGAACGGCCGATAAGCGCGACGCCTGAATCGCCAAGGCCGGGAGCATCTTGACCTGCTGCGTTCCAAGCACGACGTCGATTACGTGACCGTTGGTATTCTTGAAGAGTGCGGCCCCTTCCTGCTGGGCGACGCACCCCGCTACCACGACGATGGGCCGGGATCCGGCCTCCTCCTCCATGACCCGCAACTCGCCGAGGCGCGTGTAGAGCTTGTCCTCTGCGCGTTCTCTGATGCTGCAGGTGTTAACCACGAGAATGTCGGCGTCGCCAGCATCTGGAGTCGACTCGTAGCCGGCCTGTTCGAGCAGGCCGGCCATTCGTTCCGAGTCGTGCACGTTCATCTGGCAACCGGCCGTTTCGATCAGGTACCTAGGCGCCATGTGTTTTCGCCTTTCGTTTTCGCCTTTCGCTTTCGGCGTATATTCGCTTATTCGGCTGGTTGTTTTCCAGCCATCGTCCGGACGAGGCATGGAAAAGCAAGTCCTCGGCACTGCCACGGACCTGATCGCTCAGAACTCCCCCCCCAAGCATCCGCGCCAACTCGTCGATGCGCGCCGCTGCGTCGAGTCGTTCGACAGTTGTGACAGTCCGGTCCTTCTTTACCGCCTTCTCGATACGAAAGTGTGTGGCGGCGTGGGCCGCTATCTGAGGCAGGTGCGTGATGCATAGCACCTGAAACTGGTCCCCGAGCGACCCGAGCCGCTCCCCGACTACGCCGGCGACTCGTCCGCCGATTCCCGCGTCCACTTCGTCGAACACGACCGTGGTGGCCGGCGCGTCCGTCAACGCCAACGTTTTCAGTGCCAGCATGACTCGAGACAGTTCACCACCAGACACGACCCGAGCCAGGGCACGCAGGTCCTCGCCGAGATTTGGAGACACGAAGAACTCAACCTCATCAATCCCCTGTACTCCCCAGTGCTCCGGAGACAGTGGACGGTCGCTAAAGCGAACCTGGAAGCGAGTGTGCATCATGGCCAGACCGCCTAGAGCCTCTTCGAGCTGTCCAGCAAGGACCAGCGCTGCGGCTCGGCGGCGGCTTGACAGGTCCTTCGCCGCTGTCAGAAACCGAGCCGATGCGGTGCCGAGCTTCTCCTCGA
>Ga0302135_10002207_pt1 | contig 11677 bp, 10 predicted proteins | sample CBN3_surface_MG_FD_203119 | JGI IMG/M metagenome (GOLD analysis project Ga0302135, IMG submission 203119) | Marine microbial communities from Western Arctic Ocean, Canada - CBN3_32.1 | ecosystem: Environmental > Aquatic > Marine > Oceanic | place: Canada: Western Arctic Ocean | collected... | reverse complement strand
ATCGAGTGGCAAGCTGCTTGAGGCTCAGCGACTTGAGCAGAGGACGAACTTCGATCTGGAAATGCTCCGGGAGACCGGGTCATGCGCGGGAGTTGAAAACTACTCGCAGCCACTGGGCAGACGACCTCGGGGATCGGCTCCGTGGACGTTATTGGACTATTTCCCTGACGACTTCCTGATGTTCATCGACGAGTCGCACATCACCCTGCCGCAGATTCGAGGTATGTACAAGGGCGACGTGGCTCGCAAGACCAACCTGGTCGATTACGGCTTTCGGTTGCCTTCAGCGATGGACAACCGACCGCTTGCTTTTGAGGAGTTTGAGGATCGTGTAAACCAGATCGTTTACGTGTCTGCGACTCCGGGTCCGTACGAGGCCGAGCACGAGGAGCGGCGAACCGAACAGATTATTCGTCCTACGGGGCTTATTGATCCAGAGATCGTCCTGATGCCGTCCGAGGGTCAGATAGACGATCTGCTTGAACGCATTCGAGCAACGACTGCGAAGAACGAACGAGTGCTAGTTACAACACTGACGAAACGGATGGCGGAGGAGCTTTCCGACTATCTTCGCGAGCTCGGAGTGCGGGTTCAGTATCTGCACTCAGAAATCCAGACCATGGAACGATCAGAGATTCTCCGTGATCTGAGGCTTGGTGTGTATGACGTTGTAGTCGGGATCAACCTGCTGCGGGAGGGCTTAGATCTTCCCGAGGTCTCGCTGGTAGCGATTCTTGATGCCGACAAAGAGGGCTACCTGCGGTCGAGCACTTCGCTTGTGCAGACCATCGGCAGAGCTGCTCGCCACGTCGAGGGCAAGGTAGTGATGTACGCCGACAGGGTCACCGACTCAATGAAGTTCGCTATCGATGAGACGAACCGACGTCGTGAGATTCAGTCTGCCCACAACGACGCTAACTCGATTGTGCCAACGTCGATTGTCAAAGCAGTCAAAGACATCACATCAAGGGCCAGCAAGGTCGCAGAGACCAAGACTCCTTACATCACGCCGGCAACGCTGCCGAAGAACGATCTGGTACGACTGGTGAAGGATCTTGAGAGGCAGATGAAGAAGGCCGCTCGGGACCTTGAATTCGAGAAGGCTGCACTGATGCGTGACCAGATAGTTGACCTTCGCAAGGTGCTGGTCGATCTTGGTGACTCCGATGACGGTGTTGATCCGGAGCCTGACAAGGCTGTCGATCTGGCACCAACGGCAGAAGACGGCGTTCCCGAAGATCTGGTCGGCGCGGACTAGAGATCACGGGTAACTTTCTGCTGTAATCCTTAGACTTGGATATTCCGGCCGGTCTGAGTTGTGTAATCGCTGATTGTCACGTCGCCTCAGGGCAGGCGTCGTCGGACTCCTCGCAATGACAATCACCGTGCACTCATTTGCTTCATGCCAAAATTATTGGTGTAATTATGTAATCAAGTAATTTCAGCAGAAGAGATACGAGGTACAGCAGTGACAGCAGATAACGCAACTATCCAGAAGTGGTTCGACTCGCAAATCGACGAAGATTGGGGAGCCGATGAGGTTCGCATCAACACCGATGACGATGAAATTCTCGCTGTCGTGAAGCTGGGAACCGACGATAGCGAGCTGCCGGAGCAGTCGGACGAAAAAGAGATCGCCATCAAGCGGATCGCCCGACGATTCAGGAAATCCACTCGTCAATCACGAATGTCAGTTGCTGATTCAGCTCAAGAACTATTCGAGCGCAAAGTGTCGTGGGGAGTCCAGGCTGGCGAAGGCACCTACCTGTTCACGCACGTCACCGCACCTGCGATGACCCGGCTTCGAATGGACGAACGCAGAGTTCTCGACACGCTGGTGAATTCGGGCGTTGCGAAATCTCGCAGCGAGGCGTTGGCGTGGTGCGTGAAATTCGTCAAAGACAACGAGACCGAATGGCTGGAAAACCTTCGCGAGGCGTACAAGTCTGTAGAGCAGGTTCGTAGTGCGGGACCGACGCTCACAAAATCCTGATACGGACCGCGAATAATTCCTTACCTCTCTGGTAGACTTATGCTCACTTCGATATGTTCTGAATAGGGTTGCCGTTAAGTAGTTGAACATCGACTGACGGCGCCACGGAGAAAAAGATGGCTGAAGCTGAAGCATTAGAGCAGGGAACCGTTCTTGAGGCGCTCCGTGACGTTTACGATCCCGAGATTCCCGTCAACGTAGTTGACCTGGGGCTTATCTACACCGTGGAAGTCGCCGATGGGGATGTGCACGTCGAGATGACGTTGACCGCCCCGGGTTGCGGGATGGGACCTTACATCGCTCAGCAGGCCGAGTGGCGAATCGCTGAGATCGATGATGTTGAGGACGTTCAGGTTGATGTCGTGTTCGACCCGCCGTGGACTCCCGACATGATTACCGAAGATGGCAAGCGCCTTCTCGGTATCGACTAACTCGACCCACTCACACCGTATGTAATCGGCGCAGATAAGTCGCGACCAAAAGTTCAAGAAGCGTTTAGAAAAATATGTCTTCACCCAGAAAATTAACCCCTCAAGAAGAAGCTCGACTCGCACAGGTGCGAGCTAATTTCCAGGAACGACGCAAAGTTTCGGAGTCTCTAGAGGGAATCGGAACCCGTATCGGGGTTTACTCAGGAAAAGGCGGGGTCGGGAAAACTACTGTCGCAACAAATCTTGCAGTGACTCTGGCCGCTCAGGACAAAGACGTAGCTCTCTTCGACTGCGATATCGACTGCCCGAACGTAACCCGCGTCCTCCGGCTCACAGAAGGCCCAATACAGAACGGCGAGAAGCTTGTTCCGCCCTCCCGGTTCGGTGTAAAAGTTATGTCGATGGCCTTCTTCCAGGACAAAGAGGATGAGGCGATCGTATGGCGTGGACCGATGATCCACAATGCGATCAACCAGTTCCTGCACTCGACGGAGTGGGGTGATCCTGACTACATGATCGTCGATCTTCCCCCGGGGACTTCAGACGCGCCGCTTACCGTGATGCAAACGCTGAACCTCGACGGATTCGTAATCGTCACGACGCCGCATGAGTTGGCAGTCCTTGACGCAAAGCGTTCGATCAACATGATCAAGAAGATGAATCTAAAGGTCTTCGGCGTGGTCGAAAACATGTCGGGCGGAGTCTTTGGCACCGGCGGTGGCGAGGCACTTGCCGAAGAAATGGATTTGCCGTTTCTTGGCGCTACCACGATGAGTGCTGACTACATGAACTCGCAAAAGCCGGCATCTCTCGAATCGGATGCTGTTGCAGCAGAGTACGCCTCGATATCCGAGAAGCTAAAAGCACAGATCGCAGCCGTAAAAGCCGAGTAGCGATCGTGCTGTCGGCTGTTTAGTGGTCAGATCTTGGATCTGGATGTCGCCCTGCATTTCGCAGAACTTTCGTGATCAGCTCAGGTCGGCCCTCACCAACATCGCAGCGATCGACTCTTCGAGTGTACGAGAATCATCGACCGTTCCGACTCGTTCATGCCCAATCGAGGAATCGGCTATTTTCTGGAATGTCTCAGCGGCTCCTCGGTGAGTGTGCGGACTTGTGCCAGCGTCTCCGAACGTATCGGCAATTTCTTCCATCTCGCCAATCCACCTGAACGCTTTCGATGAAATCGAGTTAACGCTCGACATGGAAGCAAGCGTCGCCGCTTGACTCATTTCCAGCTCCTGAATCAGGTCGCCGTATATATCAAGTGACTTGGCTGTCATCAGTGTTGATGCATACAGGGCTGCAGTGCCTTTGCTCAGAGCTGCGTAGACCATTTTTAGAGCCGAGGCACGACCGATCGGCCCGTCCATCACAGGCACATCGATTCCCTTGCCATTGAGTTCGCCAAGAATATGGGCATGCTCGCCTGAGGCGTAAAAGCGAGGAGTTGCGCCACCGCGTGGAGAGCCGCCAATGATCCCGGCATCGATAAATTTTCCGCCGGCTGCAGATATGATCTCGCTGATCTTAATTCCAGTGGCGGGAGACACAGCGTTGCAGTCGGCTATTGGGACTTGTGAATCGGTTCTAACAAGTGATTCAGCAATGTCCTGAGCGAAAGAAAGTGCTTCGGAGGGTACGAGAATCGACAGGATGAGGTCGCTGGATTTGACCAGCCCGTCGAGTGACCCAACGTCATCTATGCCCTGCTCGGCAGCCCTTGTCCGAGAGTCGTCACTTCGGCCGTCCAGGACAGTAATCACCCTGAATCCGTTCTGCTTCAGGGCACCACCAACTCCACTACCCATATCACCGGGACTCATTATTCCGACGGTTTTAACAGTCACTGAACGTTCTCCTTATGCCGGTCGATGGCGCTGACTTTCTCGATTTCACAGACCATATATGAATCTGGTCGTCGAAATCATTGCAACTACGATCAAACGCAGTATTAGCCGTGGACAGCAAAGCGCCCGGTCGAAATCGACCGGGCGCTTTGCTGTCCAGTTACCTGATCTCGCAACTAGCCTTTTACAGCTGCAGCGATGGCGTTACCGACCAGTTCGGCTTCACCAGGATTCAGTCCGAATACGTGGATGTCGAGGCGGGGCTCATCAAGCGCAGAGCGAGTCCAGATCGATGGGTCGCCATCGCGCAATTTATCAACAAGATCATCGATTGTGAATCCAACCACATCAGGATCAAGCTTCAGGTGTATTCCAAAAGGCTGGTGACCCATGATGTTGGTGTTGAGCGTAGCTGTCACACCTGCGAGACCCTTAAGCGGCTTCAGAATTGCCTGAGATTGCGATTCTGCCTCCGAGAGACGATCTTCGTGGTTCAGCGTCATCCAACGCTGTACAGCAGCGACAACGCCCATGATTTCCTGTCGGTCGATCTTGTGTGGTCGTCCGATGCTTCGGATTCGTCGAGCTTCGTAGCCAACGAAAGAATGTCGGCTAATGGCGTCGATTACTTCCTTGGTTCCAAGGGCGAATCCTGTCGAGTGCGGTGCTCCCATGTACTTGGCAGCGATGCACTGGAAGTCAGCGCCCATCTTTACGTACTTACCAAAGTTTTCGAGCGGGTAGATCTGACCAGCTGCGTCGACCGATACCGGCTTTCCGGCAGCGTGGGTAATTTCAATCGTCTCTTCGAGGGTCAAGACGTTGGGGTCGATCGGGTTCTGCTCATAGGCGACCCAGTGAACCGCTGCTGTGCGATCCGAGATAGCGGCCCGCAGATCGTCTGCGCTCGTGCCGTTGTCGTCACCGACTTCGATCAACTTCGCTCCAGCGAGTTCGAGACATCGGTCGTACCAGTATCGCTGGCGCTTCTGAATCAGGATCTCGTTTGGCATCCCAGTCGTGTCGGGAAGCTGCTCAATTTTATCGTCGTCGGTACCGGCCATGAACGCCGCGGTCGCCAGAGTCAGAGCTGACCCTGCGCCAGAAGTAATATAAGCGGCGGGCACTCCCAGCATTTCGGCAATTCGATCGCCCGCTACCTGCTCTAGTTCAATCAATGGAATAAAAGCAGAATCGGCTGCGTCCATTGCAGCTTTCACTTCGGCGTTAGGGGTTGATCCACCCAAAAGTGTCACGCTACCGGTAGCGTTCACGACTGGCTTCGCACCCATTTCCTTGTAGATCGCTCCCCATTCTCTAGTTGTCACGTTTTCTTCCTTTATTGACGATATTTCAGCGATCGCACATGCCCATCTAAGCGATTCACGTCTGACGATGATCCGTTGCGCACGCAAATATACGCCCGAAGTGCGCAATTCGCACCCCGTTGCCGACGAAATGATAGGAATAACGGGTTCAGATTCGAACAATCAAGATATTATTCTCGCAGAAATCATAGTGCTCACATCGAGAGTAATTCAACAGCCCATGTTCGATCCTTCAGAACCTGCCACAATCACCCTGCAATCGGGTGTGCAAGTACCATTATACGTATGGCCCTGGCCGAGTCCGTCATCGCCTATGTTGATAGTCGCGCCCGACAGTTCGCCAGACGATTGGCACGAGTTCACCGCCTTACTTTCACCACCCAGTTCTCCGGTTCTGGCAGAGGTTAATTCGGCACTTGAAATACTGATGTTTATCTGGGACATGGCCATGCCGGTCGATCTGGTTACACAGGGTCATCAGGCTGCGGTGTGGGCAGCCGAGCTTGTTGCTATGGCACCTGCTGCTGCTTCATCGATCACGATCTGTAATGGTGAGCTTTCCGATAAGCGCATCGACGACATGCATGCGATGTCCACGCTGATCCTGCGTGGTCGCCAGAGCAAATCGCTGACCCATGAGTCGGCCGTTCTGATGCATGATGCGATTCGACACTCGAGACTGATCGAGCCGGAGAATTGCGCCGAGTTCCCAGCAAAAGACAACCCGGATGCCGCAGCTTCAGCCATTAACTGGTTCCTGGCGGGTTCGGGCAGTGGTGATGATGAATTCTCGGATTCCAATCCGATTGATCCGAAGGCCTAGGGCAGCGATAAAGTTCCGATTCCTAGTCGACTAACCAGTCGATTTCGAAGTGAGTAGCGGAAGTCCATCAACACCGACGTGGTGGCGCTCCAGGATGCCATCATCTTTAACCGTCACGAATATGTCTCCGCTGCCGTTTGGCCCAAACGCTACGTTTGTGGGCTGCATACCACCAACGGGAATTCGTTCCACCACCGTCCCGCTGGTGTCGATCACAGTCACTTCGCCCTGCCCTACAACAGCGCAGTAGAGGTACCCGTTTTCGCCAACTGCAAGACCATCGCCGCCGATAAATCCCGGCGCACGTGAACGATCAACAAGGTCGGCAAATATCTCTTGCGGACCAAGTGTGCCATCGCTATTCCACTCGTATCTGTAAACAAGACCGGTGGCGGAGGCCGTCACGTACAGCGCGCCGTCTGCTCCAAACGCTAAACCATTGGCGAATTTCAAGCCGTCTTCGAGCTTACTCACCGACATATCCGAAAGGTCTATTCGAAACAATTTTCCATCGTAGGGGTAGTTGGCGAGTCCCGATTCGCTTTCACGTGCAAACTGAAATGTCGGCCGATGCACGCCAGAATCGGTCATGTACAGGGCACCGTCGGGGCCGAATGCCAGATCATTAGGGAACATGAATTCTGCACCGTCGGCCGCGGTCAGAACAACCTCAGATGTGCCCTTCAGATCGACTTTCAACAGCGAAGGAGGGTTCTGGGACTCAGCGACCCAGAGTGTACCCTCGGAATCTTGAACCATTCCGTTGGGTCGGCCGGTCTGGACAATTACGCGTTTGGAACCACCATCGGGTGCAATGACCGACACGTGACCCGTTTCAGGGCTCATTTCTACCACGCCCCAACTGCCATCTCTCAACAGCACAGGTCCTTCGGGCTCACTCAGTCCGCGATGAAATGTCGTTTTAAAAGTCATGCTCGGCAACCTCACGTACTAAAAACGTGCCAACTAGTGCAGATTCAACAGGTATATACGCGTTCACATGGATGGTACAAGAAGACGAAACAACGATTCATGTGCAGTTCGTCTTGTAGCCCGCATGAGCTCTCTGTTGTACCTTTATAAAGTTGGCTTATGGACTACCGGGCGATCGCCCAATTTATTTGTTCGAAAAACCAACATTTAGCACAGTTCGTGTGACGGCAGTTTCGTAACGTAGTACGGGGCTGGGTCGGCATGCCGATCCGCTGTAATCAGCGCAAAACCTACCGTCGGACGCACAAGGTGATGTAAAAGTGAAAGTTCTATTTCTGCAGGATGTACGTCCTACCGCACGAGCCGGTGACGTAAAGGAAGTCAAGGTTGGCTTCGCACGCAATTTCCTGATCCCCCAGGGTTACGCAGTTCTCGCCAGTGAGCACGAGCTCCGTCGAGCCGCAAAGCTGCGCACCCAGGCCGAAGACCGAAGACTTGTTGAAGCGAAAGAGTGGCAGGATGTCGCCGACGCTCTCAAGGATCAGAAGGTTCGTATCGAAGTTCGAACAGGACCAACCGGACGTCTCTACGGTTCGGTTACGAACACCATGATCGCCGCTGAGTTGGCCGAGATGACCGACCGAGAGATCGACCGTAAAGGAATTCAGATTCCGGCGCCGATCCGAGCGGTTGGTGAGTACAAGGTTCCAGCTCGGTTCGTTGAAGGTGTTTCAGCGACCCTGATTATTGATGTTGTCGCCGATGATGCATCGATTGAACTCAACAAGCAGATGGAAGAAGCTACTGCTCAGATGACTGAGGAGGACACAAACGTCCTTGACCCATCGTTTGAGGATGTTCTGGCTGCAGCTGAGGCGGAGATCGATGCCACCGCAGCCGAAGGCTCGGAAGTTGAGAACAAAGAGGACGAAAGCGATTCTTCAGATGACGCGTCCGATGACGCTTCTGACGACTCCGAAGAGAAATCTGAAGAGTAGGTCTCAACTCCAAATAGTTTGCTTAATCGCCCGAGGCAATGCGCTCCGGGCGATTGATTTTAAATGCCTAATGCGACGCCAAACTTTGAGGTTGAACTCACTGTTGATAACGTGTGAAGAAAATGGGGAAAGCTTTCAGCCAATATGGCGCAAGATATGCCTTGTTCATAGAGTTCTTCTATGTATATTCCACCTACACCAATGCAAGCCGACCGACTCCCACCACATAATTTAAGCGCCGAGGAATCTGTTCTCGGATCTATCCTGATTGATGGCATGACGATCACTCAGATAGCTGGGTTTCTTGCAGCCGACGACTTCTATCGCGAGATCAACCGACAGGCGTTCGAGGTTTTCTACGACCTTTTCCAGCGTGACGAAGCGATCAACCAGGTCACCGTCACCCACGAAATGGACAACCGTGGGATTCTCGAAGATGTCGGCGGAGCGGCCTATCTCTCGCATCTCGTAACGGTCACTCCGACCTCGGTTCACATCAAGCACTACGCTAACCTTGTGCACCGAACCGCAACAATGCGCAGGCTGATCGCTGCGGCCGGTGAGATATCGGAAATTGGGTACAACGACGATCCCGATGTCGACGTGGCGCTCTCGGCGGCTGAGGACGCTCTTTTCAGTATCAGACAGGGATCACAGAACCGTGATTTCGTCCCACTTGCTGAATCTCTTACTCCGTACCTCGAAGAATCTTCTCCACTCGACCAGGTAGATGGAGAGCAAAACACATCTCCGATCGTCACCGGATACCGGCGGCTCGACGAACTACTGGTTGGCGGTCTACAGCGCTCCGACATGGTGGTTCTGGCAGCGCGTCCATCAGTCGGTAAGTCGATGCTGGGTTTGAATTTCACCCTGAGTGCTGCCAAAGCCGGGTACAAGGTTGGAATTTTCTCCCTTGAAATGGGGCGTGACCAGATCGCCATGAGACTGCTTGCAGCGCAGTCTCGAGTGAATATGCAGCAGATTCGAAATCGCATCCAGTCACCGAGTGAAGAAGACCAGGTCATTAACTCGATTGGTCTGCTTTCTGACCTGACGATCTATATAGATGACACACCGTTCCAGACCGTGGCCGAGATGCGCGGGAAGGCTCGACGGCTCCAGATGACTCATGGCCTCGACTTTCTGGTGGTCGACTATATGCAGTTGATCAACGGTGGTTCAAGTGGTGGGCGAGAGGGAAACCGTGCGCAGGAGGTTTCCGAGATTTCCAGGCAGATGAAGGGGATGGCGAGAGATCTGCATATTCCCGTTCTTGCCATTTCGCAGCTCAGCCGTGCGGTAGAGCACCGACAGTCTCACCGTCCCATGCTTTCCGACCTTCGGGAGTCTGGTTCGATTGAGCAGGATGCTGACGTCGTGATGTTTATTCATCGAGAGGAAAAGTTCACGACTGAAGATGAGTGGGTCAAGGCGAACCCGACTCAGCCGTTCCCACGTGACAGGGCCACGCTGATCATCGCCAAGCACCGTAACGGTCCGACTGACGAGGTCGAAATGCGAGTGCGTGACTCGATCGGTATCTTCGAAGAACTCTCTTTCCAGACGCAGTCGCAACCGGCTTCGTCGTTTGCACCACAGTCTGGAGCGGCACGGTGAAGGACGGATTCTCACGAGGGGTTCAGTTCACGCCAGTTCCAAGTCCACTCCTAGCCTCGCTTCTGGAAGATATCGACTCCCTGGCAGAGCTGAAAGTCGTGCTCCGTACGATTCATGGTCTGCACAAACAGCGGAAAGTGCCGGCGTCGATAACGTTTGGTGATCTGTACTCGGACCGCACAGTGGCATCAATGCTGGGTGCTTCAGGCGATGATCTGGAACGCACGGTCAATACAGCCATCGAGTCGGCAATCGATCGAGGAATCCTGTTGATTGCAGTCAGTGAACAGGGAAACCGTGGTATCTATCTGAATTCTGAACCAGTGCGTCGAGCGTTAGCCCGGCAGGGAATAACCCCAGTAACTGTCGCTAGCAAATCTACAGAAACGTGGCCGGACACCGAAGCTGCGAGGCCGAAGATGAATGCGGTAACGTTCTACGAACAGAACATATCGGCAGTTACGCCACTGGTGGCGGAAAACATTCATGCGGCACTCGAAGAACACCCTGAAGACGAGGTACTGCTGGCGATTCGAAAAGCTGCAGAGGCCAACGCACGGAGCTGGAACTATATAGCCGCAATTCTTCGCCGATGGGCGTTAGAAGGCAGACCCGAGGAGCTTGATGATGGACGGGATGGAACCGCTGAACGAGATCTTCAAGAGGATCGGTCAGACCAGTTCTACGAGGAGTATCTCAAGCGACAGCGAGCTCGAGGAGCAAACTAACGCTGAGATTCACTGCGATATCTGCGATGACAAGCGCTGGTTCGTGGTTGCTCCAAGTAAAGATTCTCCGGCCTCTGCCCGGACGGTAATCCCGTGCCAGTGTCAGGAGCGGGTGTGGGGAGTTAAATCGTCCGATCGCATCAGGCAATATTCAGATCTCGGCCCGCTGGAACGACTGACGTTCGACACAGTGGAATTAGGAAATCGCGACACGTTTTCCGAGCCGTCGAGTTTCCGAGAGGCGTATCACGCTGCCCAACGATTCGTTACCGACTTACAGGGCTGGCTAGTGCTCTGCGGTCCGTCTGGAACCGGTAAAACGCATCTCGCTGCGGCGGTCGGCAACGCACTCGTAGAAACCAATCAACCTGTTCGGTTCGTGTCGGTTCCCGACCTGCTCGATCATCTTCGCTCTGCGTTCGACCCGGCGGTTGGCGCTCAGTACGACGAGATTTTCTTACAGGCGATCGAAGCTCCAATTCTGATTCTTGATGATCTTGGTGCGCAGTCAGCGACTGCATGGGCCGATGAAAAACTGGATCAGATCCTGACTCACCGCTTCAATCGCCGGCTTCCAACGCTTGTTACTACGGGTGTCAGGTTCGATGAGCTGGGCGATCGTCTGCGCACTCGACTCGGTGATCCTTACTTCTCGACCGTGGTCAACATCAAGGCCGGAAGTGGTACACCGGATATCCGTGATTCAGGCCTGGAAAAACGACTTTCTAACTCGATGACGTTCGACAGCTTCAGCGTAAAAGGAGCGGCGGGAGCCAGTGCAGCTCAACGGCGCTCGTTGTCTGAAGCCCATGCAGCGGCCAAGGTGTTCGCTGAAGCCCCATCCGGTTGGCTGTATCTGGCAGGTCCCACCGGTGTTGGCAAAACCCATCTGGCAGCAGCGATTGTTGGCGAAAGCATCACCCAGGGACGAGATGTGCTGTACCGCTTCGTACCGGATTTACTCGATGATCTT
>Ga0302135_10002206_pt1 | contig 11678 bp, 11 predicted proteins | sample CBN3_surface_MG_FD_203119 | JGI IMG/M metagenome (GOLD analysis project Ga0302135, IMG submission 203119) | Marine microbial communities from Western Arctic Ocean, Canada - CBN3_32.1 | ecosystem: Environmental > Aquatic > Marine > Oceanic | place: Canada: Western Arctic Ocean | collected... | reverse complement strand
TGCGGTCGCACAGGGCGCGCAACTTGGGTAGGAAGTCGGGCGGCGGTACCACGTCGCCGCTGTCGCTCTGCACGGTTTCTACGAAGACGGCGGCTGTGTCTTCGGGCGGGCAGACGGTCTTGAACAGGTAGTTCTCTAAATAGTCTAGGCAGGTGTCGGTCAACCCATCCCCTGCATCGGGGAACGGCGGCCGGAAGGGGTCGGGAAACGGGGCCTTGAGTACGTGCGGCCCGAAGGCGAAGCCGGAGCCACCGGGGAGTCCGGACAGGCCAATGCCGGAGTCGTTGGTGCCGTGCATGCCGCCGATGAACGAGACGATGCGGCGCTTGCCGGTGGAGGCGAGGACCATGCGCTGGGCGGCCTCGGCGGCGTCGGACCCGGACAGGCCGAACCAGGCACGTTTTTCGAAGTCGCCGTCCATAAGCCCTATTAGGCGCTCGGCCAGCTCTACCGGGGGGCCGGAGACGGTGGACACGATGCCCGCGAAGGTGGTCTTCTCCAACTGTTTGGTGACGGCTTCGATGACGGCGGGGTTGTCGTAACCGAGATGGGTGAGGGCCCAGCTTGCGGCGAAGTCGAGGTAGCTGCGGCCGTCAACGTCTATGAGGCGATTCCCCTCGCCTCGCTCGATGACCATGGGGTTGTAGCGGACCTTGGTGGCCCCCGCTATGGCTGCTTTGTCTCGCTTGAGTAGTTCGCTTGACTTGGTCATCTTCCCTCTTATGGTTTGGCCTCTTGTGGCTGGGCTACGCCGGTGTACCATTTCGTGGCCGCATTCTAACCCAACCGACGGCTATGCAGACACGGCGAGGGGCATGCCCAAAGAGCATCCAGCGAAACACCCAGTTCAGCACCCGGGCGACAGGCTAAACGGGCCAAACGAGCCTAACGAAAACGGGGCGTACCTCGTGGCGTCCGGGCTGGCGAAGTCTTTCGGGGACGTGCTGGCTGTGGACGATGTGTCTTTCGAGATTATCGGCCAGGAGATTTTCGGGCTGCTCGGCCCCAATGGCGCGGGCAAGACGACGACGATTCGCATGCTCTCCACGGTGCTGCCGCCCGACGCCGGTGACGTTGCCATTGGTGGGCACTCTGTGACGAGGGAGCCGGACCGGGTGCACCGGCTGATTGGAGTCTGTCCACAAGAACTCGCGCTGTACCCGGAACTTTCGGCCAACGACAACCTGGTTTTCTTCGGGCGCATGGCCGGGCTTAGCGGCAGCGACGCCAAAAGCGTCGCCGCCGAGAACCTGGCGCTGGTGGGCTTGAGTGATAGAGCGAAAGACAAAGTAGAGAAGTTTTCCGGGGGCATGAAGCGGCGCGTCAATATCGCCATCGCACTAATGGCCCGGCCCAAATTGCTGTTTTTAGACGAACCCACGGTGGGTATTGACCCCCAGTCGCGCAATCACATTTTTGAAACGGTGCTGCGCCTGCGCGACGAGGGCATGACGGTGCTGTACACCACCCATTACATGGAAGAAGCCGACCGGCTGTGCGACCGCATCGCGGTGATGGACGGCGGCAGGCTGATCGCCATCGACACCCCGCACAACCTGAAGGCGTCCATCGGCGACCCGGCGGAGGTGACGCTGGAAGAGGTGTTCCTGAAACTGACTGGCCGCTCACTAAGGGATTGATTCACGGCGTGACTGACTCAGGGCCGTGACGCGGCCTCTATCTATCGCCATTTTTGAGCTTCGGCGGTACCTGGCGGACCGGGGCGAGCTGGCTTTTGGTATTGCGCTGCCCATAGCGCTGTTCGCGCTGATGTACGGCACGTTCTCTGGCGAGCCCACGTTTAATGGCACCACGCACATTGTTGACCTGGACGGGGGCGCGGTCACGGGAGAGATTTTGCAGCGGCTCGACGCCATCGACGGCCTGACGGTGGAGCTTCTTAGCGACGACGACGCGACGGCGAAGCTGGACCGCTCGGCGATTTTGACGGCGGTCGTCTTCCCTGCCGGATTCTCTGAGGCGGTCGTTGCCGGGGAGCCTGCAAAGGTCGTGACAAGACAGCGGGGCAACGGAGGGAACGCAGGGCAGATTGCCGTCAGCATTGTCCGCGGCGTCACCGACGCGGTGGCGTCGGAAGCGGCGGCAAGGGTGGCCGTCGCCGGGGCGCTGGACGGCGCCGTCGCGCAGGGGCGCATCGACGCGACGCTCGCCGGGCTGCTGTCGGCCAGCCAAGAACGGCCGCTCGTGACCGTCACATCACGCCAATTGGGCGGCGACGGGGGCGACGACTTCGTTGATAGGCTCATGCCGGGCATTTTGGTCATGTTCCTCACCTTCGCCGTGACGCTCGGGTCGCAGTCGATGGTGGAGGACAGGCGACTGGGCACGCTGGAACGACTGCTGACTACCCGGCTGACGCTGGGCCAAATGTTCATTGGCAAGTTCCTCGCCGGGCTGTTCCGCGCCATGTTCCAGGCGCTGGTGCTGCTGTCTCTAGGTTTCGCCGCGCTACAAGTGGCCGGGGCTTCCGAGTACTTCCAGGTAATAGCATACTGCCTGCTCATTGCCGGGGCCGTCGCCGCCATCGGCCTGGCCATCGGATCGCTGGCCACCAGCCGGGACCAGGCGGTGTGGGCGGGCGTGGTCATAACGATGTTCATGACGGTGTTCGGGGGGACTTTCTTCCCGGTGGACGGTGCGCTGGACGTACTTAGCCGCTTTACGCTCAATCGTTACGCCATCGACGCGCTGGATTCGATCATCTCCGGCGGCGAATCGCTGCCAAGCCAGTGGCTCGAAGCGACTGTAATGGTGGGGGTCGCGCTGGTGGCGCTTGCGATCGCCCGCTGGGGCTTCAGGGCTACGAGCCGATGAGGCGCGTGATGACCCAGGCGCTGTTGATGAGCGTCAAAGACACGAAGATTTTCTTCACCAACCGGTTCGCGGTCGGCTTCGCGCTCGCCTTCCCGTTCCTGTTCATTCTCGGCTTCACTCTCGCGCTGGGGGACGTGGGGTCTGAAGACGAACGCATTACTTTCTTCGTCGCCAGCGAGGACGCTGGTGATATTGCGCGAGACGTGATGGACGGCCTGCTCGCAGATGAGCACGGCCGCTTCGCCGAAATTGAGTACGCCGAAGCCGTGCGCAAACTAGAGGCGGACGAGATAAAGGGCTTCATCGCCCTGAAGACTGGTTTCTCTGAAGCACTACTGTCAGGAGAGCCCGCGACGCCCGGCACGCCCGTGAAGACCGCGACGATAGAGGTGGCGGCGTCGGTTGACTACCCCCAGACCGCCGCAGCGCTGAGAGGCATCGCCGGTTCGCTGGCCAATACTGTGACGCTGAACAGGGCCGTGGGGGAAGCGGTCTTCACTCTCCAACCACGGGCCAGTGATTTCGACCGGGCCTCGGTGCCTCAGGTTCGAAGCCCGGTGACGTACGAGGCCGTATTGATCGGCGAGGTCGAGCCGTTCAACGCATCCAGCTTCACGCTGCCGGGCTACCTGGTCATGTTCGTGTTCTTCGCAGCGGCGATGGGCGCGCAAGAGATCGCCAGGGAGCGGGAGTCGCACACGCTGGAACGGCTGATGTCGAACGGGGTGCGGCGCGAGTCAATCATTCTGGGCAAGTTCCTGACCGGTCTGTACAGGGGCATGATGCAACTAGCCGTGTTGTGGGTCGTGGGCATTTTCGCCTTCGGGCTCGACCTTGGGGTTTCGCCAGTGACCGTGGTTGGCATATCGGTGCTCATGGTGGTGGCCTCGGCGGCGTTCGCGGTGACGCTGGCGTCGCTGGTGAAGACGACGCGCAGCGCGGACTCGGCGGCGGTACTCGTCTCGCTTGTCCTCGCGCCGCTAGGAGGTTCTTGGTGGCCGCTGTTCATCACGCCGGACTGGATGCAGGCGCTGGCCAAGATTACGCCGCACGGCTGGGCCAACCAGGCGTTCAACAAGCTGATGCTGTTTGGCGCGACCGCCGGTGATGTCACGGCCGAGATGGGCGCGCTGGTCGCGTTCGCCGCCATCTTCCTCGCGGTCGCCATGTGGCGCTTCCGCACGGCCGCGCCTTAGGGCGAGTCCCCCCCCCCAAATTACGGCGTATCCCCCCACTACGGGGAGTCGGGAATATTGACGCCGATGAGGCTGTCGCGGGTGACAAGATTGGCTAACTGCTCTTGCGTCATGTCTTCGGTGCCGTCGGGCCGCACGGGCAGCACCATGTAGCGCATGTCGGCGCTGGAGTCGACTACGCGAACCTCGACGGCTTCGGGCACGTCGTAGCCGAACTCGCTAATGACGTTGCGGGGTTCGACGACCACCCTCTTGCGATATGCCAGGCTCTTGTACCAGTCCGGCGGGCGGCCGAGCAGCCGACGGGGGTAGCAAGAGCACAGCGTGCACACGACGACGTGGTGCAGGTCGGGGGTGTTTTCCAGGATGGTCAGCCCGGGGTCGTGCTCCAGGCGAATTTCCATTTCGTCCAGCACGGACTGGGGGTCGTTCATCAGTTGGGTTTTGAACGCCGGGTCTGTCCAGGCACGGGCGACGATGGCCGCGCCGTTAGACGGCGTGGAGCGTTCCATACGGTGCATGGAGTCTTCGATTTCGCGCGCGGACACGATGTCTTTTTCGTCGAGCAGTTCGGCCAGTGCCTCGATGCGCATGGCGTAGCGGCTCAGCGTGTTCTGGGCGGCGTGGGGGTCGTCTTGATCGCGCTCGACGCTTATGTCTTGATCGTCACTCATAGTTCGCTCCTACTGCTTATGAGCCGGGGTCAGGCTGGCTCCAGCCAGTGGTCGTAGATTTCGATTTCGAGTCGGTCCCCTGCTGGACCGGTATATCGGGAGCCCCACAGGTCGGACTGATCAAATAGGACCCTGTACAGCGGCTGGCGAGGCAGCCCGTCTCCGCCGTATGCCTTTAGCTCGGGGTTGGGGTACGAGCCCAGTGCCTGCGAAACGACGCCCCGCTTGCCGCGAATGTAGTGCGGCGTGCGGTAGTGGCCGCCGACAGGGTCGCGCACGGTGTCCATGCGCACAGCGACGGCGTCTCCCGGCGCGAAGCGACGGGCTATCTGGGGTTCGGTCAAGGGTGCTCCGGCTCGTAGCGGGCGTCCAGTTCTGTCACTTTCGCCTCAATTTCGGCGCGGGTGAGCATGCCTTTTTCGATAAGCAGGCGTTCGATGCTCTCTGCCCAGCGCTCGTAGTACACGAGGCCTTCGTACATGTCTTTGGGTAGCGATTCGATCATGCGACGGTTCTCGTCCACGACGATGTGGCGTTTTTCTTGCATGAGCTTCATGAGCACGTCTGTCTTCAGTTCCCAGTCCGACAGCCGGTGCTCGGAGCGGTCGATGGCCTGTTCGGATGGCTCGCCGCCGATGTCGTGCACGCCCTTTTGGCTTTTTTGCTCTTCAGTCATTCGCGCCTCTTTCCCCTGCCCCGGTTGGCCTCGGCCACTATAGCTGCCAGCTCTTCCATTTCGATTTTGCCGCCGCTGAGTATGCAGACGGTCTTGCCCCGCCGATGCTCGTTGGCGAGTGCGGCGGCGACGGAGAGCGCGCCCGCGCCCTCGACGACGAGGCTGTTGTTGTTGGCAAGGGTGCGTATTGCCTGTTTGACCTTGTCTTCGGAGACTAGCACGACGTCGTCTATGACACTTCTCAGCAGCGGGTACATTTCGTCGGACACGAACGGCACCGCCACGCCCTCACAGATGGTGGGCCCGGCATCTACCCAGACCGGGCGACCGGCCGCGAAGCTGGCGTGCAAGGCCGGGCAGGCCTCGGCCTGGACACCGACGATGCGGACGGATGGCTTGAGGGCTCTGAGTACGCTTCCCACTCCGGCGACTAACCCTCCCCCGCCGACGGGGATGTAGACGGTTTCGACGTCGGGACAGTCCTCGATTATCTCCAGGCCGATGGTGGCGCTGCCGGCGATCATTTTCGGTTCGCCCCAGGGGTTGAGGAAGTTGTACGGTTCGCGCTTGAAGCCCTCGGCGAACACGAAGTTGAGCAGTTCGTCGAACGGCATTACGACAGGGGTCGCCCCGTAGCTTTCGACGGCCCGGACCTTCACGGCGGGGGCGAAGTCCGGCACCAGGCTGCGGGCAGGAACGCCGAAGAGCCGGGCCACGTAGCCGAGGGCCTGGGCGGTGTTGCCGGCGCTGTGGGTGCTGAGGCCGCGCTTTCGTTGCTCCGGGTTTAGGGAGGCGGCCCAGTTGTAGACGCCTCGCAGTTTGTAGGAGCCGATGGGCTGCAACATTTCTGGTTTGAGGTAGATGTCTGACGATGCCTCGAAGCTGTGCAGGGGGACGAGTGGAGTGCGCACGACGATGCCCCGCAGTCGCTCGGCGGCGGCACGCACGTCGGCGATGGGTGGCGGCTCGACGATGGGTCCGCCGAGCGCTGTCGGTCTGTCGTGGTTGGTTGGAATGGTGCTTCCTTCCCGTCGCCGTCAGGGTTCTTTGTGGGGCATCAAGATAACGGATTTCATTGTCCCAGAACACACGGGACGCGCGCGTGGGCGCCCCTCTGGACACCCAGACGGACACCCCCATAGAATCCGGCCGTACGCCAGAAGCAATCAGACGAAGAGATAAGCCCATGACATTCCGAGCAACTACCAGTTCCATACCGCCTTTTATTGGCACTGAGCACGCCGTTTCTACGGCGCATTTCCTTTCTACTGCGGTCGGCAATCGGATCCTAGAACTGGGCGGCAACGCCGTGGATGCGGGCGTGGCGGCGGGCGTGGCGATGAACACGGTGATGCCCTATCTCACCAGCTTCGGCGGGGTGGCGCCGATCATTTTGTATATGGTCGAGACCGACGAGGTTTCTACGATTAGCGGCGTGGGGCGCTGGCCGAAAGGCCACTCGCTGGGTGAGCATCGCAAGCGCTGGGGGGACGCGATTCCCACCGGGGTGAGCCCGGTGATGGTGCCCGCCGCTCCGGACGCCTGGATGACGGCGCTGGAGCGCTTCGGCACGATGACGCTGGCAGATGTCTTAAGCCCGGCTGCCGAGTTCGCCGAGAAGGGCTTCCCTGCGACGCTCAGCTACCGGTACATGGTGAGCAAGGCCGAGTCGCAGGAGTTCTTCAAGGATTGGCCTGGTAACGGCGACATCCTCATGCCGGGGGGGCGTTTGCTGGAGATAGGCGAGCGGCTCATCAACCCCGATCTCGCACGTCTGTACAGGGACTTAATAGAGGTGGAGCGCTCCGCGACAGCGAGGGGCAGGGCCGGTGCGATACGGGCGGCGCGGGACCACTTCTACACGGGACGCCCCGCAGAGATGATGACGAAGTTCATAGAGGAGAACGGCGGCATTTTGGCGATGGACGACATGCGCGATTTTTCCGTCGCGGTCGAACGACCACTGAAGGCGGGCTACAAAGACCTGGACGTGTTTGTGTGCGACTTCTGGTGCCAGGGCCCGGCGGTACCGCAGATTCTGAAGCTTCTAGAAGGCTACGACCTGCCTGCGATGGGCCATAACTCGGTTGAGTATGTGCACACGTTGCTAGAGGCGACGAAGCTGGTGTTTTCGGACAGGCACCACATTTACGGCGACCCGGAGTTCGTCGAGGTGCCCAGGGATGCGCTGCTGTCGGACGAGTACGCTGCGGCGCGGCGCGAGTTGATTCGTCCGGACACTGCGTGGACCGAGATGCCGCCCCCTGGCAATCCCGGTGGCGCGGTCGCATCGGCCAATGCAGGTCCACCAGCGGCTACTCGGGGCACGGAACCAGGGGATGCAGACACGGGCCACGTAGCCGTGACGGACAGGTGGGGCAACGTGTTCGCCGTGACGACCTCGGACACGTATATGTGGACGCCGGTGGTTCCCGGACTGGGGATTCCCCCCAGTGGTCGGGGTATTCAGAGCTTTACTGACCCGGAGATTCCGGCGCACATTGAGCCGTGGAAGCGGCCGCGTTTAACGCCCAACCCGGCACTGGTGTTCAAGAATGGTCGGTTCGCCATGACTATCGGCACGCCGGGGGCCGATGCGCAGGTGCAGGCGATGGTGCAGGTGATACTGAACCGGTTCGAGTTCGGTATGGACGTGCAACAGGCCGTGGAGGCGCCTCGGGTGTCGAGCTACAGCCACCCGGACACGATGGAGCCGCACGCCTATTTCCCTGGCATGGCCAGAGTGGAAACGGGAGTGGGTACGGGCGTTTCGCAGGCACTTAAGGGACTGGGCCACGAAGTGCAGGACTGGGGCGACCTGGCGTTCGCTGCGGGCTGCCCCACGGTGGTGGCGCGGGACCACGAGACGGGCTTCGTGTGGGCCGGAGCGGACCCCCGGCGGGAGTCACACGCGACCGGGCGCTAGGTAGGAGGCCCTAGGGGGAACCTGGCAAGAGCATGGCTCTCAGGCGACCCAGCCCAGGATGACTTCTACCTGGTTGGCCAGGGTCATGGGGTCGAAGGGCTTGCCTATCATCCCGGCGACGGGGAGTTCGGAGAGGTCGCGCCGGTCTTCCGGCAGCGCCTTGGCGGTAAGCAGCACCACGGGCACGTCGGCGATGGCGTCTTCTTCGCGGATTTTGGCGAGGGTCTCAGGCCCGTCCATGCCGGGCATCATGACGTCGAGGAGTATGGCCTCGGGGACGTTTTCAACGGCCATTTCTATGCCTTCAGGGCCGGAACCGGCGACCCTGATGTCCCAGCCAGCCACGGCCTCTAAGGAGACGGAGACCACTTTTTGGATCCACTCGTCGTCGTCGATTATCAGTACTCGCCTCGATGCTCGTTCGGTCGTCATGTTCCTGCTCCGATTCTGTCCAGTTGGTCGGGAGACGCTTGATGGGGTGACCTGTCCGTCGGGCGAGTAGACATCCATTTTCCGCAGGTCGGGGAGGTCGACGACTATTTCGGTGATGTTGGCCATCGCGCTGAAGTCCTGGCCCGCCAGTGGGGCAGCCATGGCGCTCTGGACGGCGTCGGCGATGAAGACTGCGCGCACCTCAAGCTCTCCGATAAAGATGTCGTGCTGACGCCGTACTTCGAGCCACGTCGTTATGGCCATGAGCACGGCGATAAGCACGGTTATGCCCACCACAAGTACCGTGGCGATGCCCAGCCTGGGACGAAATTTCAACTTTGCTAGAGTCACAGAGTTTTTGCGCGTTCCATCTTCGCAGTCGCATCAGCCGTCGGTTTGACCTGATTCAGGGCGAGTTTTTGACGATTATTTAGCCACCATGAGTAGTTTATGCAGTTCTAGGTTAATCGATAAAACGCAAATCGACGAGAGTGGCCCCACGTATTTCGCTTACGTGAAAGCACAGGCGTCGCCGCTACTGGGCCGTCAGGCCGCCGTCGACCACTACCTCGCTGCCGGTCATGAACGAGGAGTCGTCGGAGGCGAGAAAGACGACGACGCTGGAGATTTCCTCCGGCCTGGCCAGGCGGGCCATGGGGACGGAGGACGCGACTTTTTCGCGCATGCCGGGGGCGGCGTCCCAGATGACTTCGGGCATTGGCGTGTCCACGGTGGCGGGGTGCAGGGAGTTGACCCGGATGTCAGCGGCGGCGTACTGGAGCGCGGCGCTCTTGGTGAACGCCCGGACTGCGCCCTTGGACGCCGTGTAGGCACCCTCCAACGGACTCCCGGTCAGGCCCGATGCCGAAGCTATGTTGACTATCGATCCACCGCCAGATTCGGACATTAATGGAGCGCCCAAGCGAGTTCCGAGGAACACGCCGCGGGCGTTGACTGCCATTATCCGGTCCCAGTCGGCTACGGAGGTGTCGGCTATTAGTTTGTTCAGGAATATGCCCGCGTTGTTAACCACGACGTCGAGCCTGGAAAAACGCGTGCGAACGCTGTTGTACAACGACTGCCAAGACGCCTCGTCTGTAACGTCGAGCGGCTCGTATATGGCCTGCCCACTGGCCGCTTCCACTGCGGCCACGGCGGCTTTGCCCAGCGCCTCGTCCAGGTCGCCGACGACGACGTGGGCACCCTCGCCAGCGAGTGCAACGCAGATGGCTTTGCCGATGCCGCCGCCGCCGCCCGAGACCACCGCTACCTTGCCTGCTAGTTTTCCCGTTTCAGTCATTGTGAATTCCCTGCAAACGGCGCTTGGCTATCGCCAAATGCGTGTAACTCTAAGCTGATAAGTGTGGCTACAACCCGAGCAGTTATGTATCAAAAGTCCCATCACAAACGTGGGGGAACCGTGTGACAATCGTAAGTAGTTCGTTTGCGCTGGCTTGCGCTTCGCCCCGAAGCTTCGCCCGTTAAAACCGGCCCTATGACACTTTTAGGAGACGCCATTTGGAAGCCTTAGCCCAGGTACCCGCCATTGAGTGGTTGACTGCGCTTTCGTCGGTGGCTGGCCCCATTGGCGGTGCCTACGCACTGCGATTCGTCTTGCGGCGCCGGGCCCTGGCCCGCCTCGCCCGGCAGACCCGAACCAGCCAGTAGCCGAAAGCCTGGCAGGCAGAGTCAGTCGGCGTCGCGCAAGAAGAGCGAGTCGGCCTGCAGGATCGACCCGTCTCGCGGATCGACCATTTGTTGCACGTTGCCGTGGAACGAAAAGCCCATTGATCGCAGGCGGTCGTGCAGTTCGGCGAACAGGGGCTGGCCCTCATACAGCGACCGGTAGCTGGTTTCGATTATCAGCGCCTGAGCACCGGAGATGGTGCGCTCGCCCCCGTCTAACACCTGCGACTCCGCGCCCTGCACGTCGATTTTGACCAGCACGCGCCCTGTAAGCCGCAGGGCATCGGCGACGTCGTCGAGGCGTTTCATTTCTATTGCCACCGGCGCGTTGGCGGCCGAGAACGGGTACGCGGCTTTGTGCAGTTCGCCCATTTCCATGACTGAGGAGCTTGGGCTGAATTCGCTACGGTGCATCTCCACCTGGCCGGCAGTGGCACCGAGAGCGTAGTTGTGGGGCCAAAAGCGCGCGTCTCCAGTGCCGCGTTTGACGAGAGTTTCGTAGCTGTCTGCGAGTGGTTCGAAGGAGTGGATGGTGGCCTTTGGCAGGGCTGACCGCAGGTGCGCGTAGAAGCTGCCGACGTGCGCGCCGATGTCCAGGACCGTGTCGATGTCGAGGGCGACGAGCCAACGGTCGTCGGGGGGGCGTTTGCGTCGCACGTCGAGTCCCACCGCACTGAGGGCGGTCCATATCAACTGCCGCAGAAATGCCAAACCGGCTATGAGTTGACGACCTCGCGGATTTTCGCCAGCAGGCTGGAGGGCATGTATGGCTTTGACATGGAGGCTCGCCTCCCGTGGGGCGTACTTAACGGACCAGTAGCCAGAACTGGTAGCGCGTACGGGATTCGAACCCGTGATCTCCGCCTTGAGAGGGCGGTGTCCTTGTCCACTAGACGAACGCGCCAAGAGGGGCCTGTTAACTTGCTGGCTGGGGATAAAGGATTTGAACCTTTACTTTGAGATCCAGAATCTCACGGGCTACCATTACCCCAATCCCCAGTGCAGTCTAGAATTTTATCAAATTCGGGGGCTGCCTTCAAAGGCCAGGGGGACCATTATCCGGGGTTCTGGCCCATTACCCCGTCCCATTACAAAGGGCTTCCGGCTCAACACCAGGGGTTTGAGGCAGTCTCGGCCCTTTAGTTATCAGTCTCCCGACTCCTGTTTTAGCGCTTCCGCCAGCCGTGCTACTACGTCGTCAGACGCCAGCGCCTGCGCCGCCGCCGTGTAGGGGTCGATTTCTCCGGACGCCA
>Ga0302135_10002205_pt1 | contig 11678 bp, 10 predicted proteins | sample CBN3_surface_MG_FD_203119 | JGI IMG/M metagenome (GOLD analysis project Ga0302135, IMG submission 203119) | Marine microbial communities from Western Arctic Ocean, Canada - CBN3_32.1 | ecosystem: Environmental > Aquatic > Marine > Oceanic | place: Canada: Western Arctic Ocean | collected... | reverse complement strand
CCAGGTCCAGGCCTGTGGTGACAAACGCATCGGCTCTCCGCAGGGCGAGCGCGAAGCTCGGCTTGGGCCGTACGAAGTGAGCGTCCTCATTGGGATTGGCGATGTATGATACCTCGACTTCAGCACCGCCGATTTCACGAACGAGCTCGGCGTAGATGGGCAGCGTCGTGACGACGCGCAACGGTGCGCGCTGTCGCTCCGGGTCACCATCCTTATGGGATCCATTACCCACGGTGATGGCCAAAGCGCTGACAATAATGGTTCCCCACATCATGCGGATCTCCAGTGGCTCACCCTTCAGGGCGAAGCCGGTTAGTCAGTATGTTTCGTGCTTGTGCGGGCCCATTGCCAAGGTCACCTGAAGGAAGAGGCGCCCCTCCTTATTACTGATGAAGCTGCGATCCATTAAGTCATACTCGAGGCGCAGTCGCACGTACTCGCTCTGCCACCAGGTGAGTGTGGGAGACATGACCCACGCCGTTTCGTTCGTATCCTCGGGGTTTTCGACGCGATCCACTCGTCCTCCAACCAACCAACTCTGCGATAGCCGGAGATCTCCGGCGCTCCACCAGCCCAGCGCCCGTTCGTCCGCGAACACTGAAGCGCTGCCCCCGGGTAGTGGCGTTCCCTTGGAGATGAGACCGTCCAGAACCATGACACCTCCTCTGAGTGTCATGCCGCGATACCGGGACTGCCCGGGTGGCCGCCATGTGAACCCCATTTCCGCTCCGTAGAGATCTCGGTCCCCTGCGTTGTCGTCATCTCGATACGTTCCACGTATCCAGCTCAGACCGAGGTCGAAATCCGTCGACGACGAGAGGTTCCAAAAGGCGTTCAGGTGCCCGAGGACTGACACGTCACCGGCATCGCCGAACAACGCTTTATTACCGCTTCGTGTGACCTCAACGGTCGCCTCGTACGTGCCACTCCGGCCACCGATGGGGACGAGCCAGTGGACAGAGGCTCCCGTCTGCGCCAACGACTCTTCACCGATGAAGGCGAGATGAGGCAAGGAACGCGATTGGAACGGCAGAGCGTGCCCGTGCCAGCGATTCAACTGACCGAATTGTTGGAAGAACTTCCCGAGTTTGAGGTTCAGTCCGCCGGGTAGCCCGACCCACTCAATGTATCCCTCCTCGAGCTCGAACCCGCCTTCATCTTCCTCGGCATGCCCCGCGTCCCCAGCTTCTTCGAACGGGTCGATATGGGCGCCGGCTCCGTGGTGCGAAAAGAAGACCTTGGCTCGGGAGAAGGGGTCGAGATTAGAGATGAGCGAGACCTCGAACTCCCGCGGGAAAAAATTCTCCTCCTCGACATCATCCTTGTTGAGATGTCCGAAAATATCGGCACTGACGCTGATCTCCGGGTTGAGGGCCTGCAGTGAGCGCTGTCGGCCCACGAACTCCACATCCTCGCTTCTTTCGGCTGTAGTAGGCTGTCCGCCTGCTGCTGCCGCCGCTGCTGCGCGCAGGCGGGCGAGGGCGTCATCGGCCTCGGGGGTCTGGCCGTTCTCTCCCATGCGCGCCACCTCGCGGCTCAAGCTGTCGACCAGCGTGGCGAGGCGCGCCACTTCTGCTCTCATGGAATCGGTTGCTTCCTGCGCTGCAGCCCCGGAATGGGCCGCGAGCGAAACGAGCACGACGACCGCGCATATCAAACCTCGTAGTGCGCGGGTGTATGCGAGTGGAGTGAGTGGGACGTGCACTGTATTTTCCTCCTCTGTACCAAGACGAATCGTGCGCCGGGACGGAGCCACGCATGGATTCGTCGCGACTGCGACGAATCAGATCGTCAGGTCCTGGGAGGTGCTCTTGAGGGATGCTCTTCGGAGGGTGCTGCGGAGGCGCCACTCGGAGTTTCGGGGCGGGTCGCAACGGGTACGACTGCGTACGCGAGCCGATATTTCTGGACCGTCGAAGCGGAAGAGGAATTCGCACCCACCTGCGTGCAGATTCTGTGGTCGTGCGTAGTCGGGCACACTGCGGGATCGTGCTCGCTCTCGGCGACCGGTCCGTCGACCATATTAGTGCGCTCTAAAACCGGGAGCGCCAGACTCATGCTGAGGATGAGCAGCGAGATTCCGAGCGACGCGCTCTTCCGAGCCAAATCTGCTATTCGCTTCATGAGATTATCACGCTAAGTGCCCAGCATATATACTGTCAACGAGGCGCCGGTTGGACCACTGCGGAGACGCTCCCTGCGGGGCGGCGGTACTTTTGGAGGGTCCAATAATTTTGTAGTCTTCACCCGTCGGAACCTGCGATTAGGCAAGCGGATTCGGGGGATGGACGCGGTTCATTACGGGGGGCAAGATAGATGGGCACTTCCAAGGGGTTCCTGTCGCTGACGGTAGTCGTTGCGGCCCGTCCGCTCCTTGAGTTGAGGGGGTTGTCAGAGCAATGAATTGGGTGAACGTGCTTTCGGCCCTGTGTTTTGTCGGTGCCGGATATTGTATCCGCAGAATTTATGAGGTATGGCGCATCTCGAAGGGACAGCGGAAGCGCGAGCCGTGACCCGGGTCTAGTCCCCGCGCAGCGCTTAAGTCGCTCATGACCGATCCGGAACGCGCTTACGCGGTAACGCGGCCCAGCCTGCACTTCAAGACTGACCGCTCGATCCTACCTGGGTCCAAGGAGAGGAATAGGTCGATTCGCTTTGTCAGATTCTGTTGAGCAGCTCGAAACGCCGCCAGTCGTTGTTCTTCACTTCCCTTGACCTTACTCGGGTCAGCGACTCCCCAGTGGGCAGAAAGAGTTGCAGATGGAAGGGCCGGGCAGGCCTCCTGGGCCTGGTCGCAAACGGTGATCACGAGATCCCATTCCCGTTTGAAAACCTCCTCAAAACCCTTGGTCCGGTGGAGCTTTTGGTAGCCACCCAGGTCCTCGATGATTCTTAGAGCCAGGGCATGCACACTCCCGCCGGGCTGCGATCCGGCGCTCGCGACCTCAAAGCGGTCTCCAGCGCGTTTCCTCAGGACGGCTTCTGCGATTTGGCTTCGTGCGGAGTTGTGTGTGCACAAGAACAAGACCCGAAAAGGGTCCGGCGGGCTGGTTGGTCGAGCGCTCACTACGGGGAAGGGGTGCCCAGCGCGACGCCGCATATCAAACCATCGTTGTCAAGGTCAGCATCCATGTAGTCTTGGCTGTTGGGCATGGACAGACCTGGGGTGGGTTCAAAAAACGCGTCGATCGATCGCAATTTGCCATTAGGTCGGCTGCGACACCACCCTAATGTAGGGCTTGGGGGTTTCCCAACCCTGCGGGAAAGCCTTCTTGGCGTCCTCGTCCGAGACTGACGGCAGTACGATCACGTCATCTCCGCTTACCCAGTTCGCTGGCGTCGCGATCTTGTGGCTCGCCGTCAGTTGGAGGGAATCCAGCAGGCGCAGTACCTCATCGAAGTTGCGTCCGCTGCTCATCGGGTAGGTGAGCATCGCCTTGACCTTCTTGTCGGGGCCCACAAGGAAAACCGAACGCACGGTTTGGTTATCGCTGGTGGTCCGGCCCTCGGACGTCGACCCCGAGTCCTCGGGCAGCATGTCGTAAAGCTTCGCCACCTCAAGATTGGGATCTCCGATCATCGGATAAGTAACAGCGTTGCCGGTAACGTCCTCGATGTCCACGGACCACTTCTGGTGGTCCGCGACCGGGTCAACGCTGAGTCCTACGATCTTGCAGTTGCGCTTGTCGAACTGGGGTTTGAGGCCCGCGAGATAGCCGAGTTCGGTGGTGCAGACTGGCGTGAAGTCCTTCGGATGAGAGAACAGTATCGCCCATCCGTCGCCGATCCAGTCATGGAATCGTAGAGGACCCTGAGTGGTCTCTGCGGTGAAGTCGGGAGCCTCGCTGTTGATCCTGAGTGCCATGGAAGTACCTCCTTTTCAGACTACTGCTAGTGTTTAAGGCGGCCGTGTGGTAGGCCTCGCCTTGAAGCTTGAGGGTGGCATCTTGCCCGGCAGGTGTTGGAGGAGTCAAGGTCGTGCCGGGCTCCTTGCATAGCCCGCACTGCTTGGCGATCCTTGCCCTCGTCAGCCGTGACCGTGAATCCCCGCCACCTCATACGGCCGAGTCCCTCGTGATCACCTGATGGCATTCCCAGACCCCGCGCTCTTGGCCATCCTGGTAACGCTCGGTGTCCTGATCGCGATCGCCACCAGTGCCGCGCCTCCGGACGCAGCCATGCTTACCGGTATGATGGCGTTGCTGCTGACCGGTGTCTTGGATCCGAAAGACGCGTTGGCTGGGTTTGCCAACACTGGCGTGGCGACGATAGCGATCCTGTACGCTCTCGTCGCTGGATTGCGCGAGACGGGGGCGATGGCCTGGGTCACGCAGCGGTTCATCGGCAACCCCAAGTCGGTCACTGACGCACTGCTTCGGCTGGTTTTGCCTGCGGGAGTCCTGTCCGCGTTCGTGAACAATACCCCTGTCGTGGCGATTTTCATTCCGGTCGTGCAGGGGTGGGCCACGCGGTTCCGGCTCAAGGCATCGAAGCTCATGATGCCGCTCTCGTTCGTCGCCATCCTTGCAGGCACCTGCACTCTGGTCGGCACCACCACGAACCTCGTGGTAGACGGATTATTACGGCAGCATCAGGGGAGGGGACTCGGCATGTTCGAGATGGCGCCGGTGGGCCTCGTTATTGCTATCGCTGGGATCGCCTACATACTCCTGTTCGCGGGGCGCATGTTACCGGACCGCGCCGGAGCTGTAGAGCAACTCGAGAACGCGCGCCAATACGCTTTTGAGATGCGCGTGGTGCCAGCTGGGCCGCTTGCCGGACGCACCATTGAGCAAGCGGGGCTGCGCCACATGGCGAACGCCTACTTGTTGGAGATCGATCGGCAAGGTCATCTGGTGACGGCCGTAGGAGCCGACGAGGTGCTGCAGGGGGGCGATCGTCTCGTGTGCGTCGGCGTGGTGGACGCTCTCGCAGAGCTGAGGCGTACTCCTGGGCTTGAGGTGGCGGAGGATCAAGCGTTCAAGCTCGACCTCACCCACTCCCAACGGCGGCTGGTCGAGCTCGTGGTCGCGCCGTCGGCGCCGTTCGTGGACAAGAGCGTCCGCGCCGCACGATTTCGTAGCCATTATTCTGCCGCCATCCTATCGGTTTCACGAGATGGTGAGCGTCTCGTTGGCAAGGTGGGCGACATGGTGCTCAAGGGTGGCGATACGCTCGTGATTGAGGCTGGTCGCGACTTTGTTCGCGAGCGTCGCTACGATCGTGCGTTCTTGCTGGTGAGCGAGATCCAGGACTCAAGTCCCTCTGATTTCAGCCGTGCGCAGCTCGCCCTCGCCATCCTGGGCAGTGTGGTGCTCGCAGCCGCGCTCGGTTGGCTCACACTGCTCGAGGCGGGTTTCGTAGGAGTCGGCCTGATGGTCGCGACTCGTTGCCTGACTCTTGAGGCAGCACGCAAGAGCATCGAGTGGCCAGTACTGATGGTGATCGCGTCATCGTTCGCCCTTGGGTTGGCCTTACAAAGTAGCGGTGCAGCAGCCGGCTTCGCCCAGCTCTTGTTGAGTTTCGCCGGCGATGATCCGATGCGCGCGTTAGTGGTCGTCTACTTAACGACGGTGGTGTTTACCGAGCTCATCACGAACAACGCGGCCGCGGCGCTGATGTTTCCGCTCGCCGTCGCTACTGCGACAGCTCTAGGCGTTGACTACATGCCGTTCGTGATAGCCACTATGTTCGCGGCGTCTGCGAGCTTCCTCACACCCCTAGGCTATCAGACCAACCTGATGGTATATGGTCCCGGTGGTTACCGGTTCGGTGACTACGCTCGCTTCGGGCTGCCGCTGACTCTGATCGTGGCGATCACTACACTCACACTGGTGCCTCACTTCTGGCCGTTCTAGCGGTGAGGGAGGGCGCTCGGATCAGCCGAGCACCAGGTCAGGTTTCGCAGGCCGCCGGCCTTAGGTAGCTTGCATAGGCTGCCACCAACCCTAGTTGTAAACCTGAGGGGAAGAACATGAAATGTGTGCAGGTGCTGGACCGTCTCGACGGCTTGGTGGATTCCCGTTCCATCCTGGGACATCCGTTTTATGTGGCGTGGCACCGGGGTGAACTGAGTCGTGCCCAGTTGGCGACCTACGCGCGTGTATACTATCCCCATGTCGCAGCCTTCCCCGGGCATCTTGAAGAGGCTCTCGGACGAGCGACAGAGCCTGCAGTTCGCGACGAATTAGCCCGAAATTTGGCCGACGAGCTGGGGCGGCCTGCGCCCCATCCAGAGCTTTGGTTGGATTTCGCCGAGGAGCTCGGTCTTGACCGCGATCAGGTCGTCGCAGACCCACCCCATCCCGCGGCGGAGCGGATGATCAACACGCTCCGCAGTCGGGCGAGCGGGAGCACAGCGGGCGCATTGGCGGCATTGTACGCGTACGAGTCGCAGCAGCCCGAAGTGTCTGATACCAAGATGGAAGGGCTGGAGCGGTATTACGACGTATCCAGTCAGAAAGGTCTGGCATATTTCGCTGTCCATGCGACCCTCGACCGGGAGCATCGGGAGGGAGAGCGAGAGGCGCTCGGCTGCTGCCTCGATCAAGGCGCGGACGTGGATGAGGTGTTGGGCGCTGCGGAGGACGCGCTTGCTGCTTACTGGCAGCTCCTCGATGGGGTGTGTGAGGAGGCCGGGGTGCCGATGGCCACGCAGGAAGTGTCGTAATCGGCCCTCGCTTGATTTGTGATGCCCGCCTATAGAGTCCGGGTGGTCAAAGACAATCTCGTCTTTTGCGCCGCCCATTTCATTACCTGTGTGGGCGCTTGCGAGTCTCTCCACGGCCACAACTACCGGGCGGCCGTCACGCTCGAAGGCCCGCTGGACGAGAGCGAATACGTATTCAACTTCGTCATCCTCAAGCGAATGATGAAGGCCATCTGCGACCGCCTGGATCACCGGGTTCTGTTGCCCTCGGACAACCCGCTACTCGATATCGGTTCCGACGCAGCCGGGTTCACAGTGCGATACCAGCAGAAGACGTACCTATTCCCTCGTGAGGATGTGGTGCAGCTGCCGATTCCCAATACGACCGCTGAGCACTTGGCCGCCTGGATCGGAGACCAACTTGTAGCCGCCCTTGCCGCCGGTGGCGCATCGCACCTGACTGCGCTCGAAGTAGAGGTTGAAGAGACCGTCGGTCAGTCGGCGTTCTGCCGCAGAGAGCTCAGCGGCGCGGTTCGCTAGGACTGCGCTGCCGTGCTCTCCCATGACATCTGTCTCGCCATGGGCACGAACCTGGGCGACCGTGCTGAAAACCTGCGCAGAGCATTGGTCGAGTTGGGTGGTTGTTTCGAGGTCACCGCTGTCTCCCCGATTTATGAGACTGAGCCCGCTTACCATCTCGATCAGGGGCGGTTCTTGAATCAATGCTGTCTGGCCACGACAGCGTCGTCGAGCTCAAACACTCTTTCTCAGTTAAAGCAATGCGAGTCGGCCCTCGGCCGCGCGCCGGGCCTTCGGTTCGGCCCGCGCCTCATCGACCTGGATCTGCTGTTCTACGATGACGTGGTCCTTACGTCCGCGGACCTGACCGTGCCCCATCCACTCCTGCAAGAACGGGCTTTCGTGCTGGTTCCCCTGAACGACATCGCTCCCGGGCTGGTCCATCCCGCGCTGGGTGTGAGCGTCCGGCAGCTGCTCGATTGCCTCCCGGAAGACGAGAAGCGTAAGGTTTGGGCCGTGGGGGGGACGCCCGGTACAGTCTCGTGACCCATCCGGCACTGACCGTCGGCCCCCACACGTTCAACTGGGGTGCTCAGACCTACATCATGGGCATCCTCAACGTGACGCCCGACTCGTTCTCAGGGGACGGGTTGGCTGGGGGTGACGATTGGGTGGACCGGGTCGTGGCTCTGGCTGAGGATCACGTGGCGGCGGGGGCCCATATCCTCGACGTCGGCGGCGAATCTACGCGGCCCGGTAGCCAGCCGATCCCGGTGGACGAGGAGCTCCGCCGGACGATCCCAGCCGTGCGTGCGCTCGCCGCGCGGGTAAGCGTGCCGATCTCGATCGACACCTACAAGGCGGAGGTGGCACGGCAGGCGATCGCCGCTGGCGCCACAATTATCAACGATGTTTGGGGATTTCGCAGGGACGACGGCCTCGCTAGGGTCGCGGCCGAATCCGGCGTCGCGGTAGTACTGATGCACAACCGTAGCCAGCCCGGCGACACCGCGCGGGAGGCGCAGTTGGGTGGGCGCTATGTGGGAGTGGAATACGGGGAACTGATCGCAGACATCAAACGAGAACTCGCCGAATCGGTCGAGCTGGCACTCCGAGCCGGCGTCGACGAGGAGCGAGTGATCGTCGATCCCGGTATCGGGTTCGGCAAGACCGTTGATCAGAATCTGGAATTGGTCGATCGGCTCACCGAGCTGACCGAGATGGGTTACCCCATTCTGGTGGGCCCGTCCCGCAAATCGTTCCTCGGATACACCCTGAAACTGCCGCCCGCCGAGCGGATTGAAGGTACTGCCGCAGCTGTCACGCTGAGCATCGACCGGGGGGCTGACATCGTACGCGTCCACGACGTGGCACTGATGGCGCGCGTGGCCCGGATCGCCGACGCCATCGTGCGACGGCCGAGTTAGCCAAGAACCCATTGTGCACTCGGCTGATGGGGCCAAGGCGCGCTGGTCATGCGCCCTCTTATCGTCCATATTTCAGGGGTTGTGCCGGATGAGGGTGGTCTCACCCGGATTCCCAGCAGCAAACCCATAGCGGGTACTCGTATGAGCACATCCAATGGAACGTGGAAAGACGTCCTCGGCTCAAGGCTCCCTGCCGCCATGGGAGAAGAGATCGATGAGTTCGAGGCTCAGATGCAGCTTCGCAAGCAGCTGAAGATAGAGGAAAAGGTCTTTGCTGAGCTGCGCTTGCGGCGTGGGGCTTACGGGCAGAGATATGACAACGGCCACCGCTACGACGGTAGCCAGACGAGGGAGATCGCGTTTCCCCGCCGCGGTCTGACCAAGGGTCCCGACACTGAATTCGACGCCCCAGGGATGCAGCGCATCAAGATTCCCTTCGGTAAGATGAGTGCGGAGCAGCTTGAGGTCCTGGCGGACTGTGCGGAGGAGTACTCCAACACCATTATTCACATTACCACACGCCAGGACGTCCAGCTCCATTTCGTAGACATCGAGGACACGCCGGACATGCATCGGCGGCTCGGCGCGGTCGGGATCACAACCCGCGAGGCGTGCGGGAATTCGGTGCGCAACGTCACGGGCTGCCCCCTGTCCGGAATCTGCAGCACCGAGCTGTTCGATATCTCGCCCTATGCGCGGGCCGAACACCTGTTCCTGCTCGGGCACCCCGACGTGCAGGATTTCGGCCGTAAGTTCAAGATCGCCTACTCGGGATGCAGCGGTGAGGGTTGTGGTCGGGCGATGATGCACGACCTGGGATTTATCGCTGCCTCCCGAGTTGAGGGCGGGCGTGAGGAGCGCGGCTTCCGGGTCGTTGTCGGTGGAGGCCTAGGTCCCGTGCCGCACGTGGCCAAGGAGTTATACGACTTCATGCCCGAGGAGCGCATGCTCCCTGTTTCTCAGGCGATATCGCGTGTGTACGCTCGCCTGGGAGAGAAGCGCAACCGGGCCAAGGCGCGGGTCAAATTTCTGGTCGCCAAGCTCGGAATCGACGAATTTCGGCGGTTGGTAGACGCTGAACTCGAGACCCTAGAGCCGGACCCGCGCTGGCAGGAGTGGGTGGACGAGGCGGAGCAATCCCATCAGGAATGGAAACCAGCTCCCGTCACAAATGACGACGTGTCTCCGGTTCCAGGGTTCGAGAAATGGACGCAGACCAACGTCTATGATCAACGCCAGCCGGAGTTTATTGCTGCGACGATCAATCTACCGCTAGGCGACTTGACGTCGCGCCAGGCGCGGCAGTTAGCGGACATCATGCGCAAGTACGGCAACGATGCGCTCCGTACGACGGTAGACCAGAACTTCCTCCTCCGCTGGGTGCACCGGCAGGATCTGGTCAGTCTCTACAACGACTTGCATGCAGCCAGACTCGTGTTGACCGGAGCTGGGACCATCACTGACGTGACCAGCTGCCCGGGCACAGACACCTGCAAGCTGGGCATATCGAGTTCGCGCGGACTTACTGCTGAATTGCGCGCTGGGCTGGAGGCGAGAAGCCTCCAGTTCGACCCCACGGTCAAGGACGTCATCATCAAGGTGAGCGGCTGCAACAACTCGTGCGGCCAGCATCACATTGCAGACATCGGATTCTACGGCTCGAGTCGCAATGTTGGGTCCTATAAGGTGCCGCACTTCCTGCTTCTTCTGGGGGGTGCTCTTGAAGACAACGCCGGCAACTACGGCCTGGCGATCGGAGCAATTCCCTCGAAGCGGGTGCCTGAGACGGTCGACCGGCTTCTGGACCTATATTCGGCCGAACGTGAGGAAGGAGAGGCGTTCCGACCATGGGTGATGCGCGTAGGCAAAAAGACCATCAAGGAGAAGCTCCAGGACCTGATGGCGGTGCCCACTTACGAGGATGACAAGAGCTTCTACGTGGATTGGCACGATGCGCGCGAGTACTCGATTGGCGACATCGGAGTAGGTGAGTGCGCGGGAGAAGTCGTCACGCTGACTGAGTTCAGCCTGGCCAGTGCGGAGAGCAAGGTTTTCGACGCGTCTCTGATTGTCGACGACCGAACTGCTACCGAGGAGCAAGTGCTGGCCGCGGCGGCGCTCGCGTACCAAGCGATGGTCTTGGCAGCGCTCGGTCTGCTGAAAACGCAGGATCCAGATGCCAAGACCAATGCCGATAGGGTATTCAGAGACTTCGAGCGTCAGTTCATCGACACGCGGCTTTTTTTCGAGCGCTTCATCGGCAACAGTGAATGGCCGTACTTCCAGGCTGCTCACGAGGCGGGAGGGCGCGCCCGCGACATGGACGAGGCTCGACGCCGGGTCGAGGAGGCCCAGCTCTTTATCGACGCCTCCCATGCTTGCTACACGCGTTTGCGTCAGGCCCAGGTTGGCGGCACTGAGAAAGTGACTGGGGTTCTCGGGAGCACTAACTGATGGGTCTTGCCATCGAGGACCTGCAGCGGATCTGCGTTAAGCTGTATGCGCCGGATCCGGGGGTAGGCGATCAAGCGTTCATACCGATCTTCCACCAGTGGATCCGCGACCGAACGATCGGTAATTTGGTGCTGTTCGATGTGGCTGACTACGCGCATGTGCCCGAGAGTCCCGGCGTGGTGTTGGTGACGCACGAGGCCAGTTTTTCCCTGGACCGTTCCGACGGTCTCTTTGGTCTCCTGGCGCAGCGGCGGGTCAATGGGAGCGAGGGGGCCGCCGACATGATTGCCACGACCCTCCAGCAAGTACTCCAGGTGGCCGCCAAGCTGGAGGAGGACCCCCGGCTCGGGGGGAAGCTCGAATTCGATCGATCGCGTATTATGGTTGAGGCCAACGACCGCTTGCGCGCTCCCAATACAGACGAAGGCTACCGTGCCTTGGAGCCCGTCGTCAGCACTGCGATAAAGGCTGTGTTCTCGGATAGCACTCTAAGAGTGACTCGTGTAAACAACGATCCCCGTGACCGGCTCGCGGCGGATGTGAGCGTTGAAATCGCGGCCGCACAGGCCTCCTGAAGCCTCGCCCGATTCCTCTCAACAATCGGTTGCCTCAATGCGTGGCTCTGCCCT
>Ga0302135_10002204_pt1 | contig 11682 bp, 11 predicted proteins | sample CBN3_surface_MG_FD_203119 | JGI IMG/M metagenome (GOLD analysis project Ga0302135, IMG submission 203119) | Marine microbial communities from Western Arctic Ocean, Canada - CBN3_32.1 | ecosystem: Environmental > Aquatic > Marine > Oceanic | place: Canada: Western Arctic Ocean | collected... | reverse complement strand
ATTGATCCTCAAGCCGCTCATTCGGCATCTGCCGCATAAGGCGGATCGCCGTCTCCAGGATATTATCATAGCGCGCGGCTAATTCCGCCGGTGACAATTCCGGCGCCGTGTCATCTTCCAAGCCTAGGAAATCGACGACGTCCTTGATCACTTGCGCGAAGACAAACTTGTCGCCCCTCGAGACAATTGGGACGCTCCGCGCGCCCAAGCGCTGCAGCTCTTCCATCCCATCTTCCAACACATTGATTGAGTCGAACTCGATCCCACGGACCGACAGGTAATCTTTTACCCGTATACAACTCGTTCAATGCGGTTGCCAAAATACCTTTATCGCTTCGCCCATGGGTCGCTCCTTCGGGATACTTCAATTTCCACTGCCACTAATAGAGTCATATATCCGGGGAGAGGTAAACGGCAACTTCCCACAGGATCCAACTCCTTACTACATTACTGCTGAAATTAGTATCAAACGGGCATGTGCCTTGCCTACAGTCGCCGTCGTAGAATTTTGGATATTGTGAGGTAAGATACACAAACTACAGTCATTCCCACGAAGCCGGGAATAGAGACATGGGATGCGGAGCCGCTGGATCCCCGCCTTCTCGGGAACGACATCATTCTCTTTAATACGTCGAGAGTACACCTCGCAAGATTTCGAACATTCGATCGAAATCTGCTTCCTCGCAGATGAAGGCTGGAGAGAGCATTATCGTATCCCCAGTAATCTTGACCAACAAGCCTTTCTCATAGAGATCCTGCACCGCTTGATACCCTCGCGTGCCGGGGGCGCCGTCCGGAGCCATATCGAGGGCCGCGAGCATACCCACGCCTCGCATATTGGTAACGACAGGCAGATCCTTCAAATCGAAGAAACGGTCTAGGAACGGGTTAGACAGCGCCTTCGCGCGCGCGAACATGTCCTCTTTCTCGAAGAGATCGAGGGTAGCCAGACCCGCCGCGCAAGCCGCTGGATGGCCGGAATACGTATAGCCATGGAAGAAATCAACGCCCTTCTCCGGCGCGGCATCGACGATGGTCTTGTATATATGATCGCTGACGCCGACCGCGCTCATGGGAATTGCTCCGTTGGTCAGCGCCTTCGCCATGGTGACCATGTCGGGCTGCACATCATAGGTATCTGCACCGAATGGATTGCCAGTGCGCCCAAACCCGGTGATGACCTCATCGAAGATCAATAGGATACCATGCTCATCGCAAATCTCACGGAGCCGCTTGAGATAACCTTTTGGCGGCAGGTACGCGCCAACCGAGCCGCCAACCGGTTCGACAATACAGGCTGCGATTGTGTCGCCGCCATAGGTATCGCAGAGACGCTGCAGGTCTTCCGCCAATTCCACGCCGTGCTCACCTTCGTCACGCGCAAATTTGTTTTCGGGGAGATTAGTGTGACGCATATGCACGACACCCGGGATACCGAGGCCATACATCTCGCGGTTCTTGACCATGCCGCCCACGGAGAAGCCGCCAAAATTAACACCGTGATAGCCCTTCTCTCGACCAACAAGGCGCTGACGTTGTCCTTCCCCCTTAACCCGATGATAGAGCAGCGCGATCTTTAAGGTCGTCTCGACCGCTTCCGAGCCAGAACTGCCGTAGAAGATGTAATCGAGATTACCCGGCAGCAGTTGAGAAATTCGGCGTGCCAACTCGAAGGCCGAGGGATGACCGTGCTGGAAAGGTGGGCAATAGGACATTTCCTTCAGTTGAGCGTAAACCGCTTCCGCGATTTCCGGCCGTGCGTGCCCGAGCGGCGAGCAGAACAGGCCCGAAACCGCATCAATCAACTCGTGCCCCTGATAGGTCTTGTAGAGGATGCCTTTGCCCTCGGTCATCATACGCGTGTGGGTGTTCTTGAAATGCTTATTCGACGTGAACGGCATCCAATGAGCTTCCAGGTCGTTTGGCATGATACGCATTATAGGCTCTCCTCTTGACGGGCCACGGGGCAGCACTTTCTAGGGATATGACGTTATTTATTGTGAGAATGGGGGAAAATTTGTGCCCGTACCAGCCCTCTATTGCGCTAAATCATCACTGGCAGGGCCATCAAGCACGACATAGGATCCTCGCGTATTAATTTTTCCGTTTGCTGCTCATCCATGGACCCATCAGCCCTCATTCTGTTGTTCCTCTTCACCCTGGTGGTCGGCGGTTTCGTCGGTGGGACCGGAATCGGCGGCGTCCTCCTAGTGCCATATTTAGTTTTCATCCTCGGTATGGAAGCACAAAACGCCGTCGCCTCCGCGATGTTCGCCTATATGTTTAGCGGTATCGCGGCGACCCTCGCATACGCACGCCATGGTTCAATAAAATGGTCGATGGTCTGGGCAATCTGTGGCGCAGCGGCCCCAGCCGCCTTGATTGGCTCAATCACGGTCTGGAGTGTGCCAGGCGAAATGTTATTGGCAGGCCTCGCCGCGCTCACGGTCTTCTCCGGCTATCGCACCCTCCGCCCACCGAAAGACTGCCGCAGCGACAACGAAAATATCCGCGCACCCGCGCTGATGATGGTCGGTGGTCTTTCCGGTTTCGTCAGTGCGTTGGTCGGCGCAGGTGGCGCGGTCGTCGTCATACCGCTGATGTTCGCGATGGGCGCGCCTGCCCTCCTCGCGATCGGTCTCTCGCAGGCAATCCAATTCATCATCGCCGTCACCGCGACCATTGGCAATTTATCTGTCGGCCAAATCAATTTCACAATAGGCGGCGTCATCGCGGTCGCCTTGGTCATAGGTATTGTGATCGGCACCCGTGTCGCCCATTCCTTGCCCGTCGACACTTTGCGCAAGACCGTGGCATGGGTACTGACCTTGGTCGGGCTCTCCATCGCGATCCAACTCGCGCACGATGCGATTGCGGTATAGAATATTGGGTAAAGGAAAAATGCCATGGGCCTTGCACTAACGCCAAGTTTATCCCGGGATGATGATGCCCGTCGCCTCGATGCCCAAGACTTGCGCGCCCGCATCCGAAGCGGCGCCCATGACAGCCTTACCACCGGCCTGGCCCCTGGCATGGTGCAACTCAATCTCGCGATCTTACCCAAGGCTTGGGCCGGCAATTTCAAACACTTTTGCGAACTCAACCCAAAACCCTGCCCACTAGTATCGATGACAGAGCCAGGTAATCCAATATTCCCAAGCGGTATAGGGGACGACCTCGATGTTCGGAGCGACGCACCCCGCTACCTTGTATTCTGCAACGGTATCTTAGCAGACGAAGTGACGGATATTACCAAACTCTGGGAGGACGACTTCGTCGCCTTCGGTATGGGCTGTTCCTATTCCTTCGAAGAGGCGCTGGTCTCTGGCGGCTTGTCGCTGCGCCATATCGAGCAAAAGACAAAAGTGCCACTTTATGTGACTGACATTGCGACCGAGCCGTCGGGGCCTTTCCACGGCCCAACCATTGTCTCCATGCGCCCATTTTTGCCGGAGGACGCCGTCCGTGCGATCGAGATCACAGCTAAATATCCGCGAGTTCACGGCACGCCGGTACATTTTGGCAATCCGAAGATGATCGGTATCGATGATATCGCCGACCCCTATTCAGGTGCACCACCGGTAATCCATGTAAACGAAGTCCCAGTCTTCTGGGCCTGCGGGGTCACACCGCAAATCATCGTGGAACACGCAAAACCACCGATCTGCATCACCCATAAGCCCGGGCATATGTTGATCACTGATAGATTGAATACCGAATTGGCCAATTAAAACTTTTCAAGACCATACCGCTAAATACAGCACTGGGATGTCACGATAAATCTTATTGCAGTTGTCCCGTCTAGGTTTGCAGATACGTTTAGGTAATTGTCGTAAGAATGGGGTGCTGGGTCGAGTCTCGACCTCTACCGCAATTTCTTACGGATGCATGGCGACGCCATTTCGCCGGAAAGCGAGCTGGGTGCTAGCACCACCCTCACCATCAATCTACCCATCAAGCAGTGCTTCTGCGCGATTTAGGCATTAACACCATTTGCGTTTGCGTCACCACCGCACATAGTTTGACGTCAGCGCGTTTGATATCAGTGCGCCACACCATGGTTGTGCGGCCTTTATGCAACACAATGGTCTCTGCGAACGCTGTCTCACCCACGGGGATAGACGCCAGGAAGTTTGCCTTACTCGCAGGCGTCGTCGTGCGCGCACCTTCCGGTAAGTTCAACACACACGCCAACGGCACCCATGTTGTCAGCGAAGGACATCACAGCACCACCACAGAATAGCCGGATGTGCAGAGCTCTTCTCGCACAACCATCGTCGCTTCCGTCACCGTGATACCCAATAGCTCTGAAAACGGCGAGCGGCGGGAGTTGATGAATTCGATAGCGTCGTTCATCTAAACCTCTTTACACAATGCCAAGCTCTGGATACGGCTCGTTTCGAGCAACACGCCCATAGCCGAGTCGCGTCAAATCCATCGTTGAGAAAGCGCCGTCTAGAATTAGCTCCGACAGTGCGCATCCCGCTCCTGGTGCTTGCATAATCCCGTGGCCAGAAAATCCAGCAGCGATATAAACATTCTCCATGCCATCATCCCAGCGACCGATAATACCATTCTTATCAAGTTCATTACGTTCGTAATGGCATGCCCAGGTGCGCTCCAAGCGTAACTCCCCCATCGCCGGCACCCGGTGCGCCAACGCCGGCCAAACTTCGCGCTCAAACCAATCTGGATCGTAATTCCAATTGAAACCGGGCTTTACTGACCAATCGGGTTTACCACCGGTATAACCGACGCCCTCCGGCCGAAACGCGAGGTTGGTCTCTGATTTGAGAAATGGTAACGGCTCGATCTCCGCCTTACAGCGAAAGAAATGTGTCTGGCGGGACATGGGCCGGATCGGCACTGGCCAGTCCAACATTGCCGCGACTTCGCCCGACCACGCACCTGCCGCCAAAACAAATTTATCCGCTGATAGACTTTCGCCGGACTTCAATGCAACTCGGCGGGCAACGCCACCGTTGCCTTGCCAATCCAACACTCGGTCTTGGCGGTACTCGACACCCAATTTTCGGGCCTTCCGCTTAAAGCCCATCATGGCAGCATAAGGGTCAATCCACGCATCGTCCGGTGTTAATACACCGATATCGACATCATCGAAATTGACCGATGGGAAACGCGCCTTGAGATCACTTCGCTCCAACAGTTCCGCAATCACACCGTTCGCGGTTTGATTATCGTAATTGGCGCGCATCTGCGAGCTATCACCCGCATCGGATAAAAAGAGGTATCCTTGCGCCTTGAAGGAAATATCGGCGGGCTCATCATCGACGGCCATCGTCTCCTTGAAGCCGCTATAAAAGTCGAGTCCAAAACTGCCAAGCGCCACGTTCTCCGGACGACTAAATAGACGCCGCACACCGCCAGACCCGCCCGGTGTCGTCGCGAATTCATAAGTCGGGTCCGGTTCAAGCACGACGATCTCACCGCCCCGCCCGGACGCCGCCAGATGATACGCAACACTCGAGCCAATCAACCCGCCGCCGATAATGACAATGTCAGTGCCCATCAGGTGTTAACGCCCCCGTCCGGCGCTCTCCGCGAAAGCCTTCTCCCAATTTCGACCATCAAAACACCGGATCTCGGGTGTTTCATTATTGATGTCGTAATCGTCGAGCGTGTTGACGTTGACGACGAACATGTCAGGTGCTGCGCGCGGGTTTCCAAAAGTATGAATACCGCAAGTCGGGCAAAAATAGTGCTTCGCCACCATCTCGTTGAACTGATAAAGCTGCAGCGTGTCTTCGCCTTCAGTGATCTTAAGGTTACTCGGCTCTACTCGCGCCAGAAGAATACCCTTCTTCGTACAGACCGAGCACGTGCATTTCGTAACCTTGGAGAGATCGACATCGATCTCGAATTTTACCATGCCGCAATGGCAACTACCGTGATAAATTGTCATCGGATTAACTCGCCTTCATGTTGAGGATTTGCTGATGTAGCGCCGCTTGGCATTCAACACCTTCAGTGGCCGAACGCGCCCGGTTCGCGTAGCGCCGATCCCCTGGAATGCGGGTCCCTTCCTGCGCGTCGATAAGGCCGAACAAACCTTCAACTCGCCGCGCAAAATTGTCGTGATAGCCCTTGGGGTCGATCAAGATAAATACCTGACCGCCGTTTGAGGGACCGCTGTCGCTCGAGCCGTATTCAGTGAATTGTTCCTGCGCTTCGAAACAGAAGTTTCCGCCGGTCAGTCCCGCCGCCAACAGTTCCACCATCATCATGATGGCGTTGCCCTTATGTGCACCGAACGGCAGTTGCACACCTTCTAAGGCCGCCGCGGGATCAGTCGTCGCATTGCCGTCCTTATCAAGCGCCCAACCTTCCGGGATAGAGTGACCTTCGCGGGCGGCCACCATAATCTCGCCTCGCGCTGCAGCACTGGTCGCGAAGTCAAAGACCATCGGGGGATTGCCATCACGCGGACAGGCGAAGGCCATCGGGTCGGTGCCGAACAATGCCGTATCTCCACCCCAAGGCGCCACCAGAGAGCGCGACGTCGACATCGAGAAACAGATTAACCCCGCATCTCCGAATGGTTCCACATCCCACCACAAGGCGTTCAGATTGCCATTGTTTCGCAAACCCATGGCTGCGATGCCTTGGGATTTCGCTTTCTCAATCGCCATCGAACGGCCTGCGACGATTGCTGGCGGTGAAAATCCGTTCTTAGAATCAATATCGACCAAGCCCGGCGCTTTGTCGTTGACTTCCGGCACGGCTTTGCCGTCGATCCGGCCGTTCTTCATCGACGATACATATCCCGGAATACGGAATAATCCATGCGAATGGGTACCGTCCGCTTCCGCTTGTGTCACCACGTCGGCGATGACTTCCGCATTCGCATCGGACATGCCGTTTGCGATGAACACCTCAGTCGAGAGCGTTCGAATTTCATCGAGCGACAGTTTCACCATATCCGCCATGTTTATTCCTTTCTCCAGTTGGGCAATGCGCCGCCCAGCAATTTACAAATCAAGATCATCTCGGGAATTTTTTGCGTCATATTACTAAGGATCACATTCATTGCTGCTGCTTGTTCCAGCGTCGGCGATGGGTGTGCGCTGGTAGTGGCAGGTAGTCGGACAACAAGCTCATCAGCCGCCACCTCCGCTGCCCTGGCGATACTAGCACCGGCCCGCAAGATTTCCCCGGAATCCAAGTAAGGCCACAGCACCGCTCCAACATGTGCCAAATAGGGCGGCCAATTCGCCAAATGTCGATAGACCCCCGGTAAGAACCCAGTACCCACTGGAAATCCCCAAGAGCCGATAGTCTGCGCCAAGGTTAGCGTGTCCGGATCCATCTCGTCTGCCTGTACCATGCGAACCAAACTCGGCGACATCGGTGGCGGTGTCCAACCCGAACGCTGCGGGACATATGCCTCGACACCGGTCGCGGATTGCGCGAGCAAGCGCTGGAGGACACAAACAAATAAAATGTTCGGGCGGTTGTTGCGATCATACGCTGCGTAGACGTCTTGAATTTGCTGTTCCGCCACCGCATCAACACCCATCGCCCGTAGCGCCACCTCGGGCAGCGGCGTCAGCGGTTCGGTCTCTAGCGTATCCATCAACGCCAATGCCGTTTCCTGAAACACGCCGCATTCGTTGGCCGGACCAATTGCCGCCCACAGCCACTCAAGCGCGCCAGGAATCGATGCCACATGGCGCACGATAGTAGTCACGTTCGGCACCCCCCAAAGGCGGCGGACTTCCGAATAAATATGATCGATATCGCCGGTCGCGTCTTTTTCCAAAATCTCCGAAATCAATTGGCTCATACTGTCCCCACCGGATTGGCAGGTGAGCCGACGGCGCCCGGAAGGAAGAGCGGCGGTGCGGTAATAAAAAAGCGATATCGGTTGTTCGCCGCCAACCATTCAGCAATCTCGGTGAAATACCACATCTCTCCCAGATGAATGCCGAGCTTGAACAAGCAAAGCTCGTGGATCGGCAGGCCCGGGCCCTTCTCCATCCCTTCGGGTCGCCCACCGTGTTCATATTCGACCGCGCGATTGTCGGAGACCAGTACCGCCATACCGCTGTCGTCGATCCATTGCAGCAGTTTTTGATCGAACCCATCGAACGCCGGGCAGTGGGTGCGTGGCAAATCGGGTGGGACGTCGGAGCCAAGTTCGATCAGTTTGTCCGCGTAACCCGTATGGCAGCAGACGATATCGCCCTTCTCAATCTCGATCCCGTCCGCATCAAGCATATACATAACGTCGTCATAGCTGACCGGCCGGCTCTCTTCGCCATAATGCTTTTTCATATTGAGCAGGACACCGCGTCCCTGCACGCAATGCTGCGCCATGTGCTCGATGCCGAGGTTCCAGGCACCCAGTTCGCCGTAGCGCGGCTCACCTGCCTCATTGATCAGCTTATGGCCGTTATATTGAATTATCTCATCGACCCCGTCGCCATCCGCATCGAACAGTCCACCCATATGCGCGAAACTGTCCCATTGCGAAGAATGCTGATTGTAGAGCAGCACTGCGTCATCCGAGACGACCTGGGTGCTGCCCAGATCAAAGGCGTCGATGCGCATGTTGAAAGCCGTCTTACCCTCGCGGACCACAGGCTTCAGAAGCGGCGGCTTGCGGCGCGGGTTGGTCGCATCGGTCGCTGGGACGTTAAGCGGTAGGCTGAGACAAAATCGCTTCCCCGTCTTGATTTCCTGCGCGGCTTGAACCGTGTTCTCTTCAGTCAGGTAGTTGAGCCGACCGAGTTGATCGTCGGGACCGAAATCACCCCAATTTGATCCCGGCGGCCGGTTTTTCCATTTCTGTGGCATGACGATTCCTCCTTTACGTCCAATCCGGGCGACGTTTTTCGACAAAGGCGTTGAGGCCCTCCTGCGCGTCTTCCGTATCGATGATGTGGCAAATCGTGTCCACGACATATTCGATCGTTCGCCGATATTCATTGTCGTTGGCGCGCATGAATGAATCGCGGCCGATGCGCATCACGACCGGTGACTTGCGCGCCATGTCTTGCGCCAATTCGCGGGCCTTCTCCAAGACCTGATCGCGCGGTACCGCATAATTAAGCAAGCCACGTGCCTCCGCATCTTTAGCCAAAATCGGCTTGCCAGAGAACAGCAACTCAAACGCTTTGTGGCGGCCGATTTGGCGCGGCAGGTGAACGTAGTGCATCGCCGGAATGACGCCGACATCGATCTCCGGATAGGAGAGATCGATGTCGTCCGCCGCTACGATCATGTCGCAGGAGACCGCGAGGGTGACCCCCGCCGCCCGCGCTGGTGCGGTGACTGCTGCAATGCTCGGCTTGCCGAGGCGGTACTGAGCATCATGCATGCCAAAATACAGCACTTCCAGGAAATTACGGAGGTCGAGCCCAGTCTTGCCCCGAATCATCTTCAGGTCCATCCCCGCACTGAACGCCGCCTTGCAATCACTGGTCAGAATAACGGCCCGCACCTCCGGGTCCTCGCGCACACGGCCATAGGCGTCGACCACCTCTTGCGCCAATAGCATGTCGATGGCGTTAACCGGCTCGCGGATCATCGTGATCTCCGCCACGCGGTCGCGTACCTCGTATCGGATGCGTTTGTACTCGGTCATTTAGTAAGGCCCTCTCGGTGAGTTCTTTTTCTTATGTGCGAAGATACACCGGGCGAGAGTGGAGGCAAACGGAGGGGGCTATTTACCGCCGTGCCTAAACTTTGACACCGTCCGATGATGTCAATTTGAGGTGCGTAGAATACCTAAAATTACAACCTGAGATTTCCCATGCAGCATATCCATAAAAATTAGGCTTAGGTCATAGCTCTAGATCTGGGCGATGCCCTTTTCGAAATGACACTCTACATCTCCCTACCCCGGTCTCCCCCATGACGTACCATCATATCACAATTCCTTTACTTGGCCCTAAATCCACATGACCTTTACCGCGCCGCAAGCCACCGCGAAGGGCATCCTGTTGATGCTGTTGTCGCTCTTCATGCTGACCTGCTCGGACGCGGTAACAAAATGGCTGGGGGCGGATTATCCGCCCGGGCAGATCATTTGCTTTCGGGCGGTGTTCTCTCTTCTGCCCATCGTTATTATGATTGCCTTTCGCGGAGGCATTCCGAGCTTGGCCATCGCCAACCGGCGGGGACAGGCATGGCGAGCTTTCTATTTCGCGGTTGGCACGTCGTTGATCGCCATCTCCATGATCAAGCTGCCCATCGCCGACGCCGCTGCCATTTTATATGCAGGACCACTGATCATCACTGCGCTCGCGGTGCCGATGCTTAAGGAGCGGGTTGGCTGGCGGCGCTGGATAGCCATCACCATTGGCTTCGCCGGGATCATCGTCATGTTGCGCCCGACCCCTAGCGCCATTCAATGGCTCGGATTACTTCCCTTGGCCGCCGCCTTCTGCAGTTCAATGCGCGATATCTATGCCCGCCGGTTGGCGACCAGCGAAAGCGCCAATTCCATGATGTTGTGGTCAGCTGTCGCCACCGTGCTTATAGGCGGAGTGTCGCTGCCCTTCGCCTGGACGACGCCCCTTCCGATCGACTGGGGATTTCTGGTAGCATCGGGCACCCTTATTGGCGTGGCCCACTACTTAATGATCGAAGCCTACCGCATCTCTGAGGCAGCTACCGTCGCACCCTTTAAATATTCCGGCATTCTATGGGCGGTACTGTTCGGATATTTTTTCTGGAACGACATACCAGATGCCTTCATCCTAAGCGGCGGCGCTCTGGTCATTGCCAGCGGGCTCTATATTCTGCACCGAGAGACACAACGGAAGAGACGCGCATGAACGCTCCGCAAGTTGTCACACCCACGCCAAAACCAACGGTAAAATCTCAGGCCACCAAGGGTGCTCTACTGATGGTTCTCGCCATGTTCTTCATTTCAATCATGGGTGTTGGTACAAAATGGGTTGGTGATACTTACCAGGTGATGCAGATCGTCTTCGTTCGCAATTTCTTCGTCTTAATACCTATCCTTTTCATGGTGTGGAAGAACGGCGGAATCGAAAGCCTAAAGGTAACCAACAAAACCGGAATGGGGGTACGCGCCTTTTTCCAATTCGGTGCGGCTTCCTTTATTGCCACGACCCTTGTCCTCCTTCCATTGGCGGATGCGGAATCTCTGTTCTTTGCGGCGCCACTCATCGTCGCCTTTCTTTCCATGCGCCTCTTGGGAGAGCGCGTCGGGTGGCGGCGTAAAACGGCAATCATCGTGGGGTTTTGCGGCGTAATCGTCATGTTGCGTCCAACTCCAGAGTTGATACAAACGGCCGCGCTGGTCGGCGTCGCTGCCGCCATCTTCATTGCATTCCGCGACATGTGGACACGCAGATTACGCGAGGGAGAGACTGCCAACGCCATCATGTTTTGGTCTGAGATCGGGGTACTCGCCGGCTCCTTTCCGCTGGCACTTTATTTTTGGCAACCGGTTACGTTAACCGATCTCGGTATCATTGCGTTTTCAGGAATCTTTCTCGGGGCTGCACAATTCATCATGGCAGTCGCCTTCCTAACAGCGGAAGCCGCAACCGTGGCTCCCTTTCGCTATAGTGTGATCGTAGTGACATCCCTCTTCGGATATTTATTCTTCGACGATATTCCGGACGCCTTTGTCATCTCCGGCGCCGCCATCGTCATTGCCAGTGGACTATATATTCTGCGGCGTGA
>Ga0302135_10002200_pt1 | contig 11693 bp, 11 predicted proteins | sample CBN3_surface_MG_FD_203119 | JGI IMG/M metagenome (GOLD analysis project Ga0302135, IMG submission 203119) | Marine microbial communities from Western Arctic Ocean, Canada - CBN3_32.1 | ecosystem: Environmental > Aquatic > Marine > Oceanic | place: Canada: Western Arctic Ocean | collected... | reverse complement strand
TTTTGACCAAAAAATAATGGACACAATTTTCACGATGTTCAGGATAAACCCCCTGTCCATTCTGCACATCAATATTAAAATTCGAATTATCAAAACTGGAGTAACCCCCAAAGAATACCGTCTGACACCCAATGAAAATGAATGCAATAGTCCTGTTTATTACCATTTTTAGCCTTAATTTGGCCTTTGCTCCATTCGATGGGTGGTCGGATGAGCCACCCTCGGCCCGGCCTGCGGTGCGGCCATTGCCGGCCGTGCGCCCTTTGCCCGGTCGATTCCCCGGTCGAGGGCCAGTCAAGCCGCAGCCGGTGAATTGGGCTGAGAAACAAATCGTTGTCACCGGCACCATCGGCGATATTAAACAAGGGCCGACAGCCCGCTCGTTGCCGCCCATTTATAATCATAAGCTGACCATCGACATTGATGGCGTGTTGCGTGGCGACCTTAAAGCTGGTGTGCAACTGACGGCCAATCATTCCGCGCGGCAAATGCAAAAGCCCGTTTACCCCAAAGGTAAAGTGATCGTCGCCCTCTCAAATGTGCACGGCAGCCTTCGCATTGAGGCGGTGGAAGCGGCAGATGCCAACAAGCTCGCCGCCATCAAGCTTGCGTGCGAATTGCCGATTGGCTGGAAAAATGTGAATGGCAAACTCACTTCACCGTGGGCCACGCAAAAAGAACGCGCCTGGCCCAAGGCTCAAAAGGCGGATGCCAAACATTTCTGTTCCGTGACCGGACGGCCCGCGTTGTTGGCCGGAGGCGCGGTGAATTATAAAGTGGAAAAAGTGCCGCCCACCAAAGCCATCAAATGGACCAACCCCGATGGTGACGGCCAATACAAAATCACCGTCACCAACCCGACCAATAAACCGGTGATAATTGATGCGCTGCGCCAAGCCGGCAAACGCATCCTGTGGAAAGAGAGCCTCGTTATTTTGTGCCAAGGCAAGCCCTACACGGTGCCCGGTTCAATCGGCCTGTTGCGCAGCACGAAGCCGGTAACCCTCAAGCCCGGCGAGAGTCACAGCGCCGTGGTCAACGCGCTCGCGCTTGAAGGCCCGTCCTGGCCAAAGGGTGGTTATCGCATTGAATTCCAATTCTGCCTTGGCGAACGAAGCAGCAAGCAGAGCTTCTATTATATGTCCCGCCATCACGACGCCATCCGCGCAGCGGCCAAGAAGCCGGTGAATTAATTTTCACAACAAAGGGGACGACGGTTTCTCCGAAATTGATGTGGCACGCTCGACGAGCGAGCGCTGCTTTTTTATTAGTTCGGCGCGATTTCACACTCCACCCGTCGGGCGGTATTGGAAGCTTCGTAAATTGTATCGATGGTTTCTAAAACGGCCACCGTGCTTTCGGGCGTGTTGCGGCAGTCGGTTCCTTCGCGAATAGCGCGCAGCCAATCTTCGAGCAATTTCACCATTGCTTTGCCGCCGTAACCGGTTGTGGTATCGGGTGGCAACTCGAAGGATTCCTCCATCGCCAGAAATTGCGGCTGCGGCCCGTGGATTTCCAATACGCCGCCGGTGTTGCTGCGGCTCGGGTCCCAGTGTACCCAGCGTTGCGTGCCGCGGAGGTTCCATTGGATGTCGTTTTGCCAGCGCGGATGCCAATAGCCGCCAGTGAACGTGGCGAGCCCGCCGCCGGCTAAATCGAGGATTGCGCTGCCGCCATCTTCAACCTCGGCCTCGATGCCGCCGAAGTTTCCCGCGCGCGCGGTGATGCCGGTGATGGTTTCGCCGGTTACGTACTGGAGCAAATCGAGATGATGGCAGCCGAGCCAGTTGAAAAACCCGCCGCCCGATTGCGCGGGATCAAACAGGTAATGGCCGGGATCGCGCCGGAAAATGTTACTGGTGGTCCACGTCATTTCCACGCTGATGAGTTTGCCAAAACTGCCCTGAGCCACCATGGCGCGCAGGCGGTTGGCCAGTTCATCGTAGCGCCAGAGGTAGCCGCTCTGAAACGCCACCTTGTTTGTGCGCACCGCATCGGCCATTCGGCGGGCATCGGTGGCGTTGGCCGCGCCGGGTTTTTCGAGCACAATATGTTTGCCGGCTTGGGCGAGCTGGATGACGGCGTTCGGCCCAATATCATTTTGCAGGCAAACCAACGCCGCATCAAATAAATGGCCGCCTTCGGCCAACAATGTTTCCACCGTTTCAAACCGAGGCAAGTGGGTTAATCGCTCTTCAAGACTCGCGGTGCCACCGTTGAAGGCCAGCATGAGTGCGGTGATTTCTAATTCATTCGCGACATGCGTCAGCGACTCACGCCAACCCATGCCGTGCGGATGATCAATGCCCAAGATCGCGATGCGTAATTTTTCAGCCACGCGCGGAGGGTAACGTTCGGCGCCTCCATTGTCATTTCTAAACGTGGCAAACCAGTCTTGCCACCCACCGGAGAATCCCGGATGCTTCTGCCAACCATGAAACGTTTTTTCTCAATCCTGTTGTTTTTCCCTCTGCTAATCTCTCTCGCAGAAGCTGCCGCCCAACCCAAACGCGTCTTGCGCATCATTGCGTTTGGCGCGCATCCGGATGATGCCGAGTTTCAGCTCGGCGGTTGCGCCATCAAATGGGCGCAGCTCGGCCACAAGGTGAAGCTCGTTTCCGTAACTAATGGCGACATCGGCCACTGGAAAATGGCGGGCGGGCCGTTGGCCAAACGGCGTACGGCTGAGTCAAAAGAGGCGGCAAAAAGAATGGGCGTGGAATCGTTGGTGCTCGATATTCATGATGGTGAAATCATGCCCACGCTCGCCAACCGTAAAATCATCGCGCGGCTCATTCGCGAATGGCAGGCAGACCTCGTCTTCACCCATCGCCCTCACGATTATCATCCGGACCACCGCAACGCCGGCCTCCTCATTCGAGATGCCGCTTTTATGGTGGGCGTGCCGTTTTATGTGCCTGATACGCCGCCGGTGAAGCGCAATCCTGTTTTCATGTATTTCCCCGATCGCTTCACGCGTCCGTATCCCTTCCAGGCCGATATTGCGATTTCCATCGACGATGTGTTTGATAAAAAAATGCACGCGCTCGACGCGTTGGAATCGCAAGTTTACGAAGGCGGTGCAAATGGCTCCGCGCGGACGCTCATCATTCGCAAGGCCCACGACCCCGTGGCGCGGAAGGAAATCCTCAAGGCCGGTTGGACCGCACGCAACGGCCGCATCGCCAATCGCTTTCGTGATTCGCTTGTGAAATGGTACGGCCCCGTAAAAGGCAAAGCGGTTAAAACCGCCGAGGCATTCGAAATCTGCGAGTACGGTCGCAGACCAAACGAGGCGGAGCTGAAAGAACTTTTTCCATTTTTCAAAAAATAAATCCATGAAACGCACACTACTCCTGCTTTCAATTGCGCTGCCACTGGCGGCCTCGGCTCAACTGGTAAAATTCGATGGCGCGAAGGCCGTTCAGTACAAACAAGTGGGCGACACCAAATTATTCCTGCACATTTTTGAGCCGCAGAACCGCCCTTCCGGCGGGCAGTTTCCGGCAATCGTATTCTTCTTCGGCGGCGGATGGAATGGCGGCACGCCGAAACAATTCGAGCCGCACTGCCGCCACCTCGCCGCGCACGGGATGGTGGCTATCACGGCGGAGTACCGCGTGAAAAGCCGCAACAAAACAACGCCCTTTGAATGCGTGGCCGACGGCAAATCCGCCATCCGATGGGTGCGCGCGAATGCCGCTAAATTTCACATCGATCCTAATCGCATCGCGGCCGGTGGTGGTTCAGCGGGCGGGCACGTGGCGGCGGCTACGGGCAATTGCCCCGGCTTGGAAGAAAAAGGCGAGGACTTGAAAATCAGCAGCAAGCCCGAAGCGCTCGTGCTGTTCAATCCGGTTTATGATAACAGCGAAAAAGGCTACGGTTACTCTCGCGTGAAGCCGCGTTGGAAAGAAATTTCCCCGATGCACAACATCCGCAAAGGCGCGCCGCCCACGATTGTGTTTCTTGGAACCAAAGACAAACTCATCCCCGTGGCCACCGGCGAGGAATTTGATCGCCGCCTAAAAGCTGTCGGCAGCCGCAGCGAGTTGCATCTGTACAAGGACGCCCCGCACGGGTTTTTCAACCAAGGCAAACCCGGCAATCACTACCCCGATACGATTGAGAAAATGGATAAGTTTCTCGCAGCACTGGGTTGGCTTAATGGCAAGCCGACTGCAAATATCCCAAAAGCCTCACCACCGCAACGTTTGCTGGAGGAATTGTTCAAACGCTGGGATAAAAATGGGGACGGCAAGCTTGTGCCGACCGAGGTGCCGCAGGGTGCGCGGCGTAATTTCAAGCGGAAGGACGCCAATGGCGACGGCACTATTTCACTGGCGGAACATTTAAAATTATTGAAGCGCCCACCGGCGGTGTCGCCCTCGCCGGGCGGCATCAAGCTTCAGCGCGACATCCCGTACGCGGGCACAAAAAATCCCCGGCAGATGCTCGACTTGCTGTTACCGGAAAAACGCGCCGGTGAAAAACCGCTGCCGGTGTTGGCGTTCATCCACGGCGGCGGCTGGCGCGCCGGCAATAAAAACAGCGGCGACCGATGGATCGCTTCGCACATTCAGTCCGGTCGCGTGGCCGGCGTCTCCATCGGGTACCGGCTCACCGGCGAGGTTCAATGGCCGGCGCAGATTCATGATTGCAAGGCGGCCATCCGCTGGATTCGCGCGAACGCAAAGAAATATAATCTCGACCCCAACCGCATCGCCGTCATCGGCACCTCGGCGGGCGGGCACTTGGTGACGATGCTCGGCACCAGCGGCGATGTGAAGGAACTCGAAGGCAAACTCGGCCCACACCTCGAACAATCCAGCCGCGTGCAGTGCGTCATCGATTTATTCGGCCCGACCGCACTATTGCAAATGGGTGAGAAACAAAACGCGCCCACCTCACCCGAGAGTCGTCTCATCGGTGCGGCGCTCCAGTCCGTCAAGGCTAAGAGCCGCCAAGCCTCGCCGCTGACGCACGTGACGAAGGACGACCCTCCGCACCTCATCATTCATGGCAACCGCGACCCGCTCGTACCATTTGATCAATCCGTCATCTTCCATGCCGCCCTAAAAAAAGCCGGCGTGGAATCCACCCTCATCACCATAAAAAACGGCGGCCACGGCTTCCCGCGCGCGATGATTGACAAACCGATTGGATTATTTTTGAAACGCCACCTGTTCGGCAATGGCAATCAACTGCCGGATGAAACTGTGCTCGCGCGATAACTGGAACTCATCCCTCCCGTGCGAACAACTTCGGCTCGGTTTGGGTTTTGGGATGGTGATAGATTTTACATATGATGGCGAGGCGATGGATTGTGGGTGTGATTTTGATGGGCGCGATGGCCGTGCTGGCGTGGCATCGCTTGCCCAAGCCCGACCGTTCCGCCGCGGCGGTCCAACGGGTGAAGCCTGATTTGGTAAAGGCGTTGGCGGTCAAGAAATTGAGCTGGGGCGCTCCTGTGTTCATTCGGATTTTCAAGGAGGAAAAACAGCTCGAGCTGTGGGTGGATGATGGAAAACGGTTTCGCCTCTTCAAGATGTGGGCCATCTGTAAATTCTCCGGCGCGCTTGGTCCCAAGTTGAAGGAGGGCGATGGGCAAGCGCCGGAGGGGTTTTATTTTGTGCCGCGCACGCGAATGAATCCGCGCAGTCGATTCCATTTATCTTTCAACCTCGGCTATCCCAATACCTACGATCGCGCGCGCCAACGCACCGGCAGCGCGTTGATGGTGCACGGCAATTGCGTGAGTATCGGCTGCTACGCGATGACCGATGCGCGGATTGAAGAAATTTATTCGCTGTGCGATGCCGCGCTGCAAAATGGCCAGCGTTTTTTCCGAGTGCACAGTTTTCCATTTCGGATGACCGAGGCCAATATGAAACGCCACGGGAAATCCAAGTGGAATGGCGAATGGCAAAATCTCAAGATCGGCTACGATTGGTTCGAAAAAAACAAACGCCCGCCGAATGTGACGGTGAGTAAACAGAAATATCAATTCAGTGCCGACCCGCGCTGATCGGGAGGGCGCATTCCTTTTGCCCATCGTTAAGATTCACCACAGAGGCACAGAGAGGTAGGGCGCGCTCTCCGAGCGCGCCGCAGCGGTTTCGGAGAAACCGCCCTGCCATTCATCCTCTGTGGTAAAATAGAAAAGGGACGAGGTGAAACTCGTCCCTCCCTTCATCGCATCGCCCGTTGAGCTGCGAGCCAGCCGCCGGCGACTCCGACCACGAGCCCCAGCGTGTGGGCGGTATTGGCGATGGAACCCACGAGGCCTGTAAAGCAAATGGCAAACCAAATGAGGAGCATCATGATGGTGCCTTGGTCGAGCTGGATGCCGAAGCTGGGGTCGCGGTTGCCGCGAATCCAAAGGTACCCGAAGAGCGCGTAGTTGACGCCGGACATGCCGCCGAAATTGGGGCCGGAAAGCAGGTATTGGCCGAGGTTGGAAAGAACGGCCGCCAACAGAATGAATCCCAGGAATCGTCCAGTCCCGAGTTTGCCTTCCATGCCGCCACCTAAAAAATACAGCCAGTACAGGTTGAAAATAAAATGCATCCAGTCAAAGTGTAATAGAATTGGTGTCACCAAACGCCACACTTGGCCAGTCCCCGCCTTTTCATATTTGCTGCCTACCAATACTTTTTTGCCTGTTATTTCCGCTAGAAAAGTGTCGTTTATTTCCCCTGTTTTTTCCCCAGTTGAAACCCGAGTAACGGTGATATGTTGCTTTGCGGGGAAGTTAGAAATCTTCAGCTTACTGACATCTTTTTCCGCCACGGACAACACCTGCACCATCACGCAAAGGCCGATTAGCAAAAATGTTAAGCAGGGTGTGCCGATGGGGCTTTGGCCGAAGACTTGGGTGCGTACGTCCACTTGGCGTTTGGCGGCGCGCTCGTTTTGTTCGGCTTCCTTTTTGCGCAAAGTTGCCGCTTGGCGCGCGCCTTTGGCAAATTCGCTGGCGGAGGGGTTGGCGCGGAAGGATTTTAGCTCGGCCGTGGCCTCGGCGAGTTGGTCGTCGTCGTGGATCCACAGCGTCCATTCGCCGTCGTCCTCATCCACGTCATTGCCAATGCCCTTGGCGTATAAGTAATCGCCCAGCCGCCGGGCGTCCTGTTCATTTGAAAATTCACCAATCTCACGCATCGCCGTGGATTGAAAACGAAATGCGGCCAAGAGTCAGGCTTTTTTGAGAAGAACGGAATTAATCTGCAAGAATTGCTGATTCCAGTTCGGTTTCCGGTTCTTCGATGGCGACTGGCGCGATGGCGTGGGCGTGTTGGCGGAGGGTAGCGGCGAGGCGATCGAGGGCTTCGTTTGGGATGCCGGCGTAGACGGGCACGTACACGGTGCCATCCATAAAATCTTCGCAATCGACTGCCGCGCCGTCTTCGCCTTCCATCGCGCAAAGTTGGGATGAAGATGCGGTGGCGTCAAAGCCTTGGGCGCGCAGGTCGTTTACCAGTTCGGTTTTGTTGTCGGTGAAAACAGGAAAGAGCCACCACGTGTTGTGCGGGTTGGCGTGACCGGCGCAGCGGAGGGGGGTGGGTAGCTGATGGTTCATACGCTGACCAGCTTGGCGACGGGCTTCAAGTTGGGCGCGCGAGTATTGGCGCAGGCGTCGCCGCAAGAGTGCCAGCTGGGGCAGGGCGGGTTGGCGGTGCAGGAGAGGGATGAGGTCACCACGAAACCCGCGCACGGTGTTGACTACGAGTTGATCATAATCCACGCCGAACATTTCGCAGGCTTGGGTGAAGGCAGTGTAAATCCAGTTGAGGCCAAGCGTTTTGAGTGCGGAAAATTTCAGGGCGCGTTTGAAAAAATACGCGCGCCCTTGCGCGGGGTACTCGGCCATCATCGTGCGCATTCGCGCGCGCACATCGGCATCGCGCACGCGGGCCATCGCGCCGCCGAGTGCGCTGGCGGTTTTGATGGCGCCGAAGCTGAAGAGGCTGAGATCGCTGCGGCCATCGCCGCGATAGCCTTCGCATCCGTCAAACGCCTGCGCGCAATCTTCCACCACCAAAATTTTCGGATGTTGGCGGGTGATTTCGAAAACCGGCTCCATGTCCATGCGTGAGCCGAAGAGGTGGGCGACGAGCACCAGTCGCGTGCGCGGGGTGATGGCGTCCTCCACTTCGTCGGCGAGGATTTCCATCGTGGCAAGGTCCACATCCACCGGAACCATTTGCAGTCCGTGATGCTCGAGGATGCGCGCCATATCGGGGATGTTGATGCCGCTAACAATGACCTCGCTGCCGCGCGGAAGATTAACCGTGGCCAGCCAGCAATCGAAGGTGGTGCGAACGGAAAGTGCGGTGACGGCATCGCCGTCCGTGGACCAAAGTGATTCAAGCTCCGCCGAAATTTTTTGCCGACTCAATCCGGGCCACAGGCAATAGCCCAAGGCCGCGGTCAAGTCGCGGAAATCGATGTCGATCTGTTTGCGGGCAAACATTAAAAACCAGCCGGCCAGCGCGATGCCGTTGTGGATAACTAGCAGAACAACTGCCGAAATGCCATCTTTTTATGGATAGATTGGGGGAACGGATTTTTCACTCGCACCAATCGCTCGGCCCCAACTTCCACCGTGCAATTCAAACGGCAACGTGACGGTCGAGGCAGTCCAATCTACAAGGTGAGTGATTGGCTTTGAGATATTGCGGCGCGCTTGGCGGGCGGTCTTGCGGTTCTTGTAGCGTTGCGCTTCTTTTGCAACTGCCGCTTTACCTTCGGTGGATAATCGATAAATCACCCGGCCATTTTCACGCGTCTCAACGTAGTGCGATCGTTTGAAAGGGGTGGATTGGCGCTCCACTTGTTTGCCTAGAAATGTCTCTTCCGAAATGATGGTGCAACCGGTGCCGCCCAATAGGATGAGGCTAGCGGCGGTTAGGATGATTAGCTTTGCTTTCATGCCGTTAAGGTAGCACCGAAGGGTGGTCGGGTGTTAATTGATAAAAACGATGCAACTATCGATTGAATCAATGGCGCGTTTCATGATTTACCACAGAGACACAGAGGATGAATGGTAGGGCAGTTTCTCCGAAACCGCCGCGGCGCGTTCGGAGAGTACGCCTTACCTCTCTGTGCCCTCTGTGCCTCTGTGGTGAAAAAAGAATTAGGACGAGGGGGAGCTCATCCCTCCCGCGCTACACAAACAATTGCGACGTGGGCTTGATGGTCAGCTCGGGCACGTGCGCGCGGGCGGGGAGCTTGGCGACGGCGATTACCATTTCGGCCACGTCGGTGGCTTTCAAAATCGTGGCGCGATGCTCGGCGTTGGGTGGCACGGGGCGGTCGTCGAGGATGGGCGTGTCCACTTCGCCGGGGCAAATGGTGGTGATGCGGATGTTGTTTTCCAGTTCATCGCCCGAGGCGGAAGTGCCCAGCGCGTTCATGGCAAACTTGCTGGCGTTGTACCCGACACCGCCAAGGTGGCTTGCGCGCAAGCCGGCGATGGACGAGATATTAATGATCAAGCCCTCCTTGTGCGGCCGCATCAGCGGCAGACCAAAGTGCATGCAGTTGAATGCTCCGGTGGCGTTGATGCGCATGAGCTTGTCCCAATCCTCCGGCGACAGCTCGCTCATCGAGCGCTTGGGCACATTCACGCCGGCGCTGTTGACCAGCAAATGCAGGCGGTCAAATTTGCCCGCGAACCATTCAAACAACTCGCGCACACTTTCGCGATCGCCCACATCGGCGGTGTGCGTCGAAATTTCAGAGTCCGACTGCGCCGCTACGGCATCGAGCTTTTCCTGCCGCCGACCGGCGATCACCACGTTCATTCCTTCCGCGGCCAGTGCTAATGCAATCGCCTCGCCCATCCCTGAGCCGCCGCCCAGCACCAATGCGTTTTGTTCTGCCAATTTCATGCGCGGACGATACCGGCTCAACGGTGCGTTGCCAAGTCCGCCTGCACCTGTGACAATCCGCGCACATGAAAACTACCCTTCTACTACTGGCCGCGTGCCTCATTGCGAATGCCGCGCGCGCTGCTGAACCTAAGGTATCTCTCGTTTACGGCAGTTGGAATCCCGGTGAGGGCGGGCCGTTGACCACCCAGCCGAATCCATTGAAGCAACCGTTCGGCGTGGACTTTGATGCCAAGGGAATTATGTGGATTGTGGAACTTGGCGGGGGGCGCGTGCATCGTTTGTCTCCCGGCAATATCTTCACCACCCTCGGCGGCGACGGCAGCAAAAGCTATAAGGGCGATGGTGGTCCCGCGAAAGGCGCTACCTTCAACGGCATGCACAACTTGGTTGTGATGCCCGAGGGCGATGTGTTTATCGCTGATTCGTGGAACTTTTGCGTGCGCAAGATAGCAGCCAAGACAGGCCGCATTAGCACTGTGATCGGTACTGGCAAAAAAGGGTTCAGTGGCGATGGCGGGCCGAGCGGTAAGGCAACCTTCACCAATGTGATGTGCATCACCATGAACGCCACGCACGACAAGATTTACATCGCGGACATCGGGAACAAGCGCGTACGCGTGGCGGATTTGAAAACCGGAAAAGTCAGCACCATTGCCGGCAACGGCAAGAAGGGTGTGCCCAAGGATGGGGCGAAGGCTACGAAAGCCCCGCTGTTTGATCCCCGTGCTGTTGCGCCGGACTCCAAGGGGAATGTCTACGTGTTGGAACGTGGCGGCCATGCTCTGCGCGTGGTGCGACCGAATGGACAGATTTACACAGTTGCGGGTACGGGCAAAAAGGGCAAGAAGGATGGATCTGGTAAACAAGCCACACTGGGTGCTCCCAAGCATATCTGTGTGGATGACGAGGACAATGTTTACATTGCTGATGAAGCGAATGATCTCATCCGGAAATACGATCCCAAGACCGGACAAGTCTCAACAGTCTTGGGTCACGGGAAAGTGAAGCTCGATTACCCACACGGGGTTACTTGGGAAAAGGGAAAGCTTTACGTTGTCGATACCGGTCACAACCGCATTCTGAGAATTGATTAGTCCGCCACTACCAAGTCCAGATACTCCTTTGCATTCTGGTAGCTGATGCGTTTCACCATGTTGCCCACGAGGTCGTAATCGTCGGGCAGCTTGCCATCGTGCATGAATTCGCCGATGAGGTTGCAGAGCGTGCGACGGAAGTATTCGTGGCGCGGGAAGCTCAGAAACGAACGCGAGTCGGTGAGCATGCCGATGAAGCGCGATAGCAAGCCGGTGTTGGCCAGCGCTTTCATTTGCCATTCCATTGCCTCCTGTTGATCGGCGTGCCACCAGCCGCTGCCGAATTGCATTTTGCCGGGAACATTGCCCTGGAAATTTCCAATGGCGGTGGCGAAGGTCAGGTTGTCCATCGGGTTGTTGTTGTACAAAATTGTTTTGGGCAGCGATTGGTCGCGGTCGAGGCGATCGAGAAATGCGGAGAGTGGCGCGGCTTGTTGCCAGTCGCCGATGGAATCGCAGCCGATGTCCGAGCCGAGGGATTGAAAAAGGCGCGTGTTGTTGTTTCGCAGCGGGCCGATGTGCAATTGCATCGCCCAGCCTCGGGCGGCGTAGAGTTTGCCGAGATGCTCCATCACGTGCGCGCCGAATTGTTCCTGTTCCTCCGGCGTGGCGGCGGTGCCGGCACGAGTCTTGTCGAAGATGGCGGCGGCCTTGGCGTCGCCGGGGAAATTGGCGTAGGCGTAAGGGAAACTGTGGTCGCTCA
>Ga0302135_10002199_pt1 | contig 11694 bp, 7 predicted proteins | sample CBN3_surface_MG_FD_203119 | JGI IMG/M metagenome (GOLD analysis project Ga0302135, IMG submission 203119) | Marine microbial communities from Western Arctic Ocean, Canada - CBN3_32.1 | ecosystem: Environmental > Aquatic > Marine > Oceanic | place: Canada: Western Arctic Ocean | collected 2017-09-15 | reverse complement strand
AATGATGAAGCTCTTCCATGACCCTGCCATGATGGAGCAGCTGACCAAAGCCATGTCGCCTGCTGATGAATTTGGAAAGTTTAAAGATGCACAGAAGCTTCTTGCTTCTGCGACTCCCGATGAACTTGCCTTAGCGGATGATATAGTTGCTAGAAGTACAGATCCAATTGCTGCTGTTACTAGGGCAGAGAGGTTACTAGGTGCAAAATCATTTGTCGATAATTTCCCTTTGGGTGATAACCTTAGGCAGTTAGCAGGTGTTCGCCGGAATATGAAAGCTATGGTAAGACAGAAATTCGCCGGTACTCCAGACATGGAGCGCTTTATTCAGGCGATTGACCGTTTTTGCGACCCGCGTAGCCCAGGATTTGCGGCAACCCGAGACTTTGGTAGCCATAGCTTGAACTATAAAGGCGTAGCTCTTCAGGGTGACCAGCTTGTTGCCACATTTCAGGTAAACGAAGTGTTTAACGCGGTAGGCAAAGCATTTGGAAACCCGAAGATGCAAGCCTCAGCTGCCATGAAAGTACTTGATGACTTTGGTTACGCTGTGCCACAAGACAAGATTGCACAGTTTGCCAAACGTCTTGGCGGCCTCGGTGACGAGACCGTGAAAGTAGAGAAGCTCGTTGATGAAGGCTTAGTGGTAGTAAAGAAGGGGGCAAATCCAGATACAACGTTTGTATTTGAAGGTGCAGGAACGGCAGCTGCTACATCTGAAAACGTGTCCCTGGCAAATACTCTTCAGCGCCAAACTGCCCTTAAGGATGCGCTGGCACAACTTGATGCAGCTCCAAGAACCCAGGCAGATTTCCAGCGAGTTATTTCGACTGTGGTTGACCAATTTGATGATTCCTATGTGCTAACAACCCAAGGTACAACTATGACTGCACCTCAAGTTTTTAATGAAGCTGGTTTGCTGATAAAACAAGGTAAGTTAGCTGAGGCTCAGCAATTAATACAAAAACTCCGTGACTATGGTCGTGGTACAATGCGAAATGCAGCTTAACTCCCCCTCTTATTATTATGATTAAAGATATTCTCTCCATGAACGACTCAGACCCAGTAGCAACATTGCTCCCTTACAGGGCGGAAATTTTATCCCATGCAGAGGCGTTGTCTAAACTGCCTGGCAGTTCGCCGTTGCAACAGCTGCAGGTATTGCAAAACATGGTTATTACCACGATGTATTCAGACGTAACAGAGGAGAGCTACTTGGAAATCTTGCAACAATGCAAAGAGACGGGAAACTACGAACGTATTCGAAAAATGTATAATGATGCAAATGTGCCTGAATTAGAAAGTATTGCTGATAGACAAGGGGATACTATTACTGACCAAATGCGTAATGCTGCGATTAACTTGCTTGGTTACATGAAAGGTACGCAGCGTGGTATCGAACAAACTGATGGAGAAGTTACGGTTGCAGATATTGGCTTTCCGCCGAATTTTCAAATACCAGATTGGCTATTCGCATTTCAAGAAGTGGCACATGCAAATCCAGAACTCTCCTTAGCAGACATTGTACATGGCCTAGATGAGGAGCCAGAATCACCGCAGGGGCGTCGTATAGGTAGCGTATAGTAGTAAGGCTTGCTAAACAGCAAAAGGCGACTATACAAATCAAATAGTGAAGTAAAGAAAGTAAGACTTTTCAGGGTGCCATTAGTGCAATGCATGGCGGAGAGTGAGGGATTCGAACCCTCGGACCCGGTAAAGGGTCAATACATTAGCAGTGTATCCCGATCGACCACTCTGGCAACTCTCCGCTGCCTTCTAGTATAAACAAATATACCTGTACTGCTATAGATTTTGTGCAACTTCCTGTGATCCTCCAAACGCAACCATGGCATCTGTAAGGTTATCTATTCCGTGTATTGTTTTTGTTGGTAGGTATCCGTCGTTCTGTTCCCATGTACTCACTATCAGATCCATGATGACTGTACGAACAATAATACATCCCATACTACGGAACCTCGTATTCATACCAGTGAAGATCTCTTCTTCCTGTCCATATTCATGGAATCCGTACGCTGTATGCTCTTCACCGTCCTTATAGAGGCGAAGGAATCGACCAGAAGGGCCAAATGTCAGACGGTCTCCTTTAATATGCATGGTTTTTGCTACCCAGTTCCATGTAGGAGTCGCGGCATTGTAGTAACGACCAATATACGACACAAAGCGCCTTTGCCCTGTTACAACTTCAAATTCTAGATATCGACCATCTTCGTGGAACATATACCCCGTATTACTGTCTGTATCGACAAGTACCTTATCACCAGGCTCGATCTCCCAGTCTGTAGAAGAAACACTGTATGCAACAGGTGCTGCCTCAGATCCCTGTACAGGGAGAGCAATGGGTGCCATGGGCACAGCCATAATGAGCCCGAGAAGTGTCGAGGTGATAGAAGTCATAAAGTCCCTTATAGTACTAACTTTCTACATCAAGTCAATGGCTTTATATAGCCCAATAGTGGCAATATAGGGGTGTGAAAATGCCAAATTTTGATCCAAATCATCAGCCTGTCCTCATTCATGAGACTTTGGAATATATTGCTCCAAAAGAAGGAGAATCTATCCTCGATGTCACACTAGGGCTTGGTGGTCACAGCAAGGCATTCTTGGAACGCGTAGGCCCTAGTGGGTCACTTACTGGGGTCGATGCAGATAGCGAGAACTTGGAAACGGCTAGTCAGAGCCTTTCAGGTTTTGAGGGTCAGACTACTTTTGTTCATTCAAACTTCCAGCACCTACCAGCACTTGGCCTTGGAACATTCGATATTATTTTTGCAGACCTAGGACTCAGTTCGCCTCATTTAGACAATGCAGACAAAGGCTTTTCCATAAAACACGATGGGCCACTTGACATGCGGTTCGATAGAACAAGTGGCATCACTGCAGCTGCAATGATCAAGTCGCTTCCAGAAGAAGAGCTCGCAGACATCTTTTATCTGTATGGAGAAATTCGTCAGAGTCGAAAGCTTGCAGCAGTACTAAAGACCGACCTTCCCACAACAACGTACGAGCTCAGTAATTCCTGTGAGCATGTCTTTGCCTATAAGACGTCATCATTCCTACCACAAGTGTTCCAGTCGCTTAGAATTGCTGTAAATAGCGAATTAATAGCACTAGATGTTTTGTTAACTGATGGACCTAAAATGCTTAATAGTGGTGGTCGTCTTGGTGTTATCTCTTTTCATTCTTTAGAAGACAGGGCAGTGAAACAGATGTTTAAAAAGCTTTCTACGCCAGAGATAGATGAAAGAACTGGGGCTGTGTCTAAGGAATCTGAATTCGAACTGATCACCCGGAAAGCTGTTAAACCAACAGAGAAAGAGGTAGAAGAAAATAAGCGCTCTCGAAGTGCAATACTCAGAGTTCTACGAAAGAGGTAGTACTGGTATACTACTCCCGTGTTTGATTCCTTATTTCAAATCTCTGCAAAGCAGAAGCGGTCGTCTTTAGGTGCTATGGTAAACCAAAGCACAATGCTTCTTATGTTTGCTATTGGTTCAATTATTCTTATTCTCGCGCTTCTTATTTTGTTCCATCAGAACAGCAATGCAACAAAGGGATATCAACTCAGAAACCTAGAAAGAGAACGTTCTCAGCTTCTTTTAGAGCAGGAAGTGCTAAACATGCAGGTAGCGAGAGCACAAGCAATGGACAAAATAGAGGCAGATCGCCAAACACAGTCCATGATTCCAGTCATTAGACCAAAATACACAACAATATTACCCTAGGCAGAAAATGCTAAAAATGGTATAATACTTATAAACAAATGAAAACAAAAATTATCATTGGTGTGCTGAGCATTATGGCTGTTGCAGGTGTGTCCGTTGGGACTCGTCAAGCTTTAACGTCACAATTAGCAGCATCAGACAACTTTGATTGTGTCGGAAAAGTCTATGGAACACCCGGCTGTCCAATGAAGTCTACGGAAGGATTTGATGAAGTTGTGACCGTGCCTCCAAATTGTGGTGACGGTATTCCAGATGCAGATGAAGAGTGTGATGAAGGTCGATTTAATGGAGCAAGCTTCTGTTCAGATACCTGTCAGTTGTACTACTGCGGTGACGGAGATATCAGTCTTCATATTGGTGAAGATTGCGAACCAGACACACAAGAAATTTATGTGCTCGACCCAGTCACTGGTCAGCTTGCAACAGAGGTACGATTCCTCGATCCGAGTTGTGGAGTAGCGTGTAGCATCCCTGTTTGTGAAGAGGATGCCCAGGGCAATGTAACGTGTAATCCAGACCGGTGTACGTACAACTTTACAAAACCGTCATGTGAAGAGGAGGGGCTGCAAAACGCAGCACCAGAGCCAGTAATTTCAGACACTGTGGTTGAAAGCTCACAGTCATCTCCACTTATTAACTTGTTCTTTCCGCAAGGAACGAATAATAGTGATGGAGGTAATGCAACACAGCAATCATCATCGGCAGTGTGTGGAAATGGTTCAATCGAATTTGGAGAAGAGTGTGACGACGGTAACCTCAACGACTATGACAATTGTACTTCCCAATGTCGCATCCCACGATGTGGTGATGGCGTTGTAGAAGGAGCAGAGTTCTGCGACTCACGAGGTATCGATACCGGCAGTTGTAATGCTGACTGTACGTCGCAACAGTGTGGAGACGGATACAGAAACAAAGCTGCAGGAGAACAATGTGATGATGGAAACGACGATGAGACAGACTCATGTTCTAGTGAATGTCAAAAGACAGGATGTGGGGACTCGGTTATTCAGTTTGGTGAAGTATGTGACGACGGGAACTCTAAGGATGATGACGCATGTCGTAATGACTGTTCAGAACCACGTTGTGGTGATGGAATGACGACAAGTGTTGCGCCATTTAACGAGCAGTGTGACGACGGAAACTTCGTAAACAACGATGAATGTCCAAACAACTGCCGACTTGCCCTTTGTGGAAATAAACTTAAAGAAGGACGTGAACAATGTGATGATGGTAATAATATAGATTTTGATGCATGTCGTAACGACTGTACTACTCCATTCTGTGGAGACGGAGTCGTAACATCAGGTGCTCCGTATACAGAGGAGTGTGACGATGCAAATAGAGAGAATGAAGATGCATGTACAAATGACTGTAAAAAGCCACGATGCGGTGATGGGTTATTGCAGAAGTACAGTGGTGAAGAGTGCGATGATGGAAATAGTAACAATGAAGACTCTTGCTCTAATGAGTGTACAAAGTCCCAGTGTGGTGACGGTATAGTTCAGAAGGGTGAAGGTTGCGATGATGGAAATAACAATAATGCAGATGCATGTACGAATGATTGTCGGATGCCGTACTGTGGAGATGCTGTAAGGCAACTCAATGAGGAATGCGACGATGGAAATAAGGACAATAGCGATACATGTACAGACCAGTGTACTACTGCTCGATGTGGCGATGGGAACCTTAATGGAAACGAGCAATGTGACGACGGAAACAACTCAAATTCTGATGAGTGTACGAACACATGTACTATTAGTATTTGTGGAAATGGAATCGTCGAGGGGCTTGAAGAATGTGACGATGGAAACGAAAACAATCTTGATTCATGTTTAACAACGTGTGTCTTCCCAGTTTGTGGTAATGGAAACATAGAAGGGACAGAAGAGTGTGATGATGGAAATACAGAATCTGGAGACGGGTGTAATAATCGTTGTACTATAGAAACAGTATGTGGAGATGGTATCGTTGATGGAATAGAGGAGTGTGATGAAGGTGCGCTGAATTCAGACTCTACTGAAAATGCATGTCGTAGCAACTGCCGCGTGGCTTTCTGTGGCGATGGAGTTGTAGACGATATAGAAGAGTGTGATAGCTCAGATGGATGTACTGCAGAATGCGCCTATCCAACGTTTATGGCAGCGCATGGAAATAGCATCTGGGGTGGGTCTCTAGGATTCCTCCTACTTGGTGGTGGTATATTCGGATTTATCTTTAGACGGAAGCTTCTAGACCTTTCAAAAAAGGCTGCCGATACTGTTCGAGAGTTATCTATAGATGATATCCCACTCGATGAACTAGAGATGCCCTGGCACAAGTGGGACGGTAAGAAGTAGTGTATAAAAAAAGATTATAAGTTTACAACTTCCGGCTTGTTTGCTCTATCACGGAGCAATAAAACTCTTTGACCTTTCTGAATGAGACCAGTTGTAAGTGCAAGCTCTACACCATTGTCCATCGTGACTTCGTCGGACTCATCAAAGTCGATCATAATAGGATAGCATCCGTATACAAGTGTCAGCTCTGTCTGGACGACTGGATCGTTTACGAAGCAAATGAGAGGCACTGGAGGCCTAAACTTCGCTATGTGATGGGCTGTTCGTCCTGTATCTGACAGAAGGACTATTACATCTACCTCTTGTTCTTCTGCTAGTTTTACCGCGCTATCCATCTCTTCTTCGTCGCGACTAGAGAACCGAATATCATAAACAATTTCTAGGCGCGCTAAGTGCGCCTCTGTCGCTTTATGAATCCTCTTCATAGCCTTGAGTGCGAGCACTGGGTGAATACCAGCTGCGGTTTCTCCAGAGAGCATTGTGGCGTCTGTGCCTGTGCTCACTGCATGCGCTGTATCTGTCACTTCAGCTCTGGTTGGCATTGGATGTTCCATCATGCTTTCAAGCATCTGTGTCGCGATGATGACAGGCTTACCGGCATCTTTGCATCGGCAGACGATCTCGTCTTGGACGACGGGAAGTTGTTCGAACGGTAAGTCAGACCCGAGGTCACCTCTGGCAACCATAATTGCGTCAGATGCTTCGATGATCTCTTGAATATTGTCAACTGATTTCTTTGTTTCGATCTTTGAAATTAATTTCGATGTACTCTTCAGTTTCTTCAAAAGCTTTCGCACAGACTCAACTTCTGCTCGAGTACGGACAAATGAAAGCGCAATGTAGTCTATGTTTTGCTCTGCACCAAATCGAATGTCCTCCCAATCTTTTTCTGTTATAGATGGCAAATCAATATCTGCTCCAGGCAAACTAATATGCCTCCGCGATCCGATGGCACCACTTTGCTGAGCCTTTGCAACGACAGATCCATTTTTTTCTACGCTGATGATATCGAAGTATATCTCACCGTTATCTATCAAGATGACATCTGTCTCAAGTGCATCTTTTGCAAACCCATCGTAACTCACGATGATGACAGCTCGTTTCTCCTTTGGAAGTGGAGTCGGTGAAAAGACTACTTCGTCACCAACCTCGACCGTAATCTTTTCATCGACATCACCAGTACGAATTTCCGCGCCTTTGGTATCTTGCATAATGGCCACTTTTAGCAAGCGACCCTCATTAATACTATGAATTTTGTCGATACTTTCCTGATGCTGCTTCCGTTCTCCATGTGAAAAGTTCAACCGAGCAATATTCATGCCGTTATCTGCAAGTTCAGCCATCTGGTCTTTCTCCCAGCAGGAAGGGCCGATAGTGCAAATTACCTTGGTTCTTGTTAGTGGAATATCAAATAGTTGAGATGTAGTCATATTGACACCATACCCCATTTTGAGGCTGTTTGCGAAGAACATAATTATTTACATTTGCAAGTCCTAGGAAAGGCCTGAAGTGCCAAATTATGGTATAATTATATGATTCATGGATAAAAAGACACTTCGCTATCGGGCGCTGACATTCCTTGCAATGAGTGCAATGGTGTACCTCTTTTTTGCGCAAGCAAGAGTTGCATTGCGTCCAACGGGGCTAGAGTTCAAATCTGCATCGGACATAGCATTTGCATATTCTGATGTTGCATTTAGTGGAAAAGTATACTGGGATGAGGGGGTAACGGCAGTTGGAGCAGGTACAGGAGTCGCTATTTACGTTAATGGAGCAGCGACAGATACGACAACAACAACGTCTGCAGGAGTATATTCGTTTACAGGACTAACAATTACTGCTCATGATGTTGTGTCAGTATTTATTGATGGAGAAGCAGAAGATGGAATGCTTGTTGGTAAATTTAATGATTCCGTACTACAAAATGCAGTAACAGGAATGGATATTTACAAAGATCGCCTGCTATTACGTACTGGAAGTACAGATTTGCAAATTACTACTACCAATCTTAATACTGCAGATGGCACAGCCAGCGATGCTGATGTAACAGCTGTCTACACACTCAGTGGAGATGACCTTCATCTTGGAAATAACAAGGAACTGCTTATTATTAATACAACTACGCATGTTGCAAGTGGAAGCCTGTATACTCATGACTTAGACGTTCGTGGAACACTGACTATGGGTACAGGAAACATCACTGCTTCTGGTTCTGTTGCTGTCACTGGCACAGGTTCGATGACATTAACCGGAGACATGACACTAACATCTGTAGACTCAGGAGAAATCTTGAATGTAAAATCTACAACTCTTGGAAACTTGTATATTGATAATGGTCTCGAAGCATACTTTAGGTTTGATGAAGGAGTAGGGCTTAATGCATCTGGTAGTACATTTAATACTGGCACCGGAGGTACGCTGACAAATGGAGCTGCATGGGTAACAACAAATACTGGGACAACAGCGTTCTACAATGCACATGCTCTAGAGTTTGACGGAACAGATGACTTCGTAGACTTTGGGGATGCATATGACATCTCAAATACAATTAAAAAAACATTTACAGGGTGGTTTAGGAGAAAGTCTTCTACAACAGAAGACGTTATCTTTTCTAAAAAGAGTGCATCAGGCTCTACTAATGCTGGATATCAGCTCTACATTGATGACGCCTCTGATAGCCTATTATTCGAAGTGGCAGACGGCTCGAATACATACACCATTACATCAACATCAACAGTGACAGATGCAAACTGGCATCACTTTGGCGTGACGTGGAATCCCTTTGATAGCGACGAAAGCAATATCTTCCTTGATGGTGCAATAGATGTCGCTTCAAAAGCAGGCTCTATGTCGGTAGGTTCTGCAACGTATACTACAACACAGAACTTTATTATTGGAGCAGATGACAACGGTACAGGTCCATTCATTGGAACTATTGATGACTTTAGAATCTACAATAGAATTATGTCTGGCAGTGAACTAGCGACTCTTGCTTCTGGCGCAAAAGCGTCAGGTTCTGGAACATACATATTGGGATCAAACCTAGATATCAATGGAGACCTTGGAATTTATGGGTCAGTACTGGATATGAGTGGGAGTTATGCAATTAATGTTACAGGAGACGCAAACATCTATGGAGAACTACGAACAAATAGCGGAACAGTGACATTGGATGGAGCATCCGCGCAGACTATTCGAGGGTCAACAGCCTTTAACCAGCTCGCTGCAACAACGACAGTAGAAAAAACTATTACATTTGAATCAAACACTCAACAAACAGTCTCTGGTGCTCTGACATTGCAAGGTGCTGTGAGTGAATTTATCTCACTCCGTGTATCACATACAGGAAGTAGAGCATTACTTATAACAGAAAATTCAGGTGCTACGCTCTTAGAGTACCTTAATGTAAAAGATAACAATGCATTCAGTGGAGCAACGCTTGCGTGTACTGCGGGGTGCGTCGATAGTGGGAATAATACGAATTGGTTGTTCTTGGGTGAATGTCAGGATGGAGTCATCAATACGGGTGAGGAGTGTGATGATGGAAATAGTAACAATGATGACTCTTGTCCAAATGACTGTCAGTTCGCTGTATGTGGAGACTCTGTTATCGAGGGCGAAGAGCAATGTGAACCGCCAAACTCTTTAAGTTGTCTATCGAACTGTTTGCTACGCTCTGCAGGTGGAGGTGGAGGAGGAAATCTTTCCTCTGCATCAGGAAATGCATCGTACCATACAAGGGAGGAGCCACCAGATGGATGCGGTAATGGTGTTGTTGAATATGACAAGGATGAAGAGTGCGATGAGGGAACTCGTTTCAATGGAATGGGAACATGCTCATACTCTTGTAAGACCCTGTTCTGTGGTGATGGAGTTATTAGCCCTCACACTGGGGAAGATTGTGAACCGACTGCTCTTGGTACTTCAAACGGAGTTACCACATATGAAGTAGCAACGTGTGGTACAACCTGTACAGCACCAACAGTAAGTGCTCAAGGGACGTACTCTGGTGGTTGCCAAAGAACATTCTTGCCAGTATGTGGATCAGGAGGAGGGGCATCATCACCATCTCAGTCTACTTCTCCCATCTGTGGAAATGGGACGGTGGAGTCTGGTGAAGAGTGTGATGCAGGAGGTGTCTGTAGTGGAGGTACATTTGAAGGGTCATTCTGGACAGATAAGACATCTGCAGACACATGTAAAAGTGGGGGTGGAACTCCAAGCGCAGAGTCTGGCGACGGATGTAGCGATACCTGTAAGACAGAATTCTGTGGTGATGGAAATGTTCAGAGTCGTGGCGCCGATAATAGGGATGGCACCGCTGACGATGAGGATTGTGACAATGGGAGCATCTGTAGTAACGACTCTTCAAAGATCTGTCGGTTAGATACAGAGTGTGGCACGGGAAATACCTGTGATTACCATGGTGCAAAGAGCACTTCGTGTTCTAATTCATGCAAGAGTATAACTTCAAATATAATTCCATCCACATCTACGTCTAATCCAAAACCAGCAAGCCCTGTGAAGGACCCAATTGTAGAAGAGAAAAAGGATGAAGAGCCACTAAAACCATCAGCACCAAGCAATCCTTCCGCTCAGTGTGGTAACGGAATTATTGAAGGAAACGAACGATGCGATAGTGGAAGTAGAAATTCTGACATCTATTCAGACTCATGTAGAACGAACTGTCAGTTACCTCGTTGTGGTGATGGTGTTCAAGATAGTGGCGAAGAGTGTGATGGGGGATTGCAATGCACCCCTTTGTGTAAGAGCACAATGAAACGAATTGTCTGCGGAAATAGAATCGTTGAAGCAGGGGAGCAGTGTGACGATGGTAACCTGAACCCAGATGATGGTTGTACTCGGTATTGCCAGAACTCGGAAATCGCTATTGCTGTAGTAGAATGCGAAGATGGGACAGAATTTGTAGACGGAACATGCCAGCAGGTGGTTAATCCTCTTGTTGCGTCGGTGAACACTCTTGTACTAGATGCAGATGTTGTTGTCGTAAACCCAACAGACTATGCAAATGCTCTGAAGTTTGTACAAGGGAATAATCCTTGTTCAAGACTTGTAATGAAAGGAAAATCGCACAAGGCAGATGCAATCCGAAGTGCTGCAGTACGTCAGAAGATTCCAATCGTTAAAAACATTCAACTAGCACAAGATATCTACAACAGCATGCAGCCAGGGCAGGTGATTTACGGAGAGCTCTGTAAAGAGATTAATGAGATGAAGAAGAAGCATGCAGGCGTTGTAGAGGTAGTAAAACCATCTGCTCCGAATGCACCTGATTCCCTTCCTATTCCACAGCCTACTCAGCAACCACTTCCTCAGGCTCCAACACAGTACGGCTACGGATATTACCCATATGCACAAGTAACACCTACGATTGTGCGAAATGCACCAGCAGGTGAAACAGGACCTGGAATGGTCGGTGTAATTATTACAGGAGTCGCAGGAGGCCTCGGGTGGATGCGGAGGCGTAAGAGAAATGGACTGTAGTTCCATGTATTTAAAGAACCAGATATTCGGCTTAATAATGCCAAAAAAGTAAGAAAAGCATGTAGAAGTATTTATGTATTGTTGTAGTGCATTTTGGTATGTATCATACT
>Ga0302135_10002198_pt1 | contig 11694 bp, 11 predicted proteins | sample CBN3_surface_MG_FD_203119 | JGI IMG/M metagenome (GOLD analysis project Ga0302135, IMG submission 203119) | Marine microbial communities from Western Arctic Ocean, Canada - CBN3_32.1 | ecosystem: Environmental > Aquatic > Marine > Oceanic | place: Canada: Western Arctic Ocean | collected... | reverse complement strand
TATGCACGGCTGTCCCGGGTTCACGCCGGAAGCGAAGTCCCCCCTCCTGGGTCAGTCGCAAGGCGGGGCGGTATAAGCTCCGAGTACCACCAGCTGTGCACGCTGCATTTCGTGGGCGAGTCGCTCCCCCACCCACAGCGGTTTGATGTGGTCGTGGCGTCCCCAGAGGAGCAGGGTCGGTGTGCCGATATCGCCTCAGGTAGCCACTAGGTCATCCAGATCGTCGGGTAAGATCTGGCGAGCGGTTACGCTCAACGCGCGTAGTGTGCTGGGGTCGCGCATAGGGGCGGTGTAACCCTCGACCCGGATATCGGTAACGCAGTCCGGATCGAAGAAAATGTAGCGGAGCACCGCGCGTACGATCCGGCCATGCTCACTAGCCCGGCCAGCCGGTCCGCCTGACCGATCTTATGAAGACGGTGAGCGACCAGTAGCGCGATCCCTCCACCCAGGGAATGACCTGTCAGCGTAACGCCGCTAAGGTCAGACTCGCAGAGGTAACGCGTGACCATTTCGGCCTGCTCGACCGGACTGTAGCGGCCGTCGGCAGGGGGGGGGAGCGCCGCCGCATCCGAATAGATCGATAAGGTGCAGCTCGTTCGCCCGTGCGAGGTCGTCTTCCCACGCTCGGAACGTGAAGCGACTGGCTCCGAAACCATGCAGGGAAACGATCGGAGGTCCGAGGCCACGTTGCTCCACGTCGAGGGGGAGTGACGCCCCCGATGGCCCCCTCACCGGGGTGGGTCCAGCACTACCATGCGTGCACCATGAGCTGCTAACGCCTGAGCTGTTTCGGGATGGCAAGTGAAAACGAACACTTGGCGATCCTGGGCGATGCGTGCGAGCAGTGCGAGTGTGCGATCCTGCCGTGTGGGGTCCCAATTAACCAGTGTTTCGTCGAGGAAAAGAGGCAGCCGCTCCCCCTCACCGTCCAGTTGGTCCACCGCCGCCAAGCGGAGTGCTAGGTATACCTGCTCGCGCGTACTGGTCGAGAGTGGCTCGGTTACCGGAACCGGGTATGGGGACTCGTCTTGGCTCAGCTTGAAGGACACCTCTCCGTCGGTGTCGGCTAATAACAGACGCGCGTATCGTTGGTCCGTTATGGTAGCCAGGTACTCACCGGCGCGGCGCAGGAGCGCCGGCTGATGCTGCTCGCGGAAACGGCTATCCGCTTCCTGAAGTAGATAGCCGAGCACGTGCTTGCGGTCTCGCTCCCGCTCGAGGCGGTGAAGTTGCTCTCCGAGTACCTCGCGTTCACCGTCGATGCCGTCGAGTGTCTCTCCAGTGGACAAGTACTCGATGTCCTGTTCAAGCGCTGCCTCGCCTCGTGACAGTGCTTCCACTTGCTCGTCCATGTGCGGAAGGCGAACCCGGCGCCGCGCCAGAGCTTCTTCGTCTACCACCCAATCCTCTCCGACCTCCTCGGCCTTGCGAATGCGGGCACGGATGTCTTCCAAGTCGGGGTGTGCACGCTCAAGGTCGGCTAGGATCCGTGTCGCCTGGGCAGAGGCCTCCATGCGATCCTGGAATCTGCGCAGTCCCTCCCTTTCGTCGTCGTCTCCGATGGCAGCAAGGCGCTCGCGCAGTGACGTTGCCTCGCCTCTGATTCTGTCGAGCCCCTCCTGTTCGCGCACTAGCGCTCGCTCGAGCCTGGCCATCTCCTCGCCAGCCCTCTCAGCCGAGGCTTGGCGCCGGCCCGCGTCCGCAGTCGCCCCAGCGAGCACGCGCGCGGCTGCGACTGGTTCCTCTGGAACCCCCACGCCGCATACGATGGCCAACTGGGCCAGCTCGTCTCCTAGCGCAGCCGCGTCGCGGCGCAGCGTACTCAACTCCTCTTGCCGATTCCCTGCGTCCCGGAGCAGGTGCTGAAGACGCTCGACCGCGTCGACGATCCGGGTCGTCGCGCGATGGAGGAGCATTTCCCTCACCGGCAATCCGTTCATCAGATCGAGGAGAGCGCGGCGCGCATCCGCTTCACCGGCCGCGGCGTCGGCGTCTACCAGTGAGGATTCCTTGATGGGATGCCGAAGACGCATGGCCGTGACCAAGAGGACGGCGCCTGCCCCTAGCACGAGGGCACCTGCGAGCGCGAGCGGTGTCCGGTCGCTCAGAAGGCCGGCTGTGAACATGGCCATTCCCATAATCGCCGCCGCGGCTGCCAGCGAGCGCGTCCGTCCGACCGGGGCGTCGCGCGTTGATTCAGCGACCCGTCGCTCTGCTTCGCGCTTCGTGGCGAGCTGCGCACGTGCTTCCTCTATGTCATGTGCCCGACTCCTCAGCTCACCCGTGGGAAGGTCCAGTACTAGGGCCGGGTCGACGGCGTGCTGGGGGGCGTCGAAGAGTTCGGCTACCGCGGTATCGATGCGACCGGCGTACTCCTGCACTTCCCTATCGAGCTGATCCGCACGTGTACGCGTCCAACCACTGGCCTGCGCGAGCGTGGTTACCCGATCTATCTCCTGGCGCGCTTCGAGCAGCGCGGTGTCACCCTCTCGAAGAGCCCGTGCCCGTTGACGGGGCAAGTCCGCGTCACGAGCCACCTCGGTGATCCGCTCTTCCTGCTCCTTCGCCCGCGCCTCTAACTCGGCCAGGCGCGCCGCGGGATCGGTGGGGAACGTGGCTAGCTCGTCCGCTGACCCAGCGGCGTCTTCGAGCGAGCGAGCGCGGGCGAGCGCGGCCCGGATCGGCACGAGCGCTCCGAAGCGCTCAATGTAGATGTTGTCGGCTTCACGCTCTGCGCGCGCCCGATCTAGTTTCTCCAGGAGGCGCTCGCGGTCGCGGACCTTCTCACGCAGCGACTCGTCCGCTAGCGCCACCTCGCGTCGTTTGGCCTCGAGTTCTCGCAGTCTCTCCCGGAGCTTCCGGACCGCCTGGTTTCCCCTGCGATTAGTGCGCCACAACCGGCCCGCCTCCTCTTCCAACTCCGCGACCACGACCCTGATCGATCGCAGATCAGCGGTGCCCAGCCCAGCCACCAATCGGTCCTGGACGCGTGCCCAGCTCTCCCCTCCAAGAGCGCCTAATTCGCTCAACGAGATCGCATAGACCTGTCGGAACACCGCGAGCGGGACGTGCTCGGCCCATGGGAGTGTGCGGTTGCGCAGTTCTTCTATGGTTCCGGTGCGCTCGAGTGTGCCGCTGGGGGAGGAGAGGAGGCGACGGTGAACCTCACAGCGACTACCGTCCGCCAGCCGCAGCAGCGTACTGCCGCCCGGCTCGGAGCCGCTCCACGGTGTGTAGGGATGTGTCCCCCGGGAAGTCGGGTAGAATCCGTACAGGATGGTCGTGAGAAAATGGAACAGGGTCGTCTTGCCACCCTCGTTGGGACCGAGCACGGCCACCAGGTCCCCCAGGGGATCGGGGCCCGTGTCCACATCCTGGAGCCGTCCGAAACACCTCACCCGGATACGTTCAACGTGCATAGTCTTTACTGGCCGATCGAAGTCATTCGCCGGTTCCCCTTTCTAGCATACGGGCGATGAGTTCCCCCTCCGCACCCTCGAGAAGCGACTGGACATAGGCGACCGGGTCCATCGCGTCGGGGTGGTCGAGGCCCGCCAGTCCTTCCACAGGTAGGCCGAGTACTGTGTGCCCCCTCCGCAAGTCCTCAAGTAAGCGGAGTGCGGTGCCGAGCACATCGGTTCGGCCCAGGTGATCCTCCACCCGCACCACGGGATGAAGCGGTCCAGCCTGGATCTCGGCGTCCAGGAGCCCGAGTTCTTCGGCGGTCTCATGCGCCAGAGTTACGCGCTCCTCTTCATCACAAAGGCGCTTCCAGGACGGGCTGCCGCCGGTGACGTTAAAGCGAACCACCCACTCGGTTCCTTCTTCGCCCGGGTCGGCCTGCCGCTCCTCCTGCCAGGTAGTCTCGATTTGGGCTAGCAGCTTGTCGAGGGTGTCAGCCTCTTCGAGCCCTCCTACGGTGATGGTCTCGAAGCGGACCGGGGCGAACGACCGGAATTTCACTGCGGCTGGTGCTTCTGGGGCCAACTCCACCAGGAGCCCACCCTTGGGTCCGCTTTCCTTGTGGGTACGACCTTGGAGATTACCAGGGTAGTGGACCCCGGGTGCCTCGGAGAGGCACTGGCGGAGGTGGACGTGTCCGAGTGCCCAGTAGTCGTATCCACTGGAGAGTAAGTGGCGGAGGTCTGATGGGGCGTACGGCTCGTGTTCCTCCGTGCCTCGGGACTCCCGCACCTGGGTGTGGAGCAGCGCCACCTGGGGGAGGCCGTCCCGGGCCACTGAGGGGAAGGTGGCTGCCAGATCTCCGGTCTCGCGGCGGGATGCGTGTCCGGCAGCGGTTACAACCCCCACTTCCTCGCCGTCCGGATCTTGGATCCGGACGAGCTGGGGGTTCGTTTCCCCGATCAATCGTACGTTCGGGGGCCAGGCGAGCGGGCGGGTGCGGTGTGCGTCCTGTCCCGGATCGTGGTTTCCCGTCGCGTACACGACTGGGATGTCAGCCTCGGCCAGGCGCGCGAGTTCCTCCAACAGGAAGCGCTCAGTCTGGAACGAGAGTCGCTCCCCGTCGAACAGGTCGCCCGCCAGGAGAACGGCGTGGACCCGCTCGGCGAGTGCGCAAGACACCGCCCGGCGAAGGGCTTCGCGAGACGCCTCCTGAAGGCGGCGGCGCACGCCATCGGAGCGCCCGGCGAACGGGGTGTCGAGGTGGACGTCAGCGAGGTGAAGGAAACGCATCGTAGTCGTGTGAAGTTGCCGTAGGCTATCGGTTGGGTCCAGGGGCACTGAGGTATCCACTTCCCTTTTCCGTCGCAGGGGCCGAAATGTCGAGACTATGAGTGACACCACCGAAGCGGCAGTCCGGCGCAAACCCGGGTGTTCTCTCACCCTGGATGGTGTGTGCCGCCAGCTCGAGGGTCTCTTGGAGCCTTCCGAGACCGCGTTGCTGTATCCTTCGCTGAGATCTTCCTGGCGAAGGTCCCACCCAAGTTTCTGCACGAGCAGAGTACCGATGTGCTCGCCCACGTGGTCCTGGGTGCGTTCCGGTTCCTACAGTGCTCTCGACCCGGGGTGGTGGATGTTCAGGTGTTCGACCCGAGCATGGAGTTGGAGACACGGAACGACAGTGAGTAGCCCTCCGGCGTCACCCGTTTTTTGGCGAGGCGACTGACGCCCGCGTCTACGGTGGCCGTCACACGGGTAGCTGGATCGGATGCTGGGGCCTGTCCCCACGCAGGCCGTGCTGCCAGAAGGGTTATGAAGCACGTCCCCGAGGGCCGTCCTTAGCGGACGAAGCTCCGGTCGGGATCCGTGCATTCGGGCCAGGTGGCGGGCACTCCCGTGCGCGCGTCGGCAGGCAGCTCCCTCTTCGTGCGGGGGATCCGGTCAGGCTCCTCGGATGCTAGGTAGGCGAGCATCGCGATCAAGGTTGCGTTGGCGCGCATATCTTCCGCATTGAGCTTGTCGTAGGTGTCGCGGTTGGTATGCCAAGTGTAGACGCCGTAGTCCCAGCTGGTCGAGTTCAGCCCGAAAGCTGGTGCGCCGGCGCAGATGAAGGACCAGTTGTCAGTCCCCCCCTGTCCCGGGGTACCCGGGTCTATCAGCGTAATCCCGCGGGTCAGCTTTTCCGGGATGTTCGCCAACCAGGTCCTGAAGTAGGCCCCTGCACCCACTATCCCCTCCATCGTGATGCGATCGATCCGTCCGGTCCCGTCATCCTGGTTGAGGAGCACCTGGAGGCCTGAGATGATCTCGGGGTGATCCTCCGCGAAGGCGAGCGAGCCGTTGAGTCCCTGCTCCTCACCGTTCCAGTGACCCGCCAGGATGGTGCGCTTGGGGTGGGGGTAAACGCGTTGGAGGATGCGCATGGCCTCCATCATCAAGACCGTTCCCGATCCGTTGTCTGTAGCCCCACTTGCGCTGTCCCATGAGTCGAAATGGGCCGACAGTAGCACGTATTCATCGGGCAACTGGTTCCCGCGGATCGCCCCGATGGTATTGGCAACTGGTACGTCCCCGAGGGGCTCGGCGTCGGCATCCAAGCGCACCACCGGACCTTGGCCGCGCACGGCTAGACGCCACAGCAGTCCGTAATCCTCGCACGACACGTCTACCTGCGGGATCACCTGTGTTCTCGCGGAAAACACCTTGTTGACCCCCCAACCACGGGACCACTGAGAGCTGAGTAGTGCGGCCGCACCCGCGTCCTCGAGCATCTCTGCGATCTCGCCAAGCGACGACACCCCTGTGGATCGCGCCCGGTCGATCCAATCCGCCCGCGTCGAGTCGAGGTAGACCTGACGGCGCGCAAGCGTTTCGGGCGCGGCCCACTGCTCCCAACTGTCCTCGGGCCGACAGCTGGGTTCGGGAGCCGTCAGCAGGACGAACTGCCCGCGCACTTCTGCGAGGAAGTCCGTGAGATCCTGAGTGTCGGTAAGGTGAGGAAGCGCGACGACCGATCCCCGGACCGGTCCCTGGGTTCCCGGGCTCCAGGCCAGCATGGTGGCTTCGAGTGTCCGTGTCCGGGGCTCCATCAGATCCACGTGCGAGGTTCCCCGCCGCCAGCCTCTCCAGGTGCCGTACGGTTCTCCCCGAGCCTCTATCCCCCAGGAGCGGTACGTGTCGATCACCCAGTTTGCGGCCGCCTCGGACCCGGGCGACCCGGCGAGTCTGGGACCCAGCGAATCCAGCAGCACCTGGGCAAGCTCGGCGACGCGGGACTTCTCCATTCCCTCACGCCAGATTGCTTCGAGCACTGGATCGGAGGAGGAGGGGGGGGCCTGTCCCCACGCTTTGGGCGCCACCAGAAGGAAAGCGGCTGTGACAGTCACAATAGTGCTTCTCATCGTTAGCTTTTGACCCCCCCTGTGGCCCGATTCTTCCCCGAATCTCCACATCGCTAAAGTATTTCCGCGGCTCCAAGAAGTTTATAATAGAAGAGGACCAATCTGCCCAGCCAACGCCCTCCGGTCTCGTGGCTGCCCCAGTACACGACACGTCTGATGCTCACTCGCCCCGAGCCGCTGATGCGCATGCACCGGCGTGTGCGCTCGGGGCTCAGGGGTTTCCCTTGGCGGCTTCTTCCAAGGTCAGTTTGTCCAGCGTCAGGTTCGCCACCGCTCGCTTCAGCTGCCGGTTCTCTTTCTCCAGCTCCTTGAAGTGCCGCGATTGGTCCACTCCCATCCCCCCGAGACTCCTTCCTCTACCGGTAGTACGTTTGCTCGCTGATCCCGAGCTCCCGGCTCACCTTCCCAACCGTCTTGCTGTTCGCCAGACCTACTTCAGCCTCCTGCAGTGCCGTGATGACCTGTTCCGCTGTGTGCCGCCTCCTACCCATTGTTGCCCTCCCCCCAGGCGCCGGATCCTAACATCCGTGCTGGTCTCGTTTCAGAGGGTCACGTCACTCGCCGTGTGAAAGCTTGTTCAGCTCGATCGCGATCACCGAAAGCGTACGCGATGGGGTGATATGATTCCGCGCCGAAGCAGTTACTGCGGGCAGGCGGGTGATCGCGCTCATGGACGGGCCGCTCAAGGGGATAAATGTGAAGGATGCGTTGGACGCATCGCCCGCGGTGCTGGAGCGGTTGGCGGGATGGGAAGGGAACCTGTTCCTGATTTCTTCGTAGCGACTCGGTATGCGGGTGCTCAGGGAAGGGGGGGCTTTGAGATGCCAGACTCTCTAGACGGCACGGCTTGAGGAATCCAATAATGCCATCATCAGCCCGCTCCTAACCTTAGGTTCGAACCAGGTCGACTTGGGTGGCATGTGGCGGTTCTGTCGGCAAACCTCGATGAATTCGTCCATGGTGACTGCGGCGAGTGTCACTGCGTAAGTCGCCCGGCCTTCGTCCACCTCCCCCTGAAGCCACGCAGCGTCCTTATTGCTACCGACAAACGTGAGCCGGTCGTCACCAGCGTCTGCAATCCCGAAGACTTGCGCAAAGAGGTTCTTCTGGACGATGTCGGAGTCGATGGATTCGGATGCGTCGTGGCGATCGAATATCTCCGGCCTCGGTCGTAGGCGCAGCCAGCCACGGTCGGATGTGTAAAGCCCGATGTCATGAGTCTGGGAGGGTTGGTAGGGGCCGGCCTCGTCGGGCGTTGCGATTGCGAATGTTTCATTGATCGCGGCCGTGAGCTGGCCCGTTGGAAGAGCGGAAACCCTCACGAGGCGGTTGTACGGGCGGATACCCATCGTGCGTGCGGGAAAGAAGACGCTAAGAAAATGTTCGTATCCGAGCATAGCTGCGGCTGCGCTCCGGTGATTGCCGTCTGCCACGTATGCGTGTGGCTCCTCCGCGAGAAGTTCTCTGAATCTCTGGATGGCCCTCTCGTCGCTGCAGATCCAAACGCGGTGCCGATTTGCGCCTTGGTCGACCACCTCGAAATCCGGTGGAGTACCGTCGGCGTGTGCCTGCAGGTGACTCTGAAATGCGCCCGACGCGTCATCTACCGCATTGTTCACGATGCCGATAATTGCGTGGGTCGCCTGGATCAGGTCAGCCCGGCCTCGTGCCTTCGGCTCACGGACTCCCTCGTTGCGGATGATGGTTCCTTGCGGGGACGCGTCCGTCCGGATCTCGTCGGTGCGAGCCATACCGCCAAGGCCGATTTGGCGCAGATCAGGACGGTTCGGGTCTTCGATTTGGTAGACCCAGAGGATGTCGCGCACCTCCTCCGTCAATTGACTATTCCGAAGGGCCTCCATGTTGACTCTCGCCTTGGCCAGGGCCTCCCGTGAATCGCCTCGACCGATCGTTTCGGGCGACTCCGCGTCGCAATGGGCCATGGTCACACGCAGCACGCTCTCGGGATTGTCCTGAAGGAGGTCCCAAATTTCGCGATCGCCCTGGAATTCGTCGTAGTTGGGTGCGCTGATTCGGGCGGCCGCAGATGAGCCGACGGGGATTAGTGCGCGGTGGACCGGCATTATCGTGATCATGTGACAGGTGACCGGGCGAAGGGCCTCATTTCGGAACGATATCGATCTTCGAAGGTCGAAAGGTAACGTTTGCGACGGCCCAATCTCCAAGGCGACCGCCTTCCTCTAGACACCGCCGGCTGGAATCACCCAGCCTTGGTCGATCGAGTACTTGAACACGAACGCCACAGCGAACAGCACGAGGCCAATGCCGATGCGGGGGAGCTAAACTTCCTTATCGATTGGCCCTGGCGGTCGCATCGTTGACGATTTTCTAGGCTTCGCTTACCGGTCCTCTGGCCCGCTGGTTTGGTTCGCAGCATTCCTGGCTGACGCGTGTTTTATTGGTTTCGGCCTTCGGATGCACGATAGCGCCCGGTCCAGTAGCACCATGAGGCCCTGCCTCTCCCTTGTAGTCTGCGATCATGAACATCAAGAGGAGGGCAGCAGTAAGTCTCATGGAGCCTCTGTGTGCGCATCGCGGTGCCGGGATCGCGCCCACGGATCCCTTCAGCTGCCGCTCCCGCCAGAAAGCGTACAGCGCTGGTACGACGATGAGGCTGAGCGCAGTAGTCGACACCTTCCCGCCGATCAGCGGCGCCGCGATACGCCTCATCACCGTGACTCCTGTACCTCCGGCCTGGCGGATCGCCTCGAACATCTCAGTTCGGTTCCGGAGTCGTCACTCCCGCTCGTGCCGGTGATAAGCCTCGTCTAGGTAGACAAGCAGCACTGCCGCGATCTCTGCCGCGACGCCGTCAGCCTTCCAGATGTCGTCAGACATTGAACCGTACATGCAGGATGTCTCCGTCCGCGACCACGTATTCCTTCCCTTCCACCTGGAGAAGTCCGGCGGTCTTCACCGCCTGCTCTGAGCCGTGTTCCATGAACACCTGGTAGGGGATTGCTTCGGCGCGGATGAAGCCGCGTTCCAGGTCTGAGTGGATACGCCCGGCGGCCTGACGTGCCGCCGTGCCCCGACGGATGGGCCACGCTCGTACCTCGTCAGGACCCACTGTGAAGAACGAAATGAGATCGAGCAGTCCGTAGGCCGTGCGAATGAAGCGCGCCAGCGCGGATTCGGCGAGGCCCAGGTCCTCGAGGAATGCCATTTGCTCGTCTGGATCCAGCCCTGCGATCTCCGCTTCTACGCTCGCCGAAAGTACCAGCCCGGCGGCGGCAATCTCCTTGATCCTGGTGGCGAGCGCATCGGGCATCGGGTTTGCTGCACGTTCTTCACTGCGGTTCACCGCGACGAGGAGAGGTCGGTCGGTCAGGAGGGCGTATCCGGTGAGGGTACTGCGGTCCAGGTCAGAGGCGGACATAGAGCGCAGCGGATGGCCCTCGTCGAGGGCAGTCTTCATGGTCTCGAAGGCGGCCAATTCCTGCTTCGGAGCCTGTTCCTTGCGAGCACGGTCGAGGCGCCGCTCGACCATCTCGAGGTCGGCCAGGACGCACTCTAGGTGGAACGCCTCGAGGTCACGAGCTGGATCAGAATCTCCTTCGACTACGGGCGAAGCGAAGTCACGGAGCACGAGGCAGAGCGCGTCTTGATCCCGGATCTGCTGGAGCGCCTTGCTCGACAACCCTTTGTGTTCGGAGCCGTGCTCCCCGGGAATGTCGCAGAAGCTCATTTCTGCATAGGTCGTCTTCTTGGGTGAGAAGATCCCGGACAGCTCGTTGATACGCTCATCGGGCACTCGTACCGTTCCGTAGCGGAGCTCGCCGCCGAAGCCCACGGGCACGGCGAGTCCTGTCATCGTGTTGAACACGGTCGTTTTTCCTGATCCAGCGAACCCCACTAATCCGATTTTCATGAGTTTCCGGTGTCAGCTACAGGGCGGTTGGAGTCTCTGCACGGCGTGGAGGAGGATCCCTCACTTCGGTCGTATGCGCCAGTCTTGCGGCGGCCGTTCGTCCTCTGGAGCTCCGTCGCGGGTGGAACGCCCGCCACCCTGGGGGGTCGTGAGCGACACCTGGGATGCATTTCCCGGGCGTCGTCCGAGTGGGTATACGGAGACCGGAGGAGGTGGGATGGCGCACGAACGAATAGAAGGGATGGCCACGACCTGCGGTTGTGCGACAGGCGATGGCGAAGGAGGCGATCGCCTGTCGATCCACGTCGATGCGGCGATCAAGGACCGCAATATCAAGCGCCTCCGTCGCATTGAGGGCCAGGTCCGTGGCCTTCAACGCATGGTGGACGATGAGCGCTACTGCGCCGACATCATGATCCAGATTGCCTCGGTCCAAGAGGCGCTACGTGCGGTGGGACGGGAGCTCATGCGCAATCATCTTAAGCACTGCGGGTCCGCCGCGATCCGTGGTAACGGAGAGCAGGCCGAATCGATGTACGACGAGATCATCGACCTCATGTACCGCAACGTCCGGTAGCTGTTCGATGACGCGGGCAGTACTACCCGCGGGCCCCTCTCCTTGGTTGCTGGGCTGGCAGCCGAGGGATCGTTGCTGCCCTCCGAGCGCCCCATTTGCGTTCAGGTCACCGTCCTCTACGAGGACCGCTTCACGTTCACCCGCATCCGTTACGGAAGAGGAGAGGTCCCGTCTTCGGGCGTGGCTCCGAATACCAGGCCAACGTGGGCCCACGACCACCCTATGGCCGACCTTGAGGATCCAGCGGTCTTCCAACACCGGATCCTCGACATGTCCGCAACCGGGCTCCTGGAGCGTCACCGAGGAGGGTGCACGAAACCTCCTTACGCACCTGCTCAAGGGGGGGATTCATCATCTTTGATGATTTCGACGGCTCCGGTCACTGGGAGAGTCGGTAGGTGCAGATGCGCCGGGCACTT
>Ga0302135_10002195_pt1 | contig 11697 bp, 8 predicted proteins | sample CBN3_surface_MG_FD_203119 | JGI IMG/M metagenome (GOLD analysis project Ga0302135, IMG submission 203119) | Marine microbial communities from Western Arctic Ocean, Canada - CBN3_32.1 | ecosystem: Environmental > Aquatic > Marine > Oceanic | place: Canada: Western Arctic Ocean | collected 2017-09-15 | reverse complement strand
CTATAACCGGTTTGTAGCCCACCACTTAAAAGATAGCTCAAGCGTCCATTCTGGCCACTCCAGGCGAGAGACCCGCCGGGCTCTACTTCGCCATCGGAAAAGTGTGTTGCGCTGAACTCGGTGGTCATACTCGATCTTGATTGGCTTTCTAGCAGCACGATATTCACCAGCTGTCCGGTATTCTGCACATCGAGATCGCTGGAAGTGCCACGCACGATTTCGATTGAGCGGACTTGGTCCGCCGAGATGCGGTCGAGCTGGCTGCGCGCTTCATTGGCCTTACCTGCCATGCGCTTACCATCGATGAGAATCTGCGAGCTCGCACCTAAACCACGAGCATCGGGTTCGAAGTTGGAATTATCCTGGTCAATTATCAGGCTAATCCCGGGAACCCTATCCAGCATATCGTTAACGGTAAGCGGGCTATATTCGGCAAAATAGCTAGCCGGGTAACTGATCGTGGAATTTTCTTCAGTCGTTCCCTGGGCTTCGGCTGTAGGTAGATCAGTCAGAAACAATACACCGGTCAAACAGACAATAACAAAAGGTCGCTTAATCATATTCTTCGCTTTTTTCTTTAAAATTAAGGTAGCAGGAGGTGGATAATGGAACTGCGTGAAGACTACCATTCCAATTCATGATAAAACCCTTAAGTTTACAAATTGTAACGTTTAGCATGGTGTTGATTTCTCTGAAGCTCCTTAACTCTGTATCTGGCTCTAAGACTTTAGATTCGAAACTCTACAACTGGAATGAAATATAAAATGAACTTGGATAAGCTTAATCAGTTTCTTACCCTTCTTGCCAATTTAGGAGTCATTGCCGGTATAGTTTTCTTGGCTATGGAAGTACAACAAAATACTTCGATGATGGAAGCACAAACTAGAGATGCAATGACTGACAAACTTATTAACTGGCAGTTATCTCTTGCTACTGATTTATATACATCGCAAACATTTGTAACTGGTAACGCTGGAGAGCTGCTCGATAATAGTGCACAAGAGAATTCCTACCTCATGTTAATTTCAAGTAATTTGCGAATATGGGAAAATGAGTGGTACCAGTACTCGAAAGGCCTCTACGAAGAGGATGAATTTACCCCCCGGATAAATCGCTGGAAAGGGATCATGCAGGGTGAAGGCGACGGCTATAGACGTATTTGGTGTTTGCGAAAGGATAGTTTCTCTACAGATTTCCAAAGCGTAATTGATTCTTGGGTCCAAGATGTCGGGGGTTGCGAATAAAATCTCCAAGCTCATTTAGTGCAGTAAAGGCTCGTAGTTAGATAGAGCTTTCATTCTTCCAATTGGAGATATACCTAGTTCATAGAACAGCCTAGCTGCAAACTAGTTATCAGGAGTTAGCTGCTGACTAGCACACCCACCCCATGGGTACCCCCCACTTGTCCAAGTAGGTTCCATCGCACCCCTATACATACTATTCTGGATGAACGGTTAGATATAAAAAGAATCGCAATGAAGTGGCACTGATATATAGGACCGGGGAGGCCTTTTGGCCGCTAGGTTGTCTTCAGGCACACACAAATGGCAAATCACAGAAGCGCTTCAATTTTTTCGAGTAAACCAGCCAAATTAACTGGTTTTGTATCAAAATCGTCGGCACCTGCCTGCATTGCACGTTCTTTGTCAGCTTCAAGCGCATGTGCTGTCAGAGCAATGATTGGAATTTGTGAAATTTCAGGGTCGTTTTTTGCATTTGAAGTGGCAGTCCAACCGTCCATAACAGGCAATCCCATGTCCATAAGAACCAGATCTGGCCTGTATGACTTCATCGCTTCCAGTCCCGCGGCTCCATCTTCAGCTATTTCAACTTCGTAACCTTTTCTAGCAAGTCTTCGAGAAAGCATATCTCGGTTCATTTCGTTATCTTCAACAATAAGTATTTTACTCATGGCTTATTTCTCTGTTTTTATATTAGGTGTAAAGCTGCTGAGCAAGAACAATTAGTTTGTCTCCTGCTACGAATTTACACTTCTCGTCTTTTTTGGGATTGATAATAATCTTAGGCTTCGTTCCATCGTCAAACTTGTAACCAAGAACAACTTCATTGGAACGCTGAGCCTGCCTGACTATATCAATATGGCGAACAGATTTTCCGAGTTCGGTATAAGCCTCTGCTGGCCTAAATCCCATTTCGATTCCTCCGGCATTTAATAATTCTCGGTATATCGATTCCATAAAAGGTTTACGAACTACTTGTACCATAAGATGGCTAAGAAATTCTGTGCTGACAACTGCATCTGTCAAAGGAGAATCTTCGACTAATTCGAGTGTTTGAGGGTCTAAGAATTCGGTTACAACAGGAGGGAAGGTGATTCCTCTGGTTTTATCGCAAATATTACGAAGTAAAAGTAATATTAACGTTGAGCGACTATCAGCGTCTACCCTTGATTCCGACTCATCAGCTACTATAAAAATTACATCAAATTCAATTGGGTTGATTTTCTCAAGTGACCAGATTCCATCAAGATCAAATTCGACAGGTTGAATTTTGAATTTACTTGAATAAATTTCTTCGTATTTTGATTCCAGCGACTCACAAACACTGTTTGCATCCTGACAAGCTACGATAATTTCAAGCTGCTCTGTTGAATGCTGATCCAACTCCCTAATTATAGATCCAACGTTAGGATTAGCTGACAGAATAAGCACTTTACGGATAGTAGGTCTGTTGAAAGGTGTTTCTGTGGTCTTAACCCTTTCTAAGGGAGGGCAATCGCTTATTTCAAGATCTTCATTCGCTTGCTTGATTAGAATCAAGTCATCTTCTTCAGCAAGATCAAAATCTGGTTCAGGATTAAGCACAGTTACCCGTCTCTCCCTTCCATTTTCAATTTTTAGCCAGCTTACACCTATAACCGTAGCATTGGTTATTCTGGTTGCAATATCCCCAAACAAAATACCTTCTGAGTTTTCAATATTTTTAAGCTCTATTTTATGATTTTCAAGTGAAAATAGTTTGCTATAAACCTGGGCGTAGCCAGGGTAGCGAGCGCACTGCACCATTGTTTTGCTTATTACTTGGCCGCTCGAAATAATAGGGTGACTCATGTTCGAAGCTATATTAGCTATAGGTAAATTTTCTGTATTGACAATCTCAGCTACAATATTGGAAGTATGCCCATCATTTTGCGATGAATTTAACAACATCATAGTTTTTATGGTAGTAACATCACTGAAAGTATTTTTTAATCCTTGCCCTTCGGCAAGCACAATAACGTATGCGGCTTTTCGGATCCCTATTCTTGCCATTTCGCTAGGCGAAGCAATAGACCCTCGCAAAGGAAGGATCTTTAAACCTCTCAATTTACGAGATTCCTGTCTGAGTTCAGCTCTCACGACATTAGTGTTCGTAGAAGTAAGAATTACTACTCGTACCGTCTCTTTAAGTTTGGCTAATTGTTTCAAGACGGAAACGGCCTTCCTATTCCATCCTAAGAGAAGAATATGATTAACCTCTCTTATCGTAGCAGCTCCGTTGCGAGCATCTTCTACGGCGCTCTGAATGGAATTGACAATAAATCCAATTAATCCGCTCACTATGACCAGCCCCATCATGGAATTGAACATAGCAAACACTAAAACCATTTTTGGCGCGCCATAGTTTTCTGCGAGCGCTCCCGGGTCTAGAACATGTTTCATAGACCACCATAGAGTGTCAAAAAAACCACCTCCGAAGGTATTACCTATTCCTTCGGCCTCAAGCGCACTGGGAGAGAATAAGCCAAAATAATAAGCACCCATACCCATGCTAATAACTAACAACATAAGTGAAGTTAGAAATATATAAGGGAATATATTACTTGTGGTCGAAAGAAGAAAAAGCAGGTATTTCGCGCGTTGCAGCATGTCACGTCTTTCTATTTGATTGATTTTTTAATCATCTCTTCAAGGTCCTGTTTAGCCCCGATCTCGTTTTTATCAATAATCCCACGGCATTGACTTTGTAAGTTAGATCGCATCACCTCGTCAAGATGCATTGCAGAATAGACAATAATTTCCGGAGGATTAGTTAGTTCGAGCTCGTTAAGCCTTGATAGAAATTCAAAACCGTCCATAACCGGCATCGACAGATCAAGAATCACTAGGTCAAATCCTTCAGTAACTTTAGCAAAGCCCTCAGCACCATTTTTTGCTGTATCTATTTCAAATCCAATCCCGATGAGCATCCTTGAGGCTAAATCTCTGGCTTCTTCTTGGTCATCTATAACAAGAGCTTTTTTCCCATCGACATCACCAGTAAACAAGTCGTTGATGTGCTTCAGTAGTTCATCTTTTTCTACTGGCTTTTTCATAAACACTTTTGCACCCAAAAGGCTAGCAGAATTGTCATCATCTAAAGTGCTTATTACAATAACGGGCACATCTTTAAGAGACTTATCTTTCTTAAGTTCTAGCATCACCTCCAAACCATCCTTATCAGGCATGAGTATATCGAGAAGTATCACGTCTGGATTAAATTTCCTGGCTTTTTCGAGCCCCTCAACTCCTCCCATAGCGGAAATAATCCTGAATTCTTCAGACGTTAACTTCCGCTTAATAATGTCATGCAGGAAAGCGTCATCATCGATAATTAGCACTATTGGGAAGTCTGATGCGCCGATTACATCTAGATCGTCAACTTCTGTACTAGGGGCTGGTTTAGGTGCCTCTTCTTGTATATTCCTTGGTACTAAAATTGTAAATACAGATCCAACTTCAACCTCGCTCTTTACAAAAAGTTCGCCTCCCATCATCTCTATGAGGTTTTTTGTGATAGACAGCCCAAGGCCAGTGCCCCCGAATTTAGAAGTGGTATCCTCACTGGCTTGCTTGAATTCTTCAAAAATATTCTCCAACTGCTCCTTGTTCATTCCGATACCTGTATCACTCACTGAAAATTCCAGCATTTCCTCCTTGTCTCTTAAAGCCGATAATGCTGATATTTTAATCAAGCCATTTTCCGTGAATTTACATGCATTACTGACTAGATTAAGAAGGCTTTGCCTTAATCTAGTCTCATCGGAATTCATTGAACCAAGGTTTGATTCTATGTTGAATTTAACCTCGTTCTTATTTTTTCCGGCGATTGGTATCGCCACACTTTCCAAGATGTTCATTACCTTGGAAATTTCAAAATTCGTTATATAAAGCTCTAAACGACCCGCTTCAATTTTAGATATATCTAAGATGTCATTTATAAGGTTAAGAAGATGTGTGCCCGAATCGGTAATACGCTTTAAGTCCGATGACATCGTTTCCATTCCCGCTTCTTCCACTTCCTCTAAAAGTAATTCGCTGTAGCCAATAATCGCATTTAATGGAGTGCGTAATTCATGACTCATATTTGCCAGGAATTTACTTTTAGCTAGATTTGCCTCATCTGCTTCATCTCTAGCATTCTCTAATTCAGAAGTTCTAGCATCGATAAGAGCTGATACTTCATCAGACATTCTTTCAAATGCAACAGAGATAAGCTTGCTAGAATTTTCATCTGCTTGGGCATCTCCTCTTTCTGTTAGCCTTTCCATTTCGTAAACATCTTTTTGGAGAAGTGCTTTCGCATCACCTTCAAGCTGCGAAGATAAAAGCTTCATTTTCCCGATAATAAGCTTGTCTCTGCTCACTCGGGCACGCCGGCGACTTTTCCTCTCTTCATTAAGTTCTTTGAGACTTGACTTATAGATGTCTAATGCTTCGATAAGCCTACCTATTTCATCTTCATCGCTTTCAAAGAAAGACCTCTTCGTTTGAATTTCGACATCCAAATTACCGTGCGTTAGTTCATTAAGGACAAGGATCGCTCCGCCTAACCGCGAAAAAAGTGTTTTTTGGACATAAGTGATTACCAGCAGTATGGCTACTATTGCCATGACAGCGCCAAAAACGACATTGAAGGTAACGCCGTCTATTCTAAAAATAACGTCGCTTATATCTCTGGTTAACGCTAATTTGTATATTTGATCTTGCTCTGACGTACCAATGGAAATTAAAGATAATTGCGATGCTTGGGCAGAAAGGCATGCATCATCCTCAGAGGAAAAATTTAACTGACAAAGTATTCTATCTCTTACGCTACTAACGACCCCACTATCTATTCCTGGTGAATCGTTAATAAAGCCTAGAATAGGATCTACGTTACCTTGATAAAACTCTGGTGGTCGCGAAGTATTCAATAATTGAGCGTTAACATTTAAGTCTGTTACCAGATCGCTAACGAGAGCATCCAACTCTTTTCCCAGAAGGACTATAAACTCAGTTACACCAAAGACGCGCACGGGAAAAGCGTGGACTAAAGTAAGCTTTTCTTCCTCAGGGGTTGTATGGACCATATAACCAGACCATGGCAGCCCGGATGAGGCAAGGGAACCATAAAGCTCGAATCGGGAGCCTTTATCTACAAAATTGGTTTCGTAGATTGATGAGCACGGATCATAGTCTCTAGAGAACAAAGATTTACGGCATGAAATAGTTTCGAAGTTGCTGGCATCCAAAACGTTATAGAAAAGAAGTTCTCTTCTTTGAAGAGAAGGGCTGAACAAAATATTTAAAAATCTCTCGGCAACACTTAGATCGTCTTCTTGTATCGCCATTATGAAAGGGTTCAGTACCTCGCCAGTTGCAGCCGCGCTGAAATCAAGTTCATAATTCGAGGCGCTTGTAGTGCTTGCAAAGTCCAAAGGGGTTGCATTCTCAGGGAGCCAAAAATTGGCCCTTTCACCTTGCAAACCAAAATCCTGAAGCTCTTCAATATTGTCTTGAAATAATCTTTCCCACGCGTCCGAATAAGTCCTGAGGGCTAACTCTTGATCGGAATCTACGCGTATTGACTCCTTTTCATTTAGTAAAACCCCAACGACTGCTGCCGTACTAAGAGCCCCTAGCATCGAGAGCAATAACAGCATTTTCTGAATACTCATTCACTGTCTCCGAAAACGAAAGGGAAGGTTCTAGTCCGTGTTAATTCTTGCGTCATCAACAATTTGTTCTATGCTGGGAATTAATGCTTGGCGGCATCCTAAACAAGAACTCATTTGCACTCCAACTGTTCCATCCTTGGGATCTACGAAAAACCCTGTATTGTACGCTCCACCCCATGAATAAAAATCTACTTCACCAGGGTTATCAGGATCTAACGCAATTCCAAAACCAGCACCAAACAGACGGAGGGGATTTCCATTAAGGTTCTGGGCAGCATCGGCTTGCTGGGTGGTTTGAGCTATAACTGAGCTTTCCTCTAAAACACGCACGTTATTCAATTGCCCAAGTCCAGCAATCATACTGACGTATCTTAAGTAGTCAGTAGTGGTTCCCATCATACCGCCGCCGCCCGAATCAAAAGCTATTCCACCGGATCCAACTGGGCTTCGTGGGAGGATTTCACAACCGACATCAGTCTTAACAAGTTGGAAATCAATCCCTGTGTTGCCAGTCGCTCCTAAAGGCGCCTCACCAGGTGCAGGCGAGTTGTATATTAAAGCGTAACGATTTTCTAGTACCTCATTAGAGAATCTCCACGCGGAATTTTCCATGCCCAGCCGATCAAAAATGGCTCTACCTACATAATTCCCCAAAGGTTCCCCAGTCACAGCTTCTATAACTGCTCCGAGAACGTCTGTGGCTACGGAATAAATCCAATTCTCACCAGGTTGTGAAATTAAAGGCAACTGGGAAAGAAGGTCCATATTTTCTGATGCAGAAAGACAGGAGTTTATTAGACCGAGTTCCTCATAAAGGTCCGCGACTCCTGAAGTTCCAGTTACGCTAGTTGCATACTCCAGTCCTGACGTATGAGTTAGTAAGTCTAGAATAGTAATAGCTCTATTAGCTTCCTCAAATTGGGCATCTAAATAGCCGTTCTCTGCGACCAGCATGTCATTAAACTGTGGATATATTTCTCTAAGCTCTGTTTGTAAAGTTAGTTCACCATCTTCAATTAATTTGAATATGGCACTACTAACTACAGGCTTAGACATAGATGCTAATGGGAAAAGTGTATCCATTCCGACAGGGTCAACTTCTCCTATAATTCTATTTCCCCTTGAGGCAGAGAAAAACACTTTCCCGTCTTTTGCGAGCGCAATAACGTAATTAGGAATGAGGCCGGCCTCATACACTGTATCAGCCTGGTTTGTAACCTCAGCCAATTTCGAGGAATCAAATCCAGCCTCTTCCGGTGTGATTGTTGGAAGTTGAGCGAATACTTTTCCATTAAAGAAAATAGGGAGTAATAATGTCATCCTAAGAAATATTTGAAATTGTTTGGCTCTACCATTCATAAGCTTTACCTTAATCTGTTTTAACGACGTATTTTTTATAAAATTGCACCGGCACGATTTGCAATACCTGAGCCCGGCAAACCGTCAACCGCTCATTCCAATCAATCTTCAATTCTTGCTTGATCAACTATTTCTTCTATATTAGGTATAAGAGCTTGTCTACACCTGTAACAGGAGCTCATTTGAACTCCAACTGTTCCATCCTTGGGATCTATAAAAAACCCTGTATTATTAGAGCCACCCCATGAATAGAAATCTTCTTCACTTGGGTTGTCAGGGTCTAACGAAATTCCAAAACCGGCGCCAAATAGCCTGCCGGCATTTCCATTAATATTCTGAGCAGCGTCTACCTGCTGAGTGGTTTGTGCAATAACAGAGTTTTCTTCTAAAACCCGGGTACCGTCCAAGATTCCAAGGTTAGCGATCATGAGAGAAAAAACTAGATAATCAGTTGCGGTTCCAACCAAGCCAGAGCCACCCATATCAAAGATTCTAGCTTCGCTCCCCACGGGGCATGCGGAATATCTTGGGCTTTCAGAAAGCTGCCAATTTATTCCTGTTCCTCCTATCTGACCAATCGCGGCCTCACCTGGTAAGGGGGGATTGTAAAGTGTTGCATAGTGAGTATCTAAGCGATCATCAGTGTGCCTCCAGCCTGAGTCGATGATGCCTAATGGCTCAAATATAGTTCTGTTAGCGTAACTGCCTAAAGGCTCACCAGAAACCACTTCAATTACCGCACCGATTACATCTAGAGAAACAGAGTAATTCCATCTTTGGCCAGGTTGCCCCACCAGAGGAACTTGGGATAGGAGGTCCATATTATCTGAAGCAGAAATACATGCGTTAATTAACCCGAGCTCGTCATATAATTCAGCTACATCTCCTGTGCCAGCAATACTAGCGGCGTACTCAAGACCAGAAGTATGGGTTAACAGATCTAGAATCGTTATTGCTCTTTCAGCCTCTCGAAACTGGTTGTCCAAATCTCCATCTTGAGCTACAAACATGCTCTGAAATTGTGGGTAAAACTCTCTAAGTTCGCTGTCAAGAGATAACTTGCCTTCTTCAATTAACTTGAAAATCGCACTGCTTGCTACAGGTTTAGACATGGATGCCAAGGGGAAAAGTGTATCCATTCCGACAGGGTCAACTTCTCCTATAATTCTATTTCCCCTTGAGGCAGAGAAAAACACTTTCCCGTCTTTTGCGAGCGCAATAACGTAATTAGGAATGAGGCCGGCCTCATACACTGCATCAGCCTGGTTTGTAACCTCAGCCAATTTCGTGGAATCAAATCCAGCCTCTTCTGGCGTAATTCTTGGCAGGTCTGAGTAGGATTTAGATGAGACAAAGATGAACAGCAAGATTATTGCTGCGAGCTTTCGTACATTGTTGGTAAGGTGTTTCATAGAAATTTCCCTTAATAAGCTGGAATACTTACTCTGAATATATATCTTTGTCTAATCCCCAGTCTATTCTTTTCAAGGCTGTTTGGAGGGAATTTATCGATCAGCCACTAATCAGTCCCAGTTCTCGACCCAGCATCTCTAGCTCATAAAGCTCCTCCATCTTAGCGCTGCGTTCTTCTTGTATTGCTCTGGTCTCTCTACCGTGAACAGTATTTGCTTCAATCTGTCTGGCTTTTCCTTCAGGTGTTCTACTGCCTGTACTGCGGCCACCGTGTATTCGGCACTTGGTCTTGCCTTTGATAGCAGGGGATCGACAGCGGAGCTTAGTCTGTTTTGATTTGGCATTGCACCCAGTGTAAGGCTATCTAGCAGACCCCACCCCCGGGGTACCCACCCACTTGTCCAAGTAGGTTCCATCGCACCCCTATACATACTATTACGCTCGAACGATTTGGTTAATTTTTGGTATGCGCAGCGCGCCTCTTGGGAACTGGTTTCGAGGGGCAAAAATTTTTTTTGCAAAAAAGCGGACGTTGGGTAATCGCTTGATTTCATGCTCGCTTATGACTGCATTCGGCCAAGAGCGGACACTTGAAACTACAGTATTTTTACTCTGACTCCAATTTTATTAAATATGGTTAGGCAATGGGGGTTTACCGAAGCTCGACCGATATCATTTCAGCCATTTCGTGATTGTTTGAGTAAATAGGAGCAGATCCTTTTATCCGTTTTATTCCGCTACGGATAAAAAGAATCTGCCCCTATTAACTCCTCAGTTACAGTTTAGTTCGGTCGATAGACGGCGTTGCTTTGCCACAGTGAGGGGTGGGCACAAGCCATGACATTATCAAGCCCTTGTACCACATCCAGGCCTTCCCTGGTAAGGTCCAGCCTTGCCGCCATCGCATCTGCAGTCGCAGGTACTGAAGTCACAAGAACCGCTCCGCCGGCAGTTACATTCTGAATAGGACCGAATGCACGGGTACTCACCTGCATTAACGAATTATCTCCGCCACGTCTAAAGCCAGCGGCAACTCCTACAACGAAATTGTAGGCATCGGCCTGAGTGACACCTTCGTTTAAGAAACACAATCTCTGTGACATCAGGGTATAGTCACCGGTAAAGGCATCACCGTCCGGAACTTGTCGGACGAGAGAGATATTTTGATTAGCAAAATCACAGCTGAACATATTCTGTGACAGTGGTGACGGCCGCACCCTTGCTTCACCGAATCTGCTTCTGCGAGCTTGTCGCTGGGAGACATACTCACCATAACTGCCATAATAGGTGACTAACCTGAAGTCGTAGTTGTCGGTGAAGTTAGCGCCCATGATTATCGGTTGACGAACGAACATCAGGTTCGTGGAATCCGAATTTCGCGGATTGTCTCGGAACCACTGAACAAGCTCTCGCATACCTACTCCATCAGCCAGTGAGCAGTTTGTTGACGACATCACATTACCTACGGGCATTTGTCCATAAGCAGAGAAGCTCAGCATGAAAGAAACTGCGAATAAGCTCAATAAAGATAATTTTTTCATTCTTATTGTCCTCAATTTACCATTGACCACAGGAACCGATGCCCCTGTTAGAGTCAAGTAATTATAGTATTGACTATTTATTGGAACTGCTAAAACGAATGATTAGCCCGAGAATGCGAGGCTAAAGATCCACTACAGCTTCAATCTATACCTCTGTATTGGGAAGTCAACTATTGCAGAACGCAATAATTCTGTCTCTATAAATTGAAAGGACTACTGGCCCCTTTGATCTAACCCTGTTTACTAGGCCATCAGCTAGGCCATAAATAAAATGCTTAACCATTTAAGCCCCCCTTAATTACATTGAGGTGGCCCTGATAATTAGGACCGGGGAGGCCTTTCCGCGCCTATTAATCATTGTTGTACCACCCTCAATACACTAAAGTCGAATTTGAAAAAAACCTGAAAAAAAATTGCAGTTAGTATTTTTAGAGGAGAGTTAATATGAATTGGGAAGCGTTAGGG
>Ga0302135_10002192_pt1 | contig 11701 bp, 8 predicted proteins | sample CBN3_surface_MG_FD_203119 | JGI IMG/M metagenome (GOLD analysis project Ga0302135, IMG submission 203119) | Marine microbial communities from Western Arctic Ocean, Canada - CBN3_32.1 | ecosystem: Environmental > Aquatic > Marine > Oceanic | place: Canada: Western Arctic Ocean | collected 2017-09-15 | reverse complement strand
GCCCTTTGATCCCGCTCAGCCGTGTTGGCCTCGGCAATCTCGACGTAGTTCTTCACTGCGGTCGTAGCGGAGAGGTCGGCACCCCCGGCCACCAACGCTTGCACAGATGCAACGGCGTTCCGCACCGCCGCGAACATCAGCGGCGTACGGCTCGAGAAGGAGTCCCTGGCATCAACGTCCGCGCCGTGCTCGATCAACGCGTTCACGGCTTCAGCGTCATCGGCTTCGGCCGCGAAGTGAAGAGCGGTGACCCCGGTGGTCGTGAATGCGTCCGGTTTGGCACCGGCTTCGAGTAGAGCCCGCACGATGCCGCTATGGCCCGCTCGGCTAGCCAAGTGCAACGGAGTGTAGCCACCCACCCGCGTCACCGGCTTCACCGTGACACCGGCGTACAGCAAGATCTGCGCAATGTCGAGCTGATCGTTTAGAGCGGCCCAATGCAGCGCCGTAAGCCCATCGGCCTGAGCGGCGTTCGGGTCTGCACCCTGCTGAAGAAGCGTACGCACCGCTTCGACATCGCTCCTCTGAGCGGCATCGGCTACGACGGCCTCGTCCAGCGTGGTGCTGGCGAGGATCGTCAGCGTGAGCGCCAGTAGGGACGCTGATCTCAAGCTTGTGTTCCTTTTTCTTATCGACATGTCTCGCTCCTGCGGCGATGCACCTTAGATGGAAAAGGTGCCCGTGCTGTTTCCGAATTTCTCCAAGTCGTTCAGCCCGAGCTTGTGTAGCATGTCGAGCATGACATTCGCCATCGGCGTGCCGATCGGAGCCTTGATGTGCTGTCCACCCTCCAGTCGGCCATTGGCGCCGCCCACTACGAAGAGGGGGCACCGGATGTGATTGTGGAGGTTGCTGTCGGCCATCGCGGATCCGTACACGATCATCGACTTGTCGAGAAGGTTGGAGTCGCCTTCCACCGTGTTTTTGAGCTTGTCCAGGAGGTAGGGAAGCGTTGAAACGTGGTAGGCGTTGATCGCTGCGAAGTCCTTCACACGGTCTTCTCGGCCGCCGTGGTGCGACGCCGAGTGGAACGGCGTGCTGACGCCGCTCTCGGGATAGACCCGCGGAGAGGCGTCGCGGCCCATCTTGAGGGAGAACACCCGCGTCGTATCCGACAAGAAGGCCAATACCTGTAGGTCGAACATCAACTCCATGTGTTCGGCGAAGTCGTCCGGCACACCCACCGGTGCCTCCGGGATCTCCCTCACTTCGCCACTCGCATTCTGAGCTTCGATTCTCTGGATGCGCTGCTCCAACTCGCGGATGTTCTCAGTGTACTGAGCCAGACGGCGCTGGTCCGCCGGTCCCAGATCACGATTCAGAGCCGAGATCTCCTCGAGCATCCAGTCGAGAATGCTGCGATCGGCCTGGCGGCGCTGGGCGCGCTGCTCTGGAGTGCCGCCGGCACCGAACAACATCTCGAAGACGGCGCGCGGGTCGCGAACCATCGGGAGCGGCTCACCCGGTGCGGCCCAACTAATCGTATCCGTGTACGCGCAAGCGTAGCCGTACGCGCACCCACCGGCCTGGTCCACGTTCTCGATAGAGAGCTGGACGGACGGAATAGGAGTGCTCTGCCCGAGACTCTTCACGTAGAGCTGATCCATCGACGTCCCGATGTGAACGTCCGACCCCTCGGTTTGCTTGGGATGTGCCTGCGTGAGGAACACGGCAGACGTCCGGAAGTGGTCCCCGCCGATTTCCTGAGGGGAGAAGGCGTCGGCCATCCTCGAGTCCGTGTCGCTGACAATGGTCAGGTAGTCCCGGAACGGCTCCAGCGAGCGCAGGCTCGTAGGCGAAAGGTCGAAGTCGCGACCCGTGGCCTTGGGCGACCAAAGGTTCATGGACTCGCCGAGCTCATTGCACCCCGCCGCGCCGTGCACCTGTTCGATGCAGATCAGCCGAGTAGCGTCAGCGGCGACCGCAGCGGGTGAAGACGCCCATAGGCGTTTTGCCGGGATCATCGCGTCGAGAAGGGGAAGGCTGAACGACGCCCCCACGCCACGAAGTAGCTTACGCCGCGAGATATGTCTTCCGGTGATGAATTCCATCAGTTCCGACCTCGTTTCGGTATTCGGTTTGTCCTACTTCTGGTTCGGCATGCCTACAGGCCCGCCGAAGTCTCCTCCTCTTCGATCCGTGTCGTCTGGAAAGCCGGACTGTTCACGACCCCCAGTACGAACGAGGAGAAGCGGTAATCGTTCTCCGCGGCATCGCGCGTAATCGCACGAACCGTCGGCAAATCGTAGTACTCGACGCGCCGACCCAGTCCATATGCCATCAGGTTTGTGGCCAAGATACGGTAGAAGACCTCTGGACGCGTAAGAAGTGCGGCCCTCAGGTCAGCCGGCCCCTTCAGCTGGGTACCGTCGTACAGCTCCCCGATAGGATCGATCGCATTCCCCTCGTCCCGGATGCGCCAAGCACCTGTAACGTCGAAGTTCTCGAGCGCTAGGCCGATAGGATCAATCACGCGGTGACATGCCATGCACACGGGGTTCGCCCGGTGCTGTTCCATGCGCTCACGAACCGTGAGGAAGCGACCATCCGTATCTTCGTCCGTTTCCTCGAAGGCTGGCACATCGGGTGGCGGTGGCGGTGGCGGTGTCCCGAGCAATACTTCGAGCACCCACTTCCCACGCAGTACGGGGGACGTGCGGTTGGCATGGGACGTCATAGCGAGAACGCTACCGTGCCCAAGAATGCCCCGGCGCTTGTCATCGGGATAACTGACCCGCTGGAACTCGCTGCCGGTAATGCCTGTGATTCCGTAGTGCCGAGCTAGGCGCTCGTCGACGAACGTGTAGTCGGCCGTCATCAGCTCGAGAACGCTCTTGTCCTCGTGAATGAGGTGCGAGAACAACAGCTCGGTCTCGCGCTTCATCGAGTGCGCCAACGTCTCGTCGAAGTAGGGGTACGACAGCGCATCAGGGTGGATCTTGTCCAAGTCCTGGAGGCGGAGCCACTGTCCGCCAAAGCGCGAAGCCAAAGCCTCTTCGGCGCGAGGGTCAGACAACATACGGCGCGCCTGCCGCTCTACCTCACCCGGGCTCGAAAGCTGTCCGAGTCTGGCTAGATCGATGAGCTGCTGGTCGGGTGGGGACCCCCAGAGGAAGAACGAGAGTCGAGAAGCCAGGTCCACGTCGCTGATCCGATGCACTTCTCCGGGATTCGCGCCGTCTGGGCGTTCCTCGGTGCGGAACAGGAAGTGCGGGCTGGCCAACATGGCCTGCAACCCCATCTGCACGCCGCTCTCGAAGCCGCCGTCCATCGCACCCTGATCGTAAAAGCCCATCAGGCCCCTGATGTCCGTCTGGTTGAGCGGCCTCCGATACGCCTGGGCGCCGAGGTCGGAAAGGATGCGCTCGGCGCACGGACGTGCTTCGTCGGGCGAAGTAGGGCGGCACGTGAAGACGCGCTGCCGAGACGGCGTGTCGGACACACCGGTGACTTCATAGGGCCCGAGGATCGTTAGCCGCTGTAGGTGGGGGATCGTAGTGATCCCGTACCCGATGCCGATCTGACCGTCGGCGAGGGTGTGCTCGATCGGCCGAATCAGGTCGTCGACTTCGCCCTCGAAGGTACGCAAGAAGGCAGCGGTGACTCTCTTTGGGCCGGCCTTCACGTAGATCGAATCGGTTCGCATATTGAGCCCGCTCGGCTCCGATTCGTGCATCCAGCGATCTACCGTCATGAGCGCAACTCGCACCCCGTCGATCGACACCTCGATCTGCACACTCCCGAACGTGCGACCGAATACTTCGCCCTCGACTGCCGGGTAGGGTTGAATGTGGAAGACGTACTTCCCGTCTGCGGGGAAATTGTGGACGGTGGATACACCTCCGCGGGTGCCGAAGGGAGCACCTTCGACCCGATCCTTCTGCGACGCGGTCCGCGGTAGGCGGTAGCGCGTCGAGTTGGGTTCGGCGTCCGGGTCGCCCAGAGCGATCCGGCTCACGTGATTGGCCGCTCGCATAAAGCCTTCCATCACCGTGGCGGAGGGCATCTGGACGTCGGCGATATTGTCGAAATTGGCACTCTTTGTGTCGAGCGGCAGGAACGTGCCCACGTCGATCTCGAGCCCGAGAAGATGTTCGACCGCACTGGAGTACTCGGCCCTGTTGAGCCGCTGGAAGGTTCTCCAACCCGGGTTCGGGTTCTCGGCAGCCGCCGCGTCGATGCGGGTCTCGAGTTCCCTGACCAGCATCATCAGCGTGTCGCCTCCGGGCCTCGGCATACCTGCGGGGGGCATCATGCCCGCCCGAAGCTTGCGAATCATCCGCTCGGCAGTCTCGGCCAGTTCAGGAGCTTTTTCTACTTCGAAGCCGATCAGCGAGAGATTGCCCGTGAGCATCGCGTCGTTGTGGCACGCCATGCAGTAGCGCTGGACCATCACGGTGAGTTCTTCAGGCGTTGCGTCGGGAGCGATGGCCTCAGTGTCATGCATGGCGTAGGGGACACGCTCTCCCGGGAGGACCGCTGGTAGCGCAGTTGCACGGACAACGGCCTGCCCGACCACCGACATTGGGCGCACCACCGTCTGGTCACCTGCAGTTCCGGCGTCCGCCGTCTGGCCTACCAAAACGAGCAGAATGCCGAGCGATGCCAGAGCGGCACTAAGTAGTCTCATTCTCGCCTCACGCTTTACAGCTAGGGCTCCCGAGGGAGGCCTTTTCTTATAAGGATGCAAATAGGCCTGAATTCAGAAGAATAGCCCCGATTTCGGCATTTTCGCCAGTCCGGAGTTAGCGACACGGCCTGGGGCCGCGATCTACTGCGCACAAGCGGACCGATTCGCTGTGATTTTAGGCCCTTCGCGGAGTTGCAAAATCCCGCGAAGGCCGGTGCCACCGCGGGGTCTCAATGTGCTTCGCCCGATAGGGTGCCTCGGCCCAACACACCTGTTAATGCACGATTCCTAGGGCATTCCACCACCTTCGGCTGGGGCGGAATAGTCGCCCCCTCCGGTCGATGCTGGAGCTCCTGTCGCTGAATCGCCAGCCGAAAGTGCGCCATAAACCATTCCAACGGCCACTCAGCCCACCACGAGGAGCACAGCGCTGGCTCCTGCGGTTAGATTCTTTGACGATTGCGCTCCTGCTGATGTCGCCGCGGGTCAACTTGAAGTACGTGACTAGCTAAAGGATAGAGATGGGACGGACAGGCCGTCTTTGGATGACAGCGTTGTTTTGCGCCGGCTTTTCGGGCTGCTTAGCTGCGGGAACCGCCGTACCGGGGGAAGACCCCGTCGACGGTCCGACTCTGGTGGTCATGCTCGTAATCGACCAACTCCGCCCCGATATGCTGGACCGGTTCGATGACTACTTCACCGGTGGGCTTCGGCGTGTGATCGATGAAGGACACAGCTTCGCGGACGCTACTCACGATCACGCATACACGTTCACGGCTCCGGGACACACGACGCTGAGTACGGGAGTGCACCCGACTCGCCACGGAATTGTGAGCAACGATTGGTGGGAACTCGAAGACACCGAGTGGCGGGAGGTGTATTCGATGGAGGATCCTGAGTCTGCCATTCTCGGCTACCCGACGATGGTCGGCCGCTCTCCGGCAAATCTCTATCGTGGTGGACTCGCCGACTGGATCGCGGCGGTAGATCCCGAAGCACGTGTGGTTTCCATCTCGCGTAAGGACCGCGCCGCGATCGCGTTGGCCGGCCGGGCCATGGGCGAGGTCTACTGGATGGACGACCCTGTAGCTGGCTTTATGACGTCCACGTACTACCGCTCGGAGTATCCGGAGTGGGTTCAGCGCTTCAATGAGGAAGAGATGCCGGGAGTCTACGGCGATATGGTGTGGGAGAGTCGGGCGCCCGAGGAGGCAAAGCTTCTTACGCGCCCTGACACGTCTGACTACGAGATGCGGGGTCGGCGAGGCGTATTCCCACACCGTGCGGCCAACCAGGTCGACGTGGCCGATTCAGCGGCCCTGAATAGATGGCACGCGAGAACGCCGGCTCCGGATGCGGCGGTTCTCGGGCTCACCAAGGCGGCTCTCGCGGAGTTGGAGCTCGGCCGCCGCGGGACGGTGGACTACCTGGCAGTGTCGCTTTCTCAGATCGACCGCATAGGGCACAACTACGGTCCCTTCAGTCGAGAACAGCTCAACACCCTGCTTCACTTGGACGACGTGCTTGCGGAGCTTTTTCAGAGTTTGGACGAGGCCGTAGGGCGAAATGGGTGGGTGGGTGGTTTCTCCTCAGATCACGGCGTTCTCGAGATTCCAGAGCACTTGGCGGAGAGAGGCGAAGATGCCGTGCGGTTGGACCTTGATCAGATGGGTCTGTTTCGAGAGACGGTGATGGGAGCGGTCGGCTCGGGTATTCAAGACGATGCTCTGGCTTTCGAGATCAAGCGTGCGATTGAGAGGCTCCCTTTTGTGGAGAAGGCATACACCTTTGCCGAAGTGCAGGACGCGCAGGCCAGGCCTGATTCTTTTGCCGTACTCTTCGCGCGTTCATTCTCGAGGGAGCGTGCGATCAGCCTTCCGTCGCGGTACGGAGTCTACCATCGTTGGCGTCCGCAGCACCTCTACGAGATGTCCGACGCGACCACCCACGGAACCCCATACCACTATGATCGCACTGTACCCATGATCTTTCTGGGCGCTGGCGTCGAGGCCGGCGTGTCGTATGGACCGGCGGCGACCGTGGACCTAGCGCCGACCTTAGCCGCCTTGGCGGGTATCCAGACCCCCGACGATCTGGACGGAAGGGCACTGCTGGAGCCGGACACCCGATGATTGTTGCTGGTCCTCGACCGATTTTTTGCTGATTTCCGCGAGGATCTCGTGGTGTTTGTCTAACGCACTCGGAGAGTGACATGATCCAGCCTGTCATTCTCTTCGATGGAGTCTGCAACCTCTGTAACGCAGCGGTGCGGTGGGTGATTGCTCGGGATCCGGACGCCTGCTTCCGGTTCGCGTCACTTCAGTCTGATGCGGCCCGCGAGGCCCTCGGGAAGCTTGGTGGGCCGAAAACAGGAACGCCTTCCGAAAGCATTTTTCTGATCGATGAAGAGGGCGTCCACACACGGTCGGCGGCTGTCCTGAGAATCGCCCGTGGCCTCGGCCGGCCGTATAGCTTGCTCCGGGTAGGGTCCGTTCTTCCTCGGCCTATACGAGACGGGATCTACGACCTGATCGCGTGCAATCGATACCGTTGGTTTGGTCGAAGCATAGAATGCCCGAGGCCGGCCGCGTCAGTCGCAGCGCGCTTCTTGGATGCGGATGTCGACAGCTACGGGGTAAAGCCCGGGGATTAAGCGCCCACCAGCCCGTCGATCTCTCGCTCCAGAACCGGCTTGGGCACCAACCCCACCATCTCGAATTCCGGCTCGCCATCCTTGAAGAACATGAGCGTTGGTAAAGACCGAATATTGAAGCGTTGAGCCGTTTCCGGAGACATGTCCGTGTTGACCTTCACTACGCGAACCCCGCGCTCTTCCTGCTCGATCGCCACCTCATCCAGGATCGGGCCCATCATCCGACAGGGTCCGCACCACTCCGCCCAGAAGTCTACGAGCGTAACGCCCGGCTCGGCCGCGATGATCGCATCGAAGTCTTGGTCGCCCGCGTGGAGGATCGGTGCCTCCGCGGTCGGCTTCTTCTTGAAGAACATGTTGATGTGTCCGCTCAACGATTCGGGATGGTGACGTGCCCTATAAACAGAGTACGCATGTATGAAGTTCCCGACCGAGCCACTATGGCGTGATCACGGCGCCTCGGTCCATTATGCCCACCCCAAAGTATCCGTGTGGGGTGTGAAGTGGTGAGGGTGTGTACCCTAGCGGTGGTAACCTAGCGGGTTGTGCCCAAGTGGTTTCAGTGTCTCACGAGTGGAGAAGGTCACATGAGTAATGAGGCTCGTTCCTCGACTTCCAGATTCTTCGGATCCGGTGTCGGTCTGGCACTTCTTGTCTTGGTCGCCGTTGGGTGTGCCACGGACACCGAGGAGGAACCGCAGGGGACTCCCCACGAAGGGGACTGGTCCTACATCTCGGGCACCGCTTCCGGCCAGAGATACTCGCCCCTGGATCAGATCAACGCCGATAACTTCGCCGACCTCGAGGTAGCGTGGACCTGGGACGGCTCTGAGTTCCCGAACGTGAATGCCCGGGCCACACCGCTTTACGTGAACGGCAAGCTGATCAGCGTAGCAGGAGAGCGCCGCCATGTCGTGGCGATCGACGCCGGCACGGGAGAGACCGTTTGGTCCTTCGTCGAGCCGCCCACATTCCGGTGGGAGTACTCCATGCGGAAGAACCACGGGAAGGGCGTCGCCCTCGGCAATATCAACGGCCGAGCCGTGGTTTACGTTGTGACCCCGTCTTTCTTCTTGCATGCGCTGGACGCCGACACCGGTGAGCCCGTCGAAGGCTTCGGCAGTGGCATTCCGATCGACGGCTTCCCGGAAACCGGCACGGTCGACCTCCTGGCCGACCTGGGTCACGAGTACGACGTGGCAGAGGGCATTCCGCTGGAGAAGGGCTACATCACGAGTTCGTCGCCAGCTATCGTCGTTAACGACGTGATCATCGTCGGAAACTCGGCCGAACAGGGTTACAACCAGACTCGCCAGGAGATGGTCCCCGGCGACATCCTGGCCTACGACGCCAACACCGGTGAGCACCTCTGGAAGTTCGACGTGCTGCCCGGCCCGGGTGAGTTTGGACATGATACGTGGGAGAACGATGCTTGGGAGTGGACCGGCGACATCTCGTCGTGGGCGCCGCTTTCGGCCGACTATGAGCGCGGACTCGTCTTCATCCCGACGAACGGGGCCACGGCCGACTTCTGGGGCGGCTTCCGTCCTGGAAACAATCTGTTCAGCACGAGCCTGATCGCCCTTGATGTGAAGACGGGTGAGCGTCGCTGGCACTACCAGTTGGTTCACCACGACATCTGGAACTACGACACGCCGCAGGTCCCGGTCCTCATGGACGTGACGGTAGATGGCGTGGACATCCCGGCGGTCGTTCAGGTAACCAAGCAGGCGTATGCCTACGCGTTCAACCGGGAGACGGGCGAGCCGATCTGGCCCATCGAAGAGCGGCCCGCACCGCCGCCCCTCATGCCGGGCGAGGCACTCTCGCCGACGCAGCCGCACCCGACCAAGCCGGCGGCCTACGACCTGCAGGGGCTCACTGAAGACGACCTCATCGATTTCACTCCTGAGCTACGAGCAGCGGCACTCGAGTTGCTCGAAGACTACCACTACGGACCGTTGTTCACTCCGCCGCTCCACCGAGACAACGACATCGGGAAGACCGCTTCGGTCTGGTGTCCCGGAGACGTTGGCGGAACGAACATCGACGGTACCCCAGCGGCCGATCCGGAGACCGGGATTCTGTATGTGACGTCCCAGAAGGGGTGCACGTCGATGGTCATGGTGCCGGGTGAAGAGGTGGATGGTGAACATGGGGTCCCCACGGGCACCACCATCAACAAGTACGCAGTGGGGCCGTCGAATCGACTCGGGCGGGTCCGGGGCATGCCGATTTTCAAGCCACCGTACAGCAAGATCACCGCGATCGACATGAACACCGGTGAGCACCTTTGGTGGATTCCCGTTGGCGATACGCCAGACCTGGTAAAGAACAATCCGGCGCTCGCCGGGATGGAGATCCCGAACACCGGAACGGGTCGTCAGGCCTCCCAACTCGTGACCAAGACCCTACTGATGTACACGGGCCAAGGCAGTGACGGTACGTCTTATCTGTACGCCGTGGACAAGGCGACGGGTGAGCGGCTGGCTGAGGTTGAACTGCCGGGTCGGCCGAGGTACGGGCTGAGCACCTTCATGCACAACGGTAGGCAGCACGTGGTCGTGCAGATTCCGAACATGTTGGCGGCGATCGCGCTGCCCTAGCGCCCCCCGGCTAGTTCTTCGGCCGGAACGTAGTCGCCGTATGCAGACCCCGGGCCACTTCGGGCAGAATCCCCATGCGCTCATAGGCCGGGTAAACGATCTCACGCAGTGGTGGTAGTCGCCACCGGAACCAGAGTGCCAAGGCCAGGCAGCCGAGTCCTCCAAGAGCGACCGCGATCGGAGCCCCGACCCGTGTCGCGATAGCGCCGCCTACCAGACTACCGACGGGTGACATACCGATAAAGGCCATCGTGTAGAGGCTCATCACGCGGCCTCGCATCGCTTCGTCGACCAGGGTTTGGAGCATGGTGTTGATGGACGCTGTCACGACCATCAGGGCGGAACCGCTCGCCACCAGCAGAACGCAGGACAGCCAAACAGCTTCGCTGAAAGCGAAGGCGATCAGGGTTACGCCGAACATAAGTCCCGCGCGAACGATGAGTCGTCCGAGGCCGACCACTGTGCTTCGAGACGCCAACCTGAGCGCCCCGATTACCGCCCCGAAGCCGGCGGACGAGGTCAGCAGACCAAGGGTACCGGCTCCGCCACCGAGAATGTCCCGCGCGAACACAGGGAGTAGCACCACATAGGGCAGGCCAACTAGGGACACCAGCGCGAGGAGCGTAAGTAGGTCGCGGATCGGTACAAAGCGAAAAGCATAAGTGAAGCCTTGGGCGATGTTCTGCAGGACCGGACCCGCGCGCTCGCCCGGCTCGTCGGCCAGTTGAATCGCAGCGAGCGCCCCCAACACGCACAGGTAGCTCACGGCGTTGATCACGAAGATCGGCCCCTCGCCCACCCACCCGATCAACACGCCCGCGATCGCCGGTCCGACCAGTCGCGCCGAGTTGAACATCGACGAGTTGAGGGCGATGGCATTGGGAAGGTCGTCCTTGCCCGCGACCAGGCGCACCATAAGCGCCTGTCGGACCGGAATGTCCACACCGCTGATGAGCCCGGCCACCGCGGAAAGCGCCACCAGATGCCAGACCTCGATCGAGCCTGATAAGACCAGGGTGGCGAGGACTACCGCCTGAAGCATCGCGGCGAACTGGGCCGTGACGACCATCCGATACCGACTCCAGCGATCCCCCAATGCCCCTGCAAATGGAGCGACAATAAAGATGGGGATCTGGTTGGCGAAGCCGATCAGTCCAAGGATCAGCGCCGATCCGGTCAGCTCATAGGCGAGCCAGCTGATGGCAACGTGTTGCATCCAACTGCCCACCAGCGAAACTCCCTGCCCAGCGAAGAAGAGGCGCAGGTTGCGGTTGAGCACACTGGAGGGTAGTGCGTTGTGGAGTCGAGTGGAACCCGGGTCCACAGAAGGAGTTGCGGGATCCTCGTTGGCGTCTATCGTGAGTCCTTCGTGAAGGCCCCCGCTCACTTCGCAGTCGAGAACAGCGTGTCCCGATCTGTGTGTTGCTTGTCTTCCGTGTTTCTTGCGACCGCCGTATTTCCCGTGCATCGTAGATGCGCAGGATGATGTTGACGGTGCGTCGTGGATGGCCGGCTGTTGGGTCGTTGCTCTTCGGCCTCGAAGGAAACGATCCCATCGTAATGGCTATCGTGGCAGGCGTGTTGGGGATGGTCGCGTTCGGAGCCGGTTATCTGCCGGCCCATCGCGCCTCGCGGGTCGATCCGATGGTCGCGCTGAGGTACGAGTAACGGGAGAAAGACGCGCCGTCGGTCGAGTCCGCTCTTTTGCTGGCTGCCTTGTGAGATGCCGCACGGGCTGACCATGTTCTCCGAATCCATCCCGCTTTCTGCCCATCCAACGGCAAAGACGATATAGAATGAACGGCTCGCTCA
>Ga0302135_10002189_pt1 | contig 11709 bp, 7 predicted proteins | sample CBN3_surface_MG_FD_203119 | JGI IMG/M metagenome (GOLD analysis project Ga0302135, IMG submission 203119) | Marine microbial communities from Western Arctic Ocean, Canada - CBN3_32.1 | ecosystem: Environmental > Aquatic > Marine > Oceanic | place: Canada: Western Arctic Ocean | collected 2017-09-15 | reverse complement strand
TTCAGCTTCAAAACGCCGCAAGAAATGTCTACGTCCACGATCTGATCAAGGAATACATAGTCGCCCTGACAAATGCGACGCGTGATCACCAGGACGCCTCCCTCGGAGTATCACCCCGGGCGTCGTTGGCGCTCATGCGTGGCGCACAGTCCCGCTCGATGATCGACGGACGCGACTTTGTCTCGCCGGACGATGTGAAATCCATCGCACGCGCCGTGATGTCTCACCGGTTGATCATCTCCCCGGCGGCACGAATGCGTGGCGTGGTCGGCGAAGACCTTGTTGGAGAGGTGCTGGATTCAGTCCCGGTTCCGGGCGCCGAGGTCGGCGGTCCGGCGAACGGGTAGGTCCGTACCTTGTTGACCGCCCGCAATTCCCAGCCAAAGATCGGCACCCGTCGGCCGGCTCGACGTTTAGATGGTTCGAGACCGTCACGGCTGCGTCGTGTAGCCAGCTGGCTCTACGACCACCGCCGGGCAGTAATCGTGGCCTTCGTCACCGTCCTGACATTCATGTCCGGGATGGGCACGGGCTTCACCCTTTCGCTCAGGCTTGGCTACGTCCTCGTCATCATGCTGGCGATCGCGTTTGTCTGGTCGCGAATCGGATTTACGCGCATAAGCGCCCGTGTTCATCGCCCAAACAGGCCGATGCGCGTTGGCGAGCAGCTTTCGGAGACGGTCGAGATCGCCAACCGGGGCGGATTGCCGAATCCGTGGATCGAGATCGAGGAACTGACCGACATCCCCGGAGTGCATGCCGGGCGGATCATCGACATGCCTGGCGTTGTGGTGAATCGGAAGTTTCAGATAGAAGCGTCGATGCTCCAGCGAGGAGAGTTCTCGCTTGGCCCGTTGATCGTGCGTTCCGCCGATCCGTTTGGCTTGTTTCCAAACGCACGTGAATACCAGGGTGCAGACCGTTTGCTGGTGTATCCGAGCGCTGTGTCTGTTCCCGACTTCGCGATGGCACACCTCAATCTGAGTGGCGACGCGGGCGATCACAGGAGAACTCACCTCGTATCGCCGCACGTGTCGTCTGTCCGGGAATACGTCGGCGGCGACAGCATGAGTCGTATTCATTGGCCCAGCACCGCACGTCATTCCAAGCTGATGGTTAAGCTCTTTGATCAGGGAGAGGCGGGCGAGGTGTGGGTTGTTTTCGATCAGCACGGTTCGACCGTCGCCGGGCGTGACGCAGAGTCGGCCGACGAGTACGGGGCGACCCTGGCGATCTCCACCGTCGAGAAGTACCTCGGTATGCAACTCCCTGTTGGCTACGTGTCGTACGGCAGCCATCCACTCATGACGCTACCCGTCCGTGGTGGCGGCCAGCTTGAAGAGACTACGAGGACCATCGCCACCAGTAGGCCGGAAGGTGAGGTAGATCTCGTAGAGATCCTCGCCGAACTCGACCCGTCGATCGGGGCAAACACGGCGCTAGTCGTTATCACCGCTTCACGATCGACCGAGTGGGTTGTGGCGCTTCAAGGACTGGCGAGGCGAGGGGTGAACGCCTCGGTGGCACTTCTGGACCGGGAATCGTTCTTGGATGATGACCAGCGAGTCTTCTCCGATGGCGATACCAATGCGGACGTGCTTGAAGAGTTGATCAGCGCCGGCATAAGAACCTATCTCGTGAAGCAGGGGATCCCGTTGGCGACGTCGCTAACCGGCCAGATACGCCTGTCTGATCTCGCTCAACCCGTGGACGAAGCCCCGGTCGAGACCGAGACCGCGTCAGGAGTTGGCACTTGAGCACACGTTCGCTCAACCTGCCGGCAAGGGCAGATATCGATCTGACAGGCGGCATCGCAAGTGGTGTGGTGTTTGTCGGACGCGTGCTGGGTATCAAGGGCCTTGAAGGCCTGATCACCTACACCCTTCTTGGCCTCATGGCTCTGGTCGTGGCGTTGTCGGTGCAACTGGCCGGCTGGGGAGACTCGCCGGTCCTCATCTGGACCGTACTGGCCGGTACGGCGCTCGGCGTCGCCTTCTCCAGAAAGATCGGACCGTGGCCGCTTCGCCACCTTGTGGGCATCCTGGCCGGGATACCCTTCTCTATCTGGCAGGTGTCGTACAGCGCAGACGGAGCCAACGTTATCTCCAGATTCGGCGACGTATTGACTCGCCTCGACATCTGGATCGACATCGCACGTGCCGGGGGCATCAGCACTGATCCTCTGCCGTTTAGCGTTTTTCTGTCCGTGATTGCGTGGGTCGTCGCATACGCCGCTGGTTGGAGCCTGTTCAAGTGGCGATCGCCGTGGCCGCCGTCCTTCATCTTTGGCATCGCCATCCTGACGAACCTCAGCTACAGGTTTGGCCAGTACGAGTTCACGTTCTACTTATTCGCCGCCATCGCCATAGCCCTCTTTGCCCACCTCACGCTGGTTAATACACGCCGTCGATGGGGCGAATCTGGCATCAGATACACCCACGGAATGAGCGTGGACGGCATGCTCGCCCCCATCATCATCGGTGCGATTGTCGTGCTGATTGCCGGGCTGATGCCCATGTACAAGATCAGGCCGGAGACGATGGACCGGGCCTGGGGTGCGATGAAGGACCCGTTCCGAGACAGACTTACCGACGACGCGTTGCGACTGTTCCCTAACGTCGGAGGCATCGGTTCTGGAGACCTGAGGGCTTTCGACCAGGTGCTGGCGTTCAAGGGACAGATCAAGTTCAAAGAGGAGCCTCTCTTCTTCGTCTCGACGCGGTACGAGACCCTGAATCCGGCGCGTAGCTACTCCGTGTACACATCGCAGGGCTGGCTGGCCGGGCCTGTGGCGGAGTTCAACCGCCAACCTGCCGATTCACTGCCGCTTGAGGGAACACTTCTTGAGCGAATTCTTGTCGAGCAGAGCATCGTTTCCGACGAACATAAGCTTGGCTTCGCCATCCCCGGAGACTACGCGCTAAATATAGATTGGCCCTATATCTCTGAAGAGCTGCCTCCGTTAAAAGTGTGGTTGAACATGGTCGAAGGTGAACTCGATCCCTCGCTCCCTGAAGACGTGCGCGCCTATGCCGACGCACTGCGTGACATCTTCATAGAGCCTGATTTCTTCGGAAGCGGCCCGGTCGAGAACACGATCAACAACTTGCTGCCACCTGATCTGGAAATCCTCGATTACGAAGAGAACACCGGTGTCCTGAAGTGGGTCAACGTTCAGAGAGTCACGGAGCCAATCTTTGACCAGGTGGCTGCCAGATTCATCGACCGAGTAGAGCCTGGAGAGACCGTCACCGTCCGGAGGTTGGTTTCACAGGCCACGGCGGACCAACTTGGCGCGGCGGGTGATGACTACCCGCTCTGGGTTACGGACCGTTATCTGCAACTGCCGGAAACGTTTCCCGGCGAAATCAGAGATCTAGCGAACCAGATCGTCAAAGATGCCGGGGCGATTACGCCGTACGAGGTAGCCGAAGCACTGACAGGCCATCTCAGGGATTTTGGCTACAGCCAACAGATAGAAGGACCGGGACGGGATCAGGACGGTGTGTCTTACTTCCTGTTTGACACCGCGGCAGAGCCTTGTCCGGGTTTGACCGCTGGAAACGGGTGCGAAGACGACAGCCCGAAGGGTTACTCCCAGTACTTCGGGTCCGCCCTGGCCGTCATGTTGCGGACACAGGGCATACCCGCCCGAATGGTTTCAGGGTTCAAGGCGGGTGAGTTCGACCCGGTGCGCGCCGGATTTGTAGTTCGGGACGTCGATACCCACGGTTGGGCACAGGCTTACTTCCCTGATTACGGTTGGATCGATCTTGAGGCGACTCCGGGTGCGGCGCAGTTGGTCAGAGGCACGTTGCCGGAGCTTGAGATCAACGTGCCTGAAGGATCGGCACCGGTCGGGGACGACTTTGATCTGTTCGCCGAGACCGGTGAGAACCCGCTGGGTACTGGCGATGGCCCGGAACTTGAGGATCTTCTGAGTAGCACTGGCAACGAGAGATCGACCCCGATCTGGCCGTTCGCTGCTGGATTGGCGCTGGTTCTGGCGTTGGCCGGAAGTGTGATCGCCTGGCGCTGGCGCTTCTGGGCTATGTCGCCAACGGGACGGGCGTATGCAGGAATGTCTCGCCTGGGCTGGCTCGCCGGGGCCGGCCGCCGCCGATACGAGACGCCCGTGGAGTACGCGCTAAGGCTTGGCGAGAGGGCCAGGGATGCCGACGAGGGCGGACAGGCTATCGCGCGAGCTTTCGAGTTTGAGGCGTATAGCGGTCGAGAGGTTCCTGAGGCAGTTCACGAAGCGGTCCAGGAAGAGTGGCCAACGGTTCGATGGGCGTTGATCAGGCGATCGTTACTTCGTCTGATTGGTGCGAAGTCGCGTCCGCCGCTTCGGGTGCTGATGGCGATGCCGGTGGAGCGGCCCCTGTACTCGGGATATGCGTCTCCTTTGAACGAACAGGCGAACGAACAGGATTCCGAGCCAGGCAATGAACCCGGAACGCAGCCCGTTGCTTAAGTACGACATCTTTGAGAGCGCGTACGGCTGGATTGGCGTAGTTGCGTCGGAAAAGGGCATCAAGCGGATAACGTTGCCGGAGCTAACCCGGGAGGATGCGGAAGCTGACCTGAGTCGCCTTAAAGCGGACGCCGAACGGGACTCGTCGCACTTCGACGACCTTCGAGCAAGGTTGGACCGCTATTTCGCTGGAGAGCCGGAAGACCTGACACAGATAGCTATAGATCTGGACGATCCCGAGTTCTTTGCCCGGGCGCGTGCTGCCTGTCGGAGCATACCCGCCGGCGAGACACGGACCTACGCCTGGCTGGCAGAGTCAGCAGGTAGCCCAAACGCCTCACAGGCGGCGGGGCAGGCGATGGCCAGGAACCCGGTGCCTCTGCTAGTCCCGTGTCATCGGGTGGTCGGCAGCAACGGGCACTTGCACGGTTTCGGAGGAGGAGTTGGATTGCCGCTCAAAGCACGACTGCTGGAACTGGAAGGACATCTCAAGACTTCAGAAGGCAGGCAACTCAGCCTGTTGGCCTGATTTCAGAGGACTCGAGAGAACCTAAGGGCTAATCCAGATCGTCAGACCTGTCGAGCTCATCCACGCCCTCGATGCCGATCTCGGAGCGTCTCAAGGGCGTCGCGTGCTACATCGGCGTCTTCCGATGGGGCGACCAGCCTGACCGGCGTCGCGGACACGCCCAGGAAACCAAATGTGTCGCCCGGCCTCAACAGGCACCTGATCCGTGCTTGAGACAGCAGGTCCTGCCACATCTCGGCCGTTAATTGATCTGGCGCGGTGGCGAAAACAACCAAATCCATAGTTTCAGGTTACCTCCCGCTGTTCGGATATTGCCCTGTGAGTCGATCACGGAGTTTGTTGCTTACGCCACGCGACCCTGTAGTCCCAGTGATCCCAGTAGCGGTAAGCGGTCTACGCAGGAGTGGGACTTGCCAGCCCCGGCACCTGAACGTTTTCACTTCCAACCATCTCGCTCAAGTTAGATACGAGCTCATCGCAAGGCTGGATCGAGAACGGCATCTCCAGAGTAACAACACGCTGCTCAGCGGTAGCCACTTCCAGAATGAAGGGATGATTCCCTTTGTAGTTCAGAAGCAGCCGGATGATGTCCTCAAACCGTTCCTTGTCCTCAGCGACTACGCCGGTCTCAGACAATCGGATAGACAGAGCCGGTTCCAGCGGAGCCGGGGGCTCTTGCTGCGCTGCGCCGTTGCCGTTGGGACTTGCTGCGTTGCCCACCGGCGTAGCCGGTCGCAGGCGATTTGGGTTGTTGGAGCCGTTCGGAGATCCAAACTGGGGAACCCCACTGGGTTGACCCATAGACGGTTGAGCCGCCATTCCGGGTGCGCCGGTTCCGTTGGCGGTGTTGTTGTTCCCAGTCCCGTTGTTCAAAGGGGCAACCTCTTCATGTCCGGGCAATCGATATTCCCGTGCGCTGTCTACTGATATTGATACGCGTCCGTCGCGCTCTCGCACTGTTCCGGTTAGCGAGACAAAGGTCCCCTGCTTCCAGAGATGTTCGGTTACGCCAAGTACATTGGACCAGACGACGAGCTCGATGTCGCCGCCAAGAAGTCCGAACTGGAGCGATACGAAGCGATCTCCCTTGCGGGTCGTCAACTCACGCACCGTGCCGACCTGACCTACCGATGACTTCTTCTGGTTCGCCATATCAGCGCTGAGTTGGTTTGCGAACACGATCGACTCGTTCTGCAACTGATACATCGCACGAGTGATCGGGTTTTCCGTGATCTCTACCCCTAGAAGCTCACGCTCCCAGAGTGTTCGTTCATGGTCCGTGACATCGCCACCGTCTGGTAGCTCAAGCGCGGGCAGCGGCGTGTCCACGGAATCGCCAAGCATGTCGAACATCGTGCTCTGGCCGGAGTCTCGTAGCTCGGTCTCACGTCTGATCAGGGACATGATCCGATCCAGACCCTCGATCATCGCACCGCGATCACCAAGGCGATCAAATCCGCCCACTTTGACCAGACTCTCAAGCGCGCGCTTATTCATGATGCCGAAGTCGACACGCTTGCAGAACTGTTCCAGCGATTCAAATGGACCATCGGCATTTCGTTCTTCGATGATCGGCTCTACAGCGCCCACGCTGACGTTCTTGACGGCAGCCATGCCAAAGCGGATGGCTACCCTGTCATCGTCATCACTATTGTCGACAGAGAAACGTACGTCGCCACGGTTCACATCTGGAGCCAGCACGGCGATTCCAAGCCGTCTGCACTCAGTTATAGCGGCGGTGAGCTTGTCAGGTGATCCGGTTGCGGCGTCCAGGAACGCCACCATGTACTCAACGGTGTAGTTGGCTTTGAGATACGCCGTCCAGTACGACACCATGGCGTAGCAGACGCTGTGCGCCTTGTTGAAGGCATAACCGGCAAACGGCTCGATCAGGTTGAACATCTGCTGCGAGAGTTCCGGCGAGTAGCCGTTGGCGATCCCGCCGTTGATGAACTTCTCGCTCTCCGCCGCCATCACGGCAGCGTCCTTCTTGCCCATCGCCTTACGAAGGATGTCCGCTTCTCCAAGCGTGTATCCGCCGAAGCGCTGTGCGATCAGAAGCACCTGGTCCTGATAGACGACGATCCCATACGTCTCTTCAAGCAGGTCTCGTAGATCGTCGTGCGGGTATGTGATCTGTTTTCGGCCGTGCTTGGCATCGACGAAATCGCCGATGAACTCCATCGGGCCCGGCCGGTACAGGGCGATCATGGCGGCGACGTCCATCACCGAGCTCGGCTTGAGCTCCTTGATGTAACGACGCATCCCGGAGCTTTCAAGCTGGAACACTCCAGAGGTTTCTCCGGACGACAGCAACTTGAACGTTGCCGCATTGTCCAACGGGATACCCGGCAACGTGAGCTCTTCACCCCGGATCTCGCGGATCAGCTTGAGGGCGCGGTCCAGAATGGTGAGGTTGGTGAGCCCCAGGAAGTCCATCTTGAGCAGGCCAAGGTCCGCTAGCGGGCCCTGTGGATACTGCGTAGTCGGAACGGCGTTCGGGTCAGAACCGGTTGCTCGAGCCAACGGTACGTAATCCGTGAGCGGCTCTTCAGTGATCATCACACCGGCTGCGTGCGTGCTGGCGTGGCGGACCGTTCCCTCGATCCCCTGAGCAAGCTCCAACAATCGCTGTCCGGCGCCGCCGTCCCTGGCAATCTGTTGCAACTCGGGAGTCTCACTGATAGCGGTTTCGAGCGTGATCTTGAGCGTGGTCGGGATCAGGCGTGCGATACGGTCCACTTCAGATAGTTCAGTGCCAAGCGCCCTGCCTACGTCCCTGATCGCTGCCTTGGCGCCCAGCGTGCCAAACGTGACGATCTGCGCCACGTGGCCTTCGCCATACTTATCCAGGCAGTATCGGATGACCTCTTCACGTCGGTCGTCCTGGAAGTCCATGTCGATGTCAGGCATCTCACGGCGTTCCAGGTTCAGGAAACGCTCAAATACGAGTCGCGTGGCAAGCGGGTCGATATCGGTCACGCCCAGGCAGTACAGCACCAGGCTGGCGGCCGCGCTCCCACGTACGCCAAACACGATGCCCTCACGATGGACGAAGTTGGCGATGTCCCAGACCACGAGGAAGTAATCAGGAAAGCCGGTGCTCTCGATGACCTCCATCTCGTAGTTGAGTCGATCCCACACGCTCTGGTCGGCGCTCGGGTAACGCTGCCCCAGTCCCTCTTCGCAAAGCGTCCGAACGTACTCAAGAGCAGTCTCGCCGTTGGGCGTGTGATATCGGGGCAACCGACTCTGCGTGAAGTCGATCTCAAGATCGACTTTATCGGCGATCAGGCCACTGTTTGAGATCGCTTCCGGGTGCTCCGGAAACAGTGCCGCCATCTCTGCCTCGGACCGAAGGTAGAAAGTGGGGTCCTCCATCTTCATCCGCTTGGTGTCCGAGACCTTAGAGTTGGTCTGGATGCACAGCAGGATGTCGTGGAGTTCATGGTCGGACGGATTCGTGTAATGGTTGTCGTTTGTGGCGACAAGTGAGGTCCCGGTCTCTGCGGCCAGCTCGAACACGCCCTTGTTCATCGTGAGCTGCTCAGGGATCTTCTCGTGCCACATCACTTCTAGGTAGTAGTCGTCGCCAAACACCTGCCGGTACCAGTCGACCGTCTCACGAGCCTTATCCATATGGCCTTTAACGACGTGGCTGCCGACCTCGCCAGAAAGACAACCGGACAGAATCACCAGGCCCTCGGAGTGCATCTCGAGCAACTCTCGGTCCATGCGTGGCCGGTAGTAAAAGCCTTCAAGCTGCGCTTTGCTGGCGAGCTTGAGCAGGTTGCCGTAGCCAACCTCGTTCTTGGCCAGCACCGTCATGTGATACGGGGATCGGTGGGCCGGATTTCGGGTCAGCCGACTTTCCTGTGCGACGTAGCCTTCCATGCCGATGATCGGTTTGATTCCGACGGCCCTGCAGGCGCGGTAGAAGTCGATAGCTCCATACATCACGCCGTGGTCGGTCAGGGCAAGCGCGGTCTGGCCGAGTTCGGCGGCGCGATTGGCCATTTCTTTGACCGAACTTAGCCCATCGAGAAGGCTGTATTCGGAATGGTTATGGAGATGTGAGAACAAGGCGCGATCAAGACCTTTGCGTACCCGTATGTACGTGAGAATCGGACGGGGCTGGCGACCGGCCGATTAGAGGAACTCCAGGTGCGGAAACTTACGCCCCCCCCGGCGGAAGCCCCGACTGTCACTGGATGCTGGGACTATAGCCCGCGGACGGGTCGCGCGTCGAGTCCTAGATTCCCCTAAATGTTGTTGAGAACAGGCGTCTTATCACCACAAGTTGTGGATAACTGCGCTGATGGAGAGGACTAGACCCAACCTCAGGTTACGCGACGTCGCTGACTGCAATTAGAACTACCAAGAGAATCAGCAACATGAATACGATCCCGCCGATGATGCTGACCCAGAACACTACGTTCGCTGTGGACGAACTGGTTCCTGGCAGGTCATCTACTTCCGGGCCGGTCTTAACAACATACGTCCCCATCCACTTGTCGTGCCAGGTCTGGTTGTCAGGGTCTGAATACGCGGTCCAGAAGCCAGCGCCTATTGCGAGGAAGCTGATGATCGACGCCAGGCCACGGGTCCACATGTGATAAAAGCCGGCGATCTCACCGGTATCTCTTACCACTCTCAATCCCAGCAAGCGCGCTCCAACATCCTGTCCGCGTTGAAACAGAAAGAGCATCCAGATAAATGCGCCCAGGGGCACGATCCAGCCGATCACCGGGATCATGCCAATCGCCTTAATGGCGACGTTGTTGATCAACCAGGAGCCGGTTCGGGTCCCCATACCGGCCTGTTCACCCGGAACGGCAGAGCTGCTCGACGAGATCGTAGAGTGCTGGTACCCGTACTGCTCCGGTTCCGTAGAACCGGACGTTTCATACGAATCTTTTGGACCTGCCGGAACCAGTGTTCCGCATTCTCGACAATAGTTCGCGCCCGATACATGGCGAGCGCCGCATTCGGCGCAAAAGCCTGAGGGTGATGTAGTCATCGGTGCGGTTCCATCATCCAGTAGGTAGGGTCCGGTTTCGTTGGGGCAAGCGGATTGCGGAGTTGCTGGACTATTTCAATGTAGCGATTCCAGTCCACGGCACTCACCGGGACGATTCATTGGCAAATTGCGATACGGCTCCAGTGAGCAACCCTATGGCTAAAACCGGAGCTTTGCACCAGAGCGCAATAATTTGTGGATAACAGCCCGGGCATGGCAGGAGCGATTGGTGTCGTTCGGATCCTAGAAACTACCATCCAGAATCGACACGCCCAAAGCTAACGCCATCACAATTAGCGCTATCCCAAAGACGAGGCTGCCCCAGAACCAGGCTACCGCTGTGGGTGAACTGGTTCCCGGCAAGTCATCTACTTCCGGACCGGCCTTCACAACATACGTCCCCATACACTTGTCGTGCCAGGTCTGGTTGTCAGCGTCTGAGTACGCAGTCCAGAAGCCAGCGCCTATGGCGAGGAAGCTGATGATCGACGCCAACCCGCGGGTCCACATGTGATAAAAGCCGGCGACCTCGCCGGTATCTCTAACCACCCTCAATCCCAGCAAGCGCGCGCCAACATCCTGTCCACGCCGATACAGCATTAACGTCCATATGAACGCGCCAAGAGATATCGCCCAGCCAAGAACAGGGATCCCGCCGATGATCTGAACGGCGACGTTATTGATCAGCCAGGAACCGGTCCGAGTGCCCATACCGGCCAACTCGCCCGGAACGGCCGAGCTTCTGGAGGAGATCGTCGACTGCCGGTAATCGTACTGGTGAGGCTGGTCGGGCCGACGAGTCGGTTCAGGAGGTTCAAACCGTTCAGGTTGAGCAGCCCGGGCAGGAGGTACCGAATAACTCGCCGCTTCGTACGGGGCCTTCGATTCCGCCGGAACCTTCGACTCTTCCGGAACCGGTGCACCACATTCTCGGCAGTAGTTCGCACCCGGCGCGTGGCGAGCGCCGCATTCGGCGCAGAGGCCGGAAGGGGCCGTCAAGATCGCTCTCCGCGGGCTATTCCCATTCGTTGTTCTTCAGATTGACGACGTAGGAACAAGCTATTCGGCAAACTTCCGGAGCACGACGCATGCGTTCTGGCCGCCGAAGCCGAAGCTGTTGGATATGACCGTCTTGACGTCGGCCTTTCTCGCCACGTTTGGCACGTAGTCCAGATCGCAGGCCGGGTCCGGGTTCTCGTAATTGATCGTCGGATGGATTACACCGTCGCGGATCGTTCGAATCGCTGCTGCTGCTTCAAGTCCACCGGAAGCGCCAAGCGAGTGACCGATCATCGACTTGGTCGAACTGATCGGCGTCGACGCTGCGTGTTCGCCAAACACCGTCTTGATCGCCTGTGTTTCGGCGGCATCGTTCACCGGCGTGGAGGTGCCGTGGGCATTGATGTAATCAACATCACCCGGGCCGATCCCAGCGTCGTTCAACGCCATCTGCATCGCCCGTACCGCCCCTGCGCCGTCTTCCGGCGGGTGGACCAGATGATGAGCGTCAGAGGTCACGCCCCAGCCCGCAAGCTCACCGAGAATCGTTGCGCCACGGTTCTGCGCATGTTCAAGATCTTCCAGAATCAGCAGCCCTGAACCCTCGGCGGGAACAAACCCGTCACGATTAGCGTCGAAAGGCCTGCTCGCCTTCTCCGGGTCATCGTTACTGCTCGTGGACAGGGC
>Ga0302135_10002186_pt1 | contig 11716 bp, 13 predicted proteins | sample CBN3_surface_MG_FD_203119 | JGI IMG/M metagenome (GOLD analysis project Ga0302135, IMG submission 203119) | Marine microbial communities from Western Arctic Ocean, Canada - CBN3_32.1 | ecosystem: Environmental > Aquatic > Marine > Oceanic | place: Canada: Western Arctic Ocean | collected... | reverse complement strand
GCTCGCCCCAGATGCCCACAACTCGACGGAACCCTCCGGGCGACAGGGGGTTGCGGCTGGATGCTGCGTCACTGCTCGTCGACGATGCGAAAGCATCGCCTCCTCCTCGTTCCTTGCCTGCACCTGGCAAGACCCTGTCGCGAGGCCCATCAGACTCTAGCCACGGACTGCTAGCCGGGTTTGGTCGAGTTCACTCGGCGGTGCGAGTAACTCTCAGTTGTTCGCTGACGCCAGCCGCGATGAACCGCGGCGTGTCGTTCGGCCGGAACATGTAGCGAACTTCGCCGTTGTGGTCGATGAGATAGGTGTAGGTCGTGTGGCCGAAGAGGATCTCCTCGGCCTCGGCCTGCTGCATCTCGACGAGCCCGGCATAGTCGCTCACCACCGGTCCCAGCTCCTCGGGTGAACCACTCAAGCCGATCGCCGGCACGCTGAAGTACCCAGGTACTGGGCCAGGAGCGACAGCGTCGCGGGGCAGAAGTCCGGACCGTGCGTGTACCCGAAGAACATCAGGAACACCTCGCCCCGGTGATCCGCCAGATCGAACACGGTTCCGTCGTGGGCGGTCAGGGCGAAGTCGCCGCCGATATCGAAGCGCTGCAGTATCGGCGGTGTACGGACCTCATCGGTCTCGTCGGCGACCGGCGCCAGTGGATCCGCAGCGGGGGCACAGCCGGCGAGCCCCATCGCCGCCAACAGAAGAAGCACACGACCGACGCTCATCGGGCCCCCTCGCGCGCCCGCACCAGAGCTTCGAACCGCACGGCGGTTTTGCTCGCCAGAAACAGCGTGACCTCGGCCATGTCGCCAACCGTCAACGCGACATCGATCTTCTCCAGCATCACATGGGTGCCGCCCGACGCCAGTTCCACCTCGGCAGAGGCCGGCAGTTCGAGCCGATCGAGTCCCTGCATCGTCATCATGCCGTCCAGGTCCATCGTGACGTGGAGCGAACTGCGGCGAACACCCTTGACCTCGACGCCGACTACCGCGTCTGCGGCGCCTCTATTCACGATGGTTAACCACGCCCCTGTCACATCCGTACCGGGGAGGGGTTCGCCAATCCAGGCGTAGCGGACGGCAACTTCAGTCGAATCGGACCTCTGCAGGGACACGATGTAGCCTGCCAACTGCAACCGCCGCTCAGGACTGAGATGCCCGAAAGACGGCATCCCGCCGCCCGGGTTGGGAAGACCGGTACCGATGGTCGCCGCGACCGACTCCGCGTCCGCGCCGACCCGATAGGCCGCGGGGTCCCGGTAGTCTCGCGGCGGCGGGTCAAAGCCGGCGCTGATGGATCCCCTGCCTGAGCCGTCCTCTCCGTGACAGTTCGCACAGCCGTTGTTCATGTAGATCTGTCGACCGGCCTCAACCGTGGCCGGATCGGGTTCGCCGCCGTCGATGGGCGTCCCGCCATTGCACCCCACCAGCGCCAGTACCGGCAGGGTCACGATCACGGAGGCCAGGGCGCGCAGCCGTAACAGCACCCAGAGTACCGGGAGCGCGACGAGCGTCAGGATCACAAGGCTCGCCAGCGGCAGAAACAGCACGGTCACAGCAGCGTTCGTCGGAAACTCACCGGACGCATCCCCGCCTGATACCGCGAGGCGCAGCACCCCGACCACAACGGAAGGCACCACAACGAGCAACTGGATGGCGAGATTCTGCGCGCCCACGTCGCCAACGCACTCGCCCACCGGACGTGCCGAACGATTGGCCACCGCAATCCACGCCAGCCCTAGAAGCCAGAGCGCAGCTACGGTTAGCCAGGTCTCCTGCGCATCCGGAATCCGTCCGGGCGGAACAAGAAACCGCAACACCGCCACGGCGCCGACGACGTAGAGATACGGGCGCTGGGCCGCAAGAGCTGGACCAATCGCGGCGCGACCCGTTCCGTCCGGTGATGCCGTCATGTCGCCTGGCCGCCGGCCTGACCGTACGCCTTGAAGATGCCCGCCAACTCGGTCACCTGCTCCTGGTTGAGGAGCGCCGGTTCACCGATCAGCCGCGTCAGGCAATACTGCTGCGCTAGCATCTCGACCTCACACGCCATCGCGAGGGCAGCGTCGAGATCGGGGCCGGTGGCGACGACCCCGTGATTGGCGAGAAGGCACGCGGACCGCTGTCCGAGGGCTTCGACGACATTGATGGCAAGGCGATCACTACCGGGGGGATCGTAGGGTGCGCACTTCAGTGTACCGTCGCCAGTTCCCACCATCATGTAGTGGAACGGTGGCAATCCCCGCCGCGCGCATGACACCGCTGTCGCCCATGGCGAATGTGTATGCACGACGGCACCCACGTCGTCGCGAGCGCGATAGATCCTGAGATGGAACTGGACCTCGCTCGAAGGCCTTAGCGCGGTGGTCTCGGCAGGTCCGCCATCAACAGCGACTCCCACGATCTGATCGGCCTGCATTGCCTCCGGCGCCACGCCGGACGGCGTAATCCAGATCCGATCCTCGCCACGTACGCTGATGTTGCCCGACGTGCCAACGGTGAGACGCTCAGCAACGAGCAGACGGGAGGCGCTGACAATCGCCTCCGGAATCACGTACCGATCACACGTAGCGCGTGGGAGAACGACGTGAGGCTCACCGGTCCATCCGCGGTAACCCAGATGTCATCCTCGATGCGCACGCCGCCCCAGCCATCCAGGTAGAGCCCCGGCTCAACGGTGATCACCGATCCCGCCGCGAGCGGGTCGTGATTGCCTTCCATGACCGACGGCGGCTCGTGGATATCGAGACCGAGCCCATGGCCTGTCCTGTGCTTGAAGTAGTCAGCGAACTCCGGCGCCATGATCGGTGCCTGCGCCGCCATATGTACGTCGTGGCTGCTGGTTCCAACCGTCGCCTTGGCGCAGCCGTCGGCGTTGCCCTGCCGCACGGCCTCGTAGACGGCGCGCTGCATGTCATCGGGCTCCGCGCCAACAACGAAGGTGCGCGTGATGTCGCAGTGGTAGCCCTGCCAACTGGTCCCGAAGTCGATCAGGAGGTACTCCCCCGCTCCCACCGGCCGTTCGTCCGGAACGCCGTGCGGCAGCGCGCTCTTGGGCCCGCCGAGAACGATCGGACCGAACGAGATCCCCTCGCCGCCCTTGCCGAGCATGCGGCTAACGAGCTCCGCAGAAATCTGCTTCTCCGTCATGCCCACCTGCACCAACTGCACGGTTTCCTCGAGAGCCTCTTCAGCGATCTCTGCGGCCTTGCGGATCCGGCCTGCCTCGTCGGCGTCCTTGAACTGCCGCACCGAGTCGACGATCGCGGCAGCCGACACGATTTCGCCGCCCGGCAAGTGCTCGCGCAGGACTTCGTACTCCATGTAGCGCAAGCCCAGCGGCTCGATGCCGATCGTTCTCGCCGCGGCAAACTGCGCCCCCGCCGCTGCCGCTGCGGCCCCAGCACCATCCTTGTCATCCCACAGCCACATCATGGTGACGCTCGGCACCGACGTCGACCAGTTATCCTGTTCGAGAAGCGGCAGGATCGCACCCGGCTCGCCATGCGCCGGCACGAAGAGCAGGAACAGGCGTTCATGGGACGTGAACTCATGTCCGGTCAGATAGGTCATGCTGGGGCCCGGATTCAGCACGACGAGATCGGCTCCCGCCGCGCGGACCTTCTCCTGGAAAGCTTGGATTCGATCGTTCATAGCTGCATCTCCGAGTGGGCGCGCCGATAGGCTGCGTCAAGGGCGTTTCGCGGGAAAAGCGCCGACGCATGTTAGCGCAGCGATGGCCCCGACGATGCGCCACGGTACGATGTGCTGCCGTCCAACTCTCGACTGCTCCCGCTAGCGGCAAGTCGTCAGTCAGCGACGAGCTCCGGATACTGTGGATCCCAGATCCAATCGGCGATGACGTCTTCGATGTCGCGTTCGGGCGCATCCGCCACGCCTTCTTTCACCGCGGCCTCGGCCACGCAGGCAGCGATCTTCGCCGTGACGTCACGGAGTGAGTCGAGCGGCGGATAGAGCGCGCCGGTGGCCAGGTCGGCTGCCGTCACTTCCTTGGCCAAGGCATGGGCCGCCGCCGTGAACATCCCGTCGGTCACCCGACGCGCGTTGATCGCCAACGCTCCCAGACCAACGCCAGGGAACACGTACACGTTGTTTCCCTGCGAGATCTTCACCTCGCGATCGCCCACCATGACCGGGTCGAACGGGCTTCCGGTGGCCACCAGGGCGCGACCGTCGGTCCAGGCCATCAGATCCTCTGGGGTCGCTTCGCTCTTGCTCGTCGGGTTCGAGAACGGGAAGATCGCCGGTCGATCTACGGCCTTCGCCATCTTCCTGATCATCGGCTTGGTGAAAGCGCCGGGCTGGCCCGTGGTGCCGATCAGCATCGTCGGTTTGAAGCCCTCCACTACGCGCTCCATGGCCGGTGGGTTGTCGGCGGTCCAGCCGTACTTCGAACACACGTTCGCGTTCCAGGCGAATTCGAGCTTGTAGGCATCGGAGAACTCGCGACCTTCCATCAGGAGGCCGCCCGAATCGAGAATCGCCACGCACTCGGTCAGCGCGTCGCCTGTCTTGCCCTCGCGCGCGAAGGCGTCGCGCAACTGGTGACCAATACCTACACCGGCAGCGCCCGCGCCAAGAATTGCAATGCGCTGGTCGGCCAGTGGCACCCCGGTGGCGCGGCACGCCGCGAGCACGCCCGCCAGGGCCACTCCCGCGGTGCCCTGAATGTCGTCATTGAATGACGGCAGGACGTCCTGGTAGCGGTACAGCAAATCGAAGGCGTTGCCCTTCTTGAAGTCTTCCCATTGCAGAATCGCGTTCGGGAAGCACTCGCGCACAGCCTCGACGAACTCGTCCACGAGTTCGTCGTACAGCTGTCCGCGGAGCCGGTTGTTGCGCCATCCCAGGTACATCGGGTCGTCGAGCAGGTGGCGGTTGTCGGTCCCCACATCAAGGCTTACCGGGAGCGTCTGCGTCGGGTGAATGCCGGCGGCGGCGGTGTACAGCGCGAGTTTGCCGATCGGAATCGCCATGCCACCCGCACCCTGGTCGCCCAGACCGAGGATCCGTTCGTTGTCAGTCACTACGATCAGCCGCAGGTCGGCCTTGATCTGCCCGAGGACCTCGGCGATGCGGCCGCGATGTTCGGGGGTGATCCAGCGCCCGCGACCGCGGCGGAAGAGATAGCTGTAGTTCTGGCTCGCCTCGCCGACGGTCGGCGTGTAGATAATCGGCATCGAGGCTTCGATGTTGTCTACCACATAGCGATAGAAGAGCGTCTCGTTGCGATCCTGCAGATCGGACAGTTCTACGTACTCGCTCAACGGGTGTTCGTGCCGATCGAGCGCGTCGGTGACGCGAAGCTTCTGCTGCTCGATATCGGTCACGCCGGGCGGCAGCAAGCCTTCGAGGCGAAGAGTCGCGCGCTCGCGTGGAGAAAACGCGGAGCCTTTGTTGATCAGCGGGTCGCGGACGATGTCGCGGCCGCGCTTCGTGACCTTGGCGACATAGCTGCCACTCTCGTTCCGAGTAAATCGCGAATGCACGTCGTTGCGCTCTCTGTCGTTAGGTTCGTAGTGTTGGTTGCGGGATCGTACCCTCTTGAGGCCATCGACGCGCCGTCCCACACAGCAGACGAGAGAATTGAAATGCATCGAATCCTGCTTTTCTCGACATCGACGGTGCACGGTGGAGCCTACATGGAGTACGCCACCCCGCATATCTCCGCCTTCCTGGAGTCGATTCTCGAGATCCTGTTCGTGCCATTTGCTCGCCCCGGCGGCATCTCGCACGACCGTTACGCTGAGCTATTCCGGGGACCTCTGGAGCAAGCTGGGTGCGCGGTAGAGTCGCTACACGAGGCTGCCGATCCGATCGCGGCGATAGCGTCCGCCGGCTCGATCTTCGTCGGCGGTGGCAACACGTTCGTGCTCCTGAACGCGTTGCATCGAGGCGGGTTGATCGACCCCGTTCGCGACCGCGTAGCCGAGGGCATGCCGTACATGGGCAGCAGCGCCGGATCGAACGTTGCTGGAATGAGCCTGGGTACAACGAATGACATGCCGATCGTGCAGCCCCCGTCCTTTGCGGCTCTTGGGCTGGTGCCGTTCAACATCAACCCGCACTACATCGATGCAGATCTCGGTTCCAAACACATGGGTGAGACCCGGGAGACTCGGATCAAGGAGTTCCACGAGTTCAACGGGCAACCGGTCGTGGCCCTCCGCGAGGGCGCGATCCTGCACGTCGAGGGCGACCGCGCGGTAATCGACGGCACCCGCGGCGGACGTCTATTCAGCGCCGGTGGCGACGCGGTCGAGCTCGAAACAGGCGACACCCTGGACGATCTGCTCTAACCCGCCTTCGGCGTCGTCCGCGTGCGCTAGAGCGCGTACGAGTCCCAGTCCCCGATCTCGCTGGTCTCGAGATCGACGTAGCGAAGATCGATTCCCGATTCGCGCACTCGCAACCGTGCCACCGTAATCGGTAACGTGAGCCGGCGGTGCCCCGCCGCGCCGGGGTTCACGGAGAGCGTGTCGCCGCGCCGTTCTGCCGTCGGCCTGTGCGAATGCCCGTACACGACCGCAGCCAGCTCCGCCGCCTCCGGATCGACGTCGAAGTCGTCTATGTCATGCACAACATAGATCAGGCGACCGCCAATCTCGACAGCGTTGGTTAGCGGCCTGGCGGCCGCCTCCCCGCCGTGGTCGGTGTTGCCGCGCACCACGGTGACCGGCGCGATTGCTGCCAGCTCATCGAGAATGCTCTGGGGCCCGACGTCTCCGGCATGGATGACGTGATCAACCCCCTCGAGCGCGCTCAGCGCCTCCGGGCGCAACAGCCCGTGGGTATCTGAGATCAGACCTATCTCCGGGGCCGCGTTCAATGCCCGCCCGCAGACCCGAGGGCACGCGGGTCGAAAGCGCCGGTCCAACCGCTTGCGGTCCGTCGCAGCGAGGCGGCAACCGCGATATTGAAGCGCCCGGCCATCAGGTTGTGTCCCAGGGCTTCGAGTGCCGCAATCTGCGGCGCGCTCAAGCCGTCGCCCTCGTACAGCAACTGATCAGGAAAGTGCTGTTGATGTACCCGCGGCGCGCGCACCGCGTTGCGCAGCCGCAGCGCCCGCAACGTCGCGGCGCAGGGCAATGGTCTCGTCGATCGAAAGATTGAGCAGCTCCCACTTCGTGTATGCCGAAAGCGCCTTGGCCGCCGGACCCACCGGATCGGGATCAAAATCCGCCGCCATGCTCCCCGCCTGCAGGGCGATCGGGTAGAACTTCACGGAGCGCAGGTTCCAGAGAGCCTCGTAGTTGGCAACCGTGCCGCCACTGGTGAGATGCCCCCAGGCGCAGGGCTTGGCCGCTTCATCGAGCGCGAATCCGAACATCCGTGCCAGCTGTCGCCCGACGCGCAGTTCCTTGTCGAGCGTTACCGGCGCAGCCTCCTCGCTCACGTTGTTCGGGTTGCAGAGCGTCGTGATCAGCTTCGCCACGAGGCCGGGTAAGAGCAGGTCGGAACTCATGTGACCGATGTAGCGCGGATGGAAGAACGGCACGGCTCGCTTCAACTCGGCGCTCAACGCGAACAGTTCCCACCGCGTGCGCTCCTCAAAATCGCGGAACTCGGGCGAGTGTCGCGCTCCCGGGTCGATCCTCTGCCCGTCCTCGGGATGGAAGTTCCGGCGCCAATACGCGTGGACGCGAAGAAATTCGAGGAGCAGGGCCTCGAGCACGTCTTCGTTCTCGCTAGCGGGGCCGAGAAAGTACGGCCGATGGAAATCCAGATCTGCTTTCATCTGCTAAGAGCACACCGGCTCCGCGGGTACACTAGCCATTGCCGACAGCGCCTACGAGGGATGGCGCGACAGTTTCGGATCGATCGCGGCACCGCCCGCGAGCGGCAATAGAACAAGGACACTTGATGAGCGACTCAGCTTTCGACGGGCACGACTTTCGTACCGCGCTCGGGCGCTTCGGCACCGGCGTAACCGTAGTCACGGTCCGCGACAGCGACGGCACTCCTCTTGGGCTCACCGTTAGCAGTTTCAATTCGGTTTCCATGGACCCGCCGCTGGTGCTGTGGAGCCTGGATCGGTCGTCAACGACGCTGGCGGCCTTCGAAGGGGCAACCCATTTCGCCGTGAATGTCCTGGGTGCAGATCAGGTCGCGATTTCGAACCGCTTCGCCGGCCAGCAGGAAGATAAATTCGCCGATCTCGACTGTGCTGATGGCGGCGGCGGCGCGCCCCTGCTGCCGGGCTGCGTTGCCTGGTTCCAATGTCGCACGGTGCATCGCCACGACGGCGGTGATCACGTGATCTTCGTAGGCGAGGTCGAAACGTTCGAACAGCGTCCCGGCGACGCGCTGCTGTTCCATGACGGCAACTACTGCGTTGCCCATGTCCATCCCGAGGTGAGCTAGAGCATGCTTGTTTGCCGGCCGCGTCGTCGACGGGCTACCGCCGCCCAGGCTTGGGAGCACGTTCTCACCGCGTTCGCCAAGCACGACGATATCGATTTTGCTTACCCGACGACGCACTTCTACAACAACCGCGCCGAAGGCAAACCAGGCGCCCGGGCCGACGACTGAATCATGGCTGTCAGCGTTTTTGATCTGTTCACGATCGGCATCGGCCCATCGAGCTCCCACACCGTGGGGCCGATGCGCGCAGCGCGCGACTTCGCGCAACTACTGCGTGACAACGAACTGCTCGACCGAACTGCCCGCGTACAGGTCGAGCTCTTCGGTTCGCTCGCTTTCACCGGCAAAGGGCACGGTGCCGACAACGCGATCCTCCTCGGCCTCGAGGGCGAGAGCCCCGAAGACGTCAATATCGACAGCGTCGCCCAGCGGGTCGAGACGATCCGATCCAGCGGGCGCCTCAGCCTCTCTGGCCCCCATCCCATTCCGTGGGACGACGCTCGGGACCTGATCTTCCGGCGCAAGAAAGCCCTTCCCTTCCACTCGAACGGCATGCGATTCATAGCGTTCGATGGCGACGGGACCGCCCTGGATACGCGCGTCTTCTACTCGGTGGGCGGCGGCTTCGTAGTCAGTGAGGAAGCCGCCGCCGACAACGTGATCGTGGAAGACGAGACGGCGCTACCGCACCGGTTCCGGTCCGGCGATGAGCTCCTGGTTCGCTGCACCGAACTCGACGATGGGATCAGTGCCGTCATGCTGGCCAATGAGACCGCGTGGAACGACGTCACGACGATCCACGCGCGCCTGCTGAGGCTGTGGCACGCGATGGATGCCTGCATCGAACGCGGCTGCAACACCCGCGGCAAGTTGCCCGGCGGCCTAGACGTCCGGCGCCGCGCCGCTGACTGGCGCGACTCGCTGCGGCAGCGTGGCGATGACGACCCCCTCGCCGTGCTCGACTGGGTGAGCGTGTGGGCCGTAGCCGTCAACGAGGAGAACGCCGCTGGCGGACGCGTCGTGACGGCCCCGACCAACGGCGCCGCAGGGATCATCCCGGCCGTGCTCAAGTACTACACGCGCTACGTTCCCGGCGCGGATGAAGATGGCATCGTGCGTTTCCTGCTGACAGCGGGTGCGATCGGTCTGCTCTACAAGGAGAACGCGTCGATCTCGGGCGCCGAAGTGGGCTGCCAGGGCGAAGTCGGCTCGGCGTGTTCCATGGCGGCGGCAGGGCTGGCCGAGGTCATGGGTGGGACGCCTGCCCAGGTAGAGAACGCGGCCGAGGTCGGAATGGAGCACAACCTCGGGCTCACCTGCGACCCTGTCGGGGGACTCGTCCAGGTGCCCTGCATCGAACGCAATGCCATGGGCGCCGTGAAGGCCATCAACGCGGCGCGCATCGCGCTCCGCGACGACGGTACGCACTTCGTCTCGCTCGACAAGGTCATCAAGACGATGCGCGACACCGGCCGCGACATGAAGAAGAAGTACAAGGAGACCGCCCGCGGTGGCCTGGCGGTCAATGTTCTCGAGGTTCCGGTCAACGTCATCGAGTGCTAGCAGCCCGTGGTAGAGGCGACGCCGCGCGCGCGCTCAGTCTTCCGGCGCGCCCTCGAGATCTCCCCATGCGGTCAGCGCGGCACGCGCGATCTCGTCGCCGGCCTCCTGCGCAAAATGACCGGCGTCCTCCACAACCATCGCCGGGGCGCACCCGCGAATCTGGCTGACGGTGTGTTCCATCACCGGCACGCCGAGAACGGGGTCCTGGGCGCCCACGGCAGCGAAGGTTTCGCCGGACCACTCGGTGCCCAGCCAGTCGCGTGCCTGTCGCGACAGCGCGGCGCCGTCAGCGTCTGGACTGTCGGGAACCATGTCGGGGAAACGCCGGACACCGGCGCGATACCGCGCATCGGGGAACGGCGCACCGTAGGCGGCCGCCTCGCTGTTCGTCAACGTCGGACACGCGCGCTGCATCAGCGCTGGGATATCGAAGTCCGGCTGGTCGTGAACGAACTGCCGCCAGGCGACGAAGCTCTCGGGCAGCGCATGATCACCGGTACCGATCGCGGTGTTCATCAGCAAAATCCGATCGAATCGCTCGGGCATCTGCATCGGCAGCGTGAGCCCGACCAGACCACCCCAGTCCTGGCAGACGAGTGTGATGCCCTTGAGGTCGCGTTGTTCGATGAGGGCGATCAGCGAGTCGCGGTGGAAAGCGAAGTCGTAAACGCCGTCGTCGACCGGCTTGTCCGATCGGCCAAAACCGAAGAAGTCAGGAATCACGATCCGCCCTTCGGCCTCGAGGAAGACCCGCGCCATCTTCCGGTACAGAAAGCCCCAGGTGGGCTCGCCGTGAAGACACAGGTATACCTGCGGCGATCGCGCCGGGCCCTCGTCCACGAGGTGCATGCGCAAGCCCTCGTAACCGGGCAGGTTCTCGGTGTAGTTCGGCGCCCAGTCGTAGTCGGCGACGCCCCGGAAACTCTCCTCCGGGGTGCGCAGGGCGTCGGACACGGGCTACTGCAGGTAGCCTGCGCGGCTTTGCGCGACAGGGTTCTGGGAGTTCGGATACCAATTCCGTACCAATCGAGTCACCTCTGGTCACTTCTGAACAGCGTCAGCGCGTGCCCGCATCGCAGCCCGGAGCGCCGCTGGATCGTCATGAATATACCGTGCCGTCGTCGATAGATCCGCGTGTCCGGCGAGCCTCTGTACCACGGGCAAAGGGGTGCCTGAGTTGGCCAGGACTGAGATGAAGCCGTGTCGCAAATCATGGATGTGGATCTCATCGGGCAAGCCCATGCGCCGCCGATCATGACACCAGCGATAGTTGATCGAACTCGGAGCCAAACACCACAGGCGCAGGGAATGGGCCGCTTTGGCGCGTTTACATAGTCGCGCAACCACTTCCAGGGCGAACCCCTGCATTTGTTAGCAGGTGCCAGCCGTCCCCACAAGCCGTTCAACTGGAGAAGCACCCTGCTGTCCGTCTAACCGAGTAGTTGGCTCGGGGGCTGCGTAGCACGACACGCTAGCTCGGCCACAAGATCGCCAGGAAGACTCCGGCCCAAGCAGACAGCCGGTGTCCTCGGAGAACGACAGTGTCTCGGCGTGCTCAGAAGTCTCTTCTTGTGCCGTCCTGGTACAGGATGCTCTCAACCCGGCAGGTCGCTGTCATGTCGTTCTGGCTTGTGGCTCGCACCCACCGATGGTCGTCCATGAACTGATTGTATTTGAAGCCGGTACCACGCTCGGTGACAGTTCCACCAGGCTGAAGAGGGTCGTCGACGCTCCAACTGACCCGCATCTTGACCTCTCCGAACAAGTC
>Ga0302135_10002185_pt1 | contig 11723 bp, 3 predicted proteins | sample CBN3_surface_MG_FD_203119 | JGI IMG/M metagenome (GOLD analysis project Ga0302135, IMG submission 203119) | Marine microbial communities from Western Arctic Ocean, Canada - CBN3_32.1 | ecosystem: Environmental > Aquatic > Marine > Oceanic | place: Canada: Western Arctic Ocean | collected 2017-09-15 | reverse complement strand
GGTTTGAAAATGACGAACGCGCGCACGAAGGCGATGCCAGTCGCCGCGATGACGTCCGGCAGCGCGGTGGCGAGCTCGGCGGAGTTGAACGGAATCGGCAACATCGTGGAACTCGCCGCGATGAATACCGGCGCGCGACGCAGGATGGCGTAGCGGGACGCGCCGATGTGAGGAGGTGGGCTAGTCAGGCAGGACGACCGCCCCGCTCTCGGCGAGGGCGGCGATCTCAGTTGCGTCGTAGCCCGCCTCGGCGAGAATTTTAGTGGCGTCCTGCGAACGGGTGGGTGCGGAGCGATTGAGGCGGCCAATGGTGACGGAGGGCTGGATGAGCAGGCCGTAGTTGGTGGTGGTTCCCCACTGGGGGTGTGGCTGCTGGACGACGAGACCGTTTTCGGTGAGGTGGGGGAGGCAGAGCGCCTCGGAGCGGCGATAGATCGGTGCACAGGGGACGCCGGCTTGATCGAGCGCTTCGATCCACTCGTCGCGCGTGCGCATCGCGAAGGCGGTGAACAGGGATTCGGTGGCGGCGGTGCAGGCAGGCTGGCCGTAGGGGGCGGCGAGCTGTGCAGATTGCAGCGCGACTCCGACGGTGGCGATCAGGGTGGCACGTTCGTGCTGGCTGGTGGCCTCGACGAACAGGGGTTCGCGATCCGCGCAGCGGTACCAGCGCTGTCCGGCGTCTGGGCCAGGGAAGTCGATGTCGCCACGGAGGAAGCCGCCACCGGCGGGCGCACCCTCGATGCGTGTGAACTCGGCAGCCTGGATCGCGAGGCCGGTGCGGGCGAGCGCGAGTTCGACGAGCTGGCCCTGGGCGGTGCGCTCGCGGTAGAAGAGGCCGGCGAGGACGCCGAAAAGGCCGATCGCGGGGGTCATGACGTCGTTCAGGGGGATGCTGTAGAAGACGGGCTCGCTATCGGAGCCCTGATGGTGCATGGCGCCAGAGCGTGCCTGGACGAGCGGATCCCAGCCGGGCTGCCCGGCCATCGTTTCGTCGTGACCCCAACCGGGTGCAGTGACGTAAATCAGCCGGGGGTTGAAGTCGCGCAGCGTCGCGTGGTCGACGCCGAGACGGCGGGTGACACCGGGCCGGTAGTTCTCGACGATCACATCGGCGTCCGTGGCGAGGCGGTGGAAGACTGCCTGGCCCTGGGGCATGCGGAGGTTGAGGGAGATGGAGCGCTTGCCCTGATTCCAGCCGAGGAAGCCGAGGCCGATTTGGCGGAACGGGTCACCTGTGGGTGGCTCCACCTTGATCACGTCAGCGCCGAGCATGGCGAGGTGGCGCGGGAGTGTTGGGCCGGCGATAAATGAGCTGACATCGAGGACGCGCACGCCCTGGAGCAGATGTGGGCCGGGTTCGCGACTGGCGATGCGACCGACCGGCAAGCGGGCCGCGGCGACCTCGGCGAGCACCTCGTCGGTGTGTTCATCCAGCTTTGGGGCGCGGAGACGAGCTCTGCCGGGGGCGGCAGTGAGGTTGAGAGGGATTCCCATCATCTCGACACAGCCGTAGTCCGGGTGTTCAAGGTTGATGCGCATGTCGTTGGCGGCCACGGTGTGGCTGTCGAAGTACTCGTCGCGGGTCTGCACCGGCTGGGCGGGTACGTCGTACTCCTGGAGGCGGCCGAGCCAGTAATCGCGATCTTGAGATCTGAACGCCTGCTCGAGTAGCGGGGCGAGGAGGTCACGCGATTGATCGGAGATTAGGCCCCATGGGGCATCCTCGACGCGTGGGTCGCCGGCGAGTTCGGGCTGGCCAATGGCGATCAGCAAGCGGTTGAAGAAGTCGGGCGTGCCGCAGGCGACGAAGAACCAGAGGCCGTCTCCGGCCTGGAAGAGGCGGTAGACGGGGAGGCGGCCCTTGGAGCCCGAGGGCGAGGGGCCACCGGGCGGGACCGGTAGCTGATCTGAGAGCACGCCGCCGATCTGGAGCGCGGCGGCACCGGCGAGCTGCGAGACATCGAGGCGTTGGCCGACACCCCAGCGTTCGCGAGAGTAGAGCCCAGCGGCGATGGCGGCCGCACCTATGGCGGCGCTGCCGTAGCTGGCCAGCGGCAATACGAGGTAGGTGGGGTCACCGGAGTAGGAGGCCTGGTCCGCCATGATTCCGCTGACGGCGGCGATCAAGGCGGGTGAGGATGGTCGATTGACGAACGGGCCGCGTTCGCCGAACGGCGGCATCGCGATGTACACGAGCGATGGATTGCTCTTGCGCAGGGAGGCCTCATCGATGCCGTGTTCGGCCGCGCGAGCCGTGGGGATGTCTACGACAACGACATCGGCGGCGCGGGCGAGAAGTTGGGTGCGGTTGCGCCCAGAATCGCTGGTGGGATCCAGCATGACCGAGCGCTTGCCTCGATTGAAAGTTTCGAAACCGGGTGAAACGCGATAGGGGTCACCGCCGGGGGGTTCGATTTTGATTACGTCGGCGCCGTGGTCGGCGAGGAACATGGTGGCGTAGGGGCCGGCGATGCCACTGGTGAAGTCGATGATGCGGATGTCATCGAAGATGGTGGGCTCGTCCGCGAATTCGTCGAAGTCGGGCGGATCGGGTGGGAGTTGGTTTATCATTTGCGGTCCCTGCGATGGGCTGTGGGCGAAGTATAAGGCGGAGTGCTGATGGCGGCGGAGAGGGCGTTGCTTCGGGGACCCGTATTGACGAAGAAAATCCATAGGCCTACGGTTGTGAATCCGCCAGCCGCCCTATAGACTCAGGTGAGCGTGGGGCGCGGTCTAAATATTCGATCTGACAGCTGAGGTCCTCGGCGGCGTAAGTCGTCGAGGGTTTTTCGTGTGTGCACTCAAAAGCGATGCCAAATCGCGATGCACAGACCTTGGCAGCGACGATTGAATGAGACTCAGCAGGTTCTGCTGTGCCCGCTCCCGCAATAGCCGCGCCCGCAGGCTGTGAAGGGAATTTCCTTGACCACGTTGAGTCGCCGAATCGTTCGTTCCAACCGCCGAGTGCCCAATCTGATCAGACAGTTTGGGCGGGCGATCCATGTGTTGGAGATGCCGAATCTGATCGAGACGCCGCGTCGTTCTTATGAACGATTCTTGCGGGAAGGGCTGCGCGAGCTGTTCGATGAAGTTTCGCCAATCGACGACTTCACCGGCAGCCGGATGGAGTTGCGGTTCGGCGAATACCGGTTCGAAGAGCCGAAATATAACGAGGGCGAATCACGGGATCGTGAACGCACCTACGCCGCTCCGATGCGCGTGCGCGTGGAGCTGCTGGTCAAGGAGACTGGCGAGGTGAAGGAGCAGGAGCTGTTCATGGGCGATATTCCGCTCATGACGGACCACGGCACATTTATCATCAACGGTTCAGAGCGCGTGGTGGTATCGCAGTTGGTGCGTTCACCCGGCGTCTATTTCACGGGGACGATTGATCAGGCAACCGGCCGTCGGCTGGTGGCCGCAAAGTTGATTCCGAACCGTGGCGCTTGGCTGGAGTTCGAGACCTCCGCCAAGGACCTAATTTCAGTGAAGGTGGACCGCAAGCGACGGATCCCGGTGACCGTGCTGCTCCGCGCGATCGACCAAGAAGAAGGCTTGTCCATGGACGAGCTGGGCACGGACGAGCGTGTCCGGGCAATCCTGACCGACGTTGACACGAACGAGGATCATTCGTTCCTGGAGGCGACGCTGGCGAAGGACTCAACCACAAACCAGGCGGAGGCGTTGGAAGAGTTCTACCGGCGGCTGCGTCCGGGCGACCCACCGACGGCGGACAACGCCAAGGAGTTGCTGGAGACGCTGTTCTTCACGGATCGGCGTTACGACCTAGGCAAGGTGGGCCGCTACAAGTTGAACAGGCGGCTGGCGTTGCTGGACGTGCCTCAGACTCGCACGCTGCGGCGCGAAGACCTGATTGCGATCATTCGCAAGATCTGGGACATCAATAACGGAAAGGGCACGCCGGACGACATTGATCACCTCGGCAACCGCCGGATCCGGTCGGTGGGCGAATTGATGCAGAATCAGTTCCGCGTGGGAATGCTGCGCATGGAGCGGGTGGTCCGTGAACGAATGACGATTACGGACCCTGATGAGGCGACGCCTTCGGCGTTGGTCAACATTCGTCCGGTGGTCGCTTCGATGAAGGAGTTCTTCGGCGGATCCCAGCTCTCGCAATTCATGGATCAGGTGAATCCGCTGTCAGAGATCGCGCACAAGCGAAAGCTATCGGCGCTGGGCCCCGGAGGCCTGTCGCGTGATCGCGCGGGCTTCGATGTGCGAGATGTGCACTCCAGTCACTACGGTCGAATCTGTCCGATCGAGACGCCGGAAGGCCCCAACATTGGACTGATCGGCAGCCTCGCGTCGTACGGGGTGGTGAACGACTTTGGGTTCATCGAGACCCCGTATCGCACGGTGGTGCACGAGTTGCCGAAGGCCTCCAAGCGCCAGCTCGAGGGGCATTACCTGGGCGAAGATGTGAAAACCGCACGCGGCAGGGTGATCGGTTCGGTCGACGCGCTAATCGATGAGGAGTTGGCGCGCGCGCTGGACGCTGCGGCAGGGGAGATGATCCCCGTGATCCCGTTCGCGTCCACGGAGACGGTCTACATGGACGCGCACGAGGAAGAGCAATTCCGGATCGCGCAGGCAAACGTGGCTGCGGACGATGCCGGGAACATTACCGCGACACGCCTGGAAGTGCGCCACGGTGACCGGTTCGAAATGGTCTCGTCGGTGGATGTTGACTACGTCGATGTGTCGCCGAAGCAGATCGTGTCGGTGGCGGCGGCGATGATTCCGTTCCTGGAGCATGACGACGCGAACCGCGCACTGATGGGCGCGAACATGCAGCGGCAGGCGGTGCCGTTGTTGCGCCCGGAGGTGCCGCTGGTTGGGACCGGAATGGAGCTGCCGGCAGCGGCGGATTCTGGCCAGGTATTGCACGCAGAGGAAGATGGCGAGGTGGTTGGGGCGAACGCCAACTTCATCCGCCTGAAGTACGAGAGCGGCCGCGAGCAGCGCTACCCGCTGCTCAAGTTTGTTCGCTCGAACCAGGGCACATGCATCAACCAGCGCCCGATCGTGGTGATCGGAGATCAGGTGAAGCGCGGCCAGGCGTTGGCGGACTCATCCTGCACGCAGGACGGTGAGTTGGCGCTGGGTCAGTCGCTGTTGGTTGCGTTCATGTCTTGGGAAGGGTTGAACTTCGAGGACGCAATTGTGCTCTCGGAGTCGATTGCGCGTGAAGACAAATTCACCTCGATTCACATGGAAAAATATGAGGTGGAGGCGCGGGACACGAAGTTGGGCGCGGAGGAGATCACGCGCGATATCCCGAACGTGGGAGAAGAAGCGCTGCGCGACCTTGACGAGGAAGGAATCATCCGCGTAGGCGCAGAGGTGCGCGAGGGCGACATCCTAGTTGGCAAGATCACGCCGAAGGGCGAGACCGAGCTCACACCGGAAGAAAAATTACTGCGCGCGATCTTCGGTGAGAAAGCCCGCGAAGTGAAAGACACCAGCCTGCGCGTCCCTCACGGCGAGCGCGGCAAGGTGATCGACGTGCGGGTCTTCAGTCGCGACGCCGGTGACGATTTATCCGCAGATGTGAATAAGGTGGTGCGTGTGGGCGTGGCGCAAAAGCGCAAGATCGTGTCCGGCGACAAGATGGCCGGCCGCCACGGCAACAAGGGTGTGGTATCACGGCTGCTTCCAATGGAAGACATGCCGTACTTGGACGATGGCCGATCGGTAGAAATTGTGCTTAACCCGATTGGCGTGCCGTCCCGTATGAACATTGGCCAGGTGCTGGAGACGCATCTTGGCTGGGCGGCCTCGACGCTCGGTTGGCGAGCGATCACTCCTGTATTTGATGGCGCAACGGAGCTTGAAATTGAAGACGCGCTCTGTCGCGCCTGGATTGCGATGCAATCTGGTGCCGTTGAGACCGAGCTGGCGCTGAGTTCCGTTGACACGGAGGTTGGCGAGCGCGTGGACGTTGAAGCGATGGAGGAGTATCTGCGTGAGGGCGATTTTGATCCGGACGAGGTGCTGCGCACCGGTCCGGTGGGTACTGCCCGACGTGCCGGCCTGACGTTGTGGCTGGAGGGCATGGGTGAGAAGAACGTCCGCCGCCTGACGGACGACAACTTCGAAAAGCGTATCAAGAACGTGGCAGCGGAAAGGAACACCGCACCGCCGATCTGGGGTAAGCAGACGGTCTATGATGGTCGTACCGGCGAGCCGTTCGATCAGCCGGTGACCGTTGGCTACATCTACATGCTGAAACTAATCCACTTGGTGGACGACAAGATTCACGCCCGCTCAACGGGTCCGTACTCGCTGATCACGCAGCAGCCGCTGGGTGGGAAGGCGCAATTTGGCGGTCAGCGGTTCGGTGAGATGGAAGTGTGGGCGTTGGAAGCTTACGGCGCGGCGCACATTCTCCAGGAAATGCTGACGGTGAAGTCGGACGATGTGGTCGGGCGTGTGAAGACATACGAGGCGATCGTCAAGGGCGAGAACACGATGGACCCGGGCGTGCCGGAATCCTTCAAGGTGTTGGTGAAAGAACTTCAGTCACTGGGCCTCAGTGTAGAAATCTTGAACAACGAGTCTGAAGAAGTCGAGTTTGGCGAGGATTACATGGAGCAAATCCCGTCGCTCGGAATCAACCTCACAGGTCGCGAGTCGGAGGATGTTCCCCGTGTTTGAAGTCAACGATTTCAACGCTATCCGTCTGGGGCTGGCATCATCCTCCCAGATCCTGTCTTGGTCGTACGGCGAGGTCACGAAGCCGGAGACGATTAACTACCGGACGCTGAAGCCAGAGATGGACGGGCTGTTCTGTCAGCGCATCTTTGGCCCGGTGAAGGATTTTGAGTGCTCCTGCGGCAAGTACAAGCGGATCCGTTACAAGGGCATCATGTGCGACCGCTGCGGCACCGAGGTGACGCGCAGCAAGGTGCGCCGTGAGCGGATGGGCCACATTAGCTTGGCCGCGCCGGTGACGCATATCTGGTTTGCGAAGGGCGTTCCCAGCCGGCTTGGCCTGCTGTTGGACATCCCGCCACGCACTCTGGAGCGGGTGCTCTACTTCGCGCAGTACGTGGTCACAGAGGTGAATGACGAGGCGCGTCAGCATGCGCTGGAGTTACTGCAGACGGAGATTGACGAGGCAGCCAGCGCTCGTGAGGGTGAAGTTGGTTCGTTGGTTTCCATGCGCGAGCAGGCGCTGGAGCAGGAGCTTGGCGAGATTGAGGAGCGCAAGGAATCGGAGCTGGAGGCGGCCGACGAGCAGTTGGCTGAACAGATTGACGTGGTGATGACGGAGGCTCGCACGCTGGAGCAGGATCTCAGCGCCCGCAAGGGTGAGAAGCTGCGCGGCAAGTTGGCGTTCCGCGACGAGCTGGTTGCGGCGCGCGGCGAGGAGATTGGGCCCGCCACGCTGAAGGCGCTGAAGGAAGCGACGAGCGCTGCGATCAGTTCCGTTGAGGAAGGGATTACCGGCAAGAAGGCCGACACCCATTTGATGGCGGACGCGGCGGTGCAGCAGAAGCGCGACCAGGCGTTCGAGGAGCTTGAGCCGTTGCGGAAGCAACAGGCCGACATCCGCGATGAGGTCAAGAAGGAGTACGAGCCGCTTTCGAAGTGGCTGGACAAGCTCCGTGATCCGATTGAGGCGGACGCGTTGACCGTGTTGGGCGAGGTGGAATACCGCGAGTACGAGGAGCGCTTTGGCCTAGTCTTTAAGGCTGGCATGGGCGCCGAGGCAGTGCTGTCAATCTTGCACCGAGTGGACCTTGACGTGCTGCGCGTGAAGCTCCAAGGGGAGTTGCAGTCGACGAGCGGCCAGCGGCGCAAGAAGGCGACGAAGCGGCTGCGGATCGTTGAGGCGCTGCGCAAGTCCGGGAACCGCCCGGACTGGATGGTGATCACGGAGCTTCCGGTGCTGCCACCCGATCTGCGGCCGATGGTGCAACTGGAGGGCGGTCGCTTTGCGACGTCCGACCTGAACGACCTGTACCGCCGCGTGATCAACCGCAACAATCGGCTGAAGCGCCTGCTGAACCTAGGCGCGCCGGATATCATCATCCGTAACGAGAAGCGGATGCTGCAGGAGGCGGTGGATTCGCTGATCGACAACGGTCGCCGCGGCCGTGCCGTGTCCGGTTCCGGCAACCACAAGCTGAAATCGCTCTCTGACCTGCTGAAGGGCAAGCAGGGCCGGTTCCGGCAGAACCTGCTGGGTAAGCGCGTCGACTACTCGGGCCGCTCGGTGATCATCGTGGGACCGAAGTTGCGACTGAACCAGTGCGGTATCCCAAAAAAGATGGCGCTGGAGCTGTTCAAGCCGTTTGTGATGCACGCACTGGTGCGGAGCGGGCTGGCACACAATATCAAGAGCGCCAAGCGCATTGTAGAGCGGGCGCAGCCAGAGGTCTGGGACATCCTTGAGGAAGTGATCAAGGATCGCCCGGTGCTGCTGAATCGCGCACCGACGCTTCACCGTCTGGGGATTCAGGCGTTCGAGCCGGTGCTGGCCGAGGGTTCGGCGATTGAGCTACACCCGCTGGTCTGCTTCGCCTACAACGCGGACTTCGACGGCGACCAGATGGCGGTTCATGTGCCGCTGTCGTACGAAGCGGTGGCCGAGGCGCGACAGGTGCTGCTGAGTTCGGAAAATCTGCTGTCGCCGTCTGACGGTGAGCCAGTGGTGGCACCGACGCTGGATATGGTGCTGGGCTGCTACTACATGACCTATCCGGGCAAATTGCCCGAAGGGCAGGAGCGGCCGCGCACATTCGGGCAATACGATCGCCTGGAGATGTACTACCAAATGGGCTACGTGGGTATTCACGAGCCGATCCGGTTCCGCGTCGGCGAAGAATTCATCGAGACGACGGTTGGGCGAGTGTTGTTCAATGAGATTGTTCCGGAGGAGCTGGAATTCCAGAACGAGCTGATGGACAAGCCGCGGCTTCGTGCGCTGGTTTCTCGGGTGCACCGCGAGCTGGGCAACGAGCCGACGGTGACGCTGGTTGACGCGATCAAAGATATTGGGTTCCGGTACGCGACGCAGTCTGGTCTGACGATTGCGGTGTCAGACATCGCGGTGCCGCTGACGAAGCCAGCGCTGATGGCGGAGGCGGACGCGCACATCAACGAGATGGAGGAGCAGTACCAGCTGGGGCTGATTACCTCCGACGAGAAATATCAGGCCGCGATCACGATCTGGACGGATACGACCAGCCGCATGCAGGAGGCACTGTACGACTCACTGCCGCCGACGAGTGCGCTGGCAATGATGTCGAACAGTGGGGCGAAGGGAAACATCGCCCAAATCCGGCAGATGGGCGCGATGCGTGGCCTGATGTCCGACCCGTCCGGTCGGATTATCGACCTGCCGATTCGGTCTAGCTTCCGCGACGGCCTGACCGTGCTGGAGTATTTCATCTCCACGCACGGCGCTCGCAAGGGTCTGGCCGACACGGCGCTGCGAACAGCCGACTCTGGTTACCTGACACGCCGCATGATCGATGTGGCGCAGGATGTGGTGGTGCAGCCGGGTAGTTGTGCCGAGGAAGGTGAACCGATCCCCGGGATCTGGTTGAATGACCGTCCCGGCGAGGTCCTGTTGGCCTCGCTTGAGGAGCGGATCGATGGTCGCTTCACGGCGTCGGCGGTCGTGCATCCGGAGACGGGCGAAGTGATCATTGACGCCGACGTGGAGATTTTGACGCCGGTGGCGCGCCAAATTATCGAAGCTGGCATCGATCGAGTGCACGTGCAATCTCCGCTGACGGACACGAGCCCGCGCGGGATTGCGCAGCATAGTTACGGTCGCTCGCTGGCGACTGGCGAGGCGGTTGAGCCAGGGACGGCGATCGGCATTATTGCCGCGCAGTCGATTGGTGAACCGGGTACACAGCTGACGATGCGTACGTTCCACACTGGTGGTGTGGCCGGGATCGACATTACCTCGGGTCTGCCTCGCGTTGAGGAGATCTTCGAGGCACGTGTGCCGAAGGGCCAGGCGCTGCTGGCGGAGATTGATGGCGTGGTGCAAGTGGCCCGCGACGTCGACCGGCGCATGATCAGCGTCACTTCCACCGAGACGCTCTCGGAGGAGTTCGAGCTGCCCGCGGACTTCGAACTGTTGGTTGAGAACGGCGACGAGGTGCAGACGGACCAGCTGTTGGCGCAACCGCCCGAGGATGCGGCGGATTCCGACGTTCCAATGGTGCCGCTGACGGCGCCGGCGAATGGCAAGGTGGAGTTCGTACGCGAAGGTCGGCGTCGCCGGCCGATCGGGCTGCGGATCACGGCGGAGATCAAGGACGTGCGTGAATACGCTGTTCCGGCGAGCTCGCGGATGCGAGTGGAGGGCGGCGAGTTCGTCCACGCTGGCGATCTGCTCACCGAGGGTCCACTGGATCCGCAGGATGTGCTGCGGATCATGGGCGCGGAGGCTTGTCAGCTCTACCTGGTGGACGAGGTGCAGAAGGTCTACCGGTCGCAGGGCGTGAATATCAACGACCGCCACATTGAGGTGATCGTGAGCCAGATGATGCGCAAGGTGCGTGTGGAGGAGCCGGGCGATTCGGACCTGCTCCCCACGGAGCTGGTGGATCGCTGGGAATTCGAGCAGTTGAACCAGCGGCTGATTGCCGAGGGTGGCACGCCAGCGGTTGCCGAGGCGGTGTTACTGGGTGTGACGAAGGCATCTCTGAGCACGGACTCGTTCCTTGCTGCGGCCTCGTTCCAGGAGACCACTAGGGTATTGACGGATGCCGCGATCAGCGGTTCCACGGACTACCTGCGCGGCCTGAAGGAGAACGTGATCATCGGCAAGCTGATTCCGGCGCGTGCGAAAGTCACGGTGGTGCGGCCCGAGCCGATCGCCGAGATTGCGATGCCGGACTCGATGGTGCTGCCGTTCATTTTCGATTTCGAGCGACAGGAAAACCTCATCGGCGATACGCCGACGGTGTTCCAACCGAGCGAGGAAATGACCGCGGAGCTGGCGGGAGCCACCTCGTACGTGGCGGAACCCGACTAGCAATCGATCTCCGGGCAGCAATCGTGAGGGGGCCAACGGGCCCCCTCTTTGTGTCCGCGCTACGCTCTCAGGACAGCGCTACGTTCGGAAAGGTGGTCTCGCATGGAGCCAGTACTTGAGACGTCGATGCGGCAGTTTCACCGGGCGGCGGATCGCGCGCAGCTGCGCGATGAGATGCGGGAGCTCTTGACCTCGTTCAAGACGGTTTATCAGACCGACTTCCCGGTGAACATGGATAACGGTAGTACGAAGGTGTTCAGCGGTTACCGTGTCCATCACAATTCAGCGCGTGGTCCGATGAAGGGAGGGATGCGCTATTCACCAATGGTCTCGCTGGACGAAATTAAGGCGCTGGCGATGTGGATGACGTGGAAGTGCGCGGTAGTAAATATCCCCTTCGGCGGTGCGAAAGGTGGAGTGGTCTGCGATCCGGCAACGCTGAGCGCTGCCGAACTACAGGATCTGACGCGCCGGTTTACCTCGGAAATCGCGCCGATTATCGGGCCAGATCGAGACATCCCGGCGCCGGACATGGGGACGAATCCACAGACGATGGCGTGGATGATGGACACTTATTCGATGGAGCAGGGGTACACGATCCCAGGGGTGGTGACCGGGAAGCCGGTTGCGCTTGGTGGCTCCGAGGGGCGGTTCGAGGCGACCGGCCGCGGTCTGCTGTACGTGTTGCAGGAGCATT
>Ga0302135_10002183_pt1 | contig 11734 bp, 9 predicted proteins | sample CBN3_surface_MG_FD_203119 | JGI IMG/M metagenome (GOLD analysis project Ga0302135, IMG submission 203119) | Marine microbial communities from Western Arctic Ocean, Canada - CBN3_32.1 | ecosystem: Environmental > Aquatic > Marine > Oceanic | place: Canada: Western Arctic Ocean | collected 2017-09-15 | reverse complement strand
CGGCGTCCTCGGCGCGCTCGCGTACAAGGCACTCTGGCAATGAAATACATCCTGTCACTCGACCAAGGCACCACCAGTTCGCGCGCGATTGTTTTTGACCGCGCCGGGCGCGTGAAGGCGGTGGCGCAAAAAGAGTTCCCGCAAATTTTTCCCAAGCCCGCTTGGGTGGAGCACGATGCCGAGGCCATTTGGAAAACCCAGCTCGCCACCGCCAAGGCCGCGCTCAAAAAAGCCAAGCTCACCACCGCCAATATCGCCGCCATCGGCATCACCAATCAGCGCGAGACCACGCTGCTGTGGGACCGCCAAACCGGCAAGCCAATCGCCAACGCCATCGTGTGGCAGGACCGCCGCACCGCCAAGGAATGCGACCGACTCAAAGCCGCCGGCCACTCCCCCACCATCCGCCGCAAAACCGGACTCGTCATTGATGCTTATTTTTCCGCCACCAAAATCGCGTGGCTGCTAAAAAATGTAAAAGGCGCGCGCGCTCTTGCCCGCCAAGGTCGGATCGCTTTTGGCACGATGGATTCGTGGCTCATTTGGAAACTCACCGGCGGCACCACCCACGTCACCGACGCCAGCAACGCCTCGCGCACGATGCTTTACAACCTCCGCACCGGCGATTGGGACGCGGAGCTATTGAAACTTTTCAAGATCCCACGCAGCGTGCTGCCCGAAGTCCGCGGCTCCAGCGAAGTCGTTGGCGAAACAAAACTCTTCGGCAAAGCCCTCCCCATCGCCGGCATCGCAGGTGACCAACAAGCCGCCCTCTTCGGCCAATGCTGCACCCGCCCCGGCATGGTGAAAAACACTTACGGTACCGGCTGCTTCATGCTCATGCACACCGGTGCGAAACCGATGCCGTCCAAAAACAACCTGCTCACCACCGTCGCCTGGCGCATCGGCGGACGCACGGAGTTCGCGCTGGAAGGCAGCATCTTCATCGCCGGCGCGGTGACGCAATGGCTGCGTGACGGACTGAACTTTTTTAAGAACGCCGCTGAAATCGAAAAGCTCGCCGCCAGCGTGCCGGACAATGGCGGCGTGTACCTCGTCCCCGCCTTCGCCGGACTCGGCGCGCCGCATTGGGACCAACACGCGCGCGGCATTTTATGCGGTCTCACGCGTGGCGCCACTAAAGCCCACATCGCCCGCGCCGCATTGGAAGGCATCGCCTATCAAGTGCGCGATGTGCTAACCGCTATGGAGGCTGACGCGGGTGTGCGCCTAAAAGAGCTCCGCGTGGACGGCGGTGCGAGCGCGAATAATTTACTTATGCAGTTTCAGAGCGATTTGCTGAACGTTCCTGTCGTTCGCCCACGCATCACAGAAACCACTGCCCTCGGCGCGGCGTATTTGGCGGGGCTTGCGGTCGGTTATTGGGATTCCAAAAATGACATCGCCAAACAATGGCAACAAGACCGCCGCTTCGCCCCCAAGATGAAACCCGCCGCGCGCCGCACGCTAATCGCCGGCTGGAACAAAGCCCTCACGCGCGCAAAGGATTGGGAAAATTAATATTGGTTGAGGGGAAACCAAGCCAAGCTCCTTCAACCTTTCCATTGACTTCCCATCGTACTTCAGGCATCCAATCCCCCGACTTTTTTAAACCTCAACAGAAAGAATAAATATGTCAGATGAACTCGGTTGTGAATTGTGTGGCGACCTCCCTGTGCTGAGCGTGGGTGAAGAGGTGCCGGATTTCGAAATGGAAACCTTCGAGCCCAGCACCGGCTCCTTCGGCGAAGTCAGCCTTGCCAACCTCAAAGCCGACGGCAAGTGGACTATCCTCGTTTTTTATCCGGCGGACTTCACCTTCGTGTGCCCCACCGAATTGGCCGACCTCGCTGCGCAAGATGCCAAGCTCACCGAGCTCGGCGCGAAAGTCATTGGCGTTTCCACCGACACCAAATTCGCCCACCTCGCCTGGTGCCGTGAAGAAAAATTAATGACTGATGTGAAATACACACTCGCTGCCGACACCACCGGCGTGGTCTCCAGCCTATTCGGCGTGTACGACGACGCCACCGGGCTCGCCCTGCGCGGCACATTCATCATTAGCCCCGAAGGCAAACTCGTGAGCGGCACCGTCAACTTCTACAACGTCGGCCGCAATATGGAAGAGCTGACCCGCGTGATGGAAGCCAACGCCCACTGCGCCGCCAACCCCGCCGAAGCCTGCCCCGCCCAATGGACTCCCGGCGACAAAACCCTGACCCCCAACGAAGGAATGGTCGGCAACGTCTACGAAGCCCTGAACGGCTAAGGTAAAACGGAAATCTTGAAACAAAAGGCGGCGCGATTATGCGCCGTCTTTTTTTGTGAAGCAAAGTGGCGGCCCTCACTCTTTTAACTAAATGTGATGGCTAATTTTCAGTCAGGTTAGATCATGAAATCGTCGTAGTCCGGCTGATAAACTTTTTCAGGACCACGCAGCATTCCGGCAGCGGCAGTAGCGTTACTGCTTGGCTCGACCAGAACGATGGAGCCGGTGAGGCGATTGGTGGTGTAGGCATCAAACACCAAAGGCTTGGCGGTGCGCAACCGGACTTCGCCAATGTCGTTCATAGCCAGCTCGGCCGGATGCGGTTCGGGCTCGTAGGTTTGGATGTTGATACGACTGTCGAGGCTGATGACTTTCGCCTGCACGGTTTGAGTGCCGTGCTTGAGAAAATATTTTTGGCCGGCTTGCAACGGGCGCTGTTCCATCCAACACACGCGCGCGGAAATATCCGCACTGTGGCCGGGCAATGAATCGGTGCCCACAATCATGTCGCCACGGCTGATGTCGAGGTCATCCTCCAAAACCAGTGTCACTGATTGTGGCGAAAACGCCTCGTCTAGGTTGCCGTCAAACGTCTGGATTTCTTTGACGAAACTCTTCCGGCCGCTGGGCAGCACCAGCACTTCTTGCCCGACCTTCACAATGCCACCGGCGATTTGGCCGGAGAACCCACGAAAATCGTGCAGTGTTTTGTCGGTGGGATTGTTCGGCCGATTCACCCATTGCACGGGAAACCGAAACGCGTTCAAATTCCAATCGCTGGCGATGTGCACGGACTCGAGATGCCCCATCAACGTCGGCCCTTCATACCACGGCGTGTATTCTGATGGATCGACGACATTGCCTCCGTCCAACGCGCTCACCGGGAGAAATTTCACGTCCGAAAACGTATCCAGCTTCGGCAGGAAATCCTCGATTTCATCGCGAATTTCTCGGAAGCGTTCCTCGCTCCAGTCCACGAGATCCATTTTATTGACCGCAAACACAATATGCGGAATACCTAACAACGCAGAAATATAACTATGCCGCCGCGTCTGCTCGATCACTCCGTTGCGTGCATCGATCAACACGATGGAAAGATTCGCCGTGCTCGCGCCCGTCACCATATTGCGCGTGTACTGCACATGGCCCGGCGTGTCGGCAACGATGAACTTGCGCTTTGGCGTCGCAAAATATCGGTATGCCACGTCGATGGTAATTCCCTGCTCACGCTCGGCACGCAGGCCATCAGTGAGGTTGGCGAGATTCACCTGCCCGCCGCCGGTGATATCTGCCGACCGCTCCAGTGCCTCCATCTGATCCTCCATGATCGATTTCGAATCATAAAGCAACCGCCCGATCAATGTGCTCTTGCCGTCATCAACCGAACCGCACGTATTAAAACGCAGCAGCTCGACGGGATGTTGGGACACGGATTTCACGGATTAAAAATACCCCGCTTTCTTGCGGTCTTCCATTGCCGCTTCGCTTGCCTTGTCGTCCGCGCGCGTGCCGCGCTCAGTCACGCGGGCGGCGGCGACTTCGGCGATGATGTCATCTATGGTTTCGGCGGGGCTTTCGATCATACCCGTGGAAATCATGTCGGCGATCGTGCGAACGCGACAAGTCATCGTGCGATGCTCTTCCTTTTCGGTCGGGCGCGCGCCTTCGTACGGATCGGGCTTGCCGTTTCCATCATGTGCGGGTGGCACCGGCAGCCATTGTCCGCCGCGGAAAAAACATTCGCGCTCATGGCTGAAATAAATGTTTGGTACTTCCAAGTTTTCTTTTTGGACGTATTCCCACACGTCAGTTTCAGTCCAGTTGGACAGCGGAAACACGCGCATGTTTTCGCCTGGATTCAGCCGCGCGTTGTACAAATTCCAAATCTCCGGGCGCTGGTTTTTGGGGTCCCATTGGCCGAATGAATCCCGGAAACTAAAGAACCGCTCCTTCGCCCTCGCCTTCTCCTCATCACGTCTCGCGCCACCGATGCAGCAGTCGAATTGAAATTCATCAATCGCGCCGAGCAACACGGGAATCTGCAATTGATTGCGACTGGTCTGTCCCGGCGTCGGCGTGGCCAGTCCCTTTTCAACCGCCTCATCCACCGTTCGCACAATCAGTTTCGCGCCCAGTTCCTCTGCGCGCCGGTCTCGAAACTCAATCAACTCCGGAAACTCGTGCCCCGTCTCCACATTCAAAAACGGCATCGGAATCTCCGAAGGCCGAAACGCCTTTTCCGCCAAACGCAAAATGCAAATCGAATCCTTGCCACCCGAAAACAAAACCACCGGCCGTTCAAATTCCGCCGCCACTTCCCGCAGCACATGAATCGCCTCCGTCTCCAAATACTCAAGATGGTCGAGATGATACGAACTCATTTGTCCGCCACTGCCTTTCCACCCCACGACGCGTGCAAACCACACTCGCGTTTCTCATCGGCCTTTGCGGGATCAAAATAATCCCATTCGTTCGGGAGATTGTGATCTTCTAGGTAAGCCTCCATCTCCTCATCGCTCCAATTGAAAAAGGGGCTTACTTTTAATGAACCAAAATTGTTGTCCGGACTCACGATGTCCAACTCCGCGCGGTTGGGGTTTTGCACTTTGCGCAACGCGGTGAACCACACAGTCGGTGACAACTCCTTCATCCCGCGCTGAAAAGGCTCCAATTTCATCACCGTGCTGAACGCTTTGATGGCAGCCTCGTTCTCTTCCGTTGGCTCCGGCATGCCGCCGTGCGCCGCGTCATAATGCGCCGCAGTGAGTTTCGGCACAAAAGCCTGAATGTTCAAATTCAGTCGCGCCTTCAATTCCTCCGCGTGTGTGTAAGTCGCTTCGCGGTTGTATCCGTGGTCCACCCACAGCACGTGAATGTCTGGCTGCACTTGCGTCACCAAATGCAAAATCACCGCCTCGTACGGACGAAAATTTGTTGACACAATCGCGCGGCCATCCGCCTGCGCGATGGCCCACTCGACCACTTCCTGCGGAGATTTTTCGCGCAGCTGCTCGTTGGCTTTAGTAATGGCTTCCGGCGTCATATCTCAACCTCGATTTCCGGCCACACTTCGCGCGCGCAGAAGTCGCCGAAGCGTTCGCCTTCGTGGCGGTGACGGGCGAATCGTTCGAGCAATGGGCGCAGTTGGTCAGCCATTTCCGTGGCCGGCACGGTTTGGTTGTACAAGCGGGCCAAGCGCGTGCCGGCGACGTTGCCGCCGAGATACACCGCGTACTTGCCGGGCGACTTGCCCACGATGCCCAGCTCGGCCATATACGGCCGCGCACAGCCGTTGGGGCAGCCGGTCATGCGCACGATGATTTCCTCGCCGCCCAAGCCGGCGTCATCCAATAAATTATCCACCAATCCGAGAAACTCCGGCACGTAACGCTCGCTCTCCGCCAGCGCCAAACCGCAAGTGGGCAGTGCCGGACAGGCCATCGCCGCACGTTCGAGCACCGTGCCCTGCCCCCTTTCGTCCACCGCCAAACCGTTTCCTGATAGAATAGAATTGATTTTTTCTTTGTCCGCTTCGGTTACGCCGCATAGCAAAAGGTTTTGCGAAGGCGTCAATCGCACTTCGGGGCGGTGCTGTTCCACGATGGCTCGCAATGCCGTTTTCAATTCGCCTTGAACGCGGCCCGACAGCACGTGCAGCCCGAGGAACCACGAACCATCCGCCGCCTCGTGCCAGCCAAACACATCGCCTTGCTGATCGAACGCAAACGGCTTGGGTTCTTCCAACCGCAGACCGGTGCGCTGCTCCAACTCGCCGCGAAACCATTCTACGCCGCGCTCGGCCAACACATATTTCAACCGCGCGTGTTTGCGGTCCGTGCGATCGCCGAAGTCGCGATGAATCATCAGCACTGACTTCGCTACGGACTCGATGTGTTCGGGCGGGAAAAAACCAATCACATCCGCCACGCGCGGGTAAGTTTTTGCGTTGTTGTGCGTCATGCCCATGCCGCCGCCAGCGGTGAGATTGTATCCGGCCAACTCGCCGTTTTCCTCGATGGCCACGAAGCCCAAACAATTGGTCAGCACATCCGTGTCGTTGTGCGGCGGCGTGGCGAAGCCGACTTTGAATTTTCGCGGCAAATAAGTTTTGCCGTACAACGGATCCACGTAATCCGAATCGTCGAGCTTCAGCTTCACGCCTTCCACCCAGATTTGATGATACGCCGCCGTTTGCGGCAGCAACGCTTGCGCCACGCGATCGCAATCCTCCAGCACCCGAGCAGACACTCCATTGCGGGCGGGGGTGGGCGGCGCCATCACGTTACGGTTCACATCGCCGCATGCCGCGAGCGTCGTCGCCAACGCGTCATTGATTCCCTTCATCAACGCGCCCAAGCCGCTCTTCACCACACCGTGAAATTGAAAACTTTGCCGCGAAGTAATCCGCAAAGTCTGATTGCCGCACTCATCCGCGAGCCGGTCGTACGTGAGATATAAATCCGGCGCCATCAACCCGCCCGGATTCGTGCCGCGAATCATAAACATGAAATGCTTCCCCTGCTTGCGCACATCGCGGTCGTCCTGCTGATAAATCCCGTGAAACTTCAAAAACTGCTGGTCGTCCTTGGAAAAAACATCCACCGCCCCATCCGCCAACGTGGACGCAATATCCCCCGCCAACGAAGGATTCTCCGCCTTAATCACCTCATTATGATTCAATTTCGCTTGTTTATCGGCCATTTGTAATGTTTAGTAAGTTGCTAAAGCTAGTAATGATAACACGCTCAACGCTCCAGTCAAGCTCTTGTTCGCTTGAGTTTCGCGATCTTTATCGGCGTGGGAGCATGCCCTTTTTGGCTGCCGTTCTTCCAGTTCAAACCTCAAAGCGCATCAATTGATTTCATTGGATATGCAAGATGATTTTGCAATCATCCGCCCACCGATGCCGACCGTTCAAACCGTCAATCCTTTTACAGGCGAACCCATTCGCGAATGGGAACAGATGGATTTTGCCGCACTCACCGAGGCCACCGCGCGGGCACGGGCGGGGTTTGTGGATTGGCGGCAAGCGCCGATTGCAAAGAGAGTGGAACGAGTGCGGGGGGCGTTGGATTATTTTGAGGCGAACCGTGAGGAGATTGCGGCGGGCATCACGGCGCAGATGGGGCGGCCTTTGGCGCAGGCGCGGGGGGAGGTTGATGGGTTGCTGGAGCGGTTCAATTATCTTTGCGACATTGCACCGGAGGTGTTGGCGGCGGATGGGATTGCGGTTGAAACGGGAAAGGAAAATTTTCATCGGGAGATTTTGCACGAGCCGCACGGGGTGGTACTGATTATTGCGGCGTGGAATTATCCGCTGCTCATCGCGGCGAGCGGCGTGGCGGCGGCGTTGTTGACGGGCAACACGGTTTTGCTCAAACACAGCACGCGCACGCTTTCGATTGGCGAACATTTTGAAAAAGCCTTCGGCGCGGACGGGCTGTTGCAACACGTGGTGATGGACCACGCGACCACGGCGCGGTTGATTGAAGAGGGCGACATCAATCACGTGGTGTTCACCGGCTCGGTGGGCGGCGGTGAAAAAATTTATGCCAGCACATCGAAGCGGCACTTCGATTGCAACCTCGAGTTGGGCGGCAAGGACGGAGCATACGTGGCGGCGGATGCGGACATCCGCCAGTCCGCCGCGATGCTCGTCGATGGCGCAATGTTTAACGCCGGCCAATGTTGCTGTGGCATCGAGCGCGTGTATGTGCACGCGGCGGTGTACGACGAATTTCTCGCCGCGTGCCAACCGCTCGTCGAGAGCTACACGCTGGGCGACCCACTCGATGCGGCCACCACGCAAGGCCCGCTGGCGGTGGCGTCGTCGGCTAAATTGATGGAGACACAAATCGCCGAAGCCGTAGCGGCGGACGGGCAAGTGCTCGCCGGCGGTCAAGCGCGCCAAATCGGGCAGGGCACATTTTTTGAGCCCACGCTGTTGACCGTGAACCGCAACGACCTCGCCATCATGCAGGTGGAAAATTTCGGGCCACTGCTGCCGGTGATGAAAGTGGCCGATGACGCCGAAGCCATCGGGCACATCAACGATTCAGCCTTCGGCCTCACCGCCGTCATCTGCACCGCCGACCGCGCGCGCGCCGAGGCCTTCGCCACCGCAGCAGAGGCGGGCACGATTTTCATGAACCGCTGCGACTACCTCGACCCCGCGCTGCCATGGACCGGCGTGAAAGCCAGCGGCAAAGGCTCGTCGCTTTCGCGCTACGGATTGCTCGCCATGACCCGCCCCAAAGCGATACATTTCCGAACCCGATTTTAATATGAACACTCCCGACATCTCCGCCGACGCACTCATCGCAAAGTATCGCGAGGAAAACATTCCGCGCGTGAAGCTGGCCTTTGCCGATCTCGATGGCGTGCATCGCGGCAAGTAAGTTTCGCTCGATAAATTTGCGAGCATCGCCGTCGGCACGGCGGGCTTTTGCGATTGCGTGCTGGGCTGGGACGTGAACGACCAGCTTTACGACAACGCAAAATTTACCGGCTGGCACACGGCGTTTTCCGACGCAAAGTACCGCATCGACCTCGCCACCGAACGCCGCCTGCCCGATGAGGATAACACGCCGCTCTTCATCATAGATTTTGAAGGCGACGATGGCGGCCTCCATCCCGTTTGCCCGCGCAATCAGCTGCGACGCATTTTGCAAAAGTCTGATGGAATGGGCCACGGAGCGCGGATGGCGTTCGAGTACGAGTTTTTTATCTTCGATGAAACGCCGCACACCTTGCCCGAGAAAAATTATCGCGACCTCACGCCGCTCAGCCCCGGCAACTTCGGCTACTCGGTCATTCGCAACTCGGCGCTCTCGGATTTGTTTCACGAGTTTATGGATTTCTGCGACGCGATGGATTTCCTCATCGAAGGGCTCCACTGCGAAACCGGCCCCGGCGTTTGGGAAGCGGCCATCACAGTGGACGACGCCCTGCGCGCGGCGGACAAGGCGGCGTTGTTCAAAACATTTTCGAAAGCCTTTTTTCAAAAGCGCGGATTGACCGCCACCTTTATGGCCAAATGGTCGATGGATTACCCCGGCCAAAGCGGGCACGTGCACCAATCGTTGGTGGACGCCAGCGGCGCGGGGCAGTTCCACGACGCGGCCGCAGAGCACGGCATGAGCGCGTTGATGCAGCATTACGTGGCGGGCCAACAGAAATTTTTGAAACCCTTCCTCAGCCTGTGCGCGCCGACGATTAACAGCTACACGCGGCTCGTGAAAGGCGCGTGGGCGCCGACCGCCGCAGCGTGGGGCGTGGACAATCGCACCACCGCGCTGCGCGTCATCACCGGCTCGGAGCATTCGCAGCGCGTGGAGTTCCGCATCGGCCCGGCGGATGCCAACCCGTATCTCATCGCCGCCGCCAGCCTCGGCGCGGGCTTGCTCGGTATCGAACAACAGCTCGACCCCAGCGAGCCACTCACCGGCAACGCCTACGAACAGGAGGCCAATCTCCCGCCCGAACGCCAGCTCGCCACCAACCTCCGCGATGCCACCCGCGACCTTGCTGCATCCGCCGAGGCCCGCGAATTATTTGGCGACGAATTCATCGACCATTTCGTCGCGTCCCGCGACTGGGAAGTCCGCGAGCATGAACGCCACGTCACCGACTGGCAACTGCAGCGTTACTTCGAAATTATTTAACGCGCGATGAACCAGTTCAGTTTTCCCACCACCATCCTCCACGGCGAAGGCGCTTTGGCGGAATTGTCCAATCGCATCGCGGAGAAAAAACTGATGCTCGTCACCGACCCCGGTTTGGTGAAGGCGGGCGTGGTGGAGCAAGCGCTGGCGGCGCTGGCGGATTGCGGCGCGGCGTTTGAGGTTTTCGATGGCGTGCACCCGAACCCCATCGAATCCGACGTAGAAGCAGGCGCGGCATTCTACAATGAGCACGCGTGCGATGGCTTGCTTGCGCTTGGTGGTGGCAGCGCGATGGATGTGGCGAAGGTCATTCGGTTTTTTGCAAACCACCCCGCACCGCTCGCGCAGTATTCCATTCTCGATAATGGCGGCGCGAAAATCACTAACGCGCTCCCGCCGTTTTACGCCGTGCCCACCACCGCCGGAACTGGCAGCGAAGTGGGGCGGGGCGCGGTCATTACAATGCGCGATACCGGCCGCAAAACACTTTTCGTCGCGCCGCCGCTGATGCCCACCATCGCCGTGCTCGAGCCCGCGCTCACCGCCGGACTGCCGCCGCACCTCACCGCCGCCACCGGCATCGACGCTTTCACACATTGCCTCGAAGCTTATTTCGCGCCCGTCTATCATCCGATGGCCGATGCCGTCGCGCTCGAGGGCATCCGCCTTTGCCTCACCCATCTCAATGCCGCCGTCGCCGATGGCCTAAATCTTGACGCACGCGCCCAAATGCAAATGGCCGCCAGTATGGGCGCCGTCGCTTTCCAAAAAGACCTCGGCATGGTGCACTCACTCGCCCATCCACTTTCCGCCCGCCACGGCCTCGCCAACGCCCTCATGCTGCCCGACTCCATGGCCTTCATCGAAGCCGCCAATTTAACCCCCGCCCAACGCCAACGGATTCAAACAGTCCGCACCCTCTTCGCCGAGGCCGGCCGCACGGGCGATTCGCTCGCCAGCGAAACGCGCGGGTGGTTTGAAGAACTCGGAATACAGTTTGGTTTAAAAAACCACGGCATCACGTCGGACGACCTTGCGCCGTTGGCGGGTGAAGCCTTTGCCGATCCTTGCCACGCGACCAATCTCATTCCCGTCACTCGCGATGACCTCGCGGCGGTGTACCAAAGCGCGATATGAAAATTGGGTTGCTCAAGTGCGATTTTGTGACGCCTGAGTTTCGCGGCATTGATGGCGGCATTCCGGATATGTTTACGCATTTGCTCGGGCAAACCGACCTTGATGCTGAGCTTCGAATTTACCGCGTGTGGGAAGGCGAACTACCAAAGGCCACCGACGAATGCGATGCGTGGCTCACCAGCGGCGCGCGGGCTTCGGTGTTTGAGGAGGAGGAGTGGATCCAAAATTTCCAGCAATTCATCACAGCCCTGCACGCAGACAAACGCAAAACCGTTGGCATTTGTTTCGGGCACCAAATGATCGCCCAAGCCTTGGGCGGTGAAGTGCGCCGCAGCGAACGCGGCTGGGGCATCGGCGTGCAGGAAATCGCCATCACTGCAGAGGAGCCGTGGATGAAACCGCCGCTTTCCGGTGTGCGGATGCTTTTCACGCACCAAGACCAAGTCGAGCAACTGCCCCCCGGCGCGCGCTTGCTTGGCAGCACCGGCCATTGCCCGCACGCGATGTTTGCCCTCGGCGATCACATCCTCGCGATGCAGCCGCACCCCGAATACTCGCGCCGCTACCTGCGCGCCCTCATCGAGTCACGCGAGGCCATCATCGAACCGCTCACTTTCCAATCCGGCCTCACCAGCCTCGAGCAGCCACCCCACCGCGAGGAACC
>Ga0302135_10002182_pt1 | contig 11734 bp, 11 predicted proteins | sample CBN3_surface_MG_FD_203119 | JGI IMG/M metagenome (GOLD analysis project Ga0302135, IMG submission 203119) | Marine microbial communities from Western Arctic Ocean, Canada - CBN3_32.1 | ecosystem: Environmental > Aquatic > Marine > Oceanic | place: Canada: Western Arctic Ocean | collected... | reverse complement strand
GGGCCAGTCCGTGATAGGCAGACAGTATGCGCACCTCTGTCTCGCTTTCTTTTACATTCCCCTGCGCGCTAGCAGCAGCAGAAAAGCAGAGTAGGGTTATTGTTGTTAGTAGTTTGTTCACTCACAATCCTAATAGTTAGATTCAAAACACCTTGTAGCCATGTCTTGCCCTCGTGCAGGTTGCTCGGGGGGTTATTCTAGCGGCCATTCTATCTCTATTTGTCCTTGCGGTTTCATGGCGTATTTGCTCCTAACAGCAAGCACCGTATTTCAGTGTCCTTACAAGCTATTGGCTGTACTTGTCAAAGAAGTCGAAAATCTGCGCGATCAACGGGGCATTACTGGCAATCGCATCCACATGGTCGCCGCCGGCAATTTCTACATAGGTGTGAGTCATTTCCAACTCTTCCATGCGCGCGACCCAACGGCGCGGCATGTCTACCCATATCAATTCGTCCGCATCTCCCTGGGCGATGAAGATGGGGATATGTTTGATGGCCTCTAACTGATCGGTGCTGCCGAACAGCGCCGGTGCCAATAGTGCCAGTGCCGCCCAGTATTGTGAATACTTGCCGCCCAGATACATGGTACCGCCACCGCCCATGCTATGGCCCATCAGATAGGTGCGCTTAGGATCAATATTGAATTCCTCATTGACCATTTCGAATACGTTGATGACATCGGTTTCGCTGAGCAAACCGATATTGTCCGGTGTCGGACCGTCAGGCCCATCGTTGAAGAAACTCTTGCCCGGACCAAACAGGCCGTACCAGCCTCTTTTGTTATAACCGTAAGGCGCCACAACGATGTAGCCATGTTGCTCGGCTTCTTCTCGAATGCCATCGTATTCAATGATCCGCGGCGTACCACCCAAGCCATGCAGCAAGACGATGAGAGGCGAGGCTGTGTCTGCTCGATAACTGTTAGGCACATACAGTCGATACTCGATTTCTTCATCGGTAAGATCGAAATGGTAGCCGCGTACTTGCACCTCTCCGGTAACAAGCTGCTGCGCCGACGTAACAACAGAGAGACTGCAAATAAAAAGAATTTGAATAGATCGAATTAGAAGCTTGCTTAACATAGATAATCTCTTACTTTGAATGGTTTGGCATTTACTGGATTTATGATTCTACTATTGTTGTATGGCTGATTGTACAGCAAGCAAACTAATCTCCGTCAATCAACTGCCTGATCTCCTTGCCACTGAGCTGGTTCCTGAACAGCGAAAGGTCAGTAAGTCCGGATAAATTGCCGAGCTCTGGAGGGATAGAACCTGAGAGGTTCGCATAATCAAGTGTCGACAGTGCATTACATTGGGTGCATTGCACACGCTCACCGAGAGTTAGGAATGGGGTCATATCGAGTTATCCAAGAGCAAGATTGGTCTGAGACACCTCTGGAAACTATATTTTTAGTTTCGCAATCGCCCAATTGAATCAAGAAAGTTAAAATACTCACGCAAATCAAGTCTCGAAAAATCCCATGAGTAACTTAATCTCGATGGGTGACGAGGATGGCCTGACCTAGTTAGTGAACCAAAATGATTCCAGGTTGCGTTGCAATTTTTCAGCCGATGGAACAACTCGGCGACAGAATCTACAAAATATTTTCTTGATAGGATACTCTCGCCCCAAGCAGCCCAAATAAACGGGTTTTTTTCATTTGACACAACATCTTTAATACATTGAAGGTTCGTTAAGAAAGCCTCTTGATTCGGTTCTTCTTCTAGATCTTCATATTTTGTGGCACGCACAGGATATAAATTTAGCATCACAAAACCATCAAAGTTGCTGCTTGACGCGACCTGCTCAACTTTAGCCACAGTTGTATCGGATTTTTCCTTATTTGCCGTGCTCGGATTCAACCCAATTACTATTAGATTGCGGTTCCCAGATTTTCCAAGTGAATAACGCCAATTGTCGTTTTTCGTGCTTGAGTATATGTCGTACATCGTTCTTTGTTCGCTAACGCCCTGAATAATAGGAACGCGCAGCGCGTCCTTATTTATAGTGCATGCCGCCAACAGGCTCTGAAGCCCTTGGTCTCTTCACAATCCTGACCATAATAACCCCTTGCAAACCCAATAAGCAGTAGGGAGAAGAATAGAGAGATAAGTGGTTTCATAGCCTTGTTCTCAGAGAGCCTGATCGTTTGTCCAATATAATATGTATACTGGTTAGATGGAACCATTCTGACTTATCGGGGTGTGCCCCCTAGGGTGGGTGCTGGGTGGGTGGTTACTAGGAAACAAGGGTGCAGCTCTATCTAGGGCTGAATAGCCAGATGATAGGCTATTCCAAGCGTGGGTTCAGCACTGCACGATAAGGCTTTTTGCCAGCAATCCTAAAATAAAGAAACATATCAATCATTCCTTAACTATCCTATTGTATTTAATCCTTGAGTTTGTCTGATTTCCATTCCATAGTGAGTCGTACGCGATTTTCAACGGATGGATGAGAGTAAAATACCCACTCCTCAATTTTTCTTGGTCTAGGATTTCGATATTCAGCTGTCTTGATTAGCGCTGATGCAAGTGCATCGGGGAGATTGACCACTTGGAGAGAGTAACGATCTGCATCTGTTTCATGCTTGCGTGAGAGTGTATTAGCTAGTGGTTGGGTTAATATGTTTGCCATCCCGACCAGTAAAATCAGTACGGGTATTCCTATTGGGTTAGCAATGTCTTCACTTGAACCAAAAACTCTCGCGGTGGGGGCAAAAAATTTACTAGCAATCAAAAATCCTATCACTAACTGTGCACTCTGCATAAATAGTAGTGACCAGATATGCCCTAAAAAATAGTGACCAATTTCATGGCCGGTAACAGCTTTTATTTCTTCAAGGTTGGCTTCAACAAGTGCTATATCTGAGATAGCAATACGAGCCGTCGAACCAAGACCGCTTACATTAGCGGAGAAGTTGTTCGACTGACGCGATCCGTCATAAGTAAAGATTCTGTCAGCAGCAATACCGGCACCAATAGCTAGTTCTTCAAGTGCATTTTTTACTTCACCTTCTGGTAACGGTTGATAGTCATTGAAGAGCGGTTCAATTACCACCGGCTGAATAAGAACTACGATAAAGAGAAGGCTTGTAGCAAAACTTCCTAGCCATGCCCACCAATATCGGGCAGATCTTCGAATAAAGATATAGCATCCGGTGAATATTATGGCGTTGAATAAGGAGTTTAATGTTAGATTAATACTGATTTGAGAAAGAAAATCCCCAATTGGTTGGTTGCTCAATCCATACTGTATCTCACGAAACCAATTGGAATAGATTACCCAAGGAACTTTGATAATTGATGAAATAATGGTGTAAGCTGCACAGATAAGAAACGATTGAGCCAAGAAAGACTTTTTACTAATGCTGTTTGAAAGGTAGACAAGCATTTTGCTTCGCACAATTAACCATGTCACAGCAGCAGTAATTAGCAAAGACCACGCTATTAACCAATGATCTCCTGCGGTATATGATATAGCTTTCTCAAGAGCCTCTGCGCCTAAACTATCAATATAGGTAGCAGTGGCATAATTTGTATCAAAATCCATTCCTATTTTTTCCTACTTACCTTTTGCGGGTGGGCAGGTCAATTATAACTTTTGACCGGATGCAAAGCCCCCCGGGGGTTAAAGATCTGCTGCACTTTCTATATGCACATGGGGGTTCAAATAGCCTTTGGGGGGTGGTGGGCTATGTAGAAATTAATCGCGATTCTTACGACGAACTAAAACGCCAGTTGTTCTTCTTGGTTCTCCCTTCATATAAGTGATCACTTTCAGTCTGGTTATCCTGTCATTTAGAATAGTAACGCATGCTTTTCTATCTCCAGCTTAGAAGTTCTCTATATTTTCTGTTCATGCTCGACATTTCTGCCGCCTATTTATGTTATCTGCAAAGACGAACTCTCACATGGGTATTTAACAGTTTCTATTAAGAAAGAGGAATTAACATTTCTCTCTAGCATGCATATTTATGGCGGCTCTTCCTTTGCTCAAGGTGGGATCTGCACAAAGACTTAACCACTACCTAGCTTTCTGATTGCATCAAGGTGCATCTTTCCAATATCTAATTGCAGATTAAACCTTTGTGCAGATTCCGAGGTGGTTATAAATAATGCCACTAGGTAGAGTGTTTACTTCTAGTTTGTAGGGCCGTTCATATAAAACATCTTCCAGCTACCAGTATCCTTAGAAAAAAAGTAAATGCTTCTTGATTGTAAGATTACCTCGTCTGAGTCATTGTATCGCCTGAAGTCCACATCAGCATAATAAACATCTTGGCTGAGCTTGTGCACGTCCAGCCTATCAGCAGTGGTGTACTCGTAACCCTCTTGGATTGGGTTATTGGCATAACGCTGAGCTATTTCTTGATGAGAGGTTACAACCGTCAGCGAGGGCGCTCTGAACATTGTAGGGACTTGAAAGTGAGTTGCCACAGCTTCAAAATCTCGCGCTATGAAGTCCTCAATATATTCCATGTATTCAGTTTTAATTAACTCAATAATTTCTTCTTCTGTCTCCTGTGCATTAGCAGCAACAGAAATACAGAATAGTTTATTATATTGAAATTCAACACCATCCCAATTGAACGCAACAATTCCCGCAACTACGAAAAGTGCGACAAGACCACCAAGTAGCTTTAGAATCTCTCTTAAATATGGTCTGTAAGGTGTTGTTACTTTTTTCATGTGTCAGAGTTCCTGCAATCGCTAGCACCCTCAGCGTAGCCATCTCTGTAATCTGAGCGATATCCATCATTGTCGTAATCACTTATCAGAGTAGCTCTAACTTGACAGGTCGTATTGTATCCAACGGCATAGCCATCGCTGTAACCCGAGTCATACATTTCATTATTATTTGGGCCGCACGCCACAAGAATTATGGGAAATGAGGAAAGAACAATTTTTGTCAGTAGCTCATACATAATACCCTCGATCCTTTCTACTTTTAGATAGTTAGAAGGTTGTTTCAAACTCTTCATTGTTAGTAACATTTTTAACTTTTTAATACCATATATTCATATATATCAATATTTTATATTTAATTTTAAAGTCCTCTCCCGGATTTTATTAGTTATAGTCCGGAGCATTCAGTTGATATATTGAGTAGTACGCGGCTGTCTGTGTGAGGCACTTCTAGCTCATATTTTGTGGCAACTAATTGCCATATTTGAGCATAAGCGCACTGAAACTCTTTTCTAGGCAAATATTCAGATGGACCCTTAGCCCCTTTAGATTGATTTTCACCGTCATCTACTAGCAATAAATTCGTTTCATCTACTACAAATCTTTGTTTGTTTGATATTGACCAATCGGCTCCTCCATTTGCATGGACATATGCGAGTGGTATGACATGGTCAACATCTAAATCACTAGCCATGGTAATAAGTTTGCCTAAATAGGGGTCAAGCCAAAGCCCCTCAGTAACGGCACATCGGTTTGAGTTTGTAAAAGTTACTTCACGCTGGCTATGGAGTATTAGCATTCCATGCCTAAGATTCTGGCAATCGCCATCTTCATCAATCCAAGAACTTATATATTCATCTCTCTGATAATCTGGAAAACCAGATACATTATCTCCATACTCTGCTAACGGCTTGGTCCCTTCAAAACTCTGTCCATATGAACCCCCTGCAAACCCAAGCAGCAATAGGGAGACATAGGTAGAGATGAGTGGCTTCATAGCTTTGTTCTCGGCATTAGCTAACCGTTCGTCCACAATAGTATGTATAGGGGTACAATGGAACCATTCTGACTTATCGGGATGTGCCCCAGGGGTGAGTGTTCGGGCTGAGCGGTGTGTTGGAAAGGGGGTGGGTGCAGTAACTATAACCTGTATACAAAGACCCTTCTGCCGAAGGTCTCTTGGTCGATAATTTCTTCAACATGGTTAATCCAGTAACCTTTAGGCATTTTCTTAGACTCCTCTAATTTCATACCAAGAAGATACTCGATTTAGTGTCAGGCAACACCTTTAAAAGGCTACTTTGCAGAGCTAGAATCGTTTTTAGTGGGTGTGTACAACTGGTTCGGGAAGAGCTATTTTAAAACAAGGTATACACTGTATAGTAAGTGAAGGTCAGATACCGACGCTCAGTATGCCGGCACACGTCAGCGCTTCTAACTGATGAGCCTGACGATAATAAGTGGACTATTTAGGTAATGGAGTAACTTTATTACACTTTTTTCCAAATTCACTATTGAGTATCTGTGAGCCCGCACGCTACAAGAATAGGCGTTTTTGTGGATGTCCAGAATATCTACTACACAACAAGGGATGCTTTTGGGAGGTCCTTTAATTACCGCGCGCTATGGCAAATTCTATCGCTTAAGGGGGACATCGTTGTAGCGAATGCCTATGCCACGGATCGCAGCGATGAAAGCCAAAGAAAATTTCAGAGTGCCCTCCGTCATATTGGATTTAGTATCCGACTGAAACCCTATATTCAGCGGGCTGATGGATCCGCTAAGGGTGATTGGGATGTCGGTATTACGGTGGATGTGCTGCAAAACTCTCCCTCGCTAGATAGAATCTTCCTTCTATCTGGTGACGGAGATTTCGATCTTTTAGTGGAGGCAGTGCAAACTAAGCATGGAGTGCCCGTCGAAGTTTACGGCGTTCCCGCATTAACAGCTGATTCACTGAAGCGAGTGGTATCTTGTTTCCATCCCATTACTGAATCGCTGTTAATTTAGCTGATCTCATTGTTGAAAGAGTGATGATTTACCTTGGGTGGATTGAACGCGCACCGATAGTTGGGGATAGAGTCATAGATCAAATCCACGGTGTGTACAAAAGCTCAGATGGCTGAGTATTTTGGCATGACAGAGAAAATGTTTAGGAAAGCAATTGATGCCGTTTAAATCAGTTAATTTGAATAACTAGAATAAAATGTTGGATCATTCAATTTTTTTACATATACTCATACACTCATTCACGACAACAGTAAAAGGTATAAAAATTAAAGCTATGAAAACTGCAAGATATTTATTTTTATTGACCGCAATAACAGGATTTGCAATTCCTGCCCTTTCACAGAATCAAGAGCCGATGAGCTTTTTTGTGACCAGTGTCGGGGGTGGAGATGGAGCTAACCTTGGTGGTATGGCCGGTGCTGACGCTTATTGCGCCGTTTTAGCTGATGCCGCTGGCAGTGATAAGACAAGTTGGCGAGCTTATCTGAGTCAGGCCCCCAGTGGTGGTCTCCCTCTCGTGAATGCCCGTGATCGTATCGGTAGTGGCCCCTGGTATAATGCGAACGGCGTTGCTATCGCTTGGGATCTCGATGGCTTGCACGAAGATCAAAATAATATCCGTAAACCCACTGCAGTCGATGAAAATGGTGAGCTAGTCAATGGTGTTGGCGACCAACCAAACCAGCATGACATCCTTACAGGTTCTGATTCGAAGGGTCGGCTTGTTGCAGGAAATGCTATTAACACAACTTGTAATAACTGGACCAGTAATAGCGATGGAAGTGCGATGCTAGGTCATCATGATCGTCTGGGCGGAGCAAATGCTTCCTGGAATTCAGTCCATTCCAGCCGTGGCTGTGGTCAGGAAAATCTGGTAGCAACCGGGGGGGCAGGATTATTCTTCTGTTTTGCTACCGACTAACAACTTGAGGGTGTTTGGTTGGGTCCACGGGGGAATTAGATAAGTTACTCTAGAGGACTAGATGCAGGATAGGAATTAATTAAAAGGAGGTTTGAGCCCCTTCTTAATGTCAGCTCTTGGCCGGAAGGCGTCGATTTAAAACAAGAATAAGGTCCCAATATTTTTAGTTAGAAGAAAATTATGAATAGAATTTGTTGGCGTTTTAAATCAGAGTTAGTTGTGACAACACTCGTGGTTGCTTTGGCGGGAGTCGGATTCGTGAACGCTCAGGATTCAGCCTCAACCTCGCTTACCGGCCAAGATTACGAAGAAATCAAAGCGCTTTATGCACGATACAATCAGGGTAGTGATTTTCGGGATGCTGAACTGTTCCTATCGGCATTCGCTGAAGATGCGGTGATGACGAGAGGTGGGCGGGATATAGTAGGTATCGAGGCACTAAGAGCTGATCGTGCTGAACGCTATCAGGGAAAAACTGGTGATGTAGGCAGACGCCACATGAACGGAAGTTTCCTTATATCAGCGACCAAAAATGGCGCGGAGGCGCGAACCTATTACCTATTGCTGGATGTTACGGTACGACCGCCGGCGATGATAGCATCTGGCTATTACGAGGATGTTTTCGTGCGCACCACTGATGGGTGGCGCATCCAGCGTCGCACATTATTTAGCTTTGAAAGGATTCAGTAGTCATTGGTGAAGTTATCCAGGGATAAACGGTCCCGGCTTATGGACTACAGATTAATAAGGGCAAGGGCTACACCGGTGCTCTTGTGTCTACTACTTCCTACATTAAGAACAGACCTGTATTTGCCTCAATATCAAAGCGTATAACTCATGCTAGGTAGGGGTACATTAGTGATTGACTGGATATTTTTTTCAATAGGGATTGCATATTTACTAAGCGGAGTTGTTGTCTTAGCAGATGGAAAAATTGTGCCAAGGGACATCGCAAAGTATTAGCGGACTTAAGACAGATGATTAAAGCTATAAAAAATCGTGAGCAATACGGTACTAGAAAGAGAAAGATAAACAGTTTAGAAACATTTGTAAAAAACGTTAAAACCGAAGCCAATATTCATTAGAGAGGGCGAGATTATGAATACAAAAGAATTCTTGGAGGCGCAAAGCGTAACCGAGTAGAAAGACAAAAATTGTTTTCGGAACCAATAGATGATATTAATGTATTAGATTATAGTAATAATTTTCGGAATTCCACTTGCCACTAAAAACCACAAAATTCCCTAAGCAGTTCTCCCAACATGGATGACTCTCTCAACGTTTTTGACGAGCCCCTTTTGCCCTGCGGCACAGATCCTATAACTGGATTTTTTCGTGACGGCTGTTGCAATACTAGTGATGGAGATTTCGGTTCCCACACTGTTTGTATTCAAGTCAGCCAGCAATTTCTTGAATTCTCACGATTTCAGGGTAATGATCTCTCTACACCTATGCCAGATTTTGGATTCCCGGGATTGAACCCAGGGGACTCATGGTGTCTCTGTGCTGCTCGTTGGCTGCAGGCCTATGATCAGAATATGGCACCCAAGGTGTACCTTACTCGTACGCATAAGCGTGCTCTTGAGATAGTCCCACTTGGAAAGCTAAAAGAATTTGCAGTGGATATTAACTGACGATACCCCATTGTGATTTTCCCCGTAGGCGGACGCTCCGGCGTAATTTACACAATCCTACCTTTCGTTATTCTGGGTGAAAGATGGCTATTTTTGCACGGTACATTTATGTAAAAATATTTACTCTCAATACATATTGCCTCTTCTTGAGAGATTGACAATCCAGATTATACTACAGCGTGTAGGTTGATAGCTTTGCTTAAATAGGGATCAAGCCAAAGCCCCCCAGTAACGGTACATCGGTTGGAGTTTGTAAAAGTTACTTCACGCGGGCTATGGTGTATTAGCATTTCATGCCTAAGGTTCTGGCAATCGCCATCTTCATCAACCCAAGAACTTATATATTCATCTCTCTGATAATCTGGAAAACCGGATACATTATCTCCTTGCTCTGCTAACCGCTTGGTCTCTTCAAAATCCTGACCATAAAAACCCCTGCAAACCCTATAAGAAGTAGGGAGACAAAGGTAGAGATGAGTGGCTCTGTGAATTAGCTAACCGTTCGTTCACAGTAGTCTGTATAGGGGTGTGCTGGAAGTCATTTTTACTTCAGGGGGTGTGTCCCGGGGGGGTATAATTATGAACGCATCCCAGTATAGTTTTGAGGGGTTAAATAGCTTATAGACCTATAGTCTTAGACGGATAGATAGGCAGGTATTGAAACAACCCTAATGATTTTCAAAGAATGTTCCTAGATAGAGTTCCAAATATTTCAATATTTTTTAAAAATACTCAAGACCAGTAGCTGAAAGCCCAATCAAATCTATGTTTTGTTTATTTAAATCTGTATCCGCAACCTGTAAAGCCAAATCAAGTACAGTTAATTCTCCACTATCTATAAGCTTTGAATAGGTATCTAGAATTTCATTCGGCGCTTGAGTCCCGGTAAGATTTTTATAAAAAAGCCCAACAGCTGCCTCTCCTGAGGGTTCTGGTCCAAGCACCGCATCGATCGCCGCTTGCATTAACTGCTCATAAGTTTTGCCGTCGTCAATAAACTTTAACCCAACCCCTACCATAGCCCCATTCTTCACGGCATCTGTTCCTATAAAAGCACCCAAAACCTTTGCGACGCTTCCAGCATTACCGTCCAAATCTAACGCGATAGCCTTATCCTTGAAGAGAACACGCTCTATCTCAACAAGTGTATCTTGACCCTTTCCATTCGTTAGCGTCCAAGTGCCGGTTTTCAAGTCTCTTTGGATCTTAACCGAATCCATGGGCTCAGCAGCTATTACACTATCTAACCCGTCTCCACCTTCTAACCGATCGTTGCCCTCACTCCTAATCAGAACGTCATCACCTAAGCCACCAAAAACACCATCATCTCCGCCACCCCCGATCAACGCTTGGGGTAATTCAATAACTGATGTGTCAACCGTTACAGAATTACTTTCCAATACTTTTATTAAAGAGTACTTGTCTGTCATCCCAACTTGAGAGAGCGCTTGCTCGGCCGCAGTGACGGAATAAATATGCGTTGTATAATCAAAGTTATCCAAATCCACTCTACCTGTATCTTCCAATAACTTCTCATACCTAACTGATCCCTGTTTGGGAGAAACGAGAGCAGTTTCAGAATCGAGATAATCTAAAAATACTTGATCGTCCGAGAACTTACTCACTAATTCTTGAATTTTTTCAGATGAAGCCATGGCAAATAATTCATCAACACTTACAGATCCAAGCTTTTCCACGAGCTCGCTACCGGACTGCGAGCTTAAGTATGAATCCAACACCTTCGGATTCATATCTTGCTTCACAGACAAATGTTCTGCGTAATTGAAACCAACAAGATCAGTCCGACCGGTTTCTAATAGCACCGCTTTATATGCTAAAGATCCAAGCGTTGGCAAAGCAACGAATGCTAGCACCGTTTTATTTTCTGTGGCAGGAACCGAAATCTCTGCTTGTTGCGGATTATTTGGAGCAGGTGCCAAGTTTCCAGTTGAATCATAGACCATCACCTCCCCGTTTTCGTTTGTAAGGGATCCATCTTCATTTTTAATTAGTTTGCCCTGACCATTTTCTTCGGCAAACGCAATTGCGGCACTCTGAGAATCAAACCTTCCCGTATCTGTGGCTCCTTTTTCGGTCGCAGGTTTTGGTGTTGGTTCTGTTGTTGGAACGTTTACCGCCGTATCCCCTGCTGGTGCAGATTGAGGGGCTGGAGCTAAATTCCCGTCTGAATCGAAAACCATAACCTCGCCATTTTGGTTCACGAGCCCACCGTCGGCCGTCGTAGTTAACTTGCCTTGACCGTTAGCCTCGGCATAAGTAATCGCGTCACTCAGAGAATTAAAGCTGCCCGTATCTGTGGCTCCTTTTTCGGTCGCAGGTTTTGGTGTTGATTCTGTTGTTGGAACGTTTACCGCCGTATCCCCTGCTGGTGCAGATTGAGGGGCTGGAGCTAAATTCCCGTCTGAATCGAAAACCATAACCTCGCCATTTTGGTTCACGAGCCCACCGTCGGCCGTC
>Ga0302135_10002172_pt1 | contig 11760 bp, 16 predicted proteins | sample CBN3_surface_MG_FD_203119 | JGI IMG/M metagenome (GOLD analysis project Ga0302135, IMG submission 203119) | Marine microbial communities from Western Arctic Ocean, Canada - CBN3_32.1 | ecosystem: Environmental > Aquatic > Marine > Oceanic | place: Canada: Western Arctic Ocean | collected... | reverse complement strand
ATGCTAAACCCAAACTTTGGAATCATGCATGGCAGGCTGCCGTGGCCGAAATGGCACTCTTTTGCTTTCCCTAATCCATCGACAGAATCGTCTTTTTCAAAACAATCAACGACATGCTGCCAATCTTTGGGGGAGTCAATTCTCCCCCATGTCCGATTCGATTCCCACCAAAATGGCTTCCAATTACTGTCTGTCATACTCTCCCTTTACTTTAAGCTGACATATTTCGACAGCAACGAAGCTGTCATCTTCTTCAAAGGTGTAGGCAAGACCGGGAGGCCGTAACGGATGAGGCACAATCCCTGCTACGGTATTCAGCTTAAACATGGACTTAAAAGGTTTCCCTGATTTTTTTTCAACCTTATCACCAATGTTGACCATCACAGCTTTGCTTCGCTTAGACATTACAGTTTCTTTTCTAAATCTTCAATGGATAGAATTGTCACACCAAGACTGGCAGCTTTGGCTACCTTGCTTCCAGCATTGTCTCCTTCGACCAAGTAGGTTGTGCTTTTGCCGACGCTAGATTTAATCACACCACCGAGTTCTTCAACTTGCACTTCCCATTTTCGTTTGCCGCCTTCAAAGCCGCCACTGAAGCAGAATGAACTACCTGAGAGTTTGCCAGTTTTTGGCAATTCAAGTTCAACATGCTCTAGAAGACTTGCAATAATATTGAGTCCATCCCCATCAAGGTAGTCAATAATGACTTGGGCTGTTGTTTCTCCAACGTCGGGAACCACAACCAGTTCATCAATTGTGGCATTCAAAATTAGATCAAAGTCTTTAAAATGTTCAACTAGTGCTTTGCCAGTACCTTTACCAGCACCAACAATACCCAGACAAGCAAAAAACCGAGCAGCCTGAATTTTCTTCTTCTTCTTCTGTGCTTTCTCTACCTTCGCCATCAACTTATCGTTGTCTTTGGTTGCAGAAGGATTCGGAATCATGTGGATGCCTGCCACAGCCAACGTAGCTTGCCTCTCAGAGAGCGTAGACTTCATTACGATATCTTTTACCTTTAGCGTATAGAAGTCCGCAGGAGAGCTTATAAGCCCGCCCTCAACAAGGGATTGGATAGTTGACTCTCCCAATCCTTTAACTCCAAAGGTTTCCAGATAATGTTTAAGGTTTCCAACATTTTTGGCCGGGCATGCGTCGTTTTCGCAATAAAGGTCACGATTAAGTTCTGCACTGCCCGTGATTTTCCCACCCTCAACAACTTGAAGCTTTTTTTCACAGCAAGGACAAAGAGTGATAAAAACGGGATCACCGGCATTGCTTACAACTCCAACAACCTTGGGAATAATCTTGCCGCTCTTAATGATGCGTACAACTGTGCCCTTGGTAATCCGGTTTCGTTCCATAAAGCCAATGTTGTGACCAGTAGCTTGACGAACTTGTGTTCCAGCAAGACTCACTGCCTCAAACTGAAGTACAGGCACGATACGACCAGTGCGGCCAACTTGTTCAATCCAGCCTTTGACGATCACGTCGGCAGACTTCTCTTTGAACTTCCAAGCAATCTTGCCCTTTGGATTGGCAGTTACACTGTTTCCGTGCGTGCCGCATTGTTCCTGCTTGTCAAGATTAGAGACTGACAGGACGACGCCATCGACTTCGTATTCCAGTTCAGAAACCAAGTCTTCCATCTCTTGCAGTTCAGATGCAGCCTTAAAACGACTTACTCGAACAAAGCGAACTTCACCTAATTTTTGGTTAGCCCACTTTGCACGTTCTATTTCGTTCGTATAAGGTGTGGTGCCGTCAAAATTCTCAACACTGTATGCGATGAAGTTAAGCTTGCCTGCCTTGGTCTTCAATGAATCTAACTGTCGAAGAGAACCAGCAGCATGATTTCTTGGGTTGGCTCGCAACTTTTCTCCAGCCGCTTCCAAATCTGTATTAATCTTTGCGAAATCTTTCAGAAAACAAACAACTTCACCTGTAATTGAACAGGTGACATTTTCATTCAATCGCATAGGAATGCCAGCGACATGCTTGCAGTTCTCTGTCACATCATCAGCAGTAATGCCATCATTTGGACGAAGACCAGCCTTGACGAACTCACCGTCCTTGTAGTAAAGGCGAAGGGCCACACCATCAAGTTTGAATGCCTTCGTATATTGAATGTTGTCTCCAAGTTCTTCAAGTTCTTCACGACATTCTTCGAACCAGTCATCCAGTTCTGATTCTTTTTCAGCTTGGCTGCCGTTGATCTTGCTCAGCGAACACATGGCAGGATGATGCTTGATCTTGGTGAAGCCGGTTGATACTGTGCTGGCAGTGACTGCTTGAAGAGCCAGTGAATTTGGTGCTACTTTCGCAAGTTCTTTGCGAAGGGAATCATATTCTGTATTCGTGTAGAGTTTGCCTTCAAAAACACAGTCCTGACCTTCTTCAAAGGCAGTGTCAAGTGTTGTGATTGCATCTTCAAGACGGTCGACTGTCCAACTCATAGTATCTCCCAATACTTAAGATCGATATTTATTCTGTTTTCTTAAGCTCATTATACGAAAATATCCCGGAATGTAAAACGGGCTGGGCAAATTATTCGTAATAGGGGCCTCATTCATGATATTTCTTAGTAATCATAATGGTGATTTTTGGCATAAAAGGATGGCCGACATTTTTAACCATTATTAAGATGTTGTCGTCCATGCTGAAAGTTTTCCATGCAATTCCCGTGGCTGCAACTATGGTGGGTTTGCCGTGCCCCTCTCCATTTTTCCAAAACTTGATGGATATTTGGTGGTCCCCAAAAAGCATCGGTTTTACAGCAGTGGCACCTAAACAGCGACAATCAAATTCAACAAGAAAGAAGTCTTCTCTGGTCGGAAGAACTTCCCTTATTTTGTAAATCTCTACGTCACCTTTTTTGGTAACTTTCATTCTGTTTCCTTCGGAAGTGAATCCTGAAGTTTTCTTATTTTCTTCTGTTCTCAATTTTTAAGACATGCTATTTCTTCCGATAAGTAATTCGCCCCATGTGAGTATCATAAGGCGACACTTCTACATCTACCTCATCGCCTTCTACGATTCGGATATAGTTCTTGCGAAGCTTCCCAGAAAGACGTGCTCTCACTATGTGTGAACTGCTTTCAACTTGAGAACATTCAACAAGAAATCCATTTTTTTCAATCTTAACAACTTTGCCTGTTAAGCTTAGAGCTTCTTCTTTCGTCATTAGCCGCCTTCTTCCTTAACGTCAGGGTCTTTCCCCAACCATTTTTTAGTTTTTTCTTTTGTGTGATGGTCAATAGAATGACCCTTTCGACTTCCCAGCCAATCATTGACCTGTTCAAGATTAATTGGAGCGTATTTTCCAAAAACTTTCGCCAAGTTGTCGACACCAATGTCGCCAGACTTCCTGCCGGGCATCATTGCATCCAATCCGCTCTCAGCAGTTGCGTGAGAGTGGCCATACAGATGAATACGACCTCTGTGAGACTGATCCCACACAGCGTGAGCATAGTGCGAAACAAAAATCTTCTGTTTCCCTACCCTGATAACAGCCACATCTTGGACAGACGTGAAAAGAGGTTCAATGGCAGGATGATCGTGATTTCCACGAATCAAATGAATCTCTTTGCAGTTGATTCGCTCAAGGAATGCACGACAGTTTTCAAAAACGTGTTTTTTGTTGCCGAAAAGAACATCGCCAAGATGCCAGATTCGATCTTCAGGCATCACGGCAGTGTTAATCTCATCGATGAGAATATCATTCATGCGAACTACTGACGCTGACGAGGGCTTGAAGTCCTTGCTTGCTTTTAGCGAGGCTACTTCTGCATCGTCTAATCCCGGCCTATGGCAATACTTCATGATATTGCCGTGGTCGAAGTTAACTAATGAGTGTCAGAAATAAACCAATCTTTTTTACTTCTGACACTCATTATACCTCCATTTTCATTTTTCATTCTATTTTATCCCATTTTCGTTCTAAAGCTGGCAACTCTAATTCTGTTAGCTTCGATTTAAGATGCCTTAAAGTAGATTGCCTTGCCAATGTCAACAAAGCATATCCTTGATTGTTTATTCTAACAGGTCTGGCTTCAATTTCCAGAGACTCATGAATTTTATTGCTCATCTCTTGCAAAGTATTTTTCCAAGAACCATGTATCTTAATTCTAAGTTGTACGTCTTTTCTTCCGCCTGATTGATACCCAATACATCCATCTCCATCAATAAACCCTATCATGAACGATAGGAATAAATCGCCAGTTATCCACGATATATCAGGGGGATTGTAAGTTTTTCTTTCTTTTAGATCAAATTTTTCTCTAATCTTGGGAATGATGTTTTGATCTTGCACCTTTACATCATAACCATTTTTGACACTCTTGTGATTTGGGCAGGATATGAATTGACAAAATTTTATCAAATGCATCTTATCTTTAGTGGACAAACAAAGGCACAACCTTTTTTTTGAAAAATATCCATCCGCAGCCAAAAAACCCATCCAGTAATATGCTTTTGGATCATCTTCAAGCAACGCCGAAAGGTTAGCCTGAACATAAGGATGTGTTCCGTTGTAAAAAGTTAATCCCTCTTTATTTGCTCGCAACTTAATTGCATCCCAACTTCTGTTAGGAAACAATTCTTTGAGTTGTTTTTTTCCAAAAATCTCATACTTGTCAAGCAAAAGATTAATTTCTTTTTTTGTCCATTTGATACCTGCCATGCTTGTATATAGCAAGAAACATCATTTTTTAGTGTCGCATTTGTGAGTCACTCAGACCCATTGTACGAAAATTTTGACCAATGTAAACTGTCATTCTCAGCGAGATGAGCAAGGCATCATACATTCGTGTACAAACATGTCAATAGCAGTTTAAGACTTCTTGTAGACGTATTCGTAAGCATTTTGCTTCATGTTCGTGCCGCCAGTCTTGCCATAGACCACAAAACACTTCTCTACCACAGCAGCGAACCTAAAATCTTGACTCTCTAAGAACTCACAAGCAATCTCATTGGTGTCTCTCACTCTAACCTTAATGAAAGATTTATCAGAATTAGTTTCTAACTTGGTGACTATATTCTGGGTCAAAAGAGTGCCAATGCCTTGTCGTCTATATTCAGGATTGACAACCATGTTGATAATGTTGTAACTATTTTTGGACAGTTTATAAACATTATAACCTGCGATATTATCGTCTACGATACAAACAAGAGGGATTACATTTTTTCGATTATCTTTATTGCTTAAAATGCTATGGAAGTGATCAATGTTCCAGAATTTCTCTGAACTACTCCACTCTAACTTAGAAGCTTCATGTATCCACTCTTTTTGTAGCCACCTAAGCTCTGGTTTTACCATTATAATTCCAAAAATAAATAAGGAAGACCTACTTCTTCCTTCCTTTATATATTCTATTTCATAATTTATAGCAATCCATCATCCCCAAAGCTTTCCTACTCCTACCGGAGTTGGCCGATTGTTTTCCTTGATTAATTTTTTCCATGAATCAGAATGCTTAAACATCCTGCACCAGCCATTGGTCTCTAAATAGGTGGAACCGTCGGCGTTGACAGGATCAATGCCATCATATGTTGTGAACCCATAAAGAAACCGTTTCACAGCAGGCAAAGTTTCGACGTATCCGAGCGATGGACTTCTTGAAGGACTAAAAATTGATTTCTCGTAATTATCTTTTTCCCCATTATAATGATTGCCCAACCTTGGCAAAATGGTGAAAAGTGATCGCCTGACATAACTGGCCATCCAAAAATCTGACATGTGAATCTTCAAAACTTTATTGCATGTAGTTTTTGTATAGGTCGTTTTTTCTGCCAAATTCAATATCTCTTCTGTCTTGAAAATGAATTGAGCTATAGCGTCTCCCTTGTCCTCATCATGAGAAAAATAAAAGCCTGTGAAGCCTTCCTTTTTCATTGGCCCGGAGAATCTTTCTCGACAATTTTCCCACTTCATGGGACTAAATATCGAGAAACGATGAGTAGCCACATCATGAGGATGCTGCCATTGCTCAAGTTCTCTGAACTCAGGTTGCTTCGTCAAGGGCGTTGAGATCAAGATCACTGATGAGGATGGTTTCTCCTTCGATAACTGTGTCTCCTTCTCCATCGTCGTCATCGTCCTTGCTCCAATCATAGGGAATCAATCCCATACGTTTCTTTGTCTCGGGAATTAAAGACTTAGTCTTGCAGTTATATCCAAGCACGGGTTCAGTCACCTCTTCAACATCAATCAATCTAACAGACTTTTTAGCCCGATAGGTGTTGTAATCATATCCTTCGCCATGCCAATGATAATTGTTTCCATACGATCTTGAACTAGAGTTAGAGCTAGAGTGGGTTCGGCTGACATATGTTTTGCTTGATTGTTCTTTCTTGACAGGAATAGCGATAGGCAAGTACACCTTAGAAGCTGACTCTGACACATCCCCGAAGTCTCTGACTCCAAGAACCTGAGCTACTTTGTGAGAGTGTTTATTCTTGATGTTCAGCCACACCTGAAGGCTCCTAGACGCCTTCAAATCGTTATCCTTAGAAGCAGCACCAAATCCAGTGAAATCAATGTTGCCGACAAAATAAACGTCATTTGGTCGTGTTCTGACTAGTGGTAAGATGCGATTATCCAATCGAAACCACATATGATGTTCTCGACAGCATGGATGGAAGAACGCTTTAGTTCGAGCCTTCAGATGATAGATGTCACTCTCGTCTCTGGAGTCCTTCATGTTGGAATAGGCTAAAGGAATATCTCTTTTGCCTAGCTCATGAAATCCGACATCTAGTTCTCTACCTTGATCCTTGAAATTAGCATCCCAGACATCTGAGCCGCCAAAATAAGGATCAGAAAGGACCACTTCTAGAATTTGATAGGGTTCTACTTTGATGATTTGATTGACAGGATTGAAAACGGTAACTACATCTTTCTTGTAATCGTTTTCAGACATCATGTGAACACAGAGCCTAAACTTGAGGCCAGCAGCAGTCTCGCCATAAATTTCTCCCAAGTAGACCGAGGATTCTTTGCCCCACTCTACAATGCTTGATTTCTGGCTGAAATATAACTCCACCCCTTCCTTTAAGGTTTTCTCTCCAGTCATTTCAATAAAGGGGTCTGCACGAAGAACCTTTATATCTGACGACAATCTGAGAGCTAAATCTTGAGAAGGGTACAGACGAACGGTGTGATGCATCGAGCATGGATCACTAATCGTTACTGTTGAGTAAGCTTTTAGCATTTTTCCCTATCCATCCGTCTTGTTTGTAAGTAACCATGTTTGATTCAAATTGTCGGTACATTTTGGAGTAAGAATTTCTCATTACTTCCATCATTGCCTTGAAAAATTCAGTTCTTTCTTCAAGAGGCAATCCCAAATCCAGAGTTAGGAACAACATCTTTTTGTGAGCAAAGCCCCAAGTAGAAAACCAATGATCGTTACAATACACGAAAATTTCCCATAATGTCAATTCAGATTCATCAGGGTCTTTTACGATTCTGAGCTTGTGGGCCTTAGTCATGTACTCCTTTATCCAGAGTTCAAATTCATCCCACTTTATTCTGTGTTCTCTTTGATGTCCATTTAAATGACCAGAATTTCTTCTGGGAACAGAAGTAGTAATGAAATACTCTTGAGGATGATAATCAGGGCCTTTTTGGGTAAAATACATTAACACCCAACGATGACGATCTGGGTTGATGGAGCGAAAAATAAGCGAACCTTTAATAGAATAGCCCAGCCAATCCGCATCTACCCCATGCCTTTTGAGATACTCTTCATGCAAAAACATATATCAATACCTTGGAATTTTTTGGTAAAATCTGCCTTTGCTCTAAGGCAATATTCTGTATCTGGGGGTGGATTTTAGCATAAACCAAGTGGATGTTACCAGCCCAAGTTCTGTAAAAATTACCTAGTGACCATAACCAACTACTGGAAACATATCCTTGCCCTGTTCTCGTATCCTTTGGCTTGAAGAAGGTCTGAAGGCATCCACTTGTGTTCGCTATCGTCCCATATCATAGGACAACTGTCAGGTATTTCTGAGAGGATGTCGAACAAATCCCCCTGACTCGTAGCTTTTTCCAAACTACGATGGAACACCAGTGGATGCACATCAAAGTGGTCTCTTAGACCTTCAATTACTTTCGCCTCTAGCATATTAAATATCTCTCTTATTGTCAATGTTAAAGGACAGAGCCGCTTTGGCTTTTGTACAATCTGTATAATGCACAGGTGATGACGCCGCCCAATATCCCCATGATCAATCCCGAACTCTGGAAAGGACTTGTGCCCCAGCCCAGCAAGAAATTAATGCCGCCACCCAAGAATGAACCGGATATGCCAATTCCCATTGTTGGCAAAAATCCTTCAGGATCATCGCCGGGATGAATTTTTCTAGCTAAACTGCCTACTAGTATACCATACAACAACCATATTACTATAGAAAATAAACCCATTTTAACCTCCCTTTTAAAGTATTTACGATTATTTACTTACCTTTTGAATAAGCAAATAATGAGCAGGAGTCTTTCCCTCTCCCGCATCCCTGACTAAGTCTTTCATGTATCGGCGAAAACTAGAATCAAACTGCTCATACCCTGTAAAGCCATAGATATCTTTCAATCCCTTTTTTGAATCATTTTCCTTCAAAAAGTGAAGCAATCTCGCCTGACCAAATTCCTTCCGAAGAAGCAAACAGAGTACCATTGATTCATTGTCAAATAATGCCTTTTTCTCAGGATTGAATTTCTTATAATCTTCTCTTGATGTAGTTAAAAGCGTTTCGCTTGAAAGTGCTATGGAACTACTTGACAATTCTTTTAACCCAGCCCTAATCTGAGATTCAGACCCATTCAATAGAATCATGGCTTGATGTGCCCACACTCCAAACCTTACATTGTGTCTTTCTTCAAATAAGGATATACATATTTCTGTCATTGGAGCAGGCAGCGACGTAGATGGATTATCGTCCAGCAACAAAAATGCCTCGATAACTTTAGCCTTGCCATCTTCTCTTCGCACTTCCACTTTAGAGCCACTAAGACTTGGGTAGAGAGCTTCGAATAATTTACGATCTCCTATACACCACAACTTTACCTCGACATCAAAAGAAATGTCTTCTAAGCCCCAACGAGTAAGAATCCAAGCCTTTACGCCTTCCAGATTATTTTTTAGATACTTGCCTTGATCATTTGTAATCGCATGGACAGTAAAATTACTAGATGTCCAACGATTCCAAACCTTACCCTCAATTATGTCAGGAGCTGACTGAGCAGCAGCCGTCCCTGACATAATTAGCAAGGCAAGTAGACTAAGCAGCAATTTCTGCATAGAATTCATTTTTATCCCACCTTCGTTTGATATGACCTTTATACGAAGTCATTAACTGAGAAATCCTACCTTCTGTCACATGGCAATTAACTGCTATCTCTCTGAGAGATCGCCCGTCCACATAATAGGATTTCAATATATCCGTCGCCTTTTCAGGAAGCTCTTTAGATATTTCAGCAAAAAATTCATCAGAAGGTCGAATAGACTTTGCTTCTAATGTATCTTTGATTGAAAATTCATCACTCACCTCAGCATCCAAAGATACCGCTGCTTTGCGATCATTGCTTTTACCCCACCCGAGTTCCCGAAGATAATCGATAATAGCCCCATTTATCCTATAGTAAGCATAGGTGGGAAAATTGCCAATACCTTCTTTGTATTTTTCAGCCGCATCCACGAGTCCGAGGTACGCTGCTGATTTTAACTCTTCAACATCAACTTGGGGAGGCACACTCCTCTTCTTCTTAAAAGCAATCCTTTCCGCCAAATACATATAGTCTACGACTAATCTCTTTCTAGTTTCAGTTAACATAGTTACCGCCTTAAATCGTTAATAAGTTACATTGTTATACGTTTATTATAGTTAATGTATTTATCTTTGCAAGATATTAAATGTACATAAAATACTCATTAAATTAAGATGGCAACATTTACTGGTGTGCAATATATCGCTAGAGTCTAGAGACTTTATTCAGCATTTTGGTTGCTTCATTAACTAGCTTCGGCATGTCACTATACTTGATTATTCTGTTCAAGAACCACAACTTGGTCTGATAAAGACCAGTGCTTAAAATGAACATATTTTGGACGCCCTGCAAACCTAGAATTTGCAGGGTATCTTTAACCCCGCCCACCTGTCTACTTAATGGCATCTCAGCATTCTTGGTAGTTTCGATAAAGTTAAGATACAACCTTACCCAATTAACTACATCTTTCTTCTCAAGTGATGCCTCTGGCATCCGCAACTCTAGCGTGTTCTTAACGCCATAAGCTCCTTGCTGAGAAGCAGTGAATCCTACTGTGTTTACTGAGACTTTCTTATCATTGTTTTCATGAGTGCCAACGTTCTCAGGTCTGATTTCTTGCCAAAATCCCAGTGGAGAAAGTTTCTTCCTCACTGGCACTCGACTTCTTAGCGAACGACAATACTTGTTCTTCCTGCGATTGAGTGGACACGATTGAAACATTGTCCTTTCAATCTTCACCCAATAAGCCATGATGGTGCCCACCTGTGCGGCGTCTAAACCATCAGCAGAGGCATGAATATGAGTGCCGCAATGCTCGTTGGTCACAGCACCACTCTTCATCATGTATTCAGCAACCTTACCCATGTGAAGGATGTCTTTTACGCCTGACCCAACATAAGAAGCGACCTCATAGCCATATTTTTCAATCTTCTTTGTCTTACCATCTGGACCGCATGTTGAATCTCTTTTGATATGCCAATAAGCATTGTTGTTGTCTGTTTGTGCCCAAGCATTATGGGTGTAGACAAGCTTATCCGGCGAGACTTCCAAGACAGTCTTGTGAAGCGTATTCAAGTCTAAATTGTTGCTTATCTCGAATTCAACGCCAAATTTTCTTTTTGACGTAAAAGCTTTATACTTCGTTTCCATAATTTGCTCATTCTTCAACTAATGGTTCTGTGCTATATGGAACTTGAGACGTGTCTACGTTCTGCAACCCCGCATCGTCAGCGTCGTAATCGACTCTGGTGGGTGGTCCTTCCATGAAGCTTTGGATAATCTCACGAAGCTGAATCATATTCATTCCCAATAGAATCAGCAATATCAAATTGAGCAGACAGAGTGCTGCTACTGCAAGTAACAAGTAAATCATATCGAATCCTTAGTAATTCACAAATGGTGTCACATCGATAAACCTTGCAGGCAGTTCTGTTCCAACTTCAGAGATATTGAACAAAATATTTGGGTTTTCAAACCAAAATCCAGTCTTGAACAATCCAATGTTGTCATGGAAGATAGTGTCCTGCACTGTACTTTCAGGCAAAACAACTGTGCTTTTAAGTTTTGAATCAATGGCCAATCTGAAAATTAATTCGACACCTGCTTGACAAACAAACAAAGGATCAAAGATTGACATTACCCTTGTATCATAATCTTCGCCAGTAGCCAAGTTCTTTTGTATGATGCTTACTCCAAACCTCAACATGGGCTGCCCAAGTTCAACACCCGAGACAAAACTGGTACATTGAAGCTCAAAAACTATATCCCAAGATTCTGGTATGCCAACACTGGATACTCCCCTATAATGTAAGTTTGATTGCCAACAATCATTGATGCTATTATAGTTCAAAGAAATTACAGAATCCATAATAAGATTATTTCGGAACAAAAATTGACTTAGCTTATTGTCTTGATTTAAATTATGATTCATATCCATCGTCAATGGCAAATCAATACATCCACTACCACATCCGGTCACAACAGTG